>Ga0209585_10000151_pt1 | contig 26815 bp, 27 predicted proteins | sample NGEPerone_FD_185491 | JGI IMG/M metagenome (GOLD analysis project Ga0209585, IMG submission 185491) | Arctic peat soil microbial communities from the Barrow Environmental Observatory site, Barrow, Alaska, USA - NGEE Permafrost154B-one... | ecosystem: Environmental > Terrestrial > Soil >... | reverse complement strand
GTTGCGATAGAAGAGCATTGGGACCACCTCCGCCATGACAGCGCCTATTCCGCCGTCCTGTGGATCACCGAGTGGCCAAGGATCGACGTCCCGCCGTCGTTTCTACACGGCCTGGTGTTTCAGCAAGGGGTGCGCAAGACGATCTCGATCACGGCCACGCCCCTGACGACGGCGCAGGCCATGCGCGACATTCGCAAGGCGAAAGTCGAGTACGTGACCGACTCGGCGCAGAAGGCACGGATCGGGACCATTGCCGACCAGTCCGATGCGCAGGAGCTCAGCGACGTGATGGACCGAGAGCGCGCCCTCATCGCCGGGCACGCGGACCTTCTGTTCACCGGTCTGATCGCGGTCACGGCGGCCACGAAGGAGGAACTCGACTCCGCCCTCTCGCAGGTACAGAGAGCGGCCACTCAGTGTGGCTGTGAGACACGGCTGCTGTGCGGACAGCAAGCGCGCGCCTTCACCGCCGCTGCCCTTCCTCTCGCCCGCAAGGTGGGCTGATCATGGACGACCCGAAGGTCCACACCGGCGAGCTCTATTGCCCCGCAGATGAGTCTCGGGCAGGGAGGCGCGCTCGTGGTGCCGCCGTTGAGCGACTGTCGCGGGAGACTCGCGGTCGAAGACGGTCCGAGCTTCGGGCGGCCCTCGACGCGGAGAAGGCGGCCCACCCCAAAGGTGGCTTCCTGCCGACGCGCGGGGAGGCCGGACCAGCGGCCTTGCGGTCGTATCGCCGGTTCCGGGTGCAGCAACACAGAGCGACCTCGGAGGTGCTCGCCGGGGCGTACCCGTTCCTTGCCGAGGCCGGGCTCGGGAGTGAGGGCACCTTCATCGGTCAGGACGCGTGGTCCGGTGGCGGCTTCTGCTTCGACCCGTGGGTGCTGTACCAGCGCGGCATCATCACCAACCCGAACTGTTTGTTGGCCGGCGTCGTTGGCAAGGGCAAGTCGTTCCTCGCCAAGTCCTTGGCCACGCGGTCGATGGCTTTCGGACGTCGGGTCTACGTACCGGGCGATCCCAAGGGCGAGTGGACGGTCGTGGCCAAAGCCGTTGGGGGTGTGGCGATTGAGCTTGGTGCAGGCTCAGGAAACCGGCTCAACCCTCTCGATGAAGGGCCGCGCCCTCGAGATCGCAAGGACGCGGATTGGTCTGCCGTCGTGTTGAATCGGCGACGCACCCTGCTCGGCGCCTTGGCCGAATCCGCGCTGGCTCGCCCGATGTCCGCGGTCGAGCACACCGCCTTGGACCTGGCCTTGCGAGATGCCGTCGACCATCCCGTGCCCACGCTGCCCATGGTGGTCGATGCGTTGTTCCAGCCACGGATTGCTGAGTCGGGCGCCACCCTCGACGAGCTCATCGTTGACGGCCGCAATCTCGGGCACGCACTACGCCGCCTCGTCTCGGGCGACCTGGCAGGGCTCTTCGACGGCCCCTCGACCGTGGGCTTCGACGCGAACCTACCCATGGTGTCGCTGGACCTGTCGCGTATCCAGGGCTCCGACCAGCTGATCGCCATGGTGATGACCTGTGCGTCAGCATGGATGGAGGCCGCACTATCCGATCCCGAGGGCGGTCAACGATGGGTGATCTATGACGAGGCGTGGCGCCTGCTCCGCCAGCCTGCGCTGCTGGCTCGGATGCAGTCCCAGTGGAAGCTCTCCCGCGGACTCGGGATCGCCAACCTGATGATCGTGCACCGGCTTTCGGATCTAGACGCGGTTGGTAGTGCGGATTCCGAGGCGCGGGCTCTGGCTCTTGGGCTGCTGGCTGACTGCTCGACGAAGATCATTTACCAGCAGGAGTCGTCAGAGGCACCCCACACCGCCGACGTCCTCGGCCTCTCGGTGACTGAGCGGGCCCAACTGCCGCAGCTACAACGGGGAGAAGGGCTTTGGCGCGTTGGCCAACGGGCCTTCGTCGTTCGGCACCTGGTCACCGATGGCGAGCTTGCGCTGTTCGACACGAACTCACGAATGATGTAGATCCCTCGTGGGTTCACGCATTCTGAAGGTACGGCCGGCGGGAACTCAAGGGTGGTAGGCCGGCCCTCTGCTCGCTTGGGTCGGGCCCGCCCTTGTCCTGGCCGGAATCGCGGCCGGGCGGTCCCGCTCGCAGCCCAAAACGCCGTCGGGATCTCAACCCCCATCTCGGCCATCACCGTCGGGCCGTTGGCCGGCACCAGTGCAGGTTCTCGAGGCGCCTCCGGACCGTCATGGGTCGTATGCCGCGCCCCCGCTAGCCGAGGCGGATCGCGCTCACGGTCAGGGGCTCGAGCTTCTCCCGGTCCAGTCGCACACCCAGGCCTGGTGAGTTCAATGGGTGGAGCGCACCTTGCTCGATTCCCGGCGGGCCGTACAGGTGGTCGAACCATCCGGGTAGGTGCTCGATCATCCCGCCCTTTGGGACAACCCCCATGAGGTGGGCGTTGGTCTCGGTGTACAGATGCGGCATGACCGACTTCTTGTGTGCGGTCGCCAGGTTTATCGCCGCTAGGAGCGGGGTAATCCCACCACAACGCATCAGGTCGGGTTGGATGACATCAACAGCATCTGCGCTGAGGAGCAGGCCAATTCCGCGCAGGCCATAGGCCGTCTCTCCAGCCGCGATCGGAACGTCGACGGCTGTGCGTAGATCGGCTAGACCGGTGATGTCGTCGGCATCGAGTGGCTCCTCGACCCATCCGAGGTCGAAGGGTGCCAGCGCCCGACACGCCCGGGCTGCTGCGATGCGAGTCCAGGCCTGGTTTGCATCGACCATGATCGGGTAACCCGCTCCGACGGCATCGCGCACGGCCCCGATCCGGTCCACATCAGAGGCCAGGTCGGCGCTGCCGACCCGGCACTTGTATCCGCTGTAGCCGGACCGTTGTGCCTGCAGCGCCTCCGCGATGAGGGCTTCGACATCGAGGTCCAAGGATCCGCCCGAGGCATACGCAGGCCATGACTCGGCGCGAGTTCCGAGCAGGGAGTACAGCGGGAGCCCGACCAGGCGGGCGTGTAAGTCCCACAGCGCGGTGTCTATGGCTGCGAGGGCCATGACCGGCGGGCCCTCGTGGCCGATGAAGTTGAGTCGCGCCCACATCCTGGCCCAGTGAGTCTGCACTTCGCGGGGGCTTTCACCCAGCAACGGCGCCGCCAGGTCGAGCACCAGGGCAAGGACCGCGTCCGAGTCGGCTCGTCGGAACGCGAAACTGTAGCCCACGCCTACCCGGCCGTCGGACTCGAATTCCACGACAACGTTGAAGATGTGCTCGATGTTGTGGATCCCGCTGCGGAAGGGACGTCTCAAGGGAAAGGCAATGTGCGATACACGGATGCCGTCGACACGGGACTGCGAACGCCCTCCCTCAGCCATGGTCAGAGTAGTGCTGGTAGACGCTTCGGATTCCCGTGTAGCGAAGCAGACCGTGGTACCCGTCCTCGCCGCCGACACCGGACTGTTTGTGCCCGGAGTGGTGGGCTTGGTAAGCCTCACCCAAAGCGCGGTTGACATAGATCTCGCCGCATTGAAGCTCCCGTGTCACCCGCATCACGACGTCGTGGCTCGTCGAGAAGACATATCCAGACAGTCCGTATACCGAGTCGTTCGCCAGGGAGAGGGCCTCGTCGAGGGAGCTGACTGACATCACCGGCGTGACGGGGCCGAAGACCTCCGTCTGCATGATCGGCATCGTTTGCGTCAGGCCGAGCAGCACGGTGGGTGGGAACCAGTAGCCTCCGCCTGCCTTGACGGGGTCCGGGCTGAACGCGCGTTGCGCGCCTGCCTCCAGTGCCTGCGACACGAACGCGTTCACCTTGAGCAGTTGCGCCTCGCTGACCAGCGGGCCCATGTCCACGTCGTTGAATGGGTCGCCGACTTGTAACTTCTGCACGGCAGCGGAGTATTGCGCGATGAACTCCGCTGCGATGTCGGCGTGAACGTAGAGTCGCTCTGACGAGGTGCACACTTGGCCGCTATTGAGGTGGCGGGAGGTGACCAGAGCGGGCACGGCGACAGACAGGTCGGCGTCTGACCACACGATGGCCGCCGCCTTGCCCCCGAGCTCCAACGATACCTTGGTCAGGTTCTGTGCGGCGGCAGCCATGACCAACTTGCCAGCGGCCTGGCTCCCGGTCATGGTGACAAGGTCAGCACCAGGGTGTCCGGCGAGCTGGGCCCCCACGTCTGCCGCGCCCGTGACGACGTTGAGAACACCGTGTGGCAGATCCGACTCTTCGAGCAGATGCATGAGCGCCAGCGCGGACAGCGGCGTTGTCTCACTGGACTTGAGGACCACCGTGTTCCCTGCGAGAAGGGCTGGGGCTACCTTGCGAAAGAACATCGCCATGGGGAAGTTCCAGGCGCAGATGGCGACGACCACGCCGACGGGGACACGGATGAGGCTGATGGTCTCCCACGGATCGTCGCTCGGAATGATCTCCCCGGTGATCTTGTCTGCCCAGCCGGCTTGGTACCGCAGGGTGCCGCTCGCCCAGCCGAGCTCGCCAAGTCCCTGGCTCAGCGGTTTGCCCACTTCCAGGGCGAGGACGCGCGACAGGTCGGACACGTTGTCGTCGACTATGTCCGCCATCTTCTGCAGGTAGCGGGCCCGCGTCACGTACCCCAGCGCGGCCCACCGTGGCTGAGCGTTGGTAGCGGCTTCGACGGCGCGGTCCACCTGCGATATTCCAGCGGATCGAAGGGCGATCAGGGGCGCGCCCGTGCTCGGGTTGAAGTCGAGAACTTCGGCGCCTTGTCCGTCTTCCCACTTTCCGTCCAAGTATACCGACTTCGTCGCCTGAAGCAGGGGTGGTAGGACGGCGGATGCGGGGCCGATCACTGTCCACCGTCCTGTCCGGCCACTGTCAGTGCCATGATCTTTCGGATGTCACCGGCAGCTGCGACGTCCGACAGGTTCGCCAACAGTTCCTCCAGCTGAGTGGCCGGCAGGATGCCGGAGACGGCCTGTCGGAAGATATCGTTGATCTCAGGCTCGCTGAGTCGGTAGTCCCGGCCTTCCGTGTCGCCGTCGAAGGTGAAGGTCTGCCCGTCGACGGTCGAGACCTCGACCCGCGAGGTTGTGAGACCGTCGTGTGCTACGACCTCGGTCTTCTCCATGATGCCGGCGATGTCGGTTGCCGTAAGGTCTTGGGTATCGGTCAGGCCCAAGGTGCCCCGTGCCAGCATGGACGCTACACAGAATCGCGTCGAGCCCAGCACGCCACCACGGGTTGAGTATGGAGGCGGCACCATCGCACCGGAGGTGCTGGCCAGCTGGCCGACGGTGATCCGCACGGATGTGACGTCGGATGCGGTCAGGTTGTTCTTGGTCCGCAGGTCCAACGCGCCGTCGGCGAAGACCTGGTTGAAGTAGTTCACCGGATACGGCTTGTAGATCAGCTCGGGAAGCCCCCAGTGGGTGCCCAGGCGGGACATCACGTCACCGGGGACGTCGTGTCCTTGCAGGACTTCGCGAGCCACCCCCGCGAACAGATGGTAGAAGCCACCGCCGCCTTCGAAGGAGGTGGCGGACGAGATGGCGCCTCCCTCGGCAAGTCGGACCGCGAGCTCCGCGTGCGCTGAGGCCTGTGCCACGATGAAGTGGTATTCGTCGGTTCCGGTCCGGATGCATTCGGAGAGTCCAGCAGCGAAGTTCGCGGCCAGCCCCAGCGCGTGGGCTGTCGACGCCTGGTCGAGGCCCAGGAGTTTGGCTGCCGCGGCCGCGGCCCCGACGGTCCCATAGACGGCGGGAGCTTCGCACAGGTCGTACTTGACTGCCGGGGTGAGCGACATGCGGGCAACCGCCATGGTCACTTCCGCTCCGACGACCAGGGCTTCCAGCACGGCCTTGCCGCTGCTTCCGAGCTGTTCCGCGACGGCGAGGACCACTGGTGTCGTGGTCTCCACCGGATGCGTGCCACTTTGGAGGTGGGTCTCCTCCTGGCCCAGATTGTTGAACATCACCCCGTTCGCGAAGCTGGCGCCTCCCGCATGGACCCTGTCTCCCGACACCAGGACAGTGCAGGGGCCGGTGACCTTTTGGGCGGCGACATATCCGACCGCTCGTTGAACGTCTTCCAGCGGGAACGCGCCGATCGCGGTTCCGATCGAGTTGACCAGGGTCTTGCGTGCGTGGGCTGTGATCTCGTCGGGCAGCGTGTCGTAGTTGACGCCGACGACCCATTCGGCCAGCGCTTGGCTAACGGTCTGTGTCATGGTATTTCCTCTCATTATGCGGAGACTCTGACATGGCGTGCTTCAGAACGAGCGAGCAGAACGGCTACGAGGAGCACGGCCCCGTTGAACAGTGGCTGAACCCAGAAGGGGACTCCGAGCAGGCTGAGTCCGTTGAAGCCCACGGCGAGGATGACGATGGCAACAACGGTTCCGACGACGTTGTAGTACCCGGGCTTGTACGTGGTCACCCCGAGGAAGACCGCGGCGTACGCGGGCAGGAGCACCTCTGGTCCGAAGGTGGGGTTGGCTGCGCCGGCGGCCCCGAGTTCGAAGATCGCGCCGATTGCCACTAGTAATCCAGCGAGGAGGAAGGCCACCACCTTGAGTCGTTGTGTCGCGATACCGGCCAGGAAGGCAACTCGCTCCGATCCGCCGATGGCGAAGAGTCGGCGGCCGAACGGCGTGTGCTCGGTGGTGTAGAGGAGAACCGCGGCGAGCACCACGACGAGCCAGACTGAGATGGGGACCCCCAAGTAGTTATCCCGCCCGATGGTCACCATCACAGATGGCACGCCGGCGAAGAGTACCTGACCCCCGCTCAGTCCCTGGGCGAGTCCGCTCAGAATGATTCCCGTGCCCAGCGTTGAGATAAAGGACGAGATCTTGAATTTGACCGTGAGGATCCCGTTCACCAGTCCGATGACCAGCCCTGCGATGAGCATGATGGCGAACACCTGGAATGTGCCCCAATGTTGGTCACCCACATAGGCTCCAAGCACGGCGATGAAGCCGACCATGTAGCCCAATGACAGGTCGAATTCGCCGACGATCAACGGGAAGAGCGCCGCAAAGGCGACACATCCCACCACGGCTTGGGTGACGAGGAGCCCGGTGAGATTCCTCGCCGTCAAGAAGCTGGGACTTGCCGCCGAGAAGACGACGATCAGGACGACGAGCAGTGTCACGGTGCCGAACCGGCGGAGGAACCCGATGGTTACCGCGCCTATGCGTCGGCCCACGGCCATGGCGCCCGGTTGGGGGCCTGGCGACGGGGCTTGTGCGAGGCTGTCGGCCTTCGACCCGGGTTCGGCAGTCACGCGCTCGCCCACTTTGCGACGCCAACGTACGACATGTCTGGTCCCGAGATCTCCTCGACAATTCTTCCACCGCTCAAGGCCATGACACGGTTGCATTGCTCGACGAGCTGCTCGGGTTCCGACGTCATCAGGATCATGGCCAGGCCGTCCTCCGTTGCTCGGCGGCGCAGGACGTCGAACAGAGTTCGCCGGGCACCGGGGTCGACCCCCACGGTCGGGTCGTCCAGGATGAGGACACGGGGACGGCAGTTGAGCCACTTCCCGACAATTACCTTCTGTTGATTCCCGCCACTGAGCTCGCGAAAGAGGATGTTCGGAGCCGAGGGTCGGATGTCGAGCTCGTCGATGGCCGCCTGCACGTCAGCGTGTGCCTGTCCCGGCCGGTGCCAGTACCGGCGGACCGCTGGAAGCAGCAGGTTCTCCGCTACCGAGAGGCCGCCCACGCCGCCTTGGTGCATCCGGTCGCGAGGCACGAGGGCAAGGCCCGCTCTCAGGGCGGCCCGTGGGCCAGTTGGGTAGTCGACGTCGACTCCAAACACGGAGATTCGCCCGCCACCGCCAGCGACAGCTCCGATCAGGGCGAGGGGCAAGTCCGCGACCCCGCTGTCGGGGGTCCCGACGAAACCGAGGCACTCCCCGGCTTTCACTGTGAAGTCGACGCCACGAAGGCCGCCCCCGACCAGGGCCGCGACAGTCAGGGCTTGCGCTGAGGGGCCGGTCGACGCGCGGACAGGGGGGTGCTCTCGGGCCTTGGTGGAAGTCGGCGGTCGAGCCCGTGGGTCGTCGTCGTCGGCACCCGTGATCAACATGACGAGTCGCTCCCGAGAAGGTGGCGTGCCTTGGTAGGTGACGCGGCCATCGTTAAGGACGGTCACCCTGTCGGCGACGGCGACCTCGCCGAGCCGATGGGTGACCATGAGGACCGGTGTGCCCGCCTCCGCTAACCGCCGCACCAGGCGCAGGAACTGCTCGGCGTCCTCCTCGGGGACGGCGGCACTTGCTTCGTCGAGGATGAGCAGGGACGTGGTTGCTTGATCCGCGTTTCCGAGCGCCATGGCCACGGAAACGAGCGCGCGCTCGGCAGCTGAGAGCTGGCCTCCCAGGAGTCTCGTGGAGATGGTCACGCCGAAGCGTGAAAGTAGTGAACTCGCCTTGCGGTTCAACGCATTCCAGCGGACTCGTCCGGCCCAGCCTGTCGGGTACCCGCGGAACAGCCCTACGCTCTCAGCGACGCTGAGCGTGTCGAACAGTGGCGTCTCTTGGTGCACCACTCGGATTCCGAGTTCAGCGGCGCGTTGTGGCGAGGCGATGTTGGCATAGGACTTTCCCCGGATCGTTATGAGTCCCATGTCTGGGCCATGGTTGCCCGCCAGGACCTTGATGAGGGTGGACTTCCCGGCCCCGTTCGCACCGACGAGGGCGTGGACCTCTCCCGGGAAAAGATCCATCGCGACGTCGCTCAGCACCGGTCGACCGGCGAAGGACTTGTAGATCCCACTTAGGCTCACCCCGGACACGGTCGTCGACCCCCTAGTGTCGTCGGGCGTACGGCGCGCCTTTGGGCCGTCCAGTGAGCCACTTGCCATCTCTACCTCTCCTAAGTTCGATCTCGCGACCCGCTGGCTGCGAGAGCTTGCGGCGCCGGCGCCATAGCGGATGCCTTCGCGTGCCGCCCAGCGTGGCGGCTTAAGGGACAGCCGGAACCGGCAAGTCGTGTCGGAGCTCGACGATGCGGTCTGCGGCCCGCAGTGACATCGCTTGGATAGTATTTGTGGGGTTCACCGATGCGCCGGTCGGCATGACGCTGCCGTCGACGATGAAGAGGTTCGGGACATCATGTGCACGGTGATCCGCATCTACCACGGAGCTAGACGGATCGTGCCCCATGCGCGCGGTGCCCATTAGGTGCCATCCGAAGATGGGCGACAGACCGGAGTCCCGGGTGTCGATGGCGCCGGCCGCCTCGAGCAGCTCCCGCGCTCGGCGGATGCCCTCGTTGCCGATCTTCAGACTATTCTCCGACAATGTGTAGTGCGTTCGAAGACCAGGTAGCCCGAAGCTATCCACGTTGTCCCAGTCGAGCTCGACTCTGTTGGACTCCTCGGGCTCATCGTCGCCCAGGACGTACACGGCGCCCTCGTGATTGAGGTGCTTCTCCATTGTTGTGTGATGGTCCGGTCCCCACGGTGCCACCTGCAGCGCCGTGTTCAGCGTGGACCACCCGCGGTGTCCTCCCAGACTGAAGCCGCGCCGATAGTCGTTGCTCGCGGAGGTCTCGTAGAACTGGCGACTGCACACGCTGCCGCCCCAGGCGCCGTGGTCGCTATCGGTGATTTCCTCGAAGCGTCCGGTCACGAGCGCTTGGACGTGGGTCATCAGGTTCTTCCCGACGAGACCGCTGCTGTTGGCCAGCCCGTCGGGGAATGCTGTGGACGCGGACATGAGCAGTAGTCGAGGAGTACCCAGCCCCCCGCCGCTTACGACAACGATAGGCGCCTTGGCTTCTTGTAGTTTACCTTCCGCATCGTAGTATCGAGCCCCGGTGGCTAGGCCTTGCCGGTCGACGGTGATCTCCCGGACCCGTGCTTGGGTCCGGAGTTCGACACCTCGCTGGAGCGCCAGGGGCCAGTAGGTGACGTCGACGGTGGCCAGCGCAAGGCTCGGGCAGCCGAAGGCGCAGAAGCCTCGGTCGAGGCATCCGGTCCGGTGCTCACCATATGCCTTGGTTGTGATGGCGCAGTCCTGAATCCACCAATACCAGCCGAGCTTGTGGAATGCCTGCGCCCAGATCCGCCCGAGCTTGCCCATGGCTACCGGTGGACTGGGGAGTTCCTCACGCTCGGGTCCCGTCGGGTCGCCAGCCAGCCCGGACATGCCGATGATGAGTTCGTTCTGCCGGTAGTAGGGCTCGAGGTCTTCGTACCTTATCGGCCAGTCGACACCGAACCCGTCCAGCGACTGGGTGCGGAAGTCCGAGGGCTGAAGACGCCAGTAGATCCCACCGAACCCGATGGTGCTGCCGCCTACCGCGTTGTACAGGTAGGTGTCGATCGGATGCTCTCCGAGGTTGGTGATCGGATAGTCGGCCGGCCACCTGCGCCGATTGGGGTTCGGGTTCCAGTAGCGTCGACCTCGTACCTCCCAGTCCACGAAGTTCTTCGGCAGCGAGTCACGATCGACCCAGTCTCCCTGCTCCAAGCAGAGAACGCTGAGTCCGTGCTCGGCCAGGCGCGCCGAGACGGCAGCCCCGCCAGCCCCGGCTCCAATCACCAGGACATCGTGTTGGCTCGTTCCATTCGTGGTGCTCATGCGCCTGCCTCCCGCACGAGACTGGGCCTTTCTCCGACTTCGGCCAGTAGGCTCATCACGATCTCGTCATATGTCGGGACGGCGAACCCGTCGACTGCCAGCCTCGGCCGGAACCCGGTTTGACTTTGAACGGTCTTCAGCACAGTGGGGTCTCGGTAATACGCCTCGTAGACCAACTCCATGACGAGCACGAATGCTGTGGGTCGCTCACCCTCGCACAGAGTGAGCACTTCGGTCCGTTCACTCGAAGACAGTTCGACGAACTCCTTGCTGTAGGTCTTCGTCGAGAGCCTGTCGGCGTGGTCAGCCAACTCCAAGACGAGGGGGCGCAGCTTTGCGGCTTTGGCGAGGTTCTGGTCGATGTACTCGACCGCGCCCACTTCGGCCCCGCTCGGCCATGCATCCGCACCGGGGACCAGCGTCGCAGCCCATGCCGCCAGCAGCCGAGCGCGGTGCGCGTCGAGCACAGAGAACACGTCCCTCGGCGAACCGGCCGGGACGTACGCGGTTGCTAGCTCAGCGTAGATGTCGAGCCCGGACTCTCCCGCGACGTAACCCGTCGCCCTATCGAATGCCATAGTCATCCTTCCAGCAAGTGCGTTTCGCGGAACACCTTGGTCAGGTTCTCCGTCGTGGTCAGTCCATTAGTGTTGACGAGGGCCTTAGTTGATGTGTGCCGTCATGTCGGCGGTCCGCTCCCGCCACCGGTCCCAGCGACGGGACGGGAGCGACCGATTTCCCGTGTGCGTTAACTACTTGGTCCAAAGGGCAAGGTACTTCGATTTGTAGTCGATGCTCGTCAGCCAGTCGGAGCCTGAAGGTGGGAGGTTCGACTTGTCGAGAAGCACTGAGGGTGTGTTCTCACCGAGAGGGACCGAGAATTTCTGCTTGTTCAGGTACCTCATGAGTTGGTCGACCATCGCCCAGCCCGTGTAGTAGTTGTCGTAAGCAGCATCACACGTCTGGACCTGCCCTTTGCGGATAAAGTCGAGGTTCTGCTGGTCACCGAGCAACGAGCACATCTTGACCTTGGTGATGCTCGCCTGGGCCATCGCCGGCGCGATCGCCGCGGCAGCAGGATCATAGGGGGCGATCACGTAACTGATGTCGGGGTGAGTGCGGAGATAGTCGACGGTCCGGTTCGCCAGGGTGGTCCCGACGCTCGCGCCGAGGAAGTCGAAGGTGCTCAAGACGCAGTCGGGGCACCTCTTGTTCAGTTCGTCCACACTTCCCGCCATCGAGACGCCGGAGGAGTACTCCTTGTCCGTCAAGACAAGAACGTTGGCCTTCCCACCTGAGTCATTGATAATCCAGTCCGCGATCTGACGACCGGTGTCGACGAAGCTTTGCGAGACGTCCAGGAGCGGCCAGACCTTCCCGGACGGGATCGCCACGGTCGGGTTGGGGTCACTGGATCCGGATGAGGCAGACAGGACGGGGATGCCGGCGGCCTTGGCAGCCTCGAGGCCCTGCTGGATGAGCAAGGGGTTGATCGAGGTGAAGAGAATGGCATCCACCCTGGAGGCGACTGCGTTGAGCAGCACCTTGTTCCACGCGGCGGGTGACCCTCCCCCGTCGTAGATGGTCGTCTTCCAGCCGAGGTGGCCGGCAGCCTCGGCCGCGCCTGTCAGCGGGGTCACGCAGCCGTGCAGCGAAGCGGAACAGGAAATGAGGGCCAGTGTGAGAGGCTTGGCGGGTATCTTCGTCGTGTCCGTGGGCCCGCTCCATGCCGCGGGGACGGACTTCTGCAGGTTGGCCACGATCTGGTCGATTGAACCGGGCGACATGACTTCGCCTTGGATGGCTTTTACGATCTCCTCGGGGTTGGTGACCTGCGGGACGACAACGATTGGGCAGAGTTGGTTGTGGTTCGCTCCGCAGTTGTTGTTCGTGCCACCCGTGGCCGATGAGCCGCCCGAGGACGGCGTCGAACTACTCCCACAACCCGCTAGAACCAGGCCGAGCGTGAGCCCTGAGGCTACGGTCAACCATGAGCGCTGTTCCTTGAGTCTCATGCTTTCTCCTGTTAATTGCTGGCACGGACCAGGCTCCGCGCGACCAGTGTTCCGGTCGGATGATCCAGGCCGAGCAAACTGTCTTAGTGAGTGAGATGCAGTATCCTACTGAGAGATACAATACCCATGGGATGGGACTTGTCAAGGGCACCTAGCCTCGCATCACTGGTGGCGCGCGTCGGGCCGAACCTAGATGGTTGATTCCTTGAAGGTCAGTGGTCATAGGCGGTCAGGGAGCGTTTGGCTTGGCGCCGGTCGCCCAGTCGCGCCAGATCCCGGCGGCCATCGCCAGGAGGCGTTGAGCGGCACGGGTGAACACCCCGTGGGTGGTGCATCCACCGTGTTGTTCCAGGTCAAGCTGCCCCGTGAAAGTCTGGTTGACCGATTCGATCTATTGGAGGACACGGCCGAGGCTGCCGTTGCGGTAGGTCTCGTCCTTGCGGTCGGGCCGCAGGAACTCGATGCCGTGCGCCGCGGTAGTGGCGGCGAAGTCTCTGCCGGAGAAGCCCTTGTCGGCCAGCATGACCTGCCCATCGCGGATCAAGTGTTGGTCGTGGTCCAGCAGTGCGGCCACGACTTCGCGTTCACCGATCTTGGGGTGGGCCAGGCACCACATGATCGGCATCCCGTCGCCGGCGCAGACCAGGTAGAGCTTCAGGCCCCAGTAGTAGCGCGAGTAGCTCGCGCAGTACCCGTACCCGGCGGACCCGGTCAGGTCCGAGCGTTTGACGGTCTCCTGAGAAGTCCCTCACGGCACCGGCGTCGCATCGGTGATCCACAGGTCGTCCGACCATGACGGGCAGACCCGGGCCAGAACCCGAATCGTGTTGCACAGCAACCCTCGTGACGCCTTCAACCTCTTGTGGTACCCGGGTTGCTGAGGCATGTAGGGGAACATTCTCCGCAGGTCGGGGTTCCCATGGGCGTACCGGACCCATCGTCGTCCGCTGTGGAAACCCAGCAGCATCTGGGCTACAGCCAGACACAGCCAACTCACTGTCGGACAACTCGGGCCGCCGACCACGACCATGCCGCGGTTCAACCACCTGATCATCGATCAGGACATAGAGTTCAGTCAGGAGGGCTTCCAGTTTCTTTCGTCATAAATCGAGCGTGGGAGCCCTCCGTCTACGGCCCGGTATCTGTCCAGTCAAGTGAGACAGTTCGATGGTCAGGTGTTCTGTAGTTCTGGTTGGGGTTGGTTGATCCAGGACTGCGTGGGGATCTGCGGTGGTACTGGGCGGCGGGCGAAGCGTTTGGGGTGGGCGGCGTAGGCCGTGTTGAGGGTGACTTGGCGGGCGTCGGTCGAGGCGCCGGATCGGGAGCCACCACCTCGGGCATGTCCTCGCCGGTCTGCTCAGCGGATGAGTTACTGCTGATCACGTTCAGTCTCCAGTCATGCCCTACAAGCCAAACCCCGAAGCCCGGGGTGTCTCACGTAAGGCTGACAGAGAGGGGCCTCCCCAGCGACACGCTTCAAGGAATCACTCATCTACTGAATAATGCCGACCCACCGCTTGACGTGGTCGCCGGGATTGGGATGCGGTTCCTACCCGCGCGGTCTTGACTCCCGGGACGGTCGCCCGACTTGGAGTGCGAGTGTTCCGCCATCTCGCTTGGGGATGCCCATGCCCTGCGGCAGGCTGAACCGAAGGCCCCCTCCCGTCTGCTCAGGGAGACGCGGTTCGGTTCAGCGCCACTTCGCCGCATCGCCGGGAATCGGCGCGGCTCGAACCGATCGTGCGGAGTCCTCACCACGCGGTGCTTCAGAAATCAGTCCGGCGTCCCTCAAGAGGCGGGCAGCCTGGTCCGCGGCGTCCGCGGCGATCTTGCCGAACTTCCTTCCAGGATGACTACCGAAGCGATCCGCGGGTCCGCTGACGGCCAGGACGGCCCGCACTCGTTGCTCGTCGTCGAGGATCGGCGAGCTCACACTGGCGACGCCCACCTCCCGCTCGGCCACGGACTCCGCCCACCGCCGGGAGCGGATAGCCGCGAGCTCGTCCGGCGAGATACCGAATTGAGCGCCATCGGCCGCCCAGGGCAGGAACGCCTTTCCTCCGGATCCGAGATTCAAGGGGAGAACGCTTCCGGTGGGGACGGTCACCCGCAACCCAGTCGAGGGTTCGACCGAAGCGACGCAGACCCGGGCGTCGCCCTCTCGGACATACAGCTGAACGCTTTCGCCCGTGCGTGCGCGCACGTCGAGCAGGATCGGGCGGACTACCTCGACAATCGCGCTAGGTGTCTGCAACGAAGCCGACCACGCCAGCACCCGGAGTCCGACTCGGTGCCGCCCAGACGGGTCGCGGACGGTTAAATGCTCCTTCTCAAGGGTACTCAGGAGGCGATACAGGGTTGGCCGAGGTACGTCGGTCAGCTGAAGTAGTTCGGTGGTGGTGCAAGACCCGTGCTCCGCGAGCACATCGAGCAGCAGGATCGCGCGACCTAGGAGGCTCGAAGGCAGTCCAGTGGTCGGTGTCGGTTCGTTGGCCAAATCCTCACCCCAATCGACTATGGTCCCACCTTCAGCCAGACAACCTGTGCCGCCCGCCAGCACCGGCGCTCCCGTTGACGCTGCCACGGTCCAGCCGTGCGTGTCCCCGCCTCGAATTGCCTCAGCGGCCAAGACCGAGCCAGTCGTGCAGGAGATGGCTGACGTGTGGCGGAGCGGCACCGATGTAACCTAGCAGGCTGGGTGTTGCCATCTGTGGGCATCGCTGTTTTGCCCACCAGCCCGGCATCGGTCCGCGCAAGACTCCTGCAGGGACACATCTGCGATCCGTGGTTAGGGTAATCGCGTTGTTGGAGTGCTCATGAGCGATTGAGCCACACCTGTTCGGCCCGAGCGATCTCACAGGCCCGAGACCTTATGCCCGAAAGGAAAGACTGGCTTGTTGACCGGGTCGACGAAGACTGTAGTGAGACGCCTCGACCGGATTTCTGGCTCACCCGCCTCGCTAAGCACGTATTCATCGTCGACATCGGCGACCAGGATCGGCTGAGCGGGGTGTACTCCATTGCCATCATGCGCAAAGAGCAGCATGATCGACGTCCCGCGAAAGCCACCCCCGTCGTCATGGAAGATCCGCAGATTCGTAAACAGGTGCCGGGACGTTCGAGGCCCTCGATCCGCCCTGAGCTCGTAGGCTGCTCTGATCGCAGCCCGGCCCGTGCTGCGCTGCCCATCCGACTCGTAGTAGCCGTCCTCGCAGAACATCTCCGCCACCGTCACACCGCCGAGCACGTCGACACGGTAGGCAAACTCGGCCACGAGCTGTCCGATCAATTGCGCGGTGCGCTCCGGGACCTGTGGGCTCCGCGCGGCATTCATGATCTCATCCTCGGGCCGCCGAGCACGAGGCCCGCTTCATGCTTGACCGCCCAGGTGGTCGCCAGCTGACAACGTCTGCTGCGTAACGTCCGGTCCGCCTCGGGTCGCGAACGCAGACCTCATCTCCTGGGCAGTTCCCCGCGCCGAAGTCGCCAGCATGCTGGCGTCGTCGCCCACCACGATGAAGTCGAATCCGTCGCCGGCTCTCGCGTTGGCGCCCACCAAGTCCGAGACCGCCGTCCCGACCAGAACCTGCCGGGACTGGCAGACAGCTATTGCGTCACTGACGAGTCGTCCCAGAATGGGGGACTCACCCGAAACTCCCATCGAGACCGAAAGGTCGGCCCGGCCGACGAAGATGGCGTCGAGACCATCGATTGACACGATGTCCTCGACATTCTCCAAGGCGGCTCGCGACTCTAGCTGAGGGATGAACGTGATCTCCTCATTGGAACGCCTAACGTGCTCTGCCATGCTGCGAATTCCCCATTTGCCCGCGCGCGTCGTGGTCGAGAAACCACGGAGGCCGAGCGGGGGATATCGACTGAACGACAGTCCTAACTCCACGTCCGCGACGGTGTCCAACTGTGGGGCGAGTATCCCTGAGGCGCCAGAGTCGAGGAGCTTCTGGTAGGAGACTCGATCTAGTTCCGGCAGCCGTACGACTGCCGGCAACCCCGCCAGGGACGTTGTCGTTATCAGACGAAAGGCAGCATCGAGTGACAGCTGCGAGTGCTCTAAGTCGATCACGAGGAAATCGAAACCGGATTGAGCCAGGATCTCGCACGACTCCGCGCCGGGAAGCTTGATCCACGCGCCCAGGGCGGGCCGAGCCAAACTTGCGAACAGTTCACGAAGAGACTTCACCCGCTCTCACCCACCGTCACCGGACGGGTCGGGCAGGACCTGGTAATCGTTGGAGTTTACAACCCAACCTGCTCGTTTCACCCAATCGATTCTCGGCGGGGCGAACAGATCGAGCAGTTGATGGGGCCCGGGATGCACCGCCTGCGTCGTATGAATGCTCCGAGCGGGGATGAGCGTGACCCCCGGCCCCGTCAGCAGTCGATGCTGGTCAGGTCTCCAGTCGGCGAGGCGTTCGCCCCAAGGGGTGCGGATGTGATGAACGTAGTCGCCCAGCAACTGCACCGTGCATTGCTCAAAATCGTCGTGCGCATGCGGAGTGAGCTTCGAGTCGTCTCGAGGGCCGTCTTCCGGATGGAAGAAGTTGACCATGCCGATACTGCTCTGATAAATGCGCCCCAGTCTCGACGCATCTTTGGCTACCTCGTCTACTGAGTAACAGCGCAGCGCATAGCCATCTGAAGGCGCCGGCCACGACCGGAAAGAAGGCACCCGGGGATCGGCATTGTCGTAATAGGCACGGTTGCTGGACCCGTGGAGAAGATCGGTGGCCGCAGCGCTGAAGAGCTCCACGAGTAGGCTGCCCGCGCGCACTTTGATCACACTGTCACCCGGCGGCACGATGACCACCGACCGTCCGTCGACGATGCTCGAGCCGAACTCCGTCGTGAAAGTGGCGCTGGACGCCGTGCTTGCCAGTACGACCATGTATTCATCCGTCTGTCTGACGCGCGGTAACTCGACGTCACCCATCGCCTGCACGATCTGCACGACAAAGTTCTGCGCCCTCAGCGTCCACCCGGTCATTCGTTCGGGTTCCTTAAGTCGGGGTGCCACCTCGTCAAGTTGATAGAACTGCGGGGAGAAGGCTCGATGGTTGTTCCGCGGCGAGGCCGCGTTGTGTGGAGATTGGGGTTGTCGCGATTGCCCGGCCTCGTTCCAGTGGCTCATCTGTTTCACCTCTGTTGTCATGGTCGACGAATAGGGGTCAGAGCGCACCAACTACGCGCGCCGCAGGGCGGGGCAACGATCCGGGCGGGCTGTCAGCGATCTCGACTTCATGGGGCCCGCACACCTGTAGCAAGTTCTGACACTTCTGGTTCGTTTGGCTGGCCCTGCTGCACTTCCTCACTCAGCGATAACTCTAGTCCTACCAACAGAGACACATTACGTCAGACGCCTCAGAGGGTCAAGCCCTCGAGTTGACTCACCAAAAGTGCCCGCGTCCGGCGCCAGCGGCCAGCACCGGCCAGGAGTATGACCTGCGCGTCAAGTCCGGAAAATTCCAATGGCTCTGAGCGTCGCGATCCTGCCGCAGTTCATCCGCGATCACAGCCCTCACCTTGTGGTAGGTCTGCTGCTCGCTACCGTCCACGACGTCGAAGGCATGTTCTGGTTCACCGCGGTCATCTTCGGTGCACGGTAAGTGCGGCGCTGGATCGCACGCCGATTACCACAACCCCCGATCGACGGCACGACCGGCTCGGTCCTGGTCGGCTTCGGCTTGAAGCTGGGCCTCGCTCCGCGATAGAGCCGCTGTTGACCATTCCGGTCGACTCGTCCCGTGAAACTTCGTGGTCGAACGCGGTGACAACTCCGCAGCGGCGCCCATGACGCACGTCCGGAAGACGATCGGCCTTCTGTGAGACAACCCGGGTTCGACGACCCCCTACTGGCGCCTGGCCTAGCTGCACGACGCGGCATACCTGAGCCGCACGGGCACCGGGCGGCCGCTGCCGGGAGCCCGCGAGCTCGTGAAGCAGTTGAGCCTGCGCGGCGTGCCGTACGCCATCGCAACCAGTGGCACCATCGCGACGGCCGCCTCGGCGTTGACATACTTTGCCTGCCCGATGACATCAGGGTCATCACCCGCGACCAGGTCGAGCGCGCCAAACCGGATCCGCAGCTGTTCCTCGCGGCGGCCGCAGCTCTCGGCATGGCACCTGAGCACTGCTTCCTCATCGGCGACAGCGTCTGGGACTTGCTAGCGGCCCGCGCGCAGGGGCACTTGGCGTCGACGTCCTGTTTGGCGGGTACGGGCGCGACGAGCTGCAGGCGGTCGGCGCCTACCGGGTCTACACAGACGCGGCCGCCCTGCTCGACCGGCTCGAGGGGGGTGTGATGAGTCCCGCCATGATGCCCGGTCGGTGACGCGCGCAGGTCAGGCTGGTGGCGCGTGGGTTCCGCGGCGCACCAGCTCTGGGACGAGCCTGACCTCCCGCGGCGCCAGTCCGGGATTTCGCATGCGCCCCACCAGCAGGTCGGCTGCCCCGAGGGCCAGGACGCCGAGATCGGTTCGCAACGTCGTGAGGTCGAAAACCGGCCAGGCAGCCATCGGGATGTCATCGATTCCGATCACCGTCAACTCGCTCGGGACGCCGATCCCGACCTCGTGCGCACCGTTGCAGACTCCCATCGCGATGACGTCGTTGCCACAGAAGACGGCCGTGGGTGCGTCGTCCGCGGTCATCAGCTCGGCAACAGCGCGCCGTCCAGTCGCCTCGGCGAAGGGGCCACGATGAACCCACCGGTCGGGCACCGAGATGCCGTGCTCGGCGAGCCGGTCGTGAAAAGCGATCGCGCGCTCACGCCCGGTGCTCGTCATGTCCGGACCATGAACTGCCGCGATCCGTCGATGCCCCAGTTCGAGCAGGAAGTCCGCCGCGATCGCGCCGCTCGCGTGGTTGTCCGACGCGCACACGTCGCCCGCGACACCCAACACCACGCGGTTCAGCATCACGTAGGGCAGGCCCCGGCGGTCAAGCTCCTGCGGCAGCGTGCTGTCCAGTCCGGACGTCGTCAGCACCGCGCCGTCGAGCGACCCGTCGATGAGCTGCTCGACCTCGACTGGCACGTCGCCCCTGTCGGTGATCAGGATCGTCCGAAAGCCGTGCTCGGCCAGAGCATCGTGCAGCGGTTCGAGCAGTGCGGGATAGAACGGGTTGCCGAGCTCAGCGCTCACGACGGCGACCCGCCGGGTCGTGCGGGTCGACAACGTGCGACCGGATTGGCTGGGCACGTAGCCCAGTGCCCGGGCCGCCTCGCGCACCTTAACCCGCGTCAACGCTGACACCGCGCGCTGGTCACGCAGAGCGCGCGACACCGTCGGCTGCGAGACGCCAGCCAGTCGCGCGACATCGTGGCTGGTCACCGGCATTTCGACATCGTACCTTGACATGCATACGTATGCATTCCAGGCTTCAGGGCCTGTAAGAAGTTCGCGCCAGTGCACCGCACCCGGTACCACCGACCCTGAGGAGTGACCATGCCCGTCGTCATTAAGAGCGCCGTCGTCGAGGGCGCGCAGTCCGCGCCGTCGCCGTCCGCCGTGCGCGACACCGTGGCGGGCGTCATCGCCGACGTCCGCGCCCGCGGTGATGTCGCCGTGCGCGAGTGGTCCGAGAAGTTCGACGGCTGGTCGCCCGAGAGCTTCCGGCTCGACGCTGCCCGCATCGACGAGATCGTCAGTGGCGTGCCGGCCCAGGTCATCGAGGACATCCGCACCGTGCAGGCAAACGTGCGCAACTTCGCCCAGCGCCAGCGGGAATCGATCGCCGACTTCGAGATTGAGACGATGCCCGGGGTGTTCCTGGGCCAGAAGAACCTTCCCGTGAACGCAGCCGGTGCGTACGTCCCCGGCGGCCGCTACCCCCTGGTTGCCTCGGCGCACATGACCGTAGTGACCGCGAAAGTGGCCGGGGTCGAGCGGGTCGCCGCCTGCACCCCGCCCATCCGCGGCGAGATCCCAGCGGCCACCGTGGCCGCCATGCAACTCGCCGGTGCCGACGAGATCTACCTGCTCGGCGGCGTCCAAGCGATCGCGGCCATGGCGGTCGGCACCGAGACTATTAGGCCGGTCGACATCCTGACCGGCCCGGGCAACGCCTACGTCGCCGAGGCAAAGCGGCAGCTGTACGGCGAGGTCGGCATCGACCTGCTCGCCGGCCCCACAGAAATCCTGGTGATCGCCGACGAGCATGCCGACCCATTCATCGTCGCAGTCGACCTGCTCAGCCAAGCCGAGCACGGACCCGACTCCCCCGCGATCCTCATCAGCACCTCAGAACAGGTTGCCCGCAAAGCGATCGCGCACATCGATCGGATCCTGCCGGACATGCCAACCCGCGACTTCGCCGGCCCGGCGTGGCGCGACCACGGGCAAGTCATCGTGGTCGATGACCTGGCTGAGGCCTATGCCCTGGCCGACCAGTTCGCCAGCGAACACGTCCAGGTATTGACCGCCGAACCACGCCAAGCGCTCGAGCAGATGCACAACTACGGCGCGCTGTTCCTCGGCGAAGGCACCTGCGTCTCGTACGGTGACAAGGTGATCGGCACCAACCACACCCTGCCGACGCGCAAGAGCGCCAGATACACCGGTGGCCTGTGGGTGGGCAAGTTCCTCAAGACGGTCACGTACCAGGAGATAACGAACACCGACTCGAGCGCGGCGCTCGGCGAGCTGTGCGGCCGGTCTGCTCGGGTCGAGCTGTTCGAGGGGCATGCGCGCTCCGGTGATGTCCGCGCCGCCAAGTACGCCGGATTTCCGCTGCCGTGGGCGCCGCAGCACTTCGGCGCTCCCGCATGAGCCGCGATCTGATCGCGGGTCGTACCGCGCTGGTCACCGGCGCCGGCAACGGCCTGGGCCGGGCCATCGCACTCGCTCTGGCCGAGGCCGGCGCGCGGGTGCTGCTCGTCGGACGCACCATGCGCACGCTGGACGCCGTCGCCGCCGAGATTGCTGCACTCGCCAACCCGAGCTCGCCGGGCACCCGCCAAACGACCTGCGACACCTCGCAGCCGGACGCCGTCGCGGCTGTCGCCACCGAACTGGCTGACGAGCAGGTGTCTATCCTGGTCAACAACGCCGGGATCGCGGGGCCGGTCGCTTCGCTGGTCGACGTCGAACCCGACGAGTGGGACGAGGTCTTCGCCGTCAACGTGCGGGGCGTCTACCTGATGTGCCGAGCGTTCCTGCCGCCGATGATCGAACGCGGCGGCGGCGACGTCATCAACCTCGCGTCGGTGAGCGGCAAGCGGCCGTTGGCACGGCGCACGCCGTACACAGCATCCAAGATGGCGGTGATCGGGCTGTCCGTCACGCTCGCACATGAGGTCGGACCTCTTGGGATCACGGTCAACACGCTGTCACCTGGGCCAGTGCGGGGGCCGCGCATGGAGCGCAACTTTCGGCTCGAAGCCGAACGCACGGGGTCGACATTTGCCGAGGCCGAGGAGGCGTTTGTGTCGCGTTCGGCGTTGCAGCGCATGGTGACCGAGGAAGAAGTGGGCGCAGCTGCCGTGGCGATGCTGCGCATGCCGGGGCTGTCGGGCGCAGACATCGATCTGTCCGCGGGCATGGTCGCGCGATAGTTTGGCACGCAGGAATTAGTTCTACCGAGGTGGGCGTGTCAGGTTCTCCCCCAGAGCGGCGCACCCGGTGAGCGTGTTTCATCATCAGGTGCTCCTGTTCCGGTGGTCAGGCTGAGCCTGCACCACCACTCAGGCCACACCCCTTACACGGATGATGAAACACGCTCGCGGATGCTGGTGGAGTCTACCGAGATCAAGCCCAACAACTCCCGCTGCTCGTCACCAGCTTCAGCCTGAACTTTGGCGAACATCAGAGCGTAAGTCCCGTCGATCGACCACCGCCGGTGACGTTCCCAAACCGACTGGTAGGCACCGAACTCCGCCGGTAGGTCACGCCATGGCGACCCGGTCCGGAACCGCCAGGCAATGCCCTCCATCGTCTTCCGATGGTTGTTCCACGGCCTGCCCGGCCGCCCCGCGTCCGCCGGAAGAACAGTCGCAAGGACGGCCCACAACTCATCGGAGACCACATCGGTGCGCAACATGACCCCATGCTCGGCGGTCAGACCACGATTAGTTAGCAGACACGCCTAGCCCCGCCTAGCCCGCCGCATAGGCAAACTCAAGGCGCTGGTCGCCATCCAACACTCCATCCTGACAGCGGTCTGGCATGTCCTATCCGAGAACAGGGGCTACCACGACCTCGGCGGCGACTACCACGCCAATCGCGATCCCCAACAGGCGCTACGACGCATCCCCCGCGACGCCAACCGTCGCGGTTACACCGTCCGCTTCGACCCCATCCAACCGCGTAGCTCACCGAACGTCGCTTCACTCACCACTATTCTCGACGCAGGCGTCAGCCTGTCCACATCGACCCACACCGTGGGAGATGAAGACGGTGAGGATCCAGGCAAGATACTTTGGCAGATCTAGTCCCGCCGTTCGAACGCATGAAGTGGCTGACCATGCACCGGGCTGATCCCGCAGGACCGGGTGAGGCAACCGCGCGTCGCTGAGCGGACAACGGGGGCGTTTCTCGGCTGGATCCGCCGATCCGCTTGCGGCGATCATCTCGACGCCTGTGGCCACCCGCCGAGATCCCACCTGAGCAGCGCCAAGCTCAGACCTCTTGGCACCGGATGTAACAAGGGAGGTGGTCCGCTACGGGGAGGTTGGGTTGAGCCGGTTCTGGATCAGGGCAATGAGGGCGCGCGCGGCAGGGACCGGGTGTTCGTACCGTTTCGCGCGGCGGAGGATGGCGCCGGCTATGGCGTCCAGTTCTGGTGTCCTGCCTTGCTCTACGTCCTTCTGCATGGAGCTGCGCATGTGATCGGGCGCCGCGTCGACGAGTTCGCGCACCGTTGCTGGGTCGGTGGAGGCCCCGTCGAGGGCGGCGAGGTGGAGTACCTCGTCCCGGCAGCCGAGGAATCGAGGGTCGTTGCGTACCGCGCCCAGAGGTGCGTCTAGCGCGGCGGTGGCAAGGGCCAACGGGGCCAGGAATGCAAACTTGTCCCACAGCACCGCGAGCTCGTCGTCCCGGACGATCGTGGTGATCCCCGCCGTCGTTAACGAGGCGGCGGCCTGCTCGGCGGCGCCCAGCGATTGCGGGGAACTGCTGGCTGGGGCGAGCTCGGCGCGCAGGAACACGGAGAGTTGGCGGATGTGTCCGGGCGAGGTTCGCTCCGTCTCTACGCGGATGGCGGCGGCGCAGACGTGTCGATAGGTCTGCCGCAAGGTGGCGACGTGGTCGAGGCCGTTGAGCATCGGAATAACCATCGCGTCCGCGACTGTGATTGCTGGTGCCGCCTCGAGGCTTTCGTCCAGTCCGGTGGCCTTGGTCGTCACCCAGAGCGCATCGACACGATGGTCCAGCTGGGGGGCGGCGCGGACGTCGATTGTGAAGGAGCCGAGCACGGCACTGTCGATTTGGACCTGTCCTCGATAGCGGGGGAGGCTCTCAGCGCGCATCAGGAGCACCACGTCCTGCCCGGAGCGGGCCAGCGCGGCCGCAAGTAGCCCGCCGACGCCTCCGGCCCCGAGCACCGCGTGGCGCATCTACTGCTCCCTCTCGAGATGGCGAGTCCGGGTGCCGAAGTCGTCCAGTCCCCTCACGCGCTCGGCGGTGCTGGTGTCCACGCTCAGGGTGAACAGGTCAGGGCGGCTGTAGTGCCCACTGATGTCGAAATGGTACCTGCCGCGGGTGACGTCGTCGAGGTTCAGATCGGCGGCCAGCAGCCCCTCCTCATCCACCAGGGGACCAGCCAGCACGGCGCCGAACGGGTCGACGATGACGCTCGCTCCGCGACACACCACCTCTTCCGGGTCCGCGTAGCTGGTCGCGTAGGCCGGCGAGAGGTCGCGCGCTTGTGCCACCTGGTTGGCGGCCAGCACGAAGCAGCAACCTTCCACGGCGATGTGACGCATCGTGGCGAGCTGGACGTCGCGGGCGTCCGCCGTTGGTGCGCACCAGATGTCGACCCCCTGGGCGTAGAACGTCATCCGCAACGCCGGCATGAGGTTCTCCCAACAGATCGCCGTGGCGACCCGGCCGAGCGCGGTCTCGGTGACCCGCAGCGTAGATCCGTCTCCTTGACCCCAGACCAGCCGCTCTGAACCCGTCGGCATCACCTTTCGCCGGCGGCCGATCACACGTCCGCCGTCGTCGATGGTCACGCTCGCGCAGTACAGGGTGGACCCGGCACGCTCCACCACCCCAACGACCAGGTGCACCTGCTGGGCCTGCGCGATCCGGGCCAGCTGCTCCACCTCGGGCCCCGGGATGGTGACCGCGCCCGCGCTGTAGGCCAGGAACTCATCCCGCCCGGCAGCACTGCGCTCCCCGACCACAGCGCCGAACGTCGCGCCGCGCGGATAACCACCGAGCAAGGCCTCAGGAAAGAGCACCAGACGCGCCCCATCATCGACGGCCCGCGCGGTAAAACTCTCGACCGCGTCCAGCGCGGCCTCAGTAGACGCCGGTGAACGAACCTGCGCCACCGCCGCCCGAACCATCCTCACCACAGACCCAACGCGGCCATGAAGGCACGTTACAGGTACCGTCAAGATCCTCGCTACCGTCCCAAAGCCCCGGCCGCAAGGGGGAGAGGCCAGACATCCTCAACTGGCCGCGTTAGGTGCGCGCTATTGTCCAGTGCGCCATCGGCTTGCAGCGATCGCCCACACCACCAACGTCGCCGAGGCCGTTGTGCTGGGCCCACCTCAACTACATCGAGTCAGTGCCGCCGCGACGAGTTCGACGATCCGCTGCGGCTCTCGTAGCGGCAGCATGTGATCTGCACCGTGCACAGTAATCACGCGGCAGTCGAACAGGCGGGCACCGATCGCGTTAGCGCAATCGACCACCATCGGGTAGTCGAGATCGCCAATCACCAAACTGGTCGGCACCCGTAGATCCCCCAGGCGGTCGAAGGCGGGAGGATCGGGGTTCAGCAAGTCGCCCTGGGCGAATACTCCCTTGACGCCACTGCGCATCTGGGCTTCCACTTCCGGACCATCACCGACAGCCGCCCACGTTCGCTTACCCAACCCAACCAGCCCATCTCGGTCACCTGCAGCATAGAGTGCCTCGAACTCCTGCATGTATGGATCGTCGTCAGGCCTCGGATAATCGCTCACACCTGGTGCCACCAGGATCAGTGACGAGACGCGATCGGGCTGAGCCAGCGCAAGGCCCACCGCAGTGGCGCCCCCGCGCTGTGGCCCACCAGGACCGCCTCCTTGATGTCGAGCTGGTCGAGGACTTCGATCAGGTCGGTGAGGGCGCTGAACGGCCCGGTCGGCGCCGGCGAACGGCCGTAACTGGGGGCGTCGTATCGGATGGTCCTGGCGCTTTTTGGCAGCCGCGAAACAACCCCATCCCATATCGAGGAGTCGCCCCAGCCGGGGTGCAGCATCACAACAGCTGCGCCCTGTGCTCGCCGTTGTTCAGTCCAGACAACCCCGCCCTCCACAGGAACTATCAGTTCCATGTCGCCCATTCTGGCCTTAGCCGCAATACCACTTAGTTAGAGTCCAATCCTCCATTGCACCGTGGTTTGACGTTTCCAGGGTGCTGGCTGCGAGGGGCCGGTGATGACAATGGTGTCTGTCGGTGGCGCCTGCAGGCGAACTGGGTCGCGGTGATGGGCACGCTTAGGGGCCACTTCGACATCTTGGGCTTGATCACCCGCGGGTTGACCCGCAACCGGCGCCTGTTCAACCTCCGCAACATCTCGGCGGTCGTCTCGATGATGGCGGCAGCCAACTGCTCAGGGGGAAAAGGCCGCCTGGTTGGTGACCTGGCGGCGGATCACTCGGATCGAGCGCATGAAGGAGACCCGGTCTGGGTCGAGTTCTTCGGGTTCGACGGCAGCGTTGATCAAGGCTCGGATGGCGTAGTGGACGAGCAGGTGGGCGTAGATCTCTTGGGTGACCATCTCGGGTGACTTCGAGCGCAGCACCCTGCCGGCGCCCCGCTGGTGGGTCTTCAGCTCGTCGAACGCGTTCTCTTCTTCCCACCGCTGGCCATAGAGTGCGGCGAGCTCAATCGCGGGTGCCTGCGTGGGTGTGACCAGGGTGGTGATGAGCCGGATCGGCGCTTCGCCTTGGGCCCGGGAGGGATGCGAGAGCGTGTACTCGACCACCCGGACCGTGATCGGCTCGCCGGGATTGCCCCGGGGCGGCCGCAGTACCGACAGGTAGGACCCGTCTTCCAGGGACTTGGT
>Ga0209585_10000149_pt1 | contig 27086 bp, 25 predicted proteins | sample NGEPerone_FD_185491 | JGI IMG/M metagenome (GOLD analysis project Ga0209585, IMG submission 185491) | Arctic peat soil microbial communities from the Barrow Environmental Observatory site, Barrow, Alaska, USA - NGEE Permafrost154B-one... | ecosystem: Environmental > Terrestrial > Soil >... | reverse complement strand
CGCAGGTGTCCGGGTACGCCTGGAGTGCCCCCGCCACCTCACGGGTCATCACGCCGCGGGCCAGGTACTCCAGGTTCACCTGGTGCACGATGCCGGTGCCGGGCGGCACCACCTTGAAGTCGTCGAAGGCCGTCTGGCCCCAGCGCAGGAACTGGTAGCGCTCGTGGTTGCGCTGGTACTCCAGCTCGACGTTGCGCTCGAAGGCGTCCCGCCGGCCGGCCACGTCGATCTGCACGGAGTGGTCGATGACCAGCTCGGCCGGCGCGAGCGGGTTGATCAGGGCCGGGTCGCCGCCCAGGTCGGCCATCGCCTCGCGCATGGTGGCCAGGTCGACAACGCAGGGCACACCGGTGAAGTCCTGCATGATCACCCGGGCCGGGGTGAACTGGATCTCGGTGCTGGGCTGGGCCGCCGGGTCCCATCCGGCGAAGGCGCGCACGTGGTCCGCGGTGACGTTCGCACCGTCCTCGGTGCGGAGCAGGTTCTCGGCGAGCACCTTCAGGCTGTATGGCAGCCGCTCCAGTCCGGGCACCGCCGATAGGCGGAAGACCTCGTAGCAGGCATCCCCGACCGCAAGGCTCCCCTTGGACCGGAACGTGTCAGTGCTGCTCACGGCGACTCCTTCTGCTGGGCCCGAGCACGGCGCTGCCGGATGGGCCGGACCTCCCGGCGGCTGATGCCGGCGCGCGGCGGGCGCCGGCCAGATATCTTGACGTCAAGATATATCCTACCCGAGTCGCCGCGCACCTCACCGGTCGAACGTGGCCACGCACTCCACGTGATGGGTCATCGGGAAGAGGTCGAACGCCCGCAGCCCGGTCAACGAGTAGCCCCGCTGCCCCAGGTAGGCGACGTCCCTTGCCAGTGCGGCCGGGTCGCACGCGACGTAGACCACCCGCTCGGGTCGCAGGGCGACCAGCCGCTCCACCACGTCCCGCCCGGCGCCCACCCTCGGCGGGTCCAGCACCACAACGTCCGGGTGCGCGACGACGTCCTGGCCGAGTACCTCCGTCACCCCACCCAGGTGCAGCTCGACCTGCGGTCGGTCGTGGGCGTTGCGCCGAGCGCCCCGGACGGCACCCGGGTCGCCCTCGACCGCCACGACGCGGCCGGACGGCCCGACGACATCGGCCAGCGGGAGGGTGAACATGCCCGCCCCGGCGTACAGGTCGAGCACCGTCGCGCCGTCCCGCGGCCCGACGGCGTCAAGGACCGCCATCCCGAGCGCGGTCGGCGCCGTGCGATGCACCTGCCAGAAACCGGCCGCCGCCACCCGCCAGGAGTACTCCGTCGTGGCCAGCACGGCGCGCTCCCGCACCGACGAGCGCGCGTTCGGGCGCCGGTCCGGCCCGTCACCGCTCCACGGCACGCCATCGACCAGGACCAGCGGCCGGTCGCCACCGACCGGTGCGACAGCCGTCAGCCGAACCGCCGCGGGCCAGCGTCGCCCGAAGATGTCCAGGTCAGCGATCCCGGCCACCGCGAGCGGCATCGCGGTCAGCGGCACGACCTCCTCGGACCGGTACCGGTGCATCCCCGGCCGCCCGGCGCCGTCGGTGGTGAGCTCGATGCGGGTGCGCCAGCCGAGGCCGTCGGTCTCACCGGGCGCCGCCTCGACCACGACCTCGCGGTCCAGCCGGGCGAGCCGATGCAGCTGCTCGGCGACGACCGTCGCCTTCCACGTGCGCTGGGCGACCATGGCGACGTGCCCGAGCTCGCCGCCGCCGACCCCACCGGGGCCCGCCTCCGGCCAGGGCGAGGGCACCCGGTCGGGGCTCGGCTCGAGCACCTCGACCGCATCCGCACGCCAGAACCTCGCGTCGGGCTCCGCGTCGGTCAGACGGGCCAGGACGCGTTCCCCCGGCAGCGTGTGGCGCACGAAGACCACGCGGCCCTCGTGCCGGGCGACGCAGTGTCCGCCGTGGGCAACCCGTCCGACGTCCAGCTCAAGGAGCGTCACCGGACTCCACCGTCGTTGGCTTGGACGGCCGAGGACTCCAGCTGCCAGGGCACCGATGCGACAACGACGCCGGGGGTGAACAGCAGCCGGCTCTTGAGTCGCAGGGCGCTCTGGTTGTGCAGCAGGTGCTCCCACCAGTGGCCCACCACGTACTCGGGGATGTACACCACGACGAGGTCGCGGGGGCTCTCCCGGCGGATGGACTTGACGTACCCGAGAACCGGTCGGGTGATCTCCCGGAACGGGGAGTCCAGCACCCGCAGCGGCACCGGGATCTCCAGCTCCTCCCACTGCTTGCGCAGCGCCTCGGTGGCCTCGGCGTCGACGTTGACGGTGACTGCCTCGAGCATCGAGGGCCTGGTGGCCCGGGCGTAGGCGACGGCCCGCATCGCGGGCTTGTGCAGTCGTGCCAGCAGCACGATGGCGTGCACCCGGCTCGGCAGAGCGCGCGCGTTGGCCGGGTCGTCACCGAGCGCGAGCTCGGTCGCCACCTGGTCGTAGTGGCGGCGCACGGCGTACATGGCCACGTACACGACGGCCATGGCGACCAACGCGATCCATGCCCCCCGGGTGAACTTGGAGATCAGCACGATGACCAGCACGGTGCCAGTGAGGACGAGCCCGGTCATGTTGATGACCCGGGAGCGGCTCATCTGGCGGCGCGTCGCCGGGTCGGGTTCGGTCCGCAGATGGCGGTTCCAGTGCCGCACCATGCCGAGCTGGCTGAGCGTGAAGGACACGAAGACGCCGACGATGTACAGCTGGATCAACCGGGTCACCTGCGCGTCGAACGCCCAGATCAGCACGCCAGCGCCGACCGCGAGGGCGACGATGCCGTTGGAGAAGGCCAGCCGGTCCCCACGGGTGTGCAGCTGACGAGGCAGGTAGCCGTCGCGCGCCAGGATCGAACCGAGCACCGGGAAACCGTTGAACGCGGTGTTGGCCGCAAGGACCAGGATCAGCCCGGTCGCGATCGACACCAGGTAGAACGCGGGTGGGAAGCCCCGGAAGACGGCGTCGGCGAGCTGGCCGAGCACCGGGTGCTGGAGGTAGTCCTCGGCCACCAGGTGGCCGTTCTGCAGGAGCTGTTCGGCCGGAACCTCCACGTACTGCACACCCGTTGCGCGGGCCAGCAGCAAGATGGACATCAGGAACGTCATCGACAGCCCGCCGAGCAGGGCAAGGGTGGTGGCCGCGTTCCGGCTCTTGGGCTTGCGGAAGTTGGGCACGCCGTTGCTGATCGCCTCGACGCCGGTCAGGGCCGCGCAGCCGGACGCGAAGGCCCGCAGCACGAGCAGCGCGCCGGCCAACCCCATCAGGCCCTGGTTGTAGCCGGGCTGCGCCACGACATCCAAGCCGGCGCTCTCCGCGGCCGGCAGGGTGCCCAGCGCGTACCGCACGGCACCTGTGACGGCCAGGCACCCCACCGCAGCCATGAAGACGTAGGTGGGGATGGCGAACAGGGTGCCGGACTCCTTGATGCCGCGGAGGTTGAGGACCATCAGGATCGCGACCAGCGTGAGGGCGAACGGCACCTCGTGGTCGCGCAGGGCGGGGATCGCCGACGCCGCGTACTGCGCTCCCGAGGAGATCGACACCGCAACGGTGAGCGCGTAGTCGACCAGCAGGGCACTGGCTACGGTCAGCCCGGCCTTCGGGCCCAGGTTGGTGGTCGCGACCTCGTAGTCGCCGCCCCCGGACGGGTAGGCGTGCACGTTCTGCCGGTAGGACGCCACCACGACGACAAGCACGACCAGCACCCCGACGCCCACCCACGGCGAGAAGACGGCTGCGCTGAGACCGGCGAGAGAAAGGGTCAGGATGATCTCGTCCGGGGCGTACGCGACCGACGACAGCGCGTCCGACGCGAACACCGGCAGGGCGATGCGCTTCGGGAGCAGGGTGTGGCCCAGCCGATCGCTGCGGAACGGTCGACCCAGCAGCAGACGCTTGGCCGCAGCGGCGATATCAGACACGGGAGCCCATGCTAGGCCAGCCACGCCCTCCCAGAACCCTGTAGCGTCACCACACGTGCACTTCGTCATCATGGGCTGTGGCCGGGTGGGTGCCACCCTTGCGCAGTCGTTGGAGGACCGCGGCCACTCCGTCGCGGTGATCGACCAGAACCCCGAAGCCTTCAGGCGACTGGATGCCGAGTTCAGCGGCAAGAAGGTCACCGGCCTCGGTTTCGACCGCGAGACGCTCGTCCAGGCGGGCATCGAGGACGCCTACGGGTTCGCTGCGGTGTCCGACGGGGACAACTCCAACATCATCTCGGCGCGCGTGGTGCGCGAGACCTACGGGGTGGACAACGTCGTCGCCCGCATCTACGACCCCCGCAGGGCGGAGATCTACCAACGCCTCGGCATCCCAACGGTGGCCACCGTGCGCTGGACTGCCGACCAGGTGCTGCGACGCATCCTCCCGATGGGCGCGACCGACGAGTTCCGGGACGCGTCCGGCCACGTCGTGATGGCGCAGGTCGATGTGCACCCGAGCTGGCTCGGCCGCCCGGTGGAACACCTCGAGGCGGCCACCGGCGCCCGGATCGCTTTCGTCACCCGGTTCGGCGACGGGATGCTGCCGACCCCGACGATGGTGATCCAGGAGCACGACCTCGTGCACATGCTGCTGCTGACCGACGACATGCCGCGGATCGAACGGATCCTCACCCGTACCCCCCCAGAGGTGGATTGATGCGCATCGTCATCGCCGGCGCAGGATCGGTCGGGCGGTCGATCGCCCACGAGCTGCTCGCCGCGGGCCACGAGGTCATGTTGGTCGACAAGCAGCCGTCGGCCATGCGGGTCGCGTCCGTCGCCGAGGCGGACTGGCTCCTCGCGGACGCGTGCGAGCTGTCCAGCCTCAGCCAGGCCAGGACCGACGAGTGCGACGTCGTCGTTGCGGCGACCGGGGACGACAAGGTCAACCTGGTCGTCTCGTTCCTGTCCAAGACCGAGTTCGGCGTGCCCCGGACCGTCGCCCGGGTGAACAACCCGAAGAACGAGTGGATGTTCGACGAGGCGTGGGGCGTCGACGTTGCCGTCTCGACGCCGCGGATCATGACCGCGATGGTCGAGGAGGCCGTGTCCATCGGTGACCTCGTGAAGATCTTCACCTTCCACCAGTCCGGTGCGGAGATCCTCGAGGTCACCCTCCCGGCGGAGTCGCCGCTCGTCGGGGTCCGGGCCGGTCAGGTGGTCTGGCCGCGCGACACGGTCCTGGCCGCGATCGTCCGGGGCGCCCGGCCCATCGCGCCGAGCCCCGACGACACTCTCGAGACCGGGGACGAGCTGCTCATCGTTGCGGGGTCGGACGCTGATCTTGACGGTCTGCAAGCGCTTCTCGTGACCCCACGAGCAGCCACGTGAGCCAGAGGGTCAGCGCGAAGAGCGGGACGCCCATGACGAGCCTGGCGGTCCCGAGCCAGCCGACCGCCTCCGCCCCGCGCAGGTAGAGCGGGAGCTGTACGGCGAGCCGCAGGCCGAACATCACCACCCACAGCCACGAGGCCCACACGTAGCGGCGCCGCAGGTGGTCGAGGTCGGGATCGGTCCGCCACCCCATGTCCTGGCTACGCACCAGGCTCACCACGACACCCACCGCCGGCCATCGCGCCACCAGCGAGATCACGATGCCGAGGAACCAGGCGGCATTCAGGATCAGGCCGCCGACGAAGTAGTCCTGGGCGCGGCCCGTCCACCACGCCCACAGCACCCCGACGCCAACGCCGAGCAGCCCGGAGAACGCCTGGGTGACCGGCGTGCGCTGGACGAGCCGGACCACGACGGCCAGCACGGCGACCGCGGACGCGGCCACGAGGGCGACAGTCAGGCCCCGGCTCAGCAGGTAGACGACCACGAACACCAGGCCCGGCACGGTCGACTCCACCAGGCCGCGGACACCCCCGATGGCGTCGGCGAACGAGAAGTCCTCTCCGGCAAGGGCGCGCACACCGCGCAACTGTGGCGCCGTCGTCGCCTCGGACGCGCCGACGTCCTCCCCGGCCGTGCCTGCTCCGGCGGAAGGGTCCTCCCCGCTCACTCGCCCTGCTTGGGGGTGAGCTCGTACTTGGGGTTGTACATCACGGGGTGGCCGTCCCGCATGGAGACGAAGCCCGTCAGGCGCACCCTGCGGCCCGGCTCGATACCGGCGATCCGGCGTTGACCGAGCCAGACCAGCCGGACGGTACCCGTGCCGTCGTACAGCTCGGCCTCCAGCGCCGGCACGCCGAGGCGCGGGCGCAGGGTGACGCTGCGGAGCACGCCGTAGAGATCTGCGCGGGTGCGGTCCTTGAGCTGCGCGACCGCTGCGCACCCGCTGCGCGCGACCTGCTGGCGCTCCTCCCGTGCCTCGATCTCCGCGCGGGAGGCGAGCATCGAGCCCAGGCGGGTGCGCACCCGCCCGCCGGTGACGCTGGGGCCCTTGGCCATCAGTGCACCTCGGTGATCTCGGGACCGCGGGTCATCGGGTCGAAGCTGGGCGCGGCCGCAGCCGTTTCCGTCGACGCCTGGCCGGGCAAGGTCAGCGGGAGCAGGTCACGAGGGACCCGCGCCTCCGAGCCCCGCACCACCACGACATCGGCGAAGAGGGCCTCCAGCTCGCGTGCCCGCTCCGGGTCGACGGCCGCCCGCCCGCTGAGCACGCCACGCAGGAACCAGCGCGGGCCGTCGTGCCCGATGAACCGGGCCGGCCGGTGGCCCGTCCGGCCCTCGGCGGTACGAACCGGCAGCCGGGCGAGCAGCTCGCGGCCGAAGGGCCCGGGCAGGTCGTCGACGGACCCGCCCTGCTTGGTCACCGACTCGGCGATCTCCGCGCGGATGTCGTCCCAGATGCCGTCCGACCGCGGAGCCGCGAAGACCTGCACCTGCAGCGCCGACCCGTGCAGCTGCAGGGACGCCGCCGTGACCAGCTGGGTGTTCTTGTCGACCTCCATGCGCAGCTCCATGCCGTCCCGCCGGGGCAGCCAGAGGGCTCCGACGTCGAGCCGGTCACCTCGATCGGCCACCTCGCTGACGTCCCATGGGCCCTGGTCCCGGCCCGACAGCACCGGCGCAGCGTCGTCCGCCTCGGCCGCGAGGTCCTCGAGGTCCTCCTCGCGCGCCTTCCGGAAGATGCCCACGTCTCACACGCCTCCTGATCGAAGAGATCTGCGGATACGACCCTAGACGCCGGGCGTCGTGTCGTCCTCATCGGCGGCGCCGTCCCAGCCACCGCTCGAGCCGAAGCCGCCCGCACCACGGTGCGACCCCGGTAGCCGCTCCGCGCGCACGAACCTGGCCCGCTCCACGCGCTGGACCACCAGCTGGGCGATCCGGTCGCCGCGACGCAGGAGCACCGGATGCGTCGGGTCGGTGTTGAGCAGGGTGACCTGGATCTCGCCCCGGTAGCCGGCGTCGACGGTGCCGGGGGCGTTCACGATCGTCACGCCGTGCCGGGCGGCGAGCCCCGACCGGGGATGGATGAAGGCGGCGTACCCGTCCGGCAGCGCAATGCTCACTCCGGTCGGCACGGTGACCCGCCCGAACGGTGGCAGCTCGACGTCGACGGCCGTCACCAGGTCCGCACCTGCGTCCCCCGGGTGCGCGTACCCCGGCACCGGTAGGTGCTCGTCGAGCATGACGAGCAGCACCTCCACCTCGTCCCGCATGCCGTCGTCCACGACGCGACTCTAGCGGCGCTCCCCGGCCCGGACGGCCCCGTCCCCACCTGCCATGCTGGGCTGGTGAGTGCGCCTTCGTACCGGGAACGGTTGTGGCCAGGGCCCCTCGGGTGGTCGTTCGTGCTCGGCTTCGCGGGCTTCGCGTTCATCGCCCTGCTGCCGGTGCACCCGACCGCCGCCGGGACCGCGGCCGGTGTCGCCGCGGTGACGGGGGCGCTGGTCGCCGTCGTCACCAGCACGGTCGTCGAGGTGCGGGACGGCGAGCTCCGGGTCGGCCGGGCGCACATCCCGGTGAGCGACTTGGGCGAGGGCGCTGCTCTCGACGCGTCAGGGGTGCACGTTGCGCTCGGGCCGGGCTCGGATGCGCGGGTCTTCGTCTGCGTCCGTGCGTGGATCCGGAGCGCGGTCACGCTTGCTGTCGTCGACCCGCGTGACCCGACCCCGAGGTGGTTGGTGTCCACCCGGCGACCCGACGGCCTGCTGGAGGCGGTGCGCGCCGCTCAGGGAGGTCAGGCCGCGCACTCCGTGCAGACCAGCTGACCGTCCTTCTCGTAGGCCAGCTGGCTGCGGTGGTGGACCAGGAAGCACCTGCTGCAGGTGAACTCGTCTGCCTGGCGGGGCAGCACGCGCACGGACAGCTCTTCACCGGACAGGTCGGCACCGGGCAGCTCGAAGCCCTCGGCGGCCTCGGTCTCGTCCTCGTCGACAACGCCCGAGTTCTTGTCGGCACGCCTGGCCTGGAGCTCCTGGAGTGAGTCCTCGCCCAGGTCCTCGTCGGTCTTGCGAGGGGCGTCGTAATCGGTGGCCATTGGTGTGTTCCACGCTCCGTGTCGTCTGAGGCCCGCGCGGGCGCGCGGCGTCGGTACGTACTCAATGCACGACGGACGCTGGTTGTTCCCGCGCTGTCGGGCGAGGGGATTGTGCCCTATCCGAGGGCTCGGCGCACCCCCCGTCCGCGAAGTTCGCCCGATGCGGCCGCTGTGAGTTCAGGCGGTGGGGTCGGCCGGCTCGTCCCGATCGGCGTCCAGCTCCTCCAGCAGGGCCACCAGCGTTCGCACGGCAGGCTCCGGGCCCGCCACGGTCATCGCCTCGTCTGCCGGCGCCCCGCGCAGCCCGAGGACGAGCGCACCCGCCTCCTGGGCGACCAGCGAGGCGGCGGCCAGGTCCCACGGCTGCAGGCCACGCTCGTAGTACAGGTCGAGGCCGCCGGAGGCCAGCGTGCACAGGTCGAGCGCCGCCGACCCGATCCGGCGGATGTCCCGGACCTGGGGCAGCAGGGCGGCCACCACCCGAGCCTGCCCGCGGCGCCGGTCGGCGGTGTAGCCGAAGCCGGTGCCCAGCAGGCTCCGCGCGAGGGGCACCGGGTCGTTGACCTGCACCGGGCTGCCGTCGCACTGCGCGCCCTGGCCGAGGCCGGCGGTCCACACCCGTCCGTCGGCGACGGAGTGCACGCACCCGGCAACGACCGTCCACGCGTCCGGCCGCGGCGGACCGGTCACCGCCGCGACGCTGACCGCATATGCCGGGATGCCGTACAGGTAGTTGACTGTGCCGTCGATCGGGTCGATCACCCAGGTGATCCCGCTGCTGCCGGGCAGCAGGCCCTGCTCCTCGCCGAGGATCCCGTCGTCCGGGCGCACGGCGGCGATCCGCGCCCGGATCAGCGCCTCGGAGGCCAGGTCCATGGCCGTGACCACATCGATCGGGCTGGTCTTGGTCGCCGCGACGGCCACGTCGCGAGGACGTCCTCGGCGCACCATGTCGCCGGCCTCGCGGGCAAGGTCGGCGGCGAGAACGACGAGCCGCTGCGTCGTTGCCTGGTCAAGGGGGCTGGTCTCGGTCACCGGTCCATCCTGACCGAGCCGAGCGGCGTCCGCAGGGACGTCCACGGGTTGCAGACCGCCGATGGCGGCCACGCCGGCTGGGGCGGCACACCGGGGCGCCTCCCGGCGCGCCACCCGGACAGGTGGCACTCTCGTCCTGGGAGGTGCCATGAGCGAGCTCACCCTGGTGGGTCTGCACGACGACGGCGAGCACGTCGTGCTCGAAGGTCCGGACGGGCAGCGGTTCCGCGTGCGCATCGACGAGGCGCTGCGCGCCACCGTCCGCCGTGACCGGCCACAGCTGGCACAGGTGCGCGCCGAGCTGGCCGCGTCCGTGCCTCCGCGCGAGATCCAGGCCCGGATCCGGGCCGGCGCCAGCGCTGAGGAGGTCGCCGAGCAGTCCGGCATGCCGGTCGAGATCATCCGCCGGTACGACGGGCCGGTGCTCGCCGAGCGCGAGTACGTCGCCGAGCAGGCCCAGGCGACCCGGATCGGGCACGAGGCCGGCGCGCCGCTCCTGGGTGACCTGGTCACGGACCGCCTGGCGACCCGCGACGTCGCGCCGTCGACGATCACCTGGGACTCCTGCCGCAGCGGCAGCTCGCCCTGGACCGTCGAGGTGCGGTTCGAGGTCGCCGGAGCACGGCGTTCCGCACGGTGGACCTACGACGCCGCGATGCGCCGGGTCCGCGCGCTGGACGACGAGGCGCGGTGGCTGTCGGAGACCGAGCTGCTCGACGAGCCCATCCCCCGCCGTCACCTGGCTGCGGTTCGCGACCGCGTCTTCGACGTCGAGGTGGACGACGCGCTGCGCCCGCTGGTCGTCGAGGTGGACTGGACGCAGGCCGAGCCGCCGGAAGCCGCGGACCCGGCCCATGCGACACACGCGCTGCTCGACGACCTCGCCGGTCGGCGCGGGGTGCGTCAGGAGCTGGACCTGGAGCTCGACGACGAGGAGTTCCCCAGCTTCGGCCCCCAGCACGCGTTCAACTTCGACGACCCCGAGGCAGCGATGACACCGGTCCCGGCGGCCCACCCGCCGGCCTCACACCCCGAGCAGGCGGTGGACGCCCGCGTGCTCCGGATGCCGTCCGCACGGCCCGACATGTCGGGCCATCCGTCGCAGACGGGGCGCGCGCCGGCACCCGTGCCACGCGCCGGCGCCCCCGACACCCACCACGACGGCCCGACGGAGGCCCACAACGTCGGCAGGTCACGCGGCCGCAAGGGACGGGCGAGCGTGCCGAGCTGGGACGAGATCGTCTTCGGCGCCAAGCACGAGTAGGCGGCCGGCCGCGACGGTCCGTCAGCCGTCGTCGTCGTCCATGCCGAGGGCGAGGGTCTGTGGACTGGTCGCCACCGCGCGGGCCACGGACATCGTCATCCGCCGCATGTGGTGGCGGCGGCACAGCACCTCGTAGCCGATCTCCGCGGCGCCGCCGGTGTCCCCCACCATCACCTGCTCACCCTCGACGACCATGGTGCCGTCCACCGTCCGCGCGTTGTGGGTGGCTCGCGCCCCGCACCAGCACAGGGTCTGCACCTGGAGCACCTCCACCCGGTCGGCGAGCTCGATCAGCCGTGCCGATCCCGGGAACAGGCGGGTGCGGAAGTCCGCGGTGATGCCGAACGCGTAGACGTCGACCCCCATCTCGTCGACCAGCTGGGCCAGCTGCTCGACCTGCGTGGGTGTGTAGAACTGCGCCTCGTCGCAGACCAGGTAATCCACCCGTTCGCCACGCGTCCGGCGTTGCACGACGTCGTCCCAGAAGTCGGTGTCGTCGGTCACCTCCACCGCAGGGTGCCGCAGGCCGAGCCGCGAGGACAGCACGGCATGGCCCGCGCGGTCGTTGCGCGTGAACAGGATCCCGCCCCGCCCTCGCACGGCGTGGTTGTGGTCCATCTGGAGCGCCAGGGTGGACTTCCCGGAGTCCATCGTGCCGCTGAAGAACGCCAGCTCGGCCATCTGTCCTCCTCAAGCCACCACGAACAGCGGGACCAGCATCTCCCCTGGTGTCAACGATCCGTGCATGCCGCGCAGCAGCAGCGAGGCAGGGGCCTGGGTGCGCGAATCCACCACACCCGCGCGCCCGGTCGCGGCCACCACCAGGTCACCGATCATCGGCAGGACGTGATCGTCCACCGGTCCGAACCAGCCCGCCGCAACGGCATCGGTTCGGGTGGTCACCAGGGCCGACTCCCCCAGCACCGTCCGCCACCGGAGGAGGGCCGCGTCCCGCTCGCCCTCGCCGGACCCGGCCGTGAGGTAGACGTGGCTGGCGCGGGGCTCCCCCGCCACCAGCTCGACGCCCATGGCGAGCTCCGGCGTCGTGGCGACGTCCACCAGGGCCCTCGGGTCGACGTCGACCATGCCGTGATCGGCGGTGACCACCAGCACCGTGCCCGGCGGCAGCGACCGCGCCAGCCGACCGATCTCTCGGTCCAGCTCGGACAGGCCGTCGGCCCAGCGCGGTGACTGCCAGCCATGGTGGTGCGCGATCTTGTCGGCATCGCCCCAGTAGAGGTAGACCAGCCCGGGTTCGGCGAGCCGGGCGAGCGTGGTGTCGACCCGCTGCGCCAGGCTCTCGGCCGACAGGTAGGTGCCACCCCCGAGGGCCGCGACGGTCAGGCCGGAACCCGCGAAGCGGGCCGGGCCGACCGAGCTGACCGTGACGCCGCGCTCCGTCATCAGGCGGAACAGGCTCGGCTCGCGCTGCCACTGGCTCGCGGGTTCGATGCCCTGCCAGGAGACCAGGTTGGCCAGACCACCGGTCGCGGGGTTCCGCACGGTGTAGCCGGCCAGGCCGGTGCGACCGGCAGCCTGGCCGGTGCCGAACAGCCCGAGCGAGGCGGCCGTCGTGGAGGGATACCCGACGGTCAGCACCTGGGCCTCGGGGAGCAGCCCGCGCAGGAAGGGCGCGTGCCCCGCCCGATCGGCGAGCATCTGGTGGCCCAGCCCGTCCACGAGCACGACGCACACCCGATCCGCCGGGGGCACCTCCAGCCGCGACCGCGCTGCGGAAGCGCCCGGCAGGTCGACCCCCAACGCCCCCGCGACGGCGAGCAGCACGCCGTCGAGGTTGGCACCGCCGTACTCCGGCAGCAGCAGGCCCGCGGTGGCGACGGCCTGGGCCAGCTCCGCAGCGGTCACCGTGCCGTCGCCGCGGAGAGCGCTCGGGCGAACCCGACGGCGGCGCGGACCGCGTCCTTGCCCTCTGCCCGTGCCGACACGCGCACGACGACGTCGTCCGGGGTGACCGAGCCGGTGAGCCCGTGCTCCGCGTCGCACTCCGGGTCTCCGCAGGTCGCGGGCTCCACATCTATCCGCTGCACCCCGCCCCAGCCGATGGCCACGGTGAGCTCGGACGGCACCGCTCCTGCGCGGTGCCGCTCCGGGACAGCGACCACGTGGGTGAGGGCGACCGTGTGCACGGCGCGCAGCGGCACCGACTCGGTCGTCGCGGACGCGCTGCTGGACGGGTTGTCCCGGTCAGCCGGGTGGTCGTCGACGTGCGCCATGATCAGCCGGGTGGGCGTGAGCACGAGCACCGTGACGTGCCGGCGCACCTCGGAGGCGTCGAAGGTGGTCTCGGGGTGGACCAGGTGCGCCACGACGTCCTCGCCGCTCACTGCGACGTCGAGCACGTCGCCTACCAGCTCGGGGTAGTAGCCGGCGTGATCGAGGCTCTGGCGCAGGTTCGCTGTTCGTGGCACGGCGTCCATCCTTCCATCCGCCTCCGGCTGCCACCGCGCGTACCCGGGCCCGGTGTTGGCCACGCCGCGGATCCGGCCTCAGGTGGGAAGGGTCCGTCTCGCGGTGTCGGCCCGACCGGCCTCGGCCAGCTCGACCCGCGCGGACAGGACGACCGCGCCGCGCGCGGCCACCACGACCGGGTGCAGCTCGAGGGTCCGCAGCTCGGGTGTATCGTCCGCCATCACGGCCACCCTGCCGAGGACGTCCTCCAGCGCGGCGACGTCCAACGCCGGCAGACCCTGGTAGCCGAACAACCGGGGCGCGGCCCGAACCCGGCGGACCATCTCAGCGACGTCGACATCGGTCAGCGGCGCGACCCCGTGACTGACGTCGTCGAGCAGGTCGACGGCGTCCCCGGCCAGTCCGAAGGACACGACAGGGCCGAACCGGGGATCCTCGGTCGACCGGATCACGCAGGCGGCGCCCGAGGGGGCCATCCGCTGCACCTCGACGGTGGTCTCGATCTCCCCGTGCGCCTGGAGCACCCGCCGCATCTGTGCCATCGCCTCCGCGACCGCGGCGGGCCCGGTGAGGTCCAGCCGGACGCCGCCGAGGTCGATCCGGTGCCGCAGGTGGGTGGCGGAGCTCTTCAGGGCGACCGGCCAGCCGAGCGCCTCCGCCGCCGCGACGGCCGCCGCCTCGTCGTTGACGGTCCGGATCGGCCACACCTCGATCCCATAGCAGGCGAGCAGCTCGGCGGTGCTCTCCTGGTCCAGCAGGACAACGGTCTCGGGTCCGGCCGGCGCAAGGGCGTGCTCGACGATCCTGCGGGCCCGGGCGGCGTCGATTCCGGTCAGGGCGAGCGGCCGTCCGTGGTCCGCCGCTCGCCACAGGCTGTGCCGGACCGCCGCTGCCAGCGCCAGCACGCCGTCCTCCGGTGCGGCGTAGGCCGGCACGGTGCGCTGCCGCCCGTCCTGGTCGAGGGCGGTGAGCTCCGGCGTCACACCGCTCAGACCCCTGATGCAGGCGACGGTGGTCCGCCCGGAGGCTGCTGCGGCCCGCGCGACCGACCTCGCAACGGCCCGGTCCGGCTCGCCCAGCGTTGGCACGTGCACCACCACTGCCACGTCGCTGTCCGGATCGGCGTAGGCCTTGGCGAGCTCGGCGTCGAGCCGGGCCAGGTCTGCGGGCGTCGTGTCCCCGCGGGTGAGGATCGCCCGCCGGGACGTCACGGTGAGGCCGGCCGAGGTGGCCGCCTCGGCGACCAGGGCGGCCATGGCTTCGGAGCCCGCGAGAACCGTCACCCGCGGACCGGCCGGGAGCGGCTGGTGGACCAGCAGCTGCGCGACGTCGAGCAGCTCGTGCTGGCTGGTCACCCGCAGCACACCGGACTGGCGCAGCATCTCGTCCAGCGCGCGGCGCGGCACCCGGGTGGTGCGCAGCACGTGCCCGGCCGGCGCGACGTGGCCGGAGCTGCCGGCGGTGAGCACCACCACCGGCTTGGCGGTCGCAAGGCGTCGGGCCACCCGGGCGAACTTGCGGGGGTTCCCGATGGACTCCAGGTACAGCGCGACGACGTCCGTGCGCGGGTCCTCGGTCCAGAACTGCATGAGGTCGTTGCCCGACACGTCGGCCCGGTGTCCGGCGGACACGAACGTCGACAGGCCGAGTCCGCGCCGGCGGGCCGAGGCGAGCAGTCCGACTGCCAGCGGCGCGGACTGACAGAACAGACCGAGCGGTCCGGATGCCGGCAGCTCAGCCGCCAGTGAGGCGTTCACCGTGAGCGCGGGCTGGTCGCCGTGGTCGCCGTCGTCGCCGTGGCGCAGGAAGCCGTAGGAACCGGGGCCGAGCACCCGCACACCGACCGCATGGGCGCTGCGCAGCAGGTCACGCTGGTGGGCCAGCCCCTCCGGGCCGGTCTCGGCGAAGCCGGCGGAGAGCACGACGACGGCGTGCGGGTGCAGCCGGGCGCACCGGCGCACCACGTCGGCACACTGGGCGGCCGCCACCCCGAGCACCACCAGGTCCACCGGACCCGGGACGGCGGCCAGATCGGGCCACGGCCGGGCCGGCTCCGGGGGCGTCTCCCACCCCACGACATCGACCTCAACGTCGCCGGCCGCAACGAGGTGCCGCAGCACCGCGCAGGCCGCGAGGTGGTCCGGCGCCTCGGGGTCCGTGACGACCAGGACCGACCGTGAGGTGAGCAGCGCGCTGACGCTCCTTGCCTCCGCCCGGTGCTCGCGGTCCGCCATCACCGCAAGGGACCGCGCGGTGGGGTCGACGTCGAACGACACCCACACGATCCCGTCGTCGAGCCGCTGCCGGACCACGTACCCCGCCTCACGGAACACCGCGAGCATCCGGCCGTTCTGCGGGAGCACCTCCGCGGTGAACCGGTGGATCCCCCGCTCGCGCGCCGCCGCGGCAAGGTGCTCCAGCAGCACGGAGCCGAGCCCTCGGCCGTGGTGGCTGTCGGTGACGTTGAACGCCACCTCCGCCGTCGTGGCTGCCGTGCGGTCGTACCGCGCCACCGCGATGATCTGTTCGGTGTCGCCGGAGTCGGTGACGGCGACGAGCGCCACCCGGTCGCGGTGGTCGACCTGGGTGAACCGCGCGAGCTCGAGCTCCGGCAGGCGCTGCAGCGGCGCGAAGAACCGGAAGTAGGTGGATCGCTGCGACTGTCCCAGGTGGAACGCCTGCAGCGCGTCGGCGTCGTCCGGGCGGATCGGACGCACGTGGGCGGTCCCGCCGTCGCGCAGGACGACGTCCGCCTCCCAGTGCAGGGGGTAGTCGCCCCCACGTGTGGCCGGGCGGGCGCCGTCGTCGTCTGGCACACCGCCAGGCTAGCCACAGGCGGGCGCACAGCGGTCGACGCCGGGCGCGTCGGTGGGACCCGCCTCCGAGGCCGCGAGGGACAATGGAGCGCCCACCGCCCCACCCGAGGAGATCTGCGTACCGATGGCACGCCGCCCGTCAGGTTCCCCCGACCCCATGCCCGTCGAGGAGAACATCGTCGACGTCGACGTCGCGACCGAGATGCAGGGCTCGTTCCTGGAGTACGCGTACTCGGTCATCTACGCGCGTGCGCTCCCGGACGCCCGGGACGGCCTCAAGCCGGTGCAGCGGCGGATCCTGTACCAGATGGCCGACATGGGCCTGCGCCCCGACCGGAGCCACGTGAAGTCGGCGCGCGTCGTCGGCGAGGTGATGGGCAAGCTGCACCCGCACGGGGACGCCGCGATCTACGACGCGCTGGTCCGGATGGCACAACCGTTCTCGCTGCGGTTGCCGCTGGTGGACGGCCACGGGAACTTCGGCTCGCTCGACGACGGCCCGGCCGCGGCCCGCTACACCGAGGCCCGGCTGGCCCCGGCCGCGATGGCGATGGTCGCCGACCTCGACGAGGACGTCGTCGACTTCGTGCCCAACTACGACAACAAGCTCACCCAGCCGGGGGTGCTGCCCGCGGCGGTGCCCAACCTGCTGGTCAACGGGGCGTCCGGGATCGCCGTCGGGATGGCCACCAACATGGCTCCGCACAACCTCGTGGAGGTCGTCGCGGCGGCACGGCACCTGGTCGCCCACCCGGACGCGACGCTCGAGGAGCTGATGCGGTTCGTGCCCGGCCCGGACCTACCGACCGGCGGCAAGATCGTCGGGCTCGAGGGGGTCCGGGAGGCATACCGGACCGGCCGGGGGTCGTTCCACACCCGCGCGACGGCCCGGATCGAGAACGTCACGGCCAAGCGCAAGGGCATCGTGGTCACCGAGCTGCCCTACCTGGTGGGTCCGGAGAAGGTGATCGAGAAGATCAGCGAGGCAGTGAAGGCCAAGAAGCTGTCCGGCATCAGCAACGTCGTCGACCTGACGGACCGCTCGCACGGGCTCCGGCTGGTGGTCGAGATCCGGTCCGGGTTCAACCCGGAGGCGGTCCTGGAGCAGCTGTACCGGCACACCCCGATGGAGGACTCCTTCGGGATGAACCACGTCGCGCTCGTGGACGGCCAGCCCCGCACGCTCGGGCTGCGCGAGCTGCTCGAGGTCTGGGTCGACCACCGGCTCACTGTCGTCCGGCGTCGGTCGACGCACCGTCTGACCCGCCGTCGCGAGCGCCTGCACCTGGTGGACGGCCTGCTGGTGGCGATCGTCGACATCGACGAGGTGATCCAGGTGATCCGGTCCTCCGACACCGCCGAGATCGCCCGCGACCGGCTGATCGGGGTCTTCGACCTGTCCCAGGCGCAGGCCGACTACATCCTGGAGCTGCGCCTGCGGCGGCTGACCAAGTTCTCCCGGATCGAGCTGGAGCGCGAGGCCGAGGAGCTCCGCCAGCAGATCGCCGAGCTGGAGGAGGTCCTCGCGTCGGACTCGCAGCTGCGGGCCGTTGTCAGCGAGGAGATGGCTGAGGTCGCCCGCACCTTCGGCACCCCCCGGCGGACCATCCTGCTGGAGTCGGCCGGCGCAGCTGTCGGCAGTGCAGCCACGACGGCGGCGGCGCCGCTGGAGATCGTCGACAGCCCGTGCTGGGCGCTGCTCTCCGGCACCGGCCTGCTCGCCCGCACGGCGGGCGGCGCAGCACCGGCCCGCGCCGGACGCCGGTCCGCGCACGACGTCGTGGTGTCCGCCGTCGCGACGACCACCCGGGGCGACGTCGGAGCGGTCACCTCACGCGGACGGGTGCTGCGCCTGCCCGCCCTTGACCTGCCAGGTATCCCGCCGACCGACGGCCCGCCCTCGATGTCCGGCGGTGTGCCGCTCACCGAGGTGCTCGGCCTGGGCCCAGGCGAACGCGTGCTGGCGCTGGCCTCCCTTGCCGCGGACGCGCCAACCCTTGCCCTCGGCACGGCCACCGGCGTGGTCAAGCGGGTGGCTCCCGAGGGCGCACCCAGCCGGGACGCCTGGGAGGTGATCGGCCTGCGGGACGACGACGAGGTGGTCGGAGCCGCAACCGTCGCCGAGGACGACAGCCTCGTGTTCCTCACCAGCGACGCCCAGCTGCTGCACTTCCCGGCCTCGGCCGTCCGCCCCCAGGGGCGTCCGGCCGGTGGGATGGCCGGCGTGAAGCTCGCAGGCGGCCAACGGGCGGTGTTCTTCGGCGCCGTGCCGTCCGGAAAGCAGTCGGATGCCCTCGTGGTCACCGTCGCCGGCGCGAGCGACGCCTTGCCAGGCACCCAGGCGGGCACGGCGAAGGTCTCACCGTTCGAGGTCTTCCCCGGCAAGGGCCGAGCCACCGGTGGCGTGCGCGCGCACCGGTTCCTGCGCGGGGAGGACTCGCTCATCCTCGGCTGGGTGGGCCCGGCCCCGGCACGGGCGAGCGGGTCGGCCGGCCAGGGGATCGACCTACCGGACGTCGACCCACGACGGGACATGTCGGGTCGGCCGCTGCCGGCACCCGTGCACACGATCGGCTGAGTCAGATCTCCACGCTGTACATCACGTACCCGTGCGTCGCCTGGTAGCCGAGACGCTCGTACAGGCCATGTGCGCCGGTGGGGTTGGCGGTGTCAACCCGCAGGCAGGCGTACTCCATCTCGGCCGCCCGGTACGCCTCCATGGCGGTGGCCAGGAGGCTCGCGGCGAGTCCACGACCGCGCCACGGCCGCCGGACGCCCAGCACGTCGGTGTACCCGCACGTGTAGCCGAGCACTTCCCAGTCCTGGTCGTACCGGCCCGAGATCAGGTAGCCGGCGACCTCCGGAGCCCCTCCGGAGCCGTCGAGCGCCACGTAGCTCCAGGCCGGGGTGAAGTGGGCATCGCGGTGCGTCCAGGACTCCCGGGTCTGCGGCTGGGAGCCCCAGTGGTCGGCGAACGCCTCGTTGTGCGCGAGCCTGACCTGCTCGTCGAGCTCGTCGTCCCAGCCCACGATGCGCAGGCCCTCCGGTACCGACGCCGACGGCAGCGGCGCGGACAGGTCGCGGCGCATGGTCGTGTACCAGCGGATCGGGCTGAACCCGGCAGCGGCGTAGAGCCGGCGGTGGTCCCGCGCGTTCTCCTCGACCAGGACGGCGAGCCGCGCGGGCAGGTCCTGGCCCGACTCCGCGAGCTTCTGCCGGCCTCGGCCCTCCAGCCAGGCCACGACGGCTCGGCCGATGCCGCGTCCCCGCCACGCGGGGTGGACCGCACCGCGCAGGTACGCGCGCAGCAGGGTGTCCCCCGGCGGCACCTCGACGATCGCGTACGCGCGGATCGTCCCGGAGTCGTCGAAGCCGCCAAGAGTGTCCGCCGCCAGGTCCGTCCACGGACCCGTGAGCATCTCGACGACCTCCTCGGCGGAGGTCCGCTCCTGCGCGCTGTCCGCGGTCTCGATGGCCTGGAGGAGGCCGTGGAACGGTTCGGCGTCGCGCAGCTGCAGCGGGCGCCACGCGAGCTCGAGGTGCGCGGGCGGCACGTCGAGCACTGCGGGCGGATCCGCCCTGACCGCGATCGGTTCCCTCGTGCTCACGGGGACAACCTAGCGATCCGCGTCACGCGTCGATGCGCGTCCGGTCCAGCTCGGCGGCCCCCGCGACGATGAAGTCCCGGCGCGGAGCCACCTCCGAGCCCATCAGCAGCTCGAACACCGCCTCGGCCGCGGCCGCGTCGTTCGCTGTCACCCGGCGCAGCGTGCGGTGGCGGGGGTCCATCGTGGTCTCGGCCAGCTGGTCGGCATCCATCTCACCGAGGCCCTTGTACCGCTGGATGTCGTCCTTGTACCGGCGTCCGGCCTTCTGCAACCGATGCAGCGTCGAGGCCAGGTCTGCCTCGGAGTACGTGTACACGTACTCGTTCTTCTTGCCCCCTCCGCCGAGCACCTCCACCCGGTGCAGGGGGGGCACGGCGGCGTAGACCCGACCCTCGTCGACGAGCGGTCGCATGTACCGGAAGAAGAGCGTGAGCAGCAGGGTCCGGATGTGTGCGCCGTCGACATCGGCGTCGGTCATCAGCACGATCTTGCCGTAGCGCGCCGCCTCGATGTCGAAGCTGCGTCCCGAACCGGCACCGATCACCTGGATGATCGCCGCGCACTCGGCATTGCGCAGCATGTCCGACACCGAGGCCTTCTGGACGTTCAGGATCTTGCCGCGGATCGGCAGCAGGGCCTGGAAGTCCGAGCTCCGGGCGAGCTTGGCGGTGCCAAGGGCGCTGTCACCCTCCACGATGAACAGCTCGCTCCGGTCGACGTCGTCGCTGCGGCAGTCCGCGAGCTTGGCCGGCAGGGCTGAGGTCTCCAGCGCGTTCTTGCGGCGCGAGATCTCCTTCTGCTTGCGCGCGGACATCCGCGCCCGCATCTCGGCGACCACCTTGTCCAGCAGCAGAGACGCCTGCGTGCGGTTGTCGCGCTTGGTGGACGTCAGCTGTGCGGTCAGCTCGGTCTCCATGACCTTGGCCACGATGCCTCGCACCGGACCGGTGCCCAGCACCTCCTTGGTCTGGCCCTCGAACTGCGGCTCGGCCAGACGAACGGTCAGGACCGCTGTCAGGCCGGCCATGATGTCGTCCTTCTCGACCCGTTCGGCGGCGTCCCTGTTGGAGACCTTCAGCCGACGGGCGTTGGTCTCGACCTGCTTGCGGATCGTCTTGACCAGGGCCTGCTCGAACCCGGCGAGGTGTGTCCCGCCCTTTGGCGTGGCGATGATGTTGACGTAGCTGCGAACCTCGGTCTCGTAGCCGGTGCCCCAGCGCAGGGCAACGTCGACCTCACAGGTGCGCTCGACCGCCTGGGAGGTGAGGTGGCCGCGGTCGTCCAGCATCGGGACGGTCTCGGTGAACGTGCCCGAGCCGGTCAGCCGCCAGGTGTCCGTGAGCCGGGCGTCCGGCGCAAGGAAGTTCGCGAAGTCGACGGTCCCACCGTGGTGGATGAAGCTCTCCTCGTACGGTCCCTCCTCGCCGGGCGTGCCCGGCATCCGCCGCTCGTCGCGCACGGTGATCCGCAGGCCGGGGACCAGGAACGTCGTCTGGCGCACCCGCGAGACGAGCTCGTCGTAGGAGAACGCGGCGCTGGCCGGGAAGATCTGGCGGTCGGCCCAGTACCGCACGCGGGTCCCGTTGCGGCCCCGCGGCACCTTTCCGACGACCGCAAGCTCGGACGCCTCGACGAACGGTGCGAAGGGCGCCTCAGGGCTGGGCTCGGCGCCGTCGCTGAACGTGCCCGGCTCGCCCCGGTGGAACGTCATGCGGTACGTACGCCCACCGCGGTCCACCTCGACGTCCAGGCGCGCCGAGAGTGCGTTCACCACGCTCGCGCCGACGCCGTGCAGGCCGCCGGTCGCCGTGTAGGAGCCGCCGCCGAACTTGCCACCGGCGTGCAGCTTGGTCAGGACCACCTCGACGCCGGTCAGGCCGGTCTTCGGTTCGATGTCCACCGGGATGCCGCGCCCGTTGTCCCGCACCTCGACCGAGGAGTCGGCTCGGAGCACGACGTCGATCTGGTCGCAGTGACCACCGAGGGCCTCGTCGACGGAGTTGTCGATGATCTCCCACATGCAGTGCATGAGCCCGCGCGAGTCGGTGGTGCCGACGTACATGCCGGGTCGCTTGCGCACCGCCTCGAGGCCTTCAAGGACCGAGAGGTGGCGGGCGGTGTAGCTGGACTCCGACAACGTGCTCGTCACCCCCTGAGCCTAAGCGGTGAGCCCGGCCACACCCGTCAGGCGTGCCGGGCACTGCGAGGGCTGGGCGCTACGCGGTCAGCGAACCCGGGACTTCCGATGCAGCCGCCGCCGCCCGCGGGTGGTTACATGGAGGCGTGACCACGACGACACCCACCCCGCTGACCGCCGCAGACCGCTGCGACCGCTGCGGCGCGCAGGCATACGTCCGCGTGGTGCTTTCCCGTGGTGAGCTGCTGTTCTGTGCTCACCACGCGCGCCGCCACGCGTCGGCCTACTCCGACGTCGCTGTGCACGTCCAGGACGAGACCAAGCGGTTGCACGAGGAGCAGGCGCACCTCTGAAGTGACACCATCGAGGGTCCGGCCGGGTGAATTCCGGCCGGACCCTGGCATGTCCGGCGCGGTGTCGCCGCCGAAGGGAGTGACCGGGTGGACCTCGTCGTCCTCGGTGTCGGCCTTGCCGCTCTCGTCGGGTTGGTGGGCATCGTCGTCCCGGTGCTGCCGGGCTCGCTGATCATCGCTGCGGCTGTCGGCGTCTGGGCCCTCGACTCCGGGGGCGGCGCCTGGGCGGTGTTCGCTGCCGTGGCCCTCCTGCTCGCGGCCGGATGGGCCGGCAGCTACGTCGTCCCCGGTCGGCGGATCGCGACCTCCGGTGTCCCGCGATCGACGCTCGTCGTCGCGGGTCTTGCCGGGCTGGTCGGGTTCTTCGTCCTTCCGGTCATCGGCCTCTTCGTGTTCTTCCCGGCCGGGCTCTACGCGATGGAGTACCGGCGCCTGCACGACACGACGGCAGCATGGGCCTCTGCATGGCTGGCCGTCCGGGCCACGGCCCTGGGGATGCTGATCGAGCTGACCATGGCGCTGCTGGCGACCGCGACGTGGCTGGTCGCGGTGCTGGCCGGCGTCGGGCGCTGACGCCGACGTCGCCCGCTCTCAGTCGAGGTAGTCCCGGAGCACCTGTGAGCGGCTCGGGTGGCGCAGCTTGGACATCGTCTTGGACTCGATCTGCCGGATCCGCTCGCGGGTGACCCCGTAGACCTTGCCGATCTCGTCAAGGGTCTTCGGCTGGCCGTCCGTCAGACCGAACCGCATCGACACCACGCCCGCCTCGCGCTCGGAGAGCGTGTCCAGCACCTGGTGCAGCTGCTCCTGCAGGAGCGTAAAGCTCACCGCGTCAGCCGGCACGACCGCCTCGGAGTCCTCGATCAGGTCCCCGAACTCGCTGTCGCCGTCCTCGCCCAGCGGGGTGTGCAGCGAGATGGGCTCGCGCCCGTACTTCTGGACCTCGACCACCTTCTCGGGGGTCATGTCGAGCTCCTTGGCGAGCTCCTCCGGAGTCGGCTCGCGACCCAGGTCCTGCAGCATCTGCCGCTGCACCCGCGCCAGCTTGTTGATCACCTCGACCATGTGCACCGGGATGCGGATGGTGCGGGCCTGGTCGGCCATGGCGCGGGTGATCGCCTGACGGATCCACCATGTCGCGTAGGTCGAAAACTTGTAGCCCTTGGTGTAGTCGAACTTCTCGACCGCGCGGATCAGACCGAGGTTGCCCTCCTGGATCAGGTCGAGGAAGAGCATGCCGCGGCCGGTGTACCGCTTGGCGAGGGAGACGACCAGACGCAGGTTCGCCTCGAGCAGGTGGTTCTTGGCCCGGCGCCCGTCGGAGGCGATCCACTCCAGCTCACGCCGCAGCTTGGGCTCGAGCTTGCCGGAGGAGGCCATCTTCTCCTCGGAGAACAGCCCCGCCTCGATCCGCTTGGCCAGCTCGACCTCTTGCTCGGCGTTGAGCAGCGCCACCTTGCCGATCTGCTTGAGGTAGTCCTTGACCGGGTCGGCGGTCGCGCCCGCAGTGACGACCTGCTGAGCAGGGGCGTCGTCGTCGTCGGCGTCGGAGTAGGTGAAGCCGGTGTCCTCGGCCTCTTCCTCGACGGGGGCGACGACCTCGGCCTCGGCGTCCTCCTCCGGGGCCTCGACGACCTCCACCACGACCTCCTCGGTCGAGTCCTCCTCGACGACGACGACCTCCACGTCCTCGAGCTCCTCCGGCTTGACGTCCTCCGGCTTGACGTCCTCCGGCTTGACGTCCTCCGGCTTGACGTCCTCCGGCTTGACGTCCTCCGGCTTGACGTCCTCCGGCTTGACGTCCTCCGGCTCGACGTCCTCCGGCTCGACGTCCTCCGGCTCGACGTCGTCCGCCTCGTCCTCGTCGTCGATCACGGGGGTCGGGGTGGCGGCGGCCTTCGCCGCCTTGGCCCCCTTGGCCGTCGTCTTCGCGCTGGGCTGCTTCGCCTTGGTGCCGGACGTCGTGGTGCTCAGGGATGCCTCCGCCTGCTCGGGCACCGGGCCATCGGCCGGTGCATCAGTGACCGGCACGTCGCCGGCGTCCTGCGATGCCTTCTTGGTCCGCACCCGGGTCCCCCGACCGCCGGACCCGTTCGCCGCTGCCTCGGGCTTCTCCGACGCGCTGCCCGAGCCGCGGACAACCTTGGTCCGCGCGGGCTCGGCTGCCGCCCGTTCGGTCGTCGCAACGGATCGCCGGGCAGCCGCCGGAACGACGCGGACCGGTGTGTCGCTCGACGCGTCCACCGTCCCGTCGGCGCGCCCCAGCCGCACCGCGGCCTCGAGGGCCGGGTGCTGGATATCGCGCGGGGATGCAGGGCGTGAAGAGTGGGATGACACGAGGAACCTTTCGGCAGCGCCAGGCTCGGGGAGAAGGTCCGTGGGTTGGGCCACCATTGTAACGTCCACAGGTTCCCGTTCGCCCGTGCGGACGTCCTGCGGAACGACCAATTCGGCGCACGCACGGCCCTCGGCGGGGCTGTGCGCTTCGCTCAGGCCGGCTCAGGCTTGACCGCGAGGACGGGGCACGGGGCGTCGAGCAGGATCCGCTGGGCGTTCGACCCGAGCAGGAGCTTGCCGACCGGGCTGCGGCGCCGCAGCCCGATCACGATCAGCACGGCCTCTTCTCTGCTGGCCGCACCGATGATGTCATCGGCGACGTCATGACCGCGGGTGGTCAGACGGACGTCGTAGCGCAGGCCCGTCCCGTCCAGCCGCCGGCGCACCTCGTCGGCCTGGGCCTGGAGCTCGGCCGCCTCCGTGCCCAGGCGATGGCCCCGCTCGCTCAGGATCACCACCAGCCGCAGTCCGCGTGATCGCGCCTCCGAGACGGCCACGTCCAGGGCGGCATCGCCCTCAGGGGTGGACACATACCCGACCACCACGCTCATAGCGCCTCCTGACCACGATGACGCACCCGATCGCTCGACGGTACCCGAAACCACACCCCCCGGGTGCACCGGGGCGATCTGCCTCAGGCCGATGCCGCCCGCACCCAGCCCGGGGGCATCCCGGTTCGCAACGCGTCATCCATCAGCACGGCCAGCCGGTGGCCGGGTTCGGCGGTCAGCGCCCGGTCGACCAGCACGCCGGCACGTGCTCCGTCGCCCTCCCACCAGGCCAGCACGGCGAGCAGGGTCAGGGCGGGGGCGTGGCCGTCACGGCCGGCGTGCGCCACCAGGTGCTCGAGCACCGTGCGCGCCGCGGCCGTCCGCCTCCGGTCGGGTCGCGTGCCGTGCACGGGGTCGATGATCGCCCGCAGCGCGGCGCCGACGTCGGCGGTGTCGTCTCCGGCGACGACCCGGTCCGCCACCCGGTCGGCGTCCGGCACGAAGGTGAGCAGGACGGCGTCCCGGACCAGGACGTCCTCCAGGCCCGCCAGCAGCCGGCCGACCACGGCCGGCCCCGACGGCTGCCAACCGCACGAGCCGAAGCTCGCGGGCAGCGACCCGCGACCCCGCACCTGGTGGTCCTCGCCCGGACGGGCCGGTTCCTGCTCGCCGTCGAGGTCCCCCGCCCCCTTGCCGCCGCCGAGGCCGGCCTGGGCCTGGCCGAACGCCTCCCGCCAGTGCGCGAGCCCCTCACGGCGCCATCGGTGCAGGTCGGCGGTACCGACCGCGGCGAGCCCACGCGCCCGCCATCGTGACTGCGCCCGTCGCGCCGACTTCCTGGCAGCGGGGCTGGTGGACGGAAGCCGGACGAGGTCGTCCCGCGACCCGGCGACCTGGAGGCCCTCCAGGACCATCTGAGCCCCGATCCGGGTGCTCTGCAGATCCGTGAGCGGCCGCCCACCGGCCGGGCAGCACTCACGGTCGGTGCACCCCAACGCGTAGTACCCGTGCGGTCCGACCACCCAGGGCTCGAGCGCACCGAGTGCCTGCTCCGCGGCGTCCTGCAGGTGGTCGAGCGCCACCAGCCCCGCCGCGCGCCGGCGCGGATCGGCCTCGCCATCGCCCTGCAGGTCAGCGTCGGTGTAGAGCACGACGACGGCCCGCCGCGCGCCGTCGGCCACGAGGTGGCCGACCAGCGCCCGGGCCAGCGGCGGTCCCGCTCGGCGGTCGGCGAGATCGGCGAGATCCACCCTGGCAACGAGACCGATCCGGGATCTGGCCGCCCGCACGCTCAGCACCACGGCGCTGTCCGAAGGGTGGAAGCCCAGCTGGAAGGGCACGAGGGCAAGCAGCTCGCGCGGCTCGCGGGTACGGATCGTCGTCGGCATGCCGATGATCGGACCCGATCGTGGTCACCTCGGCCAGATGACCCCTGGCAGCCTGTGGATTTCACCCGTATGGCGATGCCTGTGCATGCACTACCCCGGGGTTACCGTTGACACATGGCCCAGGCGGCAGCCCGTCGAGCCCGGCGCGAGCGTGCTGCCGGGCCGGTCGCGGTCGCCCTGGCCGTCGGACTCGCCCTGGTCGGTACGACGGCGGGGTGCGCGAGGTCCGCCGCTGATGCGACCGCGGGAGACGAGCCGGCGCAGGCGCTTGCCAACTCCGGCACCGCTGACCCGACGGCCGCCCCCGAGCTCACCGCCCTGTCCCCCGAGCCGATGGTCACCGCCTCCCCGGATGCGTTCTCGCAGGTCGGCGACCTGGTCGAGGGCTTCCCGATCGACCTGCTGCCGGTGCCGAGCGACTCGGTGATCCTGGTGACGTCCGCCGTCCCGGTGGGAGACGCCGACGTGCAGGAGGTCTCGCTCAACCTGCGGACGTCCGCGACCGACGCCGAGCTGCTCGCGCTGTACCGCACCGCCCTCACCGCGGCGGGCTTCACCGAGGTGACCTCGCAGACGTCCGACAGCGACCTCGCGGTCGACGTGACGTTCGTGCGCTCCGGCGGGGACGAGCTCGTCTCGATCGGGGTGCTGGACATCGACGGTGCCCGCACCGTGACCATCGGCGGCCGGGTCCGCACCGGGGACTGAGCCCGGCCTAGGCTGAGCCGCGTGACCACCCGCGCGCTCCTGGACATCGAAGGCGTGCGCGACGGCGTCGACGCACTGGTGCGCGCGC
>Ga0209585_10000147_pt1 | contig 27234 bp, 24 predicted proteins | sample NGEPerone_FD_185491 | JGI IMG/M metagenome (GOLD analysis project Ga0209585, IMG submission 185491) | Arctic peat soil microbial communities from the Barrow Environmental Observatory site, Barrow, Alaska, USA - NGEE Permafrost154B-one... | ecosystem: Environmental > Terrestrial > Soil >... | reverse complement strand
CGTGGTGTGCACGCCGCATCTGGGCGCCTCCACCGTGGAGGCTCAGCTGCGCGCCGGCACGATCATCGCCGAGCAGGTGGCGGCGGTGCTCAAGGGCGAATTCGCCGCCAACGCCGTCAACATCCCACTGGCGCCCGGCGACGGCGCCGACGAGCTGATGCCGTTCCTCGGCGTCTGCGAGCAGCTCGGCGGGCTCATCGTGCAGATCGCCGACGGCCCCGTGGACTCGTTCGAGATCGGCTACGGCGGCGGCATCGCCCGCTACGACACGCGCATCCTCACGCTCGGCGTGCTCCAGGGCGTGCTCGCCGACAAGGTCGACGGCCCCGTCAACTTCGTCAACGTGCAGAACATCGCCGAGGAGCGCGGCATCACCGCCAAGGAGACCAAGCAGCCGGCGGCGGTCGACTTCCTCAACCTCATCACGGTGACCACGCGCGACTCGCAGGGCGAGCTCAGCGTGAGCGGCACGACGCTGGGTCCCAAGCACCGTCCGCGACTCGTCAAGGTCTACCGTCAGGACGTGGACATCGAGCCGGCGCCGCACATGGTCTTCCTCCGGTACGCCGACGTGCCGGGCATGATCGGCAAGATCGGCACCAAGGTGGGGGAGTTCGGCATCAATATCGGGCAGATGAGCGTGGGCCGCGAGGTCAAGGACCAGGAGGCCGTGATGGGGCTCACCCTGGACGAGCCGCTGAGCGCCGACCAGCTCAAGGATCTGATCGCGAGCTGCGGTCTCAAGGACGGCAAGCGGGTGGAGCTGTAGGCGAAGAACGCGACCGCGGCCGGCGCAGCCGCGTGCGGTCGCTAGCAGTGCGAAGGACGGGGCGGCGGGCCGCGAGGCCCGCCGCCCCGTCCGCGTGCGTCAGCCCTTCTTGAAGACGACGCGCAGCGTCGCCCTGGACGAGGCGCCCTGGCTGTGATCGGCGTGCGCCGGGAGGATCACGCGCAGGGAGTAGGTGGCGCTGCGGTTCGGCAGCTTCCACGTGACGCGATAGCGCGAGCGTGCATCGACCGCGCCCGCCTTGATGGTGCGCCAGCCGGCCCTGCTCCTACGCTGGACCAGCACCCGCGAACCACGGTGGGCGGGCTTGACCTTGCCGCTGAAATGCTCGTACAGGTGGCCGCCGGACTTGGTGTGCGACAGAGCCAGTGTGAGCCGAGGCATCACACCGATCATCAGCCCAGCGCTGACCGCGCCGCCGGCCTGTGCGGACCAGATGTAGTTCGACTTGGGGGCGATGGCGGTCGCGTAGAAGCCCTCGCCGCCGGTGGTCGCCTTCCCGCCTCTCAATGAGGTGTCGCCGCGCGTCCCGCGCAGGGTGACGGTTCTGCCGACCAGGGGCTCGCCGTCACTGGTGAGGTAGCCGGCCACGCCGACCCACCGGCCATACTTGATCGTCCTGGCGTGCGGCCGGAAGGTGATGGCGAGGCCGCTCCGGCTCACGTGCCAAAGCGCAGCGCCGTTGCCGTTGCCGAGCGCGTACGTCCCGCCGGCGCCGTCCTCACCGAGGTCGGCGAGGCGCTCCGGAGTGGGGCTGAGCTCCGCGTCGGTCCACTTGCCGAGGTAGGTCATGACGGCCGCACCCGAGGCGCCGAGGGAGTAGGCGTCGCCGTACGCGACGGTCAGGTCGCCGGCGCGGTTACAGGAGACGGCGTCGACGCGTGGCGCCCCAAGCCCCAGGCCGGTCAGCCTGCTGCCGGGGGCGCCGGTCTCGACGCCGTACGGCAGGATGTGCCGCACGACGATACCGTTGCCGGACGGGCCGGCGAGGTAGCAGCCCGAGTAGGCGTCGCCGGCCAAGGCCACCTCGCCGGTCATCGAGACGCCCGCCGGGCGCGGCCACAGGCGGCCGCCCGACGGGGAGAAGCTCTGCACCTTGACCTTGGCGCCCTCTTTCCACGTCACCTTGGCGCCGGACGTGGCGATGATGCCGACGGGCGTGGGCGCCGCGGCCCGCGGCGGTCCGAGCAGCGGGCCGTACGGCGAGACCGGTGTACCCCAGTCGGCCGCGAGGTCGTTGGCGTAGCGCTGCACGGCCACGCCGTTGCGGCCGGGCGGCGCCAGGAGCACGAAGAGGTGCCCGGCGGCGTCGGTCGTCATGTCGGCGACGGTGCCGTCGGGGACCGGCAGCCCGGGATCGGCCGCCGCGGCGACGCCAAGCGGCGAGACGTAACCGAGCAGGGTGTCGCCGCGGCCGGACGTCGGCGAGAGCGCGAGGCGCACGTACGCCCCGCCGTCCCCGTCGGTGACCACCTGCGCCGGGGTGGCACCGGCGCCGGCACCGCGCAGCGCAGCCACCGCGGCGTCGGTGCACACGACGACGGAGCCGTACAGCGCGGCGCCGCCCATCCGCACGCGCGTCGCCGAGATCGTGGCGCCGTCCTTCCAGACGACCGTCACGTTGCGCGAGCCGTCGCCGCCAGCCACCCAGCCGCCGAGGCTGGCGATACCGCTCACCAGCGTCTGTGGGGAGGCGGCCAGCGGATCGCCGGCACGGGAGTAGCGCATCGCCAGCAGGGCCGATGTGCCGCCGCCTTCGGCGGCGGCCCACACCACGGCGACCCCGTCGTTGTCGGTGACCACGCGCGCGGCGCCGTCCACGGGCTGCGACCAGAGCGGCCCGTAGGCAGCCAGGGCCGGTGTCACGGCGTAGGTCAGTGCTAGAAGAGCGAGGCAGAGCAGGAAGAGCCAGCGCCGGACCATGGTGGTACCCCCAGTAGACGCGGACGGACTGCCCGAATCCTAGCAGAACCCGACCGGGAACACGGCGCGACGGGGCGGTCGTCGCCAGGGTCGGCAACACGACGAGAGGCCCGCGGCGGGCTGCTGCTGCGCCACCCGCCGCGGCCCTGGAAGCCCCGCGACGCGCAGGCCTACGCGGCGAGGGTCTCGTGGATGCAGAGGGTGTTGCCCTCGCTGTCCTTGAACCAGGCGGCGACGTCGGCGTCGCGTCTGGCGATGCCGTCGATCGTCCTTGTGCCGTGGAAAGTCGGGTGGTTACCCGTGTCATGTCGATCATCTCCCTTCAGGAGTCGTACCGTTGATGACGTGCCCCGGCGGTGGCCCTGAATCAGGAGAGTGGTTGTCTTGATGAGGCGGGACGACCGCCCCGGCCGCGCGGGCGAACGGATGCCGGCGGCCGGTACCGGCGGCCCTCCCGCGGCGCGTGCGCCACCACCCGCGCGGACGCCGCATGCTTGCGCCCGCGCCCGCGCCTGACGTAGACTCGTGAGACCATGCGTCGCCGTGCGACAAGCGAGTCCAGCCGGGAGGCCCACATTGGGGTACGCGCCCGCGACCTCTTCGCCTTCGGCTGCCTGCACCTGCTCCCCCCTCGGGGGGATGCGTAGACACCTGCGGCCGGCACGGCCATCTCTTGGATCACATCCGGATCCGCTGCTCCATGTGACGACGACGCGTGCCTTGGGAGGTGTGGGTGACTCGTGAGCAGTAGCAGATACATCAGGATCTTCGACACGACGCTGCGCGACGGCGAACAGGCGCCGGGCGCTACTTTGAACAGGGCCGAGAAGCTCGAGATCGCCCGCCAGCTCGCCAAGCTGCGCGTCGACATCATCGAGGCCGGCTTCCCGATCGCCTCGCCCGACGACTTCGAGGCGGTCAAGGCGATCGCCACCGAGGTCAAGGGCCCGCGCATCGCCGGCCTGGCGCGGGCCATCGACAAGGACATCGAGGCGGCCTGGGCGGCGGTCAAGGCCGCCGAGAAGCCGCGCATCCACACGTTCATCAGCACCAGCCCGGTGCACATGAAGTACCAGATCAAGAAGACTCCGGTGGAGGTGCTCGCCGACACGCGCGCCAGCGTGACGCTGGCGCGCGATCTGGCGAGCACCCACAGCGGCGCCGACGTCGAGTTCAGCGCCATGGACGCGAGCCGCTCCGAGGCGGAGTTCCTGGCCAAGGTGCTGAGCGTGGCCGTCGACTGCGGCGCCACGACCATCAACGTGCCCGACACGGTCGGCTACGCGCTGCCGCTCGAGTTCGGCGACCTCATCCGCGAGCTGTACCGGCTCTGCCCGGCCCTGAACGAGGTCTGCGTCAGCGTGCACTGCCACAACGACCTCGGCCTCGCGACCGCCAACTCGCTGGCCGCGGTAGGAGCGGGCGCCACGCAGGTGGAGTGCGCCGTCAACGGCATCGGCGAGCGCGCCGGCAACGCCTCGCTCGAGGAGGTCGTGATGGCGATCCGCACGCGCGGCGAGTACTTCGCCTGCGAGACCGGCGTCGAGACCATCGAGATCGCTCGCAGCAGCCGCCTGGTCAGTACGCTCACCGGCTACCAGATCCAGCGCAACAAGGCGATCGTCGGGCGCAACGCGTTCGCGCACGAGAGCGGCATCCACCAGGCGGGCGTGCTGAGCGAGGCCTCCACCTTCGAGATCATGCAGCCGGCCGACGTCGGCCTCGCCGACAACGACATCGTGCTCGGCAAGCACAGCGGCCGCCACGCGCTGCGCGCCAAGCTGGCCGAGCTTGGCTACACGCTGTCGGAAGCCGAGCTCAAGGACGCCTTCGACCGCTTCAAGGAGATCGCCGACAAGAAGAAGCAGGTCACGGTACTCGACCTCGAGGCGCTGGTGAGCGAGGAGATCCGCGAGCGCCAGGACCACTTCACGCTGCGCAGCTTCGTGAACCAGTCGGGTTCGGGGATCGTCTCCACGAGCCAGGTCGAGGTGGAGGCCCGCGGCGAGCTCAAGAAGGGTCGCAGCTTCAGCAACGGCTCCGTCGAGAGCGTGTTCGCGGCGATCGACGACGCCGTGGGCATGTCCGGCAGCCTGGCCGACTACCAGGTGCGCGCCATCTCGGCCGGCAAGGACTCGCTTGCCGAGGTGCGGGTGACGGTGGTCGTCAACGAGCGCTCGTTCAACGGCCAGGCAGTGAGTTTCGACGTTATGGAAGCCTCGGCGAAGGCCTACGTCAGGGCCGTCAACAACGCCGCGGCTGCAGGGGAGGTCTGATGGGTTCAACGACCACCGAGAAGATCCTCGCCCGCGCCGCGGGCCGCGACGAGGTGCACGCCGGCGAGATCGTCGAGGCGAAGGTCGACCTGGCGCTGGCCAACGACATCACCGCGCCCCTGGCGATCGCCGAGTTCGAGAAGGCCGGGTTCACGAAGGTCTTCGACCCGGCCCGCATCGCGCTCGTGCCCGACCACTTCACGCCCAACAAGGACATCAAGGCGGCCGGACAGGCCAAGACGATGCGCGAGTTCGCCCGTCGGCACGAGATCGTCAACTACTTCGAGATCGGACGCGTCGGGATCGAGCACGTGCTGCTGCCCGACGCCGGCCTGGTGGCGCCGGGCGACGTCGTCGTCGGCGCCGACAGCCACACCTGCACCTACGGCGCCGTGGCCGCCTTCAGCACCGGCGTCGGCAGCACCGACTTCGCCGCCGCCATGGCCTGGGGCCACGTCTGGCTGCGTGTCCCCGAGAGCATCCGCTTCGTCTACTCCGGCCGCCCGGGTCCATGGGTGACCGGCAAGGACCTCATCCTGCACACCATCGGCCTGATCGGCGTCGACGGCGCCCTCTACCAGGCCATGGAGTTCACCGGCGAGGCGATCGAGAACCTCTCCATGGACGAGCGCTTCACCATGTGCAACATGGCGATCGAGGCCGGCGGCAAGAGCGGCATCGTGGGCTTCGACGAGAAGACCACGCGCTACCTGCAGGGCCGGCCGGAGGGCAGCCGTGCCCGCACCGCCGGGCAGGCGTTGGCGAGCGACGCCGACGCCGAGTACGCGCGCGTCGTCGAGATCGACGCCGCGACCGTGCCGCTGACGGTGAGCAAGCCGCACCTGCCCAGTAACGCCGCCGCGGCCGCCGACCTGGGCGACATCGCCATCGACCAGGTCGTGATCGGCAGCTGCACCAACGGCCGCCTCGAGGACCTGCGTCAGGCGGCGGCGATCCTGCGCGGCAAGAAGGTGCACCCCGACGTGCGCTGCATCATCCTGCCGGGCACGCAGCAGGTGTGCCTCGACGCCGCCGCCGACGGCACCATGCAGGCGCTCATCGAGGCGGGCTGCGCCTTCAGCACGCCGACCTGCGGGCCGTGCCTCGGCGGCCACATGGGCGTCCTCGCCGAGGGCGAGCGCGCCGTGGCCACCACCAACCGCAACTTCGTCGGCCGCATGGGCCACACCGGTAGCGAGGTCTACCTCGCGAGCCCGTACGTGGCCGCCGCCTCAGCCCTGGCCGGCCACATCGCCACGCCAGAAGAAGTGGGCGCGGCGAAGGGAGGCTCGCGATGATCTTCGAGGGCACCGTCCACGCCTACGGCCGCGATGTGGACACCGACGTCATCATCCCGGCCCGCTACCTCAACACCAGCGATCCCGCGGAGCTCGCGAAGCACTGCATGGAAGATATCGACGCCGACTTTGTGACCAGCGTGCAGCCGGGCGACGTCATCGTCGCGCACGAGAACTTCGGCTGCGGCAGCTCGCGCGAGCACGCGCCGGTGGCGATCAAGGCCTCAGGCGTGAGCGTCGTGGTCGCCGCGTCGTTCGCGCGCATCTTCTATCGCAACGCCATCAACACCGGGCTGCCGATCGTAGTGTGCCCGGAGGCGGCGAGCGAGGCGCAGGCGGGCGACCGCCTGCGCGTGGACCTCGCCGCCGGCACCGTCGAGAACCTCACGCAGGGCAAGAAGTACGACGCCGAGGCGTTCCCGCCGTTCATGCAGGAGCTGATCGACCGCGGCGGGCTGCTGCCGTACGTGAAGTCCCGCGTCGCCGGTAAAGAGGGCGCGTGACCACGCCGGCCAACTACCGCGGCTACCGAGTCATGACCCTGCCCGGCGACGGCGTCGGACCGGAGATCGTCGCCGCGGCGCGGCGCGTCGTCGACGAGGCCGGGCAGCGCTTCGGCTTCCTCGTCGCCTGGGAGGAAGGCGTGATCGGCGGCTGCGCCATCGACGCCTTCGGCACCCCCATGGAGGCCGGCCTCGTCGAGCGCTGCCAGAAGTGCGACGCCGTGCTCCTGGGCGCGGTCGGCGGCCCGAAGTGGGACACGACGGACCCTCACAAGCCGCGTCCCGAGCAGGGCCTGCTCGGCATGCGCAAGGGTCTCGAGCTGTTCGCCAACCTGCGCCCCGTCAAGAGCCTTCCGGCGCTCGCCCACAACAGCACGCTCAAGCCCGAGGTGATCGCCGGCGTCGACATGCTGGTCGTGCGCGAGCTCACCGGCGGCCTGTACTTCGGCAAGCGCGAGCGCACCGCCGACACGGCCTACGACACGATGATCTACAGCGAGGCCGAGGTCGACCGCCTGGTCGACTATGCCTTCACCGTGGCCGAAGGACGCCGCAAGCTGGTGCACTCGGTCGACAAGGCCAACGTGCTCGAGAGCTCGCGGCTCTGGCGCGCCGTGGCGATCCGCGTCGCCGAGCGTCACCCCGAGGTGGAGCTGCGGCACATGCTGGTCGACAACTGCGCCATGCAGTTCATCCGCGACCCCAAGCAGTTCGACGTGATCGCGACCGAGAACCTGTTCGGCGACGTGCTGAGCGACGAGGCGGCGATGCTCACCGGCAGCATCGGCATGCTGCCGAGCGCCAGCGTCGGCGCCGGTGGCGTGAGCCTGTACGAGCCGATCCACGGCTCGGCTCCCGACATCGCCGGCCAAGGGCTGGCCAATCCGTGCGCGACGATCCTGAGCGCCGCCATGATGCTCGACCTGAGCTTCGGCGAGCGCGAGGCGGCGCGCGCCGTCGAGAGGGCCGTTGAGACGGCCCTCGAGCAGGGCGCGCGCACCGCCGACATCGCCGCCCCCGGCGAGCAGACGCTCGGCACCACCGAGATGACCGACGCTGTCCTGGCCGCCCTACCGGCCGGCTGACCGGCAAACGCAGAGGAACGAGGAGGCATCATGCCGCTACCCGAGGTGGACCAGATCTGGATGGACGGCGAGCTCGTGCCCTGGGCCGAGGCCAAGGTCCACGTGCTCACGCACGCGCTGCACTACGGCTCGGGGGTGTTCGAGGGGATCCGCTGCTACTCGACGCCCAAGGGCCCCGCGGTCTTCCGCCTCGAGGAACACCTCAAGCGGCTGGTGCGTTCGGCCAAGCTCTACTACATGCCGGTGCCGTACAGTCTCGAACAGCTGTACGAGGCGACCTTCGAGGTGATCCTCGGCAACGGCCTCGACGCCTGCTACATCCGCCCGCTCATCTTCCGCGGCTACGGAGAGATGGGGCTCTTCCCGCTCAACGCGCCGGTCGAGGTCGTCGTCGCCGCCTGGCCGTGGGGCGCCTACCTCGGCGAAGAAGGTATCGAGCGCGGCATCCGCGCCAAGGTGTCGAGCTTCCAGTCGCTCGACCACACCGCCCTGGCGCGCGCCGCCAAGGCCACCGGCCAGTACCTCAACAGCATCCTCGCCAAGGTCGAGGTGACGAACGCCGGCTACGACGAAGCGATCATGCTCACCGAGCACGGCCACGTGGCCGAGGGCTCCGGCGAGAACATCTTCGTGGTGCGCAACGGCGTGCTCATGACGCCGCTGCCGAGCGACGGTGTGCTCGAGGGCATCACTCGCGACTCGGTCATGCAGATCGCGCGCGCCGAAGGGCTCGAGGTGCGGGAGCGCACCCTGGCGCGCAGCGACCTGGTGATCGCCGATGAGCTGTTCTTCACCGGCACCGCCGCCGAGATCGTGCCGATCCGCGAGGTGGACGACCACTTCATCGGCGAGCCCGGGCCCATCACGCGTCGCGTCCAGGACCGGTTTCGCGCCATCGTCGAGGGCCGCGACGAGGAGTTCGGCCACTTCATGGAGTACCCCAGAGACTGATGCGAGGCCTCACGGGACGGCGCCGACGGCGCCGGCCCACGCCCGGGGAGGACCCGATGAGCGAGCAGAGCGTGCAGCTGTACGACACCACCCTGCGCGATGGCATGCAGCAGGAGGGCATGTCGGTGTCGGTCGACGAGAAGGTGCGCATCGCGCTCAAGCTGGACGAGCTCGGAATCGGCTTCATCGAGGGCGGCTTTCCTGCCAGCAACCCGAAGGAGATCGAGTTCTTCAAGCGGATGCGCGACGAGCGGCTGACGCAGGCGGAGCTCGTCGCCTTCGGCATGACGCGGCGCAAAGGCGTGTCGCCAGAGGCCGACGACAACCTGCGCGTGCTGGCCGAGGCGTTCACGCCCACGGTGGCGATTGTCGGCAAGACGTGGGGTCTGCACCTGAGCAAGGTGCTGCGCGTGAGCCGCGACGAGAACCTGCGCATGATCGCCGAGTCGGTGGGCTTCCTCGTGGCGCAGGGCAAGCACGTGGTGTACGACGCCGAGCACTTCTTCGACGCCTGGCGCGACGATAAGGCCTACGCGCTCAGGTGCGTGACCGCGGCCGCCGAAGCGGGCGCCGCGGTCGTCTGCCTGTGCGACACCAACGGAGCTTCGCTGCCGCCGTTCGTCGCCGACGTTGTCGGCGAGGTCACGGCGGCCCTCGACGCGGTGGTCGGCGTCCACATCCACAACGACAGCGACTGCGCCGTCGCCGACAGCCTGGTGGCCGTCGAGGCCGGCGCCCGTCAGGTCCAAGGTACCATCAACGGCTACGGCGAACGCTGCGGCAACGCCAACCTCGTGAGCATCATCCCGGCGCTGCAGCTCAAGATGGGCCACCGGGTCGTGAGCGACGGGCGGCTCGAGCGGCTCACCGAGACCTCGCACTTCGTCGCCGACGTGGTCAACGCGGCCATCTGGGCGCACGCGCCCTACGTGGGCCGGTCGGCGTTCGCCCACAAGGGCGGCCTGCACGTGGCCGCCGTCGAGCAGGCGCCGCAGACCTTTGAGCACGTCGACCCGGCCCGGGTCGGCAACGAGCAGCGCTTCGTCGTGTCCGAGCTCTCGGGCAAGGGGGCCGTGCTGCGCAAGGCGCACGAGCTCGGCCTGCAGCTCGAGGGCGACGACGCCCGCCTCTCCACCGTGCTCAAGCGGCTCAAGGCGCGCGAACACGAGGGCTACCACTACGAGGCCGCCGACGCATCGTTCGACCTGCTGCTGCGCGAGGAGCTGGCGCCGCGCGAGCCGCTGTTCCGCCTCGAGAGCTTCCGGGTGATCGTCGAGAAGCACGAGGATGGTAGGGCGGTCGTGGAGGCGACCATCAAGGTCCACGTCGGCGGCGAACGCATCATCAGCACCGCCGAGGGCAACGGCCCGGTGAACGCGCTCGACAGCGCGCTGCGCCAGGCGATCGTGAGCAAGTACCCGCACCTCGCCGACATCGCGCTCGTCAACTACAAGGTGCGCATCCTCGACGAGACCAAGGGCACCGGCGCCGTCACGCGCGTGCTGCTCGACGCCAGCGACGGCGACGAGACCTGGGGCAGCATCGGCGTGAGCGAGAACATCATCGAGGCCAGCTGGGACGCCCTGGTCGACTCGATCGAGTTCGGCATGCTGCGGGGTGGGGAGGAGTGAGAGCCGCGACGCCGCCAGCCGGCGCCTGCGGGCGCGTCGCCGTCGCCGGCGACGAGCGGCACTGCCGCTTCGCCGGCGACGCGGTCGAGCTCCTCGACCGGCCGGCGTGGGAGCCCGGTGCGGCGGTCACCGGTGAGGCGGCGCTCGAAGGCTGCCGCCTGCTCACGCCCGTCGTCCCCGGCAAGATCGTCGCCGTCGGCCTCAACTACCGGGCCCATGCCGACGAGGTCGCGATGCAGGTCCACGCCGAGCCCATCCTGTTCATGAAGCCGCGCACGGCGGTGATCGGGCCGGGAGAGACGATCGTCCGCCCGGCCCGCTCGGCGCAAGTCGACTACGAGGCGGAGCTGGCCGTAGTGGTCGGTCGGCGGTGCAAGGACGTTACGCCGGTCGAAGCTGCAGCCTTTGTCGCGGGCTACACCTGCGGCAACGACGTCACCGCTCGAGACCTGCAGAAGCTCGACGGGCAGTGGACGCGGGCCAAGAGCTTCGACACCTTCTGCCCGCTGGGGCCGTGGATCGTGACCGAGGCGCCGCCGGAGACGGCGCGCGTGAGCGCGCGCCTCGACGGCGTCGAGGTCCAGCACGGCTTCGTCGGCGACATGATCGTCGCGCCCCTGGAGCTCCTTGCGTTCGCCAGCGGTGTGATGACCCTGGAGCCCGGCGACGTCATCCTGACCGGCACGCCGCCGGGCGTCGGCCCCGTCGCGGCGCATCAGACCGTCACGGTCGCCGTCGAGGGCGTCGGCTCGCTCTCCAACCCGGTGCGCTGAGACCGGCGATGGCGGCGCAGGACGAGCCCCCGGCCGCTTGCGCGACGGCCTCGTCGCGGCCTGGCTCCGCGACTGGCACCCCGACGTGGGGCTCTCGTGGCGGCAGCTTCAAGTGAACAAGCTGGCCGCCCCGCTCAGCATCTCGGGGCGCCTCCGCGGCCTGGTCGGTCTCGCGTACGCCGTGACCGACCGGCCCAACGTGTGCGCCGCGCTCGACGCTCGCCTGCGGGCCGTCCGCGGCCCCGTCGCTGACGAACTGCCAGAAGCTGATGGCGATCACGCAAGAAGTCGTTGAAGACCTCGGCGTCGCCGACGCCGAACTCGTCAAGGTGGAGGACTTCCCCAAGATCATGACCCACGGCGTGATGTCGACGCCCGCCCCGGTCATCGACGGCAAGGTCGTGGTGAGCGGCAAGGCGCCGTCGAAGGCGGAGGTCAGCGCTGGTCACGACGGCGCTCGCCGCGCAGAGATGACCGTGCGCCCTAGAGGACGGCCACCTTGCGCCGGTCTCTGGGGTCGACCAGCAGCGAGATTCGGACGCCTGGCTGGTAGGCGGGGATCTCGAAGCGGTTCATGAGGCACTTGGCCGAGGCTTCGTGGGGCTCGCCGTCGGCCGGCTGCCCGCTCCGGCGGATCCGGCTGCTCCGCGCCTCGTCGTGAAAGAAGAACCAGAAGCAGAAGGCCACAAGCGCGATCGACCCCGCGGTGATGATCAGCCCTGCCAACGGCGCCTTGACCATGATGGCCACCATGCTCGCGGCATAGGCGATGAAGACGGCGATCAGGCTGATCTGGTTGAGCGTGCCCGGTCTCTTCCACAACTCGCGCATCGAGGTCCCCCTCGACTCGAGCCCGTCCCAGTCATGCTGCAACAAGAGTACGCCGACTCAACAAGCATGGGGCCGTTGGTCGCGACCCTCCGCGAGCGACTTCGACGGCCGCCGAGGGCGGCCTCCATGCTAGAATCGAAAGCCTCAATGGCCTCCGACTTCGTGCATCTACACGTTCACAGCGAGTACTCGTTGCTCGATGGCGCCTGCCGTGTCAAAGAGCTCGTGCAGCGGGCCAAAGAGCTGGGCATGCCGGCCGTGGCGCTGACTGACCACGGCACGCTGGGCGGCGTGGTCAAGTTCTACCGTGTCGCCCGGGACGAGGGCATCAAGCCGATCATCGGGCTCGAGCTCTACGTGGCCAGCGACCGCAGCTCGCGCGCCGGCGTCAAGGAGAAGAACGCCCACCTCACCTTGCTGGCCCGCGACCAGACCGGCTACAAGAACCTGGTCAAGCTTTCCACGCTGGCGTATCTGGAGGGTTACTACTACAAACCGCGTGCCGATTGGGATCTGCTCAGCGAGCACCACGAGGGCCTCATCGCGCTCACCGGCTGCATGAGCGGGCGCGCGGCCATGCTCCTGAAGGACGGCAACGACGAAGCCGCGCTTGCCGAGGTCCGGCGCCTGGCCGAGCTGCTCGGCCCCGAGAACGTCTACGTCGAGCTGCAGGACGCCGGCCTGCCCGAGCAGCGCGAGCTGCTGCCGCAGCTCGCGCTGCTCGCCGAGAAGGCCGGCCTGCGCACCGTGGCCACCAACGACGTGCACTACCTGCGCCACGAGGACGCCCACGCGCACGATGCTCTGCTCTGCATCCAGACCCAGAGCAACCTTGCCGACGAGGTCCGGATGCGCTACGGCAGCGACGAGTTCTACCTCAAGTCGGCGGAGGAGATGGAGGAGCGCTTCAAGGACTACCCCGGCGCCTGCGCCGCCACCCTGGAGATCGCTGCACGCTGCGACGTGAGCCTCGACTTCGGCACCTACCTGCTGCCCTCCTACCCGGTGCCCGAGGGCACCACCGAGGGCGCATACCTCCGCGAGCTCTGCGAGAAGGGTATCGTGCGCCGGTACGGCGCCGAGCCATCCGCCGAGGCGCGCGAGCGCCTCGAGTTCGAGCTCGGTGTCATCGGCGAGATGGGCTTCGACGCCTACTTCCTCATCGTCTGGGACTACGTCAAGTTCGCCAAAGACAGCGGCATCGCCGTCGGCCCCGGCCGTGGGTCGGCCGCCGGCTCCATCGTCAGCTACGTGCTTGGCATCACCGACATCGATCCGCTCAGGTACGACTTGCTCTTCGAGCGCTTCCTCAACCCCGGGCGCAAGAGCATGCCCGACATCGACATGGACTTCAGCGTGGCCCGCCGCGAGGAGGTCATCGACTACGTGGCCGATAAGTACGGCCGCGACCACGTGGCGCAGATCATCACCTTCGGCACGATGGCGGCTCGCGCCGCGGTGCGCGACGCCGCTCGCGTGATGGGCAAGCCGTACGCCGTCGGCGACAAGATCGCCAAGATGATCCCCGAGCAGGCGCCGCCGGCGACCTTCAGCCAGGCCATGCTCCCGGGCGGCGAGCTCAAGCAGGCCTACGACGCTGATGCGGAGGTCAAGGAGGTCGTCGACCTGGCCAGGAGCCTCGAAGGGCTGATCCGCAACGACTCCATCCACGCCGCGGCGGTGGTGATCAGCGACAAGCCGCTGACCGAGTACTTGCCGCTGCAGCAGAAGGGCGACGCCGAGCTCGTCACCCAATTCGACATGAACGACGTCGCCAAGCTCGGCCTCCTCAAGATGGACTTCCTAGGGCTGCGCAACCTCGATGTCATCGAGGCGGCGCTCGAGATCATCGAGAAGACCGACGGCGTGTGCATCGAGATCGACCAGTTACCGCTCGACGACGAGAAGACGTACACGATGCTGGCCCGCGGCGACTCCACCGGCGTCTTCCAGTTCGAGAGCACCGGCATGAAAGAGGCGCTGCGCGATGTGCGCCCCACGCAGTTCGAGGACCTGATCGCCATCGTCGCCCTCTACCGGCCGGGGCCGATGCAGTACATCCCCGCCTACGCGCGCAACAAGAAGGATCCGGCCTCGGTCGTCTACGACCACGAGGCCCTGCGCCCCATCCTCGAGCCCACCCACGGGGTCACGATCTACCAGGAGCAGTACATGGCCATCGCCCGCCGGGTGGGCGGCTTCAGCCCCGCCCAGGCGGACGACCTGCGCAAGGCCATCAGCAAGAAGAACAAGCGGCTGATGGCCACCCTCAAGGAGCCGCTCATGGAGGGCCTCGCGTCGAGCGGCGTTCCGCCCGCCGTGAGCAACAAGCTCTGGGCCAACTTCGAGGCCACCGGCGACTACTCGTTCAACAAGAGCCACGCCGCCTGCTACGCGCTGATCAGCTATCGCACCGCCTGGCTCAAGGCGAACTACCCGGTCGAGTACATGGCGGCGCTCATCAGCAGCGTGATGAACACCAAGGACAAGGTGCCGTTCTACGTGCACCAGTGCCGCGAGCTCGGCATCGAGGTGCTGCCGCCAGACGTCAACGAGAGCGACGTGGGTTTCACCGTGGTGGAGGGCAAGATCCGCTTCGGCCTCAACGCCGTGAAGGGCGTCGGGCGCGGCGCGATCGAGGAGATCATCGCCGCGCGCGCCGCCGAGCCGTTCACGTCCATCTACGACTTCTGCGCCCGCGTCGACTCGCAGATGGCCAACAAGCGCGCCCTCGAAGCGCTCATCCGCAGTGGCGCCTTCGACAGCACCGGCGATCCGCGGCGCGGCATGCTGGAGGCCTTGCCGGCGGCGATGGTCGCCGGCGAGCGCAGCCGCAAGGACGCCGCCCAGGGGCAGGCCGGCTTCTTCGATTCCATGGCGCCCGAGGACACCCTGGCGCATCGCCCGCAGGTACCGCAGCACGAGTTCGTTCAGGCGACCCTCCTCAAGGAAGAGAAGGAGGCGCTTGGCATCTACGTCTCCGCACACCCATTGGACGGCCTGCGCGGGCAGCTGCGCGACGAGATCGAGGTGCCGGTGGGGTCTCTGGACGACTCCGGTGACGGGGCCATGCTGTGGACCGGCGGCATCGTCGCCAGCGCCCAGAAGAAAGTCAGCAAGAACGGCGGCGTGTGGCTCGCCTTCCGCCTGGAGGACGTCGATGGCGGCGTGGAGTGCCGTGCCTGGCCGGCGACCTACGAGCAGTACAAGGACCTGCTCGTGGAGGACGGCATCGTCAAAGTCAAGGGCCGCGTGGAGCGCAGGTCCGAAGGCGAGACCACGTTCATCGCCATCGAAGTGCAGCCGTTCAGCGGAGTGAGCGAGTACCGGCCGCTCACCGTGACCATCGACGCGCAGCGTGTGCGGGCCTCCGTGCTCGACGACCTCAAGCGCATCCTCGCCGACTTCCCCGGCCGTGTGCCGGTAGTGCTGCAGATGGTGCGCGGCGAGGACTGCACCAAGCTGCGCGTGGGCGACGGCTGGCGCGTGGCGCCGGTGGCCGGGTTGTACGCCGAGCTCAAGTCGCTGCTCGGCGAGAGCTGCGTCGGGGTCGGCTGAGGTCGGCCGCGCGGACGGAGGAGAGGGGACCACATGATCCCAGAGGGCATGCGCGACGTCCTGCCGCCGGAGAGCGGCCAGCTGCGCGCCATCGAGACGGCATTGTGCCGCCGCTTCGAGGCCTACGGGTACGGGGAGGTACGCACACCCTGGCTTGAGTATGCGGAGACGCTCGAGGTGGCCGACGACGACACCCTCGAAGCCGGGTATCGGATCCACGACCAGCAGGGCCACCAGCTCATGCTGCGCACGGACATGACGGTGCCGGTCGCGCGCCTCGCAGCGGCGCGCTACCGGGACAAGCCGCTGCCGCTCCGCTTCTACTACGTGGCGCCGTCGATCCGGCCCTGGGCGCCGCAGCGCAGCCAGGACGGTGAGTTCGTACAGGCTGGCGCCGAACTGCTCGGGCTGCGCTCGCCGCAGGCTGACGCGGAATGTGTCACCCTGCTCTGCGACGGTCTGGCGGCGCTCGACCTTCGCGGCTTTCGCGTGGCGCTCGGCACGGTGGCGTTCTACACCGCCCTCGTCGACTCGCTGGGCCTTGCCGATGACGACCGCGGGAAACTGCTCGAAGCCTTGGCCGATCGTGACTACCCGTTGCTGGAGAGCATCGCCGGCAAGGCCGACGTGAGCGATGAAGTGCTCAGGGCGCTCTGGCGCACCCTCGAGCTGAGCGGCACGCGGGACGGTCTGACCCAGGCGCGCAAGCTCGCCTCCAGCGACGCCATGGAAGAGGCGATCGAGCACCTCGTCGAGGTGCGCGATCTCGTGGCCGAGGCGGGATTCGGCGACGCCGTCGCCTTCGACTTCGGCCTTCTGCAGGACCTCAGCTACTACAGCGGGGTCATCTTCGAGGCCTACGCGCCGGGGGTGGGTCTGCCGATCGCCTCCGGCGGCCGCTACGACGGCCTCCTCGGGCGCTTTGACTGGGACATCCCCGGGGTGGGGTTCGCCATCGCGCTCGACCGCCTTCAGGAAGCGCTGGAGGAGGCCGGCGCCGCGCCCGCGGCCGCGCCGGCTACGCTTGTCTTCGCCGGTGGCCTGGAGGAGCCGGCGCGGGCCGCAGAGCTTCGCCGCGCCGGCTGGGCCGTTGCCGCTGTGTCCGAAGACGCAGACCCGGTCGCGCGCCCGTTCCTTCGGCGCAAGGGCGGCTCCTACTCCCTGGACCTGAGCGGCGGCGATACGGTCACCGGGGGGTGGCGCGACATCCTGCGCGCCCTGGAACGCCGGTGAAGCTCGGACTTGCCTGCGACGGCGGGCCTCCACCCGCCGCCCTCCTCGACCTGTTGGGCACGGCCGGGCTGCCGGTGACTGCGACGGTCGGCGCGGCCCCCCCTGTGCTCATCCAGGCCGATGGCGACGCGTGGGCGCTGGCGCCCGGCGTCGACGTGCTCACCGCGTGTCTTCATGGCGCGCTCGACGTCGCAGTCGTGGGTAAGGACCTTCTGCTGGAGCGGCAGCCCGAGCTGTTTGAGCTCCTCGATCTGCGCGTCGGCCCCGACCACCTCGTGTACGCGGGTGTGGCCGGTAGCAGTCGCGGCGAGCCGTCGCGGCCGCGCGTGGCGACACCATATCCCGGATGCACGTGGCGCTACTTCGCGGCCGCCGGACGGCAGGTGGAGCCGATCGCCTTTCGCGTCGCCACTCTGGCGCCGGCGCTCGGGCTTGCCGACGGCGTCGTGGATCTGCAGAGCCGCGTCGAGGCCGAGGCGCCCGACCTGGTCGTGTGGGAGGAGATCGCCGCGTGCAGCCTGCGCCTTGTCGCCGGCCGTGCCGCACGGACCCTGTGCGCCGGGCGCCTGGAGGACCTTGTCGAGCGGCTGCGGGCCACGCTGGAGGGATCATGAAGATACTGCCGTGGTCGGTTGACGTCGGGACTACCGTGGCCGCCTTGCGCGCGCTGGCGCCGCCGGCCGCCGACGTGCGCGCCGCGGTCACGGCGATCGTGGACGACGTGCGCCGCCGCGGCGACGCCGCCGTGCGGGAGTGCAGCGCGCGGCTTGACGGCGTGCGGCTCCCCGCGGGCTACGGCGTGCCTCCGGCGGAGCTTCGCGCCTGTCTGGAGGCGCTGTCCCCGGCGTTACGCACGGCGCTCGAGCTGGCCGCCGAGAACGTGCGTTCCTATCACGAACGCGAAGCACCCGACCCGTGGCGCGAGACGCTCGGCCAGGGACAGGTCGTGGGCCAGGAGGTCGTGCCCCTGGCCGTCGCCGGGCTGTACGTGCCCGGAGGCCTGGCCGACTACCCTTCCTCGGTGGTCATGACGGCCATCCCGGCGCAGGTCGCCGGCGTGGGCCGTATCGTGGTGTGTTCTCCGCCGCGAACGAGCGGCGGCGCGGCCCACGGGGTCGCCGCCACCTGCGCCCTGCTCGGGGTCGACGATCTGTTCCCGATCGGTGGCGCCCAGGCGGTGGCGGCGATGGCCTGCGGCACGGCCACCGTCCCACGCTGTGACGTCATCGTGGGTCCGGGCAACGCCTACGTCACCGAGGCCAAGCGGCAGGTGATGGGCGAGGTCGGCATCGACAGCCTGGCGGGGCCCAGTGAGGTGCTCATCATCGCCGACGAGACCGGGGATCCGGCCTGGCTGGCCGCCGACCTTCTGGCCCAGGCGGAACACGGCGCCGGCGCCATGGCGTGCCTGGCCGACATCGGCGGCACGCTCGCCGCGCCGGTCGCCGCCGAGGTCGACAAGCTCGCCACGGAGCTCGGCATCTCACCCGACAACGTCGCCCTTGTCGCCTGCCCCGACCGTGCCGCTGCGGTGAAGCTCTGCAACGCCTTCGGCCCCGAGCACCTGGAGCTGCACCTGGCAGCCGCCGCCGACCTCGTGCCCGCCGTCCGCAATGCCGGCGCCATCTTCGTCGGCCCGTACGCGGCGACCGCCTTCGCCGACTACGCCGCCGGCAGCAACCACGTGCTTCCCACCGGCGGCTCGGCGCGCTTCGCGCAGGGTCTCTCGGTCGTCGTTTTCCAAAAGCGCGTGGCTGTGGTAGAACTCGACGGCGCCGCCGCCGCTGCTCTGGCGCCGCACGTCGCGATCATCGCCGATGAGGAGGGCCTGCGCGCCCACGCGCGCTCCGCCCGCCTCCGGGCCCAGTGAGGAGCGCACCATGACCGAGCGTCGCGCAGAGGTGCACCGCACCACCACGGAGACCGACATCGCCCTGACCTTCGCTATCGACGGCTCGGGCAAGGCCGAGGTGGCCACCGGCATCGGGTTCTTCGACCACATGCTGGAGCTGTTCGCCCATCATGGCCGCTTCGACCTGACCGTGACGGCGACCGGCGACCTGGACGTCGACGGTCATCACACCGTGGAGGACATCGGGCTCGTGCTGGGGCAGGCGCTGAAGGAGGCCCTGGGCGACAAGCGCGGCATCCGTCGCTACGGGTCGTTCCTCCTGCCCATGGACGAGGCCTTGGCCATGGTGGCGCTCGACCTCTCCGGGCGGCCCTACTTCGTGCACGACCTGCAGCTCGCCGGCGTGCGCATCGGCGACTTCGACGGGGATCTTGCGGCGCACTTCCTGCACTCTCTCGCGACGCAGTCGGGGATGACGCTGCACGTACGTCTGCTGGCAGGAAGCGACGCCCACCACATCGTGGAGGCGGTCTTCAAGGGAGTCGCGCGCGCCTTGGCCCAAGCGTGTCGCCACCACGGACGGGATGACGCGGTTCCCTCGACCAAAGGCACGCTCTGACCAGGATGCAAGACGTGGAGCGGCCGCTGGTCGCCGTCATCGACTATGGCATGGGCAACCTGGCGAGCGTCGCCAAGGCGCTCGAGCGCAGTGGAGCGGACGTGCGCGTCACCGAGAGCGTGGCCGTGGTGCGCGCCGCCGCCGCCGTGGTCCTGCCCGGCGTCGGAGCTTTTCGCGACGCGTCTGCGCGCCTGGAGCGTTCGGGCCTGGGCGCCGTCGTGCTCGAGCGCATCGCCGCCGGTGCCCCGTTCCTCGGCATCTGCCTCGGCCTGCAGCTCCTCTTCGAGAGCAGCGCTGAGGGAGGCCGCTGGCCCGGGCTCGGCGTCTTCGCCGGGACCGTGGAGCGGCTGCAGACGGACCTCAAGGTGCCGCACATAGGCTGGAACGACCTCCAGTGGGCCGGCGCCGGGGCAGGTATGGCCGCCGGGGCGCCAGACCCGGCGGCGGTGTACTTCGTCCACTCGTATGCCGCCCTGCCCGCCGACCCCACGCTGGTCGCCGCGACCGCCGACTACGGCGGCCCCGTGGTCGCCGCGGTGGCGCAGGGCAACATCTGGGCGGTACAGTTCCATCCGGAAAAGAGCTCCCGGGTCGGCCTGCATCTTCTGGCCAACTTCGTCGCGACCGTACATCAGGAGGCTGACGTCAGATGATCGTGTTCCCCGCCATCGACATCCAGGGCGGCAAGGCCGTGCGGCTGCGGCGCGGCGACTTCGACGACGTCACCGTGTTCGGCGACGACCCGGTGGCGCTGGCGCAGCACTGGCAGGGAGAAGGCGCCGAGGCTCTGCACGTCGTCGACCTCGATGCTGCGCGCACCGGCGAGCTCAGCAACGTGGCCAGCGTCGAGAGCATCGTCAAAGCGATCGACATCCCGGTGCAGTACGGTGGCGGCGTGCGCAGCGCCAAGAACCTGGAGTGCATCGCCGGCATCGGCGTGCATTGGGTCGTGATGGGCACGGCAGCGGTCACCGCGCTCGACCTGCTCGACGACGCCGTGAACTGGCTCGGCGAGCGCCTCGTCGTCGGCCTCGACTGCAGCGATGGCATGGTCGCTACCCACGGCTGGCAGGAGCGCTCGCAGATGAGCGCCGTGCACTTCACCAAGCTGCTCGACCAACACGGCATCAAGCGTGTGGTGTACACCGATACGGCCCGCGACGGCATGCTCGGCGGGCCGAACCTCATCGGCCTGCGCGACTTGGCCGAGACGACTTCTCTGGAGATCATCCTGTCGGGCGGCGTCGCCCTGCTGGACGATCTCAAGCGACTGAAGAAGATCGACGCCCCCAACGTGGTCGGCGTCATCGTCGGGCGGGCGTTGTACGAGAAGTCGATGACGCTGGCCGCCGCCAAAGCCGTGTTCGCCGGCTGACAGGCCGGCGTGGGGAGGGGGCACGCGGGTGCACATGAAGCGCATCATCCCGTGCTTGGACGTGCGCGAGGGACGCGTGGTCAAGGGCGTCAACTTCGTCGATATCCGTGATGCCGGCGACCCGGTGGAGCTTGCCGCCAGGTACGACGCCGAGGGCGCCGACGAGCTCGTGTTCCTCGACATCACGGCTTCGCACGAGCGTCGCGACATCATCGCCGGCCTGGCGGCGCGTTGCGCCGAACAAGTCTTCATCCCGTTCACCATCGGTGGCGGCCTGAGCAGCGAAGAGGACGTGCGCATGATCCTCTCCGCCGGCGCCGACAAGGTGACGATGAACACCGCGGCGGTCGAGGACCCGGAGCTCGTGCGGCGCTGCGCGGAGCGCTTCGGCGCGCAGTGCATCGTCGTCGCCATCGACGCCAAGCGCGTGGCGGGAAGCGCTGAGAAAGGCGCGCCGGCGTGCTGGGAGGTCCACGTGCACGGAGGGCGCACGCCCACCGGCATCGACGCCGTCGAGTGGGCGGTACGGGCCGCTGAGCTCGGCGCGGGGGAGTTCATGCTGACCAGCATGGACCGCGACGGCACGCTCGAAGGCTATGATCTGGATCTCACCAGCGCGGTGGCCCGGGCGGTCGACGTCCCGGTGATCGCCTCCGGTGGCGTGGGCACGCTCGAGCACTTAGCGGAGGGCCTCACGGTGGGTGAGGCCGACGCCGTACTCGCGGCCAGCATCTTCCACTACGGCACGCACTCGATCGCCGAGACCAAGGCGTTCCTCGCCGCGCGCGGGATCCCGGTGCGCATCGTGGCCGGGGGGGCGGCCGCCGGCGCCGAAGGCTGCCCCGCGGCGGGATGACCGGCGTGGACGGTGTGTCCGGCCCGCGGCGCATCGATCTCAGGGCGCTCGGCGCGGCAGATGCTCCGGCACTGGCCGCGCGCATCCGGGCCGCGCGCCTCGTCTGTTTTCCCACCGACACGGTCTACGGCATGGGCGGCGCGCTCGCGCCAGCCGTCGCCGAGGCGCTGGTCGCGGCCAAAGGGCGGGACCCGGGGAAGCCGCTGCAGGTCGTGTTTCCGTCGACGGCCGCCTTTGTGCGCGCCGTCGAGCCGTCGCCGACGCTTCGCCGCGCCTGCCTGAGGCTGCTTCCCGGACCGGTGACGATCGTGCTGCCGTATCCGGGCGGCTGGACGTGCCCGGCGCCGGGCGAAGCGAAGTGGCGAGGCGAGGGACTCGTAGCGGCAGTCGCGACCCTGGGGATCCGCGTTCCTGTCTGGCCGGGGACGGCGCCCGTCATGGCGGCGCTGGAGCATCCGCTGGTGGCCTCCAGCGCCAACCCTGTTGGAGCGCCGGCGCCGGCCTCCCTTGACGAGGTGGACGCGGAGCTTCTCGCGCGCTGTGATCTGGCGCTCGACGCCGGCCGCGTCGGCGGAACGGCGTCGTCCGTCGTCGACTTGAGCCTGTATGCAGAGACCGGCCGCTGGCGCCTCGTGCGCGCCGGCGCGTGGGGGGAAGCCGAGATAGCCGCGAGGCTGGCCGGCACACGGGAGGAGTCGCCGACACCATGAGGACGCTCCCGTTCCACCAAGTGGACGTGTTCACCGACCGACCGTTCGCCGGCAACCCGCTGGCCATCTTTCCCGGGGCCGACGGCCTCACGGCCGCGCAGATGCAGGCCATCGCCAGCGAGATGAACCTCTCGGAGACCACCTTCGTGATGGAGCCGGAGGGCGACGGGGATGCCCGAGTGCGCATTTTCACGCCGGCGCTCGAGCTGCCATTCGCCGGACATCCGAGCGTGGGCACGGCCTGCGAGCTCGTGCGGCTGGGCATCGTCGCGGCGGTCGAGCCGGTGACTCGGGTGGTGCTCGAGCTCGACGTGGGCCCCACGGTGGTCGAGGTCCAGGTCCGCGATGGCGTCCCCGTTGCGGCGACGGTGCATCAGGGGCCGCCGACTTTCGGCGAGCCTGTACCCCGCGAGCGAGCCGCCGCCGTGCTTGGCCTCGACTCCGGCGACCTCCACGCAGACCTGGATCCCGTGCCGGTAGGCACCGGTCTCGACTACACCATCATCCCGCTGAGGACACAGCGCGCTCTGGCGCACGTGTCGCTCGACCTTGGATTGCTGGACGACTTCGAGCACGATCACGCCGAGGCCTACCCCTGCGCGTTCACCGGTCAGGAGAGGCCCTGGATGGAGGCCCGCGGCCTCTTCCCGCTCTCCGGTATCTCCGAGGACCCGGCCACCGGTAGCGCCGCCGGGCCGCTGGCTGCCTACATGGCGCGCGCCGGGCTGCTGAAGCCCGGCGCGCGGCGCGTGGTGTTGCAGGGGGCGGCCATCGGCCGGCCGAGCTTGCTTACGGTCGCCGTCACCGGCGCCGCCGACCACATCGACGACGTGCTTGTCGGCGGTCCCGTGCAGCCGGTGCTGCGCGGGGAGTTGACCCTTCCGGACTGATAGAATCAACAGTCTTGCCGGACAGTCCCGGTACTGGTCTTCGACATCCGGGCGACTCAAGGCCCTCGCTGCCGGCGGCCGTGTCCACAAGATGACTACGTCCACGCGAGCGAAAGAGGGCTCACCGTGAAGATAGCCGCCGGTGCCGACCATGCCGGATACGCCGTCAAGCAGGCCGTGGTGCGCCATCTGCGTTCCCAGGGCCACAAAGTCGCCGACGTCGGCACCGACTCGGCCGAGATTTCCGTCGACTACCCCACCTACGCGCACCGCGCGGCCGCCTTGGTGGCCGCGGGCGCGGCCGAGCGCGGCCTGCTGGTCTGCGGCACCGGGATCGGCGTCTGCATGGCCGCCAACCGCCACCGCGGGGTGCGCGCCGCCGCCTGCATCACACCGCATCTGGCCGAGATGTCACGGCGCCACAACGATGCCAACGTGCTCTGCCTCGGCGGCCGTCTGCTCAGCGAGGACGAGGCCTGGGCCATCACGGAGGTGTGGATGACGACTCCCTTCGAAGCGGGGCGACACAGCCATCGCGTGGAACTCATCGACGAGGACGGCGAAGCGCTGTGAGCCCCGTCGGCAGGGAGTGGCGGCGCGAGCCCCTCTATCACCTCGATCCCGAGCTCAATGAGCTGTTGCGCAGCGAGCTCATCCGCCAGCAGGAGACGCTGGAGCTCATCGCCAGCGAGAACTTCGCCAGCCGCGCCGTGCTCGAAGCCACCGGCTCGGTACTTACCAACAAGTACGCCGAGGGCACTCCGGGGGCGCGCTACTACGGCGGGTGCGAGGTCGTGGACCAGGTCGAGCAGCTGGCCATCGACCGCTGTAAGGAGCTGTTCGGCGCCGAGCACGTCAACGTGCAGCCGCACTCCGGATCCTCGGCCAATCTAGCGGCGCTGTTCGCTCTTCTCGAGCCGGGCGACACGATGATGGGCATGGCGCTGTCGCACGGCGGCCACCTGACGCACGGCTTGGGCATCAACTACTCGGGGCGCACGTACAACGTGATCCCCTACCACGTGCGCCGCGACACCGAGACCATCGACTTCGACGAGGTGCGCGAGCTGGCGCTGGCGCACCGGCCCAAGCTGATCATCTGCGGCTTCAGCTCCTATCCGCGCCGCGTCGATTTCGCCGCCTTCCGCGCCATCGCCGACGAGTCGGGCGCGCTGCTGCTCGCCGACATCGCCCACATCGCCGGTCTCATCGCCGCCGGGGTGCACGCCAACCCCGTGCCGTACTGCGATGTGGTCACCAGTACCACGCACAAGACGCTGACGGGGCCGCGCGCGGGCATCATCATGTGCCGCGGCGAGCATGCCAAGGCCATCGACAGGGCGGTGTTCCCCGGCATGCAGGGCGGCCCGCTCATGCACGTGATCGCCGCCAAGGCAGTCTGTCTGCGCATCGCCGCCAGCGAGGAGTTCCGCAGGCTGCAGCAGCGGATCCTGACGAACTGCGCGGCGCTGGCCGAGACGCTTGCCGACGGCGGCCTGCGTCTGGTCTCCGGCGGCACCGACGTCCACCTGGCGCTCGTCGACCTGCGCGGCAGCGGCCTCAACGGGCTCGAGTGCCAGGAGTTGCTCGAGACGGTCAACATCACCGCGAACCGCAACGTGGTGCCGTTCGAGGACGGCTCGTTCAACGTGGCCAGCGGTTTGCGGATCGGCTCGCCGGCGGTCACCACCCGCGGGTTCATGGAACCCGAGATGCGGCAGACCGGCGAGCTCATCTTGCGCGCCATCGCCGCCAGGGATGACGAAGCGGCCCTCGCCGAACTTCGCCGAGAAGTCATCGACCTGCTCGACCGCTTCCCCTTGTACGAGTTCCTGTGAGCGGCGCCGGCGACAGCCCGGTGCGCCCGGTGGGCACGCCTTGGCACCGGCCGAGCTGGCACGAGTACTTCCTCCAGCTCGCCCGGCAGGCGGCGACCCGGTCCACGTGCCTGCGCCGTCAGGTGGGCGCAGTCCTCGTGCGCGACAAGCGGCTTCTGGCGACCGGCTACAACGGCTCCCCACGGGACACCGCGCATTGCCTGGATGTCGGTTGTCTGCGCGAGCAGATGGGCATCCCTTCCGGTGAGCGTCAGGAGCTGTGCCGCGCTATCCACGCCGAGCAGAACGCCATCATCCAGGCGGCCGTCCACGGTGTCGCCATCGAGGGCGCGACGCTCTACGCCACACTGCAACCCTGCATCCTCTGCGCCAAGATGCTCATCAACTGCGGCGTCAGGGAGATCCACTATCTCGAGGGCTATCCCGACGAGCTTTCGCTGCAGATGTTCGAGGAGGCCGGCGTCAGCCTTCACAAGGAGACACTGCCATAGACGGCCCCCTCAGCCTGTCGAGCCCCGTGCGTACCGCGATCCTCGGCTTCCTCATCGCCGCCGTGATCGTCTACCTGCTCACGCCGCTGATGGGGCGCCTGGCCAATCGCACCGGCGCCGTGGACAACCCCACCGACGATCGTCGCATGCACGTTCTGGCGACGCCGCTCCTTGGCGGCCTCGGTATGTACCTCGGCTGGATGATCCCGGTCATGCTACTGGTCGGGGTCGACCGGCCCGTTTGGGGCATCATCGGCGGCGCCACCATCGTGGTCGCCGTCGGTCTGTTCGACGACCTCTACGAGCTCGAACCCATCCTGAAGTTCATCGGCCAGTTGCTTGCGATCAGCGTAGCCATCTACTTCGACATCCACATCGAGCGCATGAGCGTGCCGTTCACCGACATCATGTTCCACTTCCCGACCATCGTCGCCGTGCTGGTCACTGCCTTCTGGATGGCGATGATCATCAACATGGTGAACTTCATCGATGGCCTCGACGGTCTCGCCGCCGGGGTCTGCGGCATCGCCGCGCTCACCTTCTGCGTGATCTCGCTGAGCACGTCGTTCCCCGCCATGGGCGTCATCGCCGCCGTTCTGGCGGGGGCGACCTTTGCCTTCCTGCGTTTCAACTTCCATCCCGCGAGCATCTTCATGGGCGACGCCGGGTCCATGCTTCTCGGTTTCGTGCTCGCCTGCCTCAGCGTGCAGAGCGTGATGAAGGGCACCGCCGCCGTGGCCCTGGTGCTGCCGCTGCTCGTGCTCGGCGTACCGTTCATCGACCTCTCGCTCATCGTCTGGCGCCGCTGGCGCCGCGGCGTGCCCTTCTACTCGGCCGGCCAGGACCACGTGCATCACGATCTCGTGCTGGTGCACGGCTTCTCGCAGCGCAAGAGCGTGCTGCTCCTCTACTCATGGTGCATCCTGCTGAGCGGCCTGGCCATCGCCATGCAGCGCAACAACGCCCCGGCGATGATCGTCCTCGGCGTCGTGGCGACCGTGACGACCGTGTACATGGCCCAGCTGCTCAGCCGCTATCGCTCGCGCCGCCGGGGCCTGCCCGATCCGCTGGCGGCCGGCGTGGGCAAGGATCCCGACGACGACGGCCAGCCGGCGCGCAGAGCGGGTAGATCGCGAGCGGGAGGCTGGCCACCGTGGTGAGGAAACGACCTCGAGCGCGGCCGGCGGGGAACGGGGGGGTGCGTTGCAGGCCCCGGAAACGGCAGGTATAGTGTGACTGTGACGCCACGACCACCAGACGACAGGCGGGGCGACGGCAAGAGGGGCTCGTCCGCGTCGGCCGAGTCGGTCGCTTTCTTGCTCCTTGCGGGCGTGGCCGTCGGCCTCGGCGTCGGGGCCGGCATCGACTGGCTCGTAGGACCATTCCCGCTGTGGACGGTGATCGGTGTCTTCGCCGGGTTCGGCCTGGCTTTGTACGCCATCTATCTGGAAACGAAGTAGACCGTCCCGGGAGGGCGATGCACATCATTCGCAGGCAGGCAGTCGCGCCACTCCTACTCATCGCGATGACCGTCGCCAGCGCCGTGGTCGCCGGGCTGCTCGGGCGGCCGGTGTGGGCCGCCGCTCTCGGCGCCGGCCTCTGCCTCGGCTACTGGGCGCTCGAGGCCCTGGCCTGGCGACGCGCCGCCGCCGTGCCCTTCGGTGCGGCGCTGGGCGTCGCCCTCGGCGGCATGGTCCTGCGCTTCGCCCTCGTGCTCGGCGTCCTCATCCTCGTCGGCGTGTTCGCGAGGCCCG
>Ga0209585_10000145_pt1 | contig 27417 bp, 16 predicted proteins | sample NGEPerone_FD_185491 | JGI IMG/M metagenome (GOLD analysis project Ga0209585, IMG submission 185491) | Arctic peat soil microbial communities from the Barrow Environmental Observatory site, Barrow, Alaska, USA - NGEE Permafrost154B-one... | ecosystem: Environmental > Terrestrial > Soil >... | reverse complement strand
CTGCAATAGCTTGTTTTCAAGCAGATTATTTGTGATTTATTTAATGGTATTATCATGTAAAACAAACAATACCGATATTGATGAGTCTGAAAATGAAGATATTTCAATGACAGAATTTCCAAATTCAGAAATCGATCCAAATCCAGTGGTTGATAATACGAAATGGAAAATGGAAAATAAATAGATTTGATGCAACCCGCTCAATATATAGGAAAACAATTATCAAATCTTTTTGGGGTTTTTTTCTCAAAGCTCCGTTTTGTATAGAAAATTAACAACCAAGTGATACCTCGTCAACTCTGCTGAGAGGCAGTTCATTTCCTGAATTTTTAACTAAAGGAATAATTTAATAGTAAGATGAAAAAAACTTATCGCAGAAAAACGATTTTACTACTATTGATCTGTCAAACCCTTTTTTCGTTTGCGCAAAAATCGTCTTTGGATTATGTTGATCCAACTATCGGTAGTGTTGGGGTTATACTTGAGCCAACCCGACCGACTATACACTTGCCCAATAGCATGGTAAGAGTGTTTCCAATGCGAAAAGATCAGCTCGACGACCAGATCAGTAATTTCCAGCTGATGCAGACTTCCCACCGGCTGTCTCCTGTTTTTGCCTTTCTTCCGGTCAGCGGATCAATTGGTTCAGATATCTGGTTCAAACGGCTCGAGTACGGTCCTGAAGTTTTGACCCCATATTATTACAGAACTACTTTTGAAAACTCGGGTGATGCGATTGAATTCTCACCTCAAGCCCGAAGCGGTTATTTCAGAGTTGATTTTGCCAAAAACGAGCAGCATTTTCTCCGGATGGGCGTGTTCAGTGGACTTGGTGAAATCAAGATTCAGGATAAACGCATCATCTCAGGAACCGAAGAATTTTCAGGTTTGAAAGCCTATTTCTATGCAGAAACCGATAAAGATATTTCAGAAGTTCAATACCAAAATACGACCGATCAAAAATGGGTATTACTTGGCGTTGGCGAACTGCCAAAACAAGTTTCCTTCCGTTATGGCATTTCCTACATCAGTATTGAACAGGCCAAACAAAACCTGCTTCGTGAAATTCCGGACTGGAATTTTGAGGCTGTAAAAAATAATGCACACAAAGTTTGGGAAAAAGCTTTTACCCAAATCAATGTGAAAGGCGGAACTACCGCTCAAAAACGGGTTTTTTACACTTCGTTGTACCGTTGCTACGAGCGAATGGTCGATATTAACGAATACGGAAAATATTACAGTGCTTTCGACCACAAGGTTCACGAATCGAACGAACCCTTCTTTGTCGATAACTGGATGTGGGACACGTACATTGCGCTCGAACCGCTTCATATGATTCTAAATCCGGAGATGGAAATCCAAAAAATAAAGTCATACCTTAAAATGTATGAACAAGGCGGATCGATGCCATCATTCGCTGTGATTTTTGGCGACTGGCCGGCCATGACCGGAAATTTTGCTGCCGTCTGGATAACAGATGCGTGGTTCAAAAGACTTCGTGATTTTGATTTGAAAACTGCCTATGAAGGTCTCCGGGAAAGCTCCCTCGAATCAACGCTGATCCCATGGAGAAACGGTCCTCGTACCACAATCGATGATTTTTACAACGAACACGGGTATATGCCCGGTTTGCGAAAAGGCGAAAAAGAAACCGTTTCGATTGTTGACACCGTTTGGGAAAAAAGGCAGGCCGTATCGGTAACTACAGCAAATAGCTATTCTGACTGGTGCATTTCGCGTCTTTCTTCGGAATTGAAAAAGAATGACGACCAAAAGTTATTCCTGAAAAGGGCAGCCAATTATAAAAATGTCTACCGTGCCGACAAAGGTTTTATGTGGCCAAAAGACAAAGACGGAAACTGGATTGAACCTTTCGATCCACGCTTTGCCGGTCGTGAATATTTTACCGAAAACAACGCTTACACCTACAACTGGGACGTAAAACACGACCTGAATGGATTATTTGAACTCATGGGTGGCCGCCAGAAAGCAAAAGAGAAATTGGATCAGCTTTTCAGGGAAGATTTGGGATTGCCAAAATTTAAATTCTGGACTACACAGCCTGATGCCTCCGGATTGGTAGGTCAGTTTGTGATGGGCAACGAGCCAAGTTTTCATATTCCATACATTTATAATTATTTGGGCGCTCCGTGGAAAACGCAAAAGCGTGTCAGGATGCTCCTGAATTCGTTCTTTACCGACAACCTGTTCGGGGTTCCCGGCGATGAAGATGGCGGTGGCATGTCGGCTTTCGTGGTATTCTCGATGATGGGATTTTTCCCGGTTACACCCGGAATTCCGGTTTACAATATTGGCAGTCCTGTATTTGAAAACATCAGCATTAAACTTCCCAATGGAAAAAGGTTTACCGTTGTTGCAAAAAACAGTTCCGATAGTAATAAGTATATCCAAAAAGCTTTCCTGAACGGCAAATCCTTAAACAAACCCTGGTTTTCACACGAAGATCTGGCTAATGGCGGAAAACTGGAACTAGAAATGGGAAGCCAACCCAATAAACAGTGGGGCAGCAATATCAACGATGCACCACCTTCAAGCATAAATTACAATTCAGTATTGGGGAAATAGTATTTAGTGACACAAGAAATCTATTGTTGCCATTAGTGCCGTTTTTTACTTAATAGAAGGTAATGGGGTAATTCTGAAAATAATCAGGATTTATTATCAAATCATAAAATCCATAAAATGAAAACTTCAATCTTCAATAAAATTGTCAACCTGGTACTGATCTTAATTATGCAATCCAGTTTTGGAGAAGCATTTTGCCAGATTAAATCAAACGATTCGACTGTAAACACTTTCGATGCGTCATCCCTTGATTGGAAACTATGGGGCTACCGACCTGATGTGTGGAGAATGAATTTTAACTTTGATACATTTACCGGGAATTGGGCTGAATACATTGATATCCCGATTGAAGTCCCGGGGTCCGTTCAAAAAGCATTAAAAAATGTTGGAATAATTAATAACTGGAATATAGGACTTAATAATACTTCCTCCGAATGGATTGAAAACAGGCATTGGATAATTGCAGCAAAAATCCCGGATAATTGGATTTCAAAAGACAACGAAAACGTAACCATTCAATGCGATGGCCTCGATCATAAAGGAACCATAATGATCAACGGGAAAGAAGCAGGTAAGTTTAATAATGCTTTTATTCCTTATTCCTTTAATATTAAGCCTTTCTTAAAAGCCAGTAATAATACAATAGCATTTGTATTTGATTGCCCTCCTGAAAACCTGGCACAAATTGGCTGGACTTCCCAAATTAAAGATTGGAAACCACGATTTTATTATGGATGGGATTGGATCCCCAGAATTGTTCAAATCGGTATCTGGGATAAAGTATGGATCAATACATTCAAAAATGACCAACCTAATATTGATGGACTTCAAATTATAACTGACGCTGATAAAATCAAGGATATTGGAGAATTAAAAATAAAAGCAGATTTAAATAAATACGCACTTCCAGGTAAAATAAAAATATCACTTTCAACGTCAGAAGGAAAGAATGTTTTTGAAGAGTTGATTGCTTCAAAGGATTTAGCTCAACAAAAAATCTGGAGTAATTTGAAAATTAAACGTTGGTGGCCTAACGGGATAGGAGAGCAACCTTTGTATAATTTGCAAATCTCCTTAATGGATGAAAAAGGGATGCAAGTTCAGCAAATCGCACGAAGAATCGGGTTTAAGAATATTGATTGGCTTCCTTGTGAAGGAGCGCCGGCTAAAGCGGATCCATGGATATGTAGTGTAAATAATCAACCTGTATTTTTACAAGGAGTCAACTGGACACCCATTCGCCCCAATTTTGCCGACTTAAAAGAAGCCGATTACAAACAACGTTTAAAGCAATATAAAGAACTTGGAATAAACACGATTCGTGTTTGGGGTGGAGGTTTTGCAGAAAAAGAGTGGTTATACGACCTATGTGATGAAATGGGGATACTTGTCTGGCAAGATTTTCCTTTAAGTTCTTCAGGAATTGATAATTATCCTCCGGAAGGTGAGAAAGAGATCTATGGTATTTCACAAATTGTAAAACACTATGTAAAACGGTTGCAGCATCATTCGAGTTTATTGCTGTGGTGTGGAGGAAACGAGTTATACAATAAAGAAAATACTGCACCCATTACGGATAAACATAAAATGATTGCAGAAATGAAGGAATGGGTAAATCTCCTTGATCCTTCTCGAAGATTTGTAGTAGGCACCCCGTCGGGACCTAATATTTCAGCTGGATTGGACAATTATGGGAGTGGAAATAATTGGGATACTCATGGTCCCTGGAAACTTCCTTTCACAGAAAAAGATAAAACCATGAATGCCGTTAAAGATTTCTGGAATAAGGACGATGCCTTGTTTCATTCTGAAGTTGGCGTTCCCGGAGCAATGTCAGCAGAAATGATTAATAAATATCGTGGAGAGTATAATCCATTACCCGCGAGCATTGAAAATCCGATTTGGCGAAATGTAACCTGGTGGGTTGAATGGGATGAATACCTGGCAGACCATAAAGGTCAGACGACTAATTCTCTTGAAGCCTATGTAGACTGGAGCCAGAAGCGCCAAAGTGAGGGACTTTCGATCGCCTTAAAAAGCTGCAAGGACCGGTTCCCTCGCTGCGGAGGCTTTATTATTTGGATGGGACATGACAGTTTCCCATGTATGGTGAATACCTCCATTTTAGATTTTGAGGGAAATCCGAAACCTGTTGCATTTGAATTAAGCAAAATATGGAAATAATTAAATCTTTTGATATGAATAATGTTATCTTTAAACTACGCGTATTACTCGTTTTACTCCTTGGATTCACTTTTTCATGCCAAGATGCTGTTAAGAAAAATTCTAAAGGGGCTGAGCCACTATTTACCTACACGCTATCACAAAGTGGAACTGCCGATTCGTATGATGAAGCGATGGTTGCTTCCTGTCTCCAGGGAATCATTAACAGGGATAGTCCGACAGTGTATGTCCTATCAAAAGCCAATAGCCGACCTTCTTATTGGCTGAAATTGTTTACATCCGAAGGTAAATGGCTTACCGGACGTGAGATAAAGCCACTACAAGATCTAGATTCACTTTTCGCTCTCGCTGACGGGAAGGTAAAAGGGGCAATTATTTGGGATCCAGCGGTTCCTGCCTCGATAAATGTTGCTAGTACTATCGCCGGAATTGAGGATGGGATTGTACTCAGTCCAGAGTATGCAGAAAAGTATCTTAAAAAATGGAATCTCCGCATAATAAGAGATCTACGCGGGATGTTTACAGGCAGTGAGACAGGCAGTAAGAAGAATGATGCTTACAGATGGGCAATTCGCGAATATCTCAGCAAAGGATTGTGTTCTGCACATTGGCTCTTCCTATATGAAGATTCCTATTCTACCAGAGAACATGGTGATGTTGGATATGTTGTAACAAGGGATTGGGCCATAAAGAACCGTTCCTTTGTATTTGATCTTTCCCCTTGGGGAGATGAAGTTCCAAAAGACGATCTGGAACAAAAATTGGGTACCGATCTTGAAACTTATAAAATGATCCTGCAGGAAGTATTAAAACAGACTGCAGGAAAACAGATGACGGAAGTTGCCGGATTTTTCTCATTCTCAAAATACAGCAATATACCAGGTTATAAGAGTAAGCACGAACCCGTGCCAACCGAGTGGGAGACGGTACATTTAATATCGCCCTACAATTGCTACCAGAACACTGTTGCCAGCAGTTGCTTTAATCAATCGTTTCACAGCCAAGCACCAAAAGTTCCTTTAAAGCAACATCGGCCCAAAACTATTCAGAAGTTAGAGGATAAAACTTATCTATGTATTCTTATGGCTGACTACGATTCGTCCACACCACTTTATGAATTCATGCCTAAACACTGGAGTGATACCCTCAGAGGAACTATTCCACTACTTTGGGGAATTAATCCAAACCTTGTTCAGACTTATCCTGATATCATTGAATATTTGTACTCTACACAATCAGAGAATGACTATTTTGGTGCTGATGCAAGCGCTGCCGGATATATGAATCCAAATCGAATTAAAAAGGAATATCTTCCCCTTTTTATTGAACACAATATGAAGTTCTACAATCAACTTGATATGACCTTGTCGCCTATGGTGCTTGATTGGGATGAACCGACATCTGATGTCAAGGATGCTTTCACCAAATTCTCTCCTGACGGATTTGCCACTATTGTTTTGGACTATCACGATAAAGGTGGGAAGGTTCCAAAACCACATGTATGGCAAGGGATGCCGGTAATGGAGCTGCTCAATTCCGCCTGCAATTTCCAGTCCCTAGAACAGGAATCAAAGGCGATATCCAGTTCAATACCCTCCAAATTAAAGGACAAACCTGCTTTCTACTTTTTCAGGATTGTATGGACAGATCCTAGCCAAGTAATAGCGACTATTGATCTTCTTAAAAAGAATAGACCTGAACTTAACATAGAGGTGGTTGATCCATACAATTTCTTCAGGATGTTTAAGGAATATTACTCAAGTGGTAATAACCTTAAATAAGTATTAGCCAGTGCCTTGTGTTTGTTTATTAGACTAAATATTTTATGATGTATAATTACGTTTTGTTGATGTTGATTGTATTTTTGTTCAATGGGTGTTGTGATGCTGCATCGCAAGGGATTGACACTCCAGTTGTCCTTCCCATGGATTCCGTCCCCAATCCTAAGGTTGAAGCTAATCCAATTATTGATTACAAACAATGGATAATAGAAAACGGAAAGTTTTATATTGGTGGACTGTGGAAATTTTTGAAAATTGCTAAACCCTTACGTGACTTTTCTTCTGCTTCCCAGGTTGATCAGCTCATTGCTGATCTTGACAAATTAAAGGATAAATATTATAACACGATAGAGATCAATTGTTATTGGCATCAATTTGATACTAATGGAGATGGGATCCCGGATAAATCATTGGAACCTTTGAATAAATTGATCAATGCAATTTATGCAAAGGGGATGTATCCCTGCCTTTCAGTCGAAACATATTCAGTCGGAGGAGGCCAGATACCTGCTGGTTTTTGGAGTATTTATCCTGATGCCTATGCAATTGATGACAAAGGGAATAAAGTTAATGATACGGAATATGGATTTGGCAGCAATGTTGTCTCGATTTTCCATCCTGGATACAGGGAAACTGCTCATACTTTTATAAAAAGCCTAGCAAATGGAATTGACACAAAAAAGATTTTATACTTTGAGACAACAGTTGAGCCTCAATATATGGGTACCATTAATTTGTGTTATAGCGAAAACGCCAAGAATGAGTATGAAAAATGGCGTACTGACAATAATATAACAGATTCTGCATCAGAAATGCCTGCTTCATTTCCAATTTCGAACGAGTTTTTAGCAAATGAAACCTGGAACAAATTCAGAGCCCAGTTTTTGGCTAAATGGATTAATGATGATGCAGCAGCCTATAGGGCAATAGCGGGGAGTAAAGCATATGTGGCTGTCGATTATCTTGATGCTGGTGAAAACGAGCAGGTTAGAAGAGATGGGGATCCTATTGAGTTCCTTACACATCTAAGTGCGATCAATATTATCCAGGTTAATTGGTCATGGTATTTTCCAACTAATTCTCCAAATCAAAAAGCCTATGATAGGGTTTGGAAGGTTATCCTTGATTCAGATAGGGATTGGGCCGTTTCTGAACATATGACATTTAATGGCAGTGATTTTTCGATCTATAGTGATCAATATCTAGAACGTATTTTGAATAATACTCTTAAGCAGGGAACCTGCTTCGGATGGGAATTTACAAATGTCATGAATAATAGTGCTGCCAATTTTAGTCTTTATAACGAAGATTGGTCTCCAAAAAGAGTGATTAAAATGGTGGATGATCATTGGGGATATTGGTTGAATAAAGCAAAAACGATTGATTCATCAGATTAGCGAATAGACCGTTATAAAAAATAACTTTTGAACCAAAATAAATATAATCATGAAAAGAAAAATCAAGAAAATTGGGAGGGTAAAAAATCTGCTGATGTTGTAAGCTTAAGTTCAGGCTATATAGATATGGCCGCACAATTCAGGGACTATACTGATTTCGATTATGTCGATGAAAGCATTCTTCGTACCGGAGCGCTAAGCCATTATAAGGTCCTGGTGATTATCAAGGGTGAGGTCATGGAGCCTTCTGATGCAAAGCGTATTTTCGATTGGTCAAAAAAGGGAGGACGTGTTATCGTCATGGACGTACCAAAGTTTGAAAGTGTCGAAGGTACCCGAGAAACGGAGGATATTTTGTTCGGGAATAAAGGATCTAACGATCGCATATTAGGTAGAGGACGGATTGTTCGGGTTAACGACTTGGACGGCCCTTCTGCGGCATTCAAGAATACCATGTTGGAACTCAAACTTCCAACATGTGATCTTATTAAGGATAATGTATTTGCCACTCAAATCGGAAAAGACAGCTGGCTCTTCCTTAATACCAACGACAAAGAATCCATAATCAATTTTGTACTCCCAAGCGGCCTTTATTCCGCCCCGGTTAATCAGGGAACGATCACAAAAATAGATCTGAACAATTTGTCGAAGTAATTATAACTAAAAATTATTGGGATGAAAAAAATCGTTATTTATGCATTGTTCGTATTAATCGTATGCAGCTGCCAACGGCAGGAAAACAAGGATAAAATTGTCACTATATTAGACATGCGTTACACGCTTACCGGTGATTTGTCGAAGCAACAAGAAATTGAAGAAGCCTGGGATCACATGCACTCTATATCAACTCTACAAGGAATTGTAAATAGGGAATCACCTCATTTATATATTCGGTATATAGAGAATAAAGGGGTTTGTATTGATGATTATTGGTGGAATATGTATCGTAAGCCAGGTGAATGGCTTGCAGGTCGCGATACTTTAGTTCTTTCAAAAATAGTTGATGCCATCACTTATTACAAAGATAAAATTAAAGGGGTGGTAGTATATGACCCCAACGTGGCATCGACGAGTAATGTGGCTTCTTCCATTGCCGGAATTGAAGATTTGATTGCCATACGTTTCGATCTTTCTCCTGGTAGTCTGTACTCACAAGTTGTGCTTGCTGGCCCAAAATTACCCGTCAAGGTTCGTCTTATAAACGAGGATGGCACCCCTAAATTTACAGGTAAGGGCAACTTACCAGACACTCAACTTGCATCAAGCGGCTCTATCAAGAACGATCCCTACCTGTGGTTTATCGAGAAATATATGAAGCAAGGCAGGTGTAATTCGGAATATGGAGCTAATTATATAGATCAGACGTGGAGAAAAAATCCAAAAGCAATTAATATTCCTAACCACCACACCCTATCAAATCATGACTTTTTTGTAAGTAAAAAAGCTTTTTTCTTCGACCTTTCGCCATGGGGTGATGAGCCTGCAACGGATGATACGACGCAAACCCTGGGTACAGACTTGAGTACACTAAAGGCATTCCTGTTATTGGCTTACGAACAGAATAAAGGCAAAAAAATGTGCTACATAGGTGGCTTTCCCTCATGGGCTATCAAATATACCAAACATGCTAATGGAAAGCACGAGGACGTCCCTACAGAGTGGGAGTACTCCAAAATAATCAGTGCCTACAACGCCTTTATGGATGCGGATGCTATTGGACTAGGTGCTTTGGCAAATGCATCATTTTGGCAACATTTTCCATTAAAAAAAGTGTATAAACAAAGTTGGGTAACCGAGACTGAATTAAAGCAGAGAGGCTATTTGAATGAAAAAGGAGAAGTGGATTTTAAAGGGCGAGACTTTTTTGTGTTTTACGTGGGTGACTACGATGCTTCTGGATGGGTTTCGCAAACTACGCCAAGTATATGGGACGATCCTAAAAGAGGAGAGGTACCTCTAATGTGGAGCGTTAGCCCTGTATTACAAGAGCGCGTACCCATGGCATTGCATTACCAAAGAATGACTGCTACTAAGAACGACTACTTTGCGGCAGCAGATAATGGCGCGGGATACCTCAATCCCGGGATGTTGCAAGAACCTCGAGAAATATCAGGATTACCAAGTGGATTGGACACCTGGGCAGAACACTGCAAAAAGTATTATAAAATATGGGATATTACAATAACAGGTTTTGTAATTGATGGATATGCTCCAGGTTTAAATAAGGATGGTCTTGATTGTTATGAATCTTTTAGCCCGAATGGGATCGTGCCACAAAAGTCGGAAATAGGCCGTCTACACGGGAACATGCCAATTTTGCGATCTGTGTGGGATATACAAGAGGATAACACCAAACAGGCAGTAGCCAATATTTTGACACAAGTGAAAAAGCGTCCTGTGATTCGGTTTCACTGGTTCAGGAGTATTCTAAAGACCCCAACCTGGTATGTGAATGTAGTGAATGAATTAAACGTACAAAATCCTAAAATAGAGCTCCTGGATGCGCCTACATTTTTTGAGTTGTACCGGATTTATTTAAAACAAAATACTAATGCTGCTAATGGAATGTTGGAATTAGTAGATATGAATAGCAAAAAATTGAAAAATTAAAACATCATGATAATGAATCTTAAAAGCTTGATATTCATGTTTCTAATGTGCCTTGCTTTAACTGTCTTTTCAAAAGATAAAGGCAGAAAAATACAACCTGGAAACATAAAAAAGGACACTACTCATGTGGTCGGACATGCCCACATGGATATGTGTTGGTTGTGGGGATACTCAGAGACCATGAAAATGTGTCTTGACAACCTTCGACAAACCGTGGCTTTTATGGACGAGTTTCCCGACTACAAAATGATACAAAGCCAGGCTGCTATATTTAACTTCGTAGAGAAAGAAGACCCAAGGCTCTTTGAACTTGTTAAAAAGTACGTAAAGGAGGGGCGTCTTGAGCTGGGCGGAGGTATGTGGACAGAGAGTGATCAAAATCTAACATCCGGAGAGGGATTAGTTCGCGCATTCCTTTTAGGACAAGGCTATTTTGAAAGCCGATTTGGGAAAATGGCACGAGTTGGATGGCTTCCCGACGACTTCGGCCATGTATCGCAGATGCCACAATTGCTCAAACAGGCAGGTTGCGACTACTTCTACTTTCATCGTTGCAAGCCCTATTTAGGTAATTTTTGGTGGGTAGGCCCTGACTCCTCAAGAGTGCTGGCCAATGGAAATAATGACTACCACAATGTTGGAGTTTATGATTCAGAGTTGTTTATCGACTCGCTAAGGCTATATAAGAACAATCAAAATCGCTTATTATTTCCCCTTGGACAGGGAGATCATGGTGGTGGTCCCACCCGGAAGAACATTAATATGATTCATCAATTTGATAAAGACATAAATTTCCCGTCCATTAAGTTTTCTACGGCAACAGAATTTTTTGAAAAGTCAGCAAAAAGCATGAAAAATCTGCCTACTCACTATGGAGAGATGCAATTTATTTTTGAAGGGTGTTACACTACAGTTGCAGAAATAAAGGAGCTCAACCGTGCCTGCGAGAACACGCTTTTTAGTGCTGAGTTTTTTAATAGCCTGCGATGGCTACAAGGGGATAAGTATCCTTCTGATGAGCTACACAATGTATGGGAAACAGTTGCTTTCAATCAATTTCACGACATCCTCCCCGGTTCCGCTATTAATGAAGCTAACAAGGAGTCCATCTCCCGTTATGCCGATGCCTTGCAAAAAGCAAAAAGACTGCGCGACCACGGTTTCCTTAAAATGGCCGACGAGGTCATCTTTAAAACGAACATGGGGCAGCCAATTGTAGCATACAATCTACAACCTACCCGGCGCAAGGCTTTGGTGGAGGCAAACGTATACTCTCACGAAGTGCCATCTACTATTCAGTCCAATTTTTGGGGAGACTTCTATGGTTCAAAAAATATTATTCCTGTTAATGTGGGTCAGGGTAACATACCCACCGTACTGGTTCGTGATGGGACAGGCAAAGTTTATCCTGCGCAAATTACCTGGAGCAAATGGACACCCCCGGGTTACACTTCAAAAGTGCAGTTTGTGGCAGATGAAATGCCTTCTTGCGGTTACAAAACTTTTTACGTGGATATGACCAAGCCAGGTATCTCCAACGATAGCATTAAAGTAATCGATAATACTTTTGAGACCGATTACTACAAAGTGAAATTTGATATATCTACCGGCAACATCACCAGCCTATGGGATAAGAATACAGGGATGGAATGCGTGAAAGCTGGCGAGCAGCTTAACAGGCTAAAAGTATACATGGAGGATAAAAGCGGAGGGGCAAAAGCATGGGTGATTTATCCTATCGTAAAGCAGGTAGAAGTTACGGATGTGGAAAGTGTCAAAGTGGTAGAGAAAGGGCCCGTTAGGTTCTGTATCGAGGCAGTAAAAAAGTGGGGTAAATCGAAATTTATAGTTCGAACCTACCTTTATAAGTCTTACCCTCGAATAACTTATGATGTGGAGACGCACTGGTTGGAAACAGGGAGTTTCACGGAAGACTCTCCCATGCTTAGAGCCACTTTCCCTTTAGCCGTTAAGCAACCAAGGTTATTCTGCCAAACCCCCTTTGATGTAGTAGAAAGACCTGCTGATGAAATGGTGAATGGCAAACCATACGATGACCGGATGATTTACCGCTGTGAGGTTGATGGTTCACGTAAGGATCATGATGACGGGCGTGAGGTACCGGCACAAAAATGGGTGGATGTAAATAATGGAAGTTTTGGAGTAGCACTTTTGAATAATTCCAAGTATGGACATTCGTATCATAATGGTGAGTTAAGACTAACCTTGTTGCGCTCTGCTGGATATCCCGATATCTACCCCAACCTAGGCAAATTCAATATCAGCTATGCGTTATATCCACACGCCGGTGATTGGAAAAATGGTGTCTGGGAGGAGGGAGATGACTTCAATATACCGGTATACGCTGCAGAGCCACCTTCACTTTCCCTGCCTAAAGATTATGCAATTAGACCTGAGGAAGACTCATTTTTCTCTCGCACCGGTGAAGGGTTAGTGCTTTCAAGCATCAAAAAAGCGGAGTTGAACGATGAACTTATTATCCGGATTGCAGAGCTAGGTGGGAAGGAAGTTGATGCTACCTTATCTTTCCCTTTTATCATAAAATCTGCAAGGAGATTGAGTATTATTGAGCTTCCCTTGCAGAATACAGCTTCTCCCATAGTGCAAGGAAAAACACTTTCGGTAAAGGTAAGATCCCATGAAATAGTAACACTTGGTGTGAAAAAGTGATTTTTAATTTTTTAATAAATTCAATATAATAATTTAAATAATTTACGATGAAACGTAGCGAAATCAATCAGATTCTGGAAAGTGCCAAAGCCTTTATGGCCGAGAAACAGTTTATTCTTCCACCGTGGGCTTATTGGAGCATTGAAGATTGGAAAAAGAACCAGGAAAATACAACTGAAATTATCGATAACATGCTTGGCTGGGACATTACCGACTTTGGCTCGGGCGATTTCTACAAAAGAGGATTGTTCTTATTCACCATCCGCAACGGGAAGTTCAATGTGGATCGGAAACCTTATGCCGAAAAAATCATGATCGTTGAAGAAAACCAGGAAACGCCGATGCATTATCACTGGGCCAAGATGGAGGACATCATTAACCGTGGAGGAGGAAACCTGGTGATTGAACTTAATAATTCGACCAAAGACAACCAACTTGCCAATACTCCGGTAACCCTTAAGGTTGACGGTGTAAAACATACTGTTCAGGCAAGCGGGAAAATTGTATTGACTCCAGGCGAAAGCATTTGCCTGGAACAAGGCATGTATCACCGTTTTTACGGAGAAGCCGGTAAAGGCAAAGTGCTGGTGGGTGAAGTCAGTATGGTGAACGACGACAGCAACGACAATTGTTTTCACGAACCGATCGGTCGTTTCCCTGTCATCGAAGAAGACGAACAACCGATTCACCTGTTGGCAAGTGATTATTCCAAATTCCTTTAATCCCTCTGTTTTTAAATATCTAAATTATGTCGGAGAAAATTATTGTTTCAGGAGTTGGCTGCTGCCTGGTTGATCTTTTATACAAGGATATTGATTTTTCAAGAGAATCGTTTCGTCCGTTCATCTCCATTAAACGTGGCGATGGCGGATTAACTCCTGGTCATTTGGTTTTTAATGAAGAGTTTGTTCAGTTTGCCGGATCTTCTTTTGAAACGGTTATTGGCACAATTACCGGTGGCCGAACCCCGGACAAAAAGAATATCGGCGGACCATCGATTGTGTCGTTGATCCATGCAGCACAATTAACCGATCCGCAGCATTGTGAGGTTCGTTTTTACGGACGTGGCGGAAAAGATGAAGCAGGAAAATATCTGCTTTATTCGCTTCAGAAAACTCCGGTTAACCTTCAGGATTATCGACTCACCGAAAATATTACACCGTCAACGGTAGTTCTTTCCGATCCGGGTTATGACAATGGTCACGGTGAGCGCATGTTCATCAATTCCATCGGAGCTGCCTGGGATTATCTGCCTGAACAACTGGATGAAGCGTTTTTTAAGTCAGATATTGTGGTATTTGGCGGTACCGCGTTGGTTCCTGAAATCCATGATGGTTTGACTGATCTGCTGAAGAAATCAAAATCGAATGGCTGCATGACCATAGTGAACACTGTTTTCGACTTCAGGAACGAAAAAAGAAATCCGGACCAGAAATGGCCTTTGGGTAGCAGTGACGAAAGCTACAAATACATCGACCTGCTTATTGCCGATCAGGAGGAAGCATTGCGCCTGAGTGGCGAAACCACTCTTGATTCAGCCATCAGCTTCTTCATGGATAAACAGGTTTCCGCACTGATCATTACCAACGGATCCAATCCTATTTCAGTTTACTCTAACGGTCAGTTTTTTGAAAAGTTGGTTTTAACCCAAATGCCGGTTTCCAAAAAGGTTATTGATGAGCTGAAAACCGATAAAGTAGGTGATACAACTGGTGCCGGTGATAATTTTGTCGGTGGTGTTATCGCTTCAATTGTAAGTCAGTTGCAAAATGGGGATGAACCTCCGAACCTTCAGGAGGCCAGTTGCTGGGGAATTGTTTCAGGAGGATATGCCTGTTTTTATATGGGTGGAACCTATTTCGAACAAAAATCCGGAGAAAAACTGACTAAAATAAAACCTTATTACGAATCGTACCAAAAGCAAATCAATGGTTAACTCGAATCAGATAGTAATTTTTGGTGCCGGCAAAATCGGTCGTTCATTTATCGGTCAACTCTTCGGATGCAGCGGTTACCGCGTTGTTTTCATTGATGTAGATCCGGTAATTATTGCCGGACTTAACCAAATGGGAAGTTACCGGGTTGTCATTAAAGGCGAAAAAGAAGAGGAAATTACGGTTCCAAATGTGCGGGCAATCTCTGCTTTGGATAAAGAAACGGTAATTGAAGCGGTCTCGATGGCCGGAATACTTGCAGTTTCGGTAGGGAAAAATGTTCTGGAACGCATTGTGCCAGTTATTGCAGCCGGTTTAGTTCAGCGGAATACCAATAACCCCGGGACACCACTTGACATCATTCTTGCTGAAAACATGCGATCGGCAGCCGAATTTGTTCGGAAAGAGTTGATGAAGAACCTTCCTTCAGAATTCCCGGTGGACACACTTGTCGGTCTTGTCGAAACAAGTATTGGTAAAATGGTTCCCATTATACCATTGGCCGAATTGGAAAAAGACCCACTGGTGGTATTTGCCGAACCTTACAATACACTAATCCTCGACGCTAAAGGATTCAAATCACCTATTCCACAGATCAAAGGATTAGCTCCAAAAAGCAATATTAAAGCCTGGGTCGATCGCAAAGCATTCATTCATAACCTGGGACACGCCACTGCCGCTTATTACGGGTATTCGCTTCATCCTGATGCCGTGTATTTGTACGAGGTTTTGGAAGACCCTGAGGTATTGCTTTTTACCCGGGCGGTCATGCTTCAATCGGCAGACATTCTGAGAGTGGCTTATCCTGATGATTTTACGGCTGCCGATCTGGAAGTTCATATTGATGATCTGATCCACCGTTTCAGGAATAAAGCACTTCGGGATACCATCTTCAGGGTAGGTCAGGATCTAGTCCGAAAACTGGGTTCCGACGATCGTTTCATGGGTTTAATTCATCTGGGCATGCAACACCAGATGCCGTACGACTTGATTCTGAAAGCCATGTCGTTTGGTTTCAAATTCAAAGCTACCGATGAAACTGGCAAGCCTTTCTGGAACGATATTACATTTCATAAATCATTGTCAAAAGATGTAAAACAAACATTAATCAATGTTTTGGGATATAATAAAGTTGTTGACATACAGATTATTGGCAGGTTGGCTCCAAAATTAACTTTAAATAATCACTAACTCTAAATAGAAAAGGATGAATAAAATTAAGTTCTACAATGATTTCTTCAGCAAAGAACTTCATAAAAATATTCTTTCATATTGGAAGCAAAAAAAATCAATATTTTCAATAGTATTTTTTATGATTTTGTTCATGAATTTCAATTTGTATCAGGTATTGGCAGGAAATAGAACTACAGTAAAAACAAAGGTAGTAACAAGTTCTTTAAAGACTTTCCCAAAATCTTTAGATGTGACAGTCCAGCCATTCTACCGTCACCGCAAGGATGGGAAACCTGGTAGGGAAATTACTGTCAATTTCACAGGTTCGAAGTTTTCAGGAAAAGGGGCTATTGAACTTGAATGTTCGGGAGTAAAGGAAATCATTCCATTGGAAACGAATGAAGGCATTGAACATTTTTCGGTTCTTCTTCCCTCTGGGGTGGGAGTGAATTCTGATTGTGTGGTGAAAATTACACTTCGTAGCGACGGGCGTGAAATATCCAATTTAGTTTCGGTACCAAAAAAAAGACAATGGACTGTATATATCTATCCGCACTCACATGTTGACATCGGGTACACCAATACACAAGCCAACGTTGAAATTATACACAAGCGAAACTTAATCAATGGTATTGAACTGGCAAAGAAAACTGCTAATTATCCAGAAGGTGCGCGATTTCTTTGGAATCCTGAAGTATTATGGCCCGTTGAACGTTATCTAAAAAATGCAACCGCTGAAGAGAGAGAGAATATAATCGACGCAGTCCGCAAGGGATATCTTCACCTTGATGCAGGGTATATTCATGGGAATACAAGTACCTCCGCTGACAATGAGTTTTTTGAATACTTTCGGTTTCGTAACGAGTTGGAAAAACTCACAGGCACTAAGGTAGAGACGCTGGTTCAGGTCGATGTTCCCGGAATGTCATGGGGAGTTGTTCCTGTAGCGTCAAAACTCGGGATTAAGTATTGTTTTGCATTGAATAACGGAAATGACAGGGTTGGCCATTCCATGGATTTAAGCTTTAAACCTTTCTGGTGGCTGGGGCCTGATGGAAAATCTAAAATTTTATTCCTCCAGCCGGGCAGTTACAACCCGGGAGCTCTTGCCAAAGGTTTTGATTATTATCCCTCGATGATTGGACAAACTGATCCCTCAAAATTGATTCAGATTGTAAAAACCGATCATCCGCGTGATCACTTCATAGATAGATATCTCTCCGAGAAATTACCAGAACTGGAAAAGTCAGACTTTTATTCGTATGATCTGTTTGCCATGTCATGGTCAATGGCTGATAATACGCCCATTGATGCCGATTTGCCCGATGCTGTAAAAAGCTGGAATGAAGATTATGCATTCCCTCATCTGATTATTGCAAGCGCCACCGATATCATGAGCGCCTTTGAAGAGAAATACGGAAATCAGCTGCCTGTATTGAAAGGTGATTTTACCGAATACTGGACCGACGGACTAGGTGCTGCTGCGAAACAAACAGGAATGAATCGCTCTTCAAAAGAGAGACTTATACAGGCTGAAACGCTATGGACGATGCTCCGCTCTGGAGAACCATCACCAAGATTAGACTTTAATAAAGCCTGGAGAAATTTGATAATGGGAACAGAACATACATGGTGTTATACAGACCCGCAGAAACAGCCAATGACAAATGACATTCTGGAAGTTAAATTTGCATTTTTCCAGGAGGCTGAGAATCTCAGCAAATCATTAATAAATCAGGCATTATCTTCTGTTTCAGATGGTGTGAGTTCAATAATAGGGGTTTTTAATACCCTCTCCTGGTCGCGAAGTGGCTTGGTTTATATTCCCGAGGATCAAAGCAAATCGTTTACCAGTGTCAGTGATGATAAAGGAAAGATTGTTTTATCCCAGCGACTATCGACAGGAGAACTTGTTTTCATTGCTTCTGATGTTCCGGCTTTTGGTTCAAAGACTTATTTTTTAAAGAAAAATAAATCGGTTACTACGGGCAAAATGGTTCAGGGAAATGTGCTTGATAACGGACTTGTGCGTGTTGTAATTGACCCGATAACTGGAGATGTCTCGAACTTAATATCCAACAAATATGAATTTGCGAATCAAAATGCAACTTGTGCCCTTAACAGTTACCGCTACTTAAAGGGAAATAGCCCACAAAATGCCAGTAATTCCGGGATTTCAAAAGATCTAATAGGTTTGTCGAGTTTTTTTGCTGAAAATTCACAAAAAGCTACGAGGCCAACTGAAGTAAAAATGTCCATTAAAGAAAACGGTCCGGTTTTAGCTTCAATTCAGGTTGAGTCGAAAGCAGAAGGTTGTAACAGTCTTTCGCGTACAATTTTAATCATAGCCGGACAACCTCATGTTGAAATTACCGATATGGTTGATAAACAACTTGTTCTTGAAAAGGAGGGGATTCATTTTGGGTTTGCTTTCAATATTTCAGATCCAATTACACGAGCGGATATTCCTTGGGGAGTTATGCAGCTTGAAAAAGACCAGCTAAAAGAGGCAAACCGCAATTGGATCGCTTTTCAGCGGTGGCTCGATATTTCGAATGACACAGTTGGAGTTACCTGGTGTTCGCTTGATGCCCCGTTATTTGAAATCGGTAATATGACAGCTAATATCATGGGTTCGGCAACCAATTCTCCAGAATGGATTCGACAGAATGAACCCAGAGCCAAAGTTTATTCGTGGGCACTGAATAATCATTGGTACACCAACTTCCCGTTAAGCCAAGCGGGAAAGATCCAATTCCGATACCGGATACTTCCTCATAATTCAAGATATGATGCAGGATTGGCCAATCGCTTTGGCCTTGAACAGTCGCAGCCACTGATTGAAACCCCGGTTAAAGCAAAATTTAATCAAAAGCCTGTTTTAGAAATTAAGGGAAGCTCTTTGGTTAGTGTTTCCATTCTCACAACGAATTCTGACGGAAAGGCAATTCAGATACGTCTTCGATCTGTTTCCACTAAAGATGAACAAGTAAGTTTGGTTTGGGGCAACCGCATACCAAGTAAAATACAATTAGATGATACAACAGAAGTTTCAGGCAACGCTGCAATAGGGAATGAAGTTAAGGTGCCAGCGATGGGAATTACAGTATTGAATGTAATTTGGTAATGCCAAAGTTCGCCAAACATTAATCCAAGTATTAGTAAATGACAAAGTGATTGACAAGCAAGTGATTGACTGGCTGATAAGACGCCCATGCCTCTCCATAGGAGGAGAAACACAGAATTAAATTTGATAAACAACTAATTAACAAAAAAGCATATGATTTACATGGCAGATACGGCAGACCTGAATGAACTCAGGGAACTGTACGCATTTTTTCCTCTGGAAGGAGTTACAACCAATCCTACCATTTTAAATCACACCGGACAAAAGCTTTCTATTGCCATCGAAGGTATTCAGGAGTTGGTTGGCAACGGAATGGTACACGTTCAGATGATTTCCGACGAATCGGATGATATAGTACGTGAAGCAAAGAAATACCGCAGTTATTTTGATTTTGGAGATAATTTTTATGCCAAGATTCCGGTCACTGCCAATGGTTTTCGGGCGATGAAAATTCTAAAGGATGCAGGTATCAACGTAACTGCAACGGCCATTTTTACCCAGCAGCAGGCTTTGGTAGCAATGAAAGCCGGTGCCGACTTCGTGGCTCCGTATGTCAGCCGTTTGGACAATATTTCCTCGCATGGAATTGAAGTGGTTGGCGATATCGTACAAAACATTGCCGAATATGGATTGCAGGGTAAAGTGCTGGCGGCGAGTTTTAAAACGGTCGACCAGATTTACCGTGTCAGCATGGCTGGTGCACATTCGGCAACCATTGGTCCTGAATTGCTTTACCAATTAATCAAGCATCCGATGACTGATATTGGTGTAAAACAATTCGAAATTGATGCGGAAGGTTTGTACGATATTGAGTTTTAATCATATCTATTTTTAAATAAAGCAAAATGAGCAGTTCAAATAAGAGATTAATTATTGGTAGCAGCCTGACGGCTGCATTGGGTGGGCTTTTATTCGGTTTCGATACGGCGGTGATTTCCGGAACAATTCCATTCATTACTAAATATTTTCAGCTTTCGCACGCCATGCTGGGATGGGCAGTGAGTTCGGCTCTGATTGGCTGCATCATTGGTTCGGTAAGCATAGGCAAACCAGGTGATATCTATGGTCGTAAGTTTATGCTGAAAATACTGGCTTTATTATTTCTGATTTCTGCCATTGGTACGGCCGCTTCCAATACATTGACACAATTCGTGATTTTCCGGCTGATTGGTGGACTTGCCATTGGCGGTGCGTCGGTTTTGTCGCCTTTGTATATTTCTGAAATTTCGCCGGCAAAGCTTCGCGGCCGGCTGGTCTCGATCGGCCAGCTTGCGATTGTGAGCGGGATTCTGATATCTTTCTTCTCCAACTATTTTCTCATCAATACCGGCGAGGATAACTGGCGTTGGATGTTCCTGGCTGGCGCTGTTCCGGCACTGGCATTTTTTATCCTGTTGTTTTTCATCAGCCCAAGCCCGCGATGGCTTGTTATGGTTGGAAAAACAGAGCAAGCAAAAGAAGTTCTGAACAGATTAAATCGTGATGAAAACATTAAAGAATTGCTTGATGAAATTGTTCAGTCGATTAATAACGATGTAGTTCACACCGAATTCATGGTTTTGTTTCGGAAACCGTATTTGAAAGTTGTTTTAATCGGGATTGTTGTTGGTGCGCTTGGAGCTTTAACCGGCATCAACACGCTGATGTATTACGCACCTACCATTTTCCAGTCGGTTGGCTTCTCGAGCGATTCGGCACTTCTGCAAACCGTTATGATGGGGGCAACCAATCTGATTTTTACAGTTATCGGCATGTCATTGATCGACAAGTTTGGACGTAAGTTCTTACTTGAGTTGGGAGCTATTGGCATGTCGTTGTTCCTGTTCCTGATTGCACTCAATGTCATGTTCGGATTAATGGGCCCATATGCACTTTTGGTCTGCATTATGGGTTATCAGGCTATGTTCGCTTCAACGATGGGTGTTGTGATGTGGGTTTTACTTGCCGAAATGTTCCCCAATAACATCCGGGCCAGAGCATCGTCTATCGGTTCGTTTACCAACTGGGTATTCAATGCTGCAATCTCATTTTTTTTCCCGGTTGTTATCGGTTTTTTTGGCACATCTGGCGAAGGAAATAAAACCGGTCTGGGAATCGTATTCACGCTTTATTCAGTCGTTACACTGATTAGTTTCTTTTTCTACAGGAAATACCTGGTAGAAACCAAAGGAAAAACTCTTGAACAAATTGGAAAATTGGTATTAAACAAATAACTATGAATCCGAAACAACGACTAATCAACGCTATAGAACGAAAACCGACAGACAGGCTTCCGGTTACGACACACCACCTGATGCCTTCATTCCTGAATAGCTTCATGGATGGAATCTCCAATCATGAATTCTTCGATCGCTTTGGTTTAGATCCGATTATATGGCCCGTGGCACACACCTTTGACGCTTCAAAAGGTGAATTTTTTGATCCAAATCAGGGTGAAATCGGCTTTCTCGAAGCACGCAGGGTTTGCACCGACAATTGGCGCATCACTTCGCAGGATATTCCCGGCCAGAGATTGCCAACCAAACGACTGAACATCATCACGCCGAAAAAAACGCTGACGATGGTCCTTCAATCGGATGTGCATACCACCTGGTTACGTGAACACGTTATCAAAGAAAAAGCAGACATCGATATCATTGCCGAATATATGCCATTCCCAAAATGCGATGTGGAAGCTATCAACAAAATTGCCGATGAATATGGTGATCGCGGATTGGTTCGTGGCCATATACCGGTCTTTGAGGGATTTGGGCAACCAGGTTGCTGGCAGGACATGACCTGCATGTTTGGAGTAGTGTCGAGCATTATGGCAGTGTTTGATGATCCGGAATGGGTTCATACCTTCCTGAAGGTGATGTACGAACGGAAGAAATACTACATCGAATCGATGAATGGAGCCCGGTACGATATACTGGAACTTGGAGGTGGAGATGCTTCTACAACTGTCATCTCACCCGATATATTTAATGAATTCGTTGCTCCGTACGATGCCCCGCTGATCGAAGCTGCTCATCAGGCCGGTCAGCGAATTGTTTACCATACCTGTGGCGGAATGATGCCGATTCTGGAAGATATTGCTGCGATGAAGCCCGATGCCATGGAGACCTTTTCGCCTCCCTCAATGGGTGGAGATACAAATTTGGCTGAAGCTAAAAGGCGCATCGGTGACAAAGTTTGTATGATCGGAGGATTTGATCAGTTCCATTTCTTTACCGGATGCTCTGAGGAAGCAACCCGCAAAGAGGTTCGTAGATGCTTTGAAGCAGCAGGTGAAAATGGCGGATTTATACTTTCACCTTCTGACCATTTTTTTGAAGCTGATCTAAAATTGCTCCAGGCGTTTGCAGATGAAGCAAAGCATTGTGGTTATTGATTGAGAAATCAGGATAAATTAAAATAAATATTTTCATGATAAATTTCATCGGAATGAACGGAAGAAAGATCATAGGGTTAATGGCATTAATTTTTGCTATGTCATTTTCAGGTTTGTCACAGGAAGTGAATCCAAACCTAATATCCAGCGGAAACCATGCTACCATAGATGCTTCCTCAACATTCTCCAGTCCTGCATGGATGGCTCCACCAACCAATATTTCGGATGAAAGGTTGCAACTGCGTTGGGAAGCAGACCGGGAGAAGGAGGGAGCATGGATCAAAATAAAGTGGAATGAGCCACAAAAAATTAAGGAGTTATGGATTGTCAATAAGGCCACTCCCTACGATTTCCTTCTTGATCCTTACATGCGAACGGCAAATTACCTGGTGCCCAGGACTATAAAACTTGTTTTTTCAGAAGGAACCATCCTGGAGGTGAAACTCAGATTGTGCGAATATTATCAGATCGTGACTTTGTCCAAAGAAATTGTGACCAGTTCGGTAAAAATAGTTATTGAAAAGGTATGGAAAGCTTCTGGTGAGATTAACACCGGACTTTGCAAGGTAAAGGCTTTTTCCAAACCAAATTCAGCCGGTTTAAAGGTCACAGCTTTTGAAATGTATGATATTCAAAATGACAAGCCTGTTCAATCGGCAAAAATTGAAATTGTAAATCCGGGGGAAGCAATAAAAGATGCTAAATTGGAAATAACTCAGGATGGCAAAGAGTTCGGATTGATCGGATTGAACGAAATTCCTGCCAATTCGGTTATCATTCAGCAGGTTTGGATTCCTGTGGTTTACAGCGACAGCAAGCTAACGTTCAAAATAAATTCGCTAAAAGGAGTATTTCATCCGGAACAAACGATTATGGTAAAACCTTACCAGAAAAATTATTTTGACGGCGGCACATTTGATATTTTAAATACCAATCACAACGACCTGGGATGGTTAAATACCCAAGCAATCACTGCTGATTACCGTTCATCGGAACTAATCATTCCAGCATTAGATTTAATGAAAAAAGACCCTGATTTCAATTATACCATGGAGTCCATTGAATATTTAAAAGAGTTTCTTTCTAGACATCCTGAACGAAAAGAAGAGATGGCTCAACGAATGCGCGAAAAACGTTTTGCTTTTGGTGCAAGCTATATTCAATGTTTGCAGGCGCAGGTGGGACAGGAAAAACTGGTTAGGCAATTTTATTTGGGTCGCCGGTGGTTGCTTGAAAACTTCCCCGGATGTGATACACGGTTTTACATGAATACCGATGTGCCGGGATTGACCTATCAATTGCCACAGATTCTAAAGAAATCAGGAATCGACTATATAGTACAAGGTCGTATGGCTTGGGGATTCTACAAATGGGAAGGTCTTGACGGAACCGTTATTCCGATGTTTGCTTTCCGCTATGCCGTTCCTTATGGCCTTATGAATCCACTTAACAATACCGGATGGCTGAAATTTCTGAATGAGCGGGAATATTATTACAAGCCCCGTCAAATGCCAAAATCGATGCTTTATGATTTTAATGCAGACTATTTACCTCCTTGTCCCGGCATTATTCCATTTGCAAAGAAGCAGAACGAGGTCATGAAAAAATTTGCATCGGTATGGAATGAAAACTTCAAAAATGAGCCGGCAAAACAAATAAATCCTCCCAAAATACGATTTGTGGAACCGGAAGGTGTGTTGAAAGAGATTTTTGGGAAAGGTGAACTAAACATCGAAACTATGAAAGGCGATTGGCCAATGTCATGGGCCTATTATGACGAACCCGGCAACCGTGAAGGATTATTGATGGGACGAAAAGGGCACAATGAACTGCTAAAAGCTGAGAATCTCTTTTCCTGGATAAGCATTCTTGATCAATCGGCTATCTATCCAAAAGAGAATATTTATAAAGGATGGTTGGCCAACTGCTGGCCTGATCATGGCTGGGGAGGAAACAGGGGAACGGTCACTGATAGTTTTTATGTGGCATCCTATCAGAAATCCCTTCAAATTGGGGAAGAACTCACTAATTTTGCAGGGAAACAAATTCTGAATTTGGTTCCGCAAGGCGATAAAAACCAGATTCCTGTGATAGTTTTTAATTCGTCCGGATGGGAACGAACTGATATTGCCAACTGCACGATTAATTATCCAAAAAACTGGAGCGGATTGGTTATTAAAGATGAAAATGGCAATGTTCTTCCCATAGAAATAATAAAGCATATTCCAGAACAAAATTCTATTGAAGTCGCTTTTTTAGTCAATGAAATTCCTTCGTTCGGATTCAAAACTTATTATGCAACGGCGTCAAAATTATTTCCAAAAGACAATATAAAAATAGTCTCAGATACTATTGAAAATGAGCTGATCAAGGTAAGTATTGGATCTGGTGGTATTACTTCAGTGTATGATAAAATCAGTAAAAAGGAAGTTCTTAGAACTGATAAATTTTTTGGAGGAGAAGTGATTCAGATGACAGCTCCGGACATGGCATGGGAATCGTATGCTACTGTTAATATGACTGATTTTGACAAAACAAGCCTTCACGAATTCAAAACGATACGTGCTGAAGAAAGTCCGATACGGTTTATCATTGAGAAGGAAGCCAAATTGAAGTATTTCACGCTGAGGGAGCGGTTTATCTTAAACAAACATTCCCGTGAATTAGTAGTTGAAGCAGACATACTAAACTGGACTGGAGAGAAAGAGAAAGAGCTGAGAATTGTATTTCCGTTAAACATGGACAAATCGTTCCATACCAGTTATGAAATACCATTTGGAACGGTAGAGATGGGGCGCGATGAAATTGATTATTCCTATTTACCTGATAATTATGAAAGTCAGTTTGCTGACCGGTATGCCCGAAAAGACCTGCCCTTCAGGGAAGCAGTCAATTGGGTGGATGTTTCGACTGGCAATTACAAAGGCAATGGTTGTTTGCTGGCATCAGACATGACTGTCCATCTGTTTCGAGATGAAACAACTGATCCCGTAGATTACCCTGTGGTACAGCACGTGCTTTTGTCATCCAGGAAAAGCCTGGCATGGAATCCGGATTATTGGTTTACACAGGCAGGAAACCACAGCTACCGGATGGCACTTTATCCTCACGACGGAAACTGGCGATTTGTTTACAAAGATGGATTGGCCTTCAATTCACCTTTAATGGTTTACTCCGGAAAAGGAGAAACAGAAGACAGTGCGATCCATTTACCAACATCTATAAGCCTTATTTCCATAAGTCCATCAAATATTATTGCATCGGCATTAAAACAGGGAGAAGATGGAACGGGCATATTTTTAAGGTTCTATGAAGCTGAAGGTCGCTATACAAAAGCAAAAATAAAGGGATTTCAGGCTTTCTCGAAAGTCTATCTGACCGATATGCTGGAGAATAATCCTGAGGAAATACAGGTTCAGTCAGACGGAAGCATCGATATTTCGGTGAAGCCATGGGAAATTATCAATCTGAAAATCGAAAAATAGGAGAGCATAAATATTTTATCATCTACCGATTCTGATAATAACATGATGAAGTTAGAAAACGAAAACACAATACTCGGGGTCAATCTATTGGGTGGATCATATACTGATTTTCACCTGAAAGATATTCCAATCAATCCAATCAACTGGCACACAAAAGAATCAGAGGAACCGACTTTTATGGGTCATTTTCTGTGTTTCGACCGTTGGGGTCCACCAACCGATGCAGAAAAGGCAAATGGCTTCGGACACCATGGAGAAGCTCATGACCAGGATTGGGAATTGTTAGTTGAACCTCATTCCAAAGATAAAATGGTGACCTGTTCAATGCAGTGTACATTACCAATGGGAGGTTTGCAATTGACAAGAAAGATTGAATTATCGGGAGGAGAACCAATGTTCTTCGTAAAGGAGGAGATTAAAAACCTGAACAAATACGGACGTATGTTTAACATCGTGCAACATTTTTCATTAGCCCCTCCATTTCTCGATAAATCGACACTTTTTGATACCAATACTGAAAAAGGGTTTGAAAATAGAGAGGATGGTAGTTTAAACCAGGAAGAACCTGTTCTGTATTGGCCTGAAACTATTCACCTGGCAGAAAAAGTAAGCTTGCGGCAATTTAACAATGAATGGCCCAGAGTTTCTTCTTTTGTTTTTAATGAAAATGATGAATATGCCTGGGTAACAGCTTGTAACCCGAAAAAAAATCTCATGCTTGGTTACGTTTGGAAAACAGTAGATTATCCTTGGATTAATTTCTGGCGTTCTATGGAAAATGGCGTTCCAATGGCTTTCGGGATGGAATTTGGAACGACCGGTTTACATGAACCATTTCCTGTAGTTGCTAAAAAAGGAAAAATATTTGACCGCAATATCTATGATTTTATTGATGCGGATGAAATAGTAAGCAAATCATTTATGGCATTTCTGGCCAAAATTCCTGAAGATTACCAGGGTGTTGCTCAAATTGAAATCGGTTCTTCGGCAATGATCATAAAGGAAAAGAACAACATTTCGCGTGACATCATTTATCTGACTAATAAGTAAAACCATAACTATGAACTCCCGAGAAC
>Ga0209585_10000144_pt1 | contig 27596 bp, 20 predicted proteins | sample NGEPerone_FD_185491 | JGI IMG/M metagenome (GOLD analysis project Ga0209585, IMG submission 185491) | Arctic peat soil microbial communities from the Barrow Environmental Observatory site, Barrow, Alaska, USA - NGEE Permafrost154B-one... | ecosystem: Environmental > Terrestrial > Soil >... | reverse complement strand
GCGGAAAATATCTTCGATCTGATCCTCATCCATTACATTCTCAATGTAGTAATTTATATTTATTTTTGTTCCGGAATTGACAATCGCTTCAAGTTCAGTTAATAACTCGTCCATACTCATGCCTTTTGCTTCGGCAATCTCATTAAGTGCTAATTTGCGATCAATATTTTGAATAAAATAGACCTTATTTTTTGATTTATTGGCAACTGAACGTACCACCATGTCCTGTGCCCTTTCGATCCCTTTCTCTTCGACATATGACTTGATCACTTCCACAAACGCTTTTCCGTATCGCTGGGCTTTTCCCTGGCCTACCCCAATGATATTCTGAAGTTCTTCAAGTGATGTTGGATATTGTATCGACATGTCAGCCAGTGAGGGATCCTGAAAAATAACGAATGGTGGCAGTTTTTGCTTGATAGCAACTTTTTTCCGAAGATCTTTCAGAATTGCAAATAACTCTGGATCACCTGCTGCTGCACCACCTTGCGGAACTTCATCACCCTCTTCTTCAGACTCGTAATCATGATTTTTAACAATCATAAATGACCGGGGATGGGCTAAGAATTCTCTGCCTGAATCGTTAAGCTTCAGTACTCCATAGTTTTCGATGTCTTTATGCAGAAATCCTGCAATAATGCTTTGTCTGAAAACGGCGTTCCATATTTTGTCATCATATTCATCACCCTCTCCAAATATATCGAGCGTGTTGTGTGAGAATGATTTAACGGTCGCATTTTCAACTCCCATTAAAATATTGACAAGATGTTCCGCTTTACACTGTTCTTTAACTTCAATAACTGCTTTTAATGCCGTTATTATAAGCTCTTTCCCTTCAATTTGTTCTTTAGGATTCAGGCAGTTATCGCAAAAACCGCAATTTTCAGTTTCGTATTTTTCTCCAAAATAATGCAGAAGTATTGTCCGACGGCAAAGCGAAGACTCAGCAAATGCTACTGTATCCAGTAAAAGTTGCTGGCCGATTTCCTGTTCCGCGACAGGTTTTCCCTGCATAAATTTTTCAAGCTTCTGTATATCCTTGTAACTATAAAAGGTAATACATTTTCCTTCACCACCATCGCGTCCGGCCCTTCCAGTTTCCTGGTAGTAACCTTCAAGTGACTTGGGAATGTCGTAATGGATAACGAAACGAACATCTGGTTTGTCGATTCCCATTCCAAAGGCGATTGTCGCCACAATTACATCCGATTCTTCCATCAGGAATTTATCCTGGTTGGCCGAACGAGTTGCAGAATCCATTCCAGCATGGTATGCGAGAGCTTTAATTCCATTTACCTGCAGCAGTTCGGCAATCTCTTCAACTTTTTTACGGCTAAGACAGTAAATAATCCCTGATTTACCGGGATTATTTTTTATCATTCTTATTATTTGGTCTTTGGCTTTGTTTTTTGGACGTATTTCGTAATAGAGGTTTGGTCTGTTAAACGATGATTTGAATACTTTGGCAATTTGCATGCCAAGGTTTTTCTGGATATCGTGCTGAACCTTAGGAGTGGCAGTAGCTGTTAGTGCCATAATTGGTGCCTGCCCAATTTCATTAACAATCGGCCGTATTCTTCGGTACTCCGGTCTGAAATCATGACCCCACTCAGATATACAATGTGCTTCATCGATTGCATAGAACGAAATTTTAATTCCTTTCAGAAATTCGATGTTCTCCTGTTTTGTCAGGGATTCAGGTGCAACATAGAGCAATTTGGTGTGTCCTCTTGAGATATCTTCCTTTACCTTTTGAATGGCTGTTTTAGTGAGTGATGAATTAAGAAAATGGGCAACGCCGTCTTCGGTACTAAAGCTTCTTATAGCATCAACCTGATTTTTCATTAATGCAATAAGCGGAGATATCACAATTGCCGTACCTTCCTGCATCAGAGCCGGTAACTGGTAACAAAGGGACTTTCCACCACCCGTAGGCATCAGGACAAATGTATCATTCCCATCTAATATACTGTTAATTACCTCTTCCTGCTGTCCTTTGAAACGATCAAAGCCAAAGTACTTTTGAAGCTGGGTATTTAGTGAAGCTCTATCCTTCATAATTGCTCGTCAATGTAGATTCTTATCGATTTGTTTTGCTACGACTAAGTTATCAAATATATCGCATGCGACAAGAACTTAATTCGATATCACAAAAATTTAACATTGGATGGTTTCGGAAACTTTTTTCCTGAATTTAATGGGGCAAAGAATCGTATATTTGCGGCTGAATTCTTTATTTAAATTTGTTTAGTCAAAATCTTTAAATTACGGTAAATGTCCATTAAGGGAATACTTACAGGGAAAGAACAAAAAAAATTAAAAGCACCAAAAAATAACGAGGAGATGTCTTTTCTGGAGCATCTCGAAGAATTACGATGGCATCTCGTTCGCGCCTCAGCTGCAATTGTTATTGGTGCCGTATTGTGTTTTATCAAAGCTCAATTTATTCTTGACCAAATACTTTTCGCACCCAAGAACCCCGGGTTTATTACAAACAGGGCATTTGCCTGGCTGGCTGTGCAATTTAATTCTCCTGATTTGGCCATAAATAATCTTCCTTTTAATGTTATCAACACCGAAATGGCTGGTCAATTTACCACCAATCTGAGCATCGCCTTGTTTGGTGGAATTATTATCGCAATTCCATATATTTTCTGGGAATTCTGGCGTTTTATTAAGCCGGCTTTGTACGAAAAGGAACGCAAACATGCTACAGGCGCAGTTTATTATAGTACCTTATTATTTTTGCTTGGTATCTTTTTCGGCTATTTTCTGATTGTTCCATTGTCAACCCATTTTTTTGGTTCTTATCGCGTAAGTGCTGAAGTACCTAACTTAATCAACCTGAACTCATATATTAGTGCAGTTACTACAGTAATGCTGGGAGGCGGAATCGTTTTTGAACTTCCGATTATCATTTACTTTTTAAGTAAGGTCGGATTGATTAGTTCCGGTTTCCTGATCACTTACCGAAAACATGCTTATGTGGTTTTGCTTTTACTGGCAGCGATCATTACACCTCCTGATGTTTTTAGTATGCTATTGGTATCAGGTCCTCTGACTTTACTATATGAATTGGGAGTTTTCCTTTCAAAAAGAATAGAGAAAAAGAGGGTTGATGAAGAACTTCTTGAAGCTTAATAAATTAAAATTTTAATTTGAAATGAAGTTAAGAGCTGAACATTTAGTCAAAAAATACCGGAGCAGAACTGTCGTAAAGGATGTTTCCCTTGAATTGGAACAAGGTGAAATAGTAGGTTTATTGGGTCCGAATGGTGCCGGCAAAACTACCTCCTTTTATATGATCGTAGGACTGATAAAGACAAATGGTGGTCAGATATTTCTCGATGATAAGGATATTACCTCTTTTCCTGTTTATAAGAGAGCACAATTGGGAATTGGTTATCTTGCTCAGGAGGCTTCAATATTCCGCGGAATGAGCGTTGAAGATAACATTCGGTCAATTTTGGAAATGACCAAATTTTCGAAGGAGTATCAGCACGACAAACTCGAATCATTGCTCGATGAATTTGGTCTTCAGCGTGTGCGAAAAAGTGTCGGGATTCAGTTGTCAGGAGGTGAACGCCGGCGTACTGAAATCGCCCGTTGCCTGGCTATAAATCCTGCATTTATTCTTCTCGACGAACCGTTTGCCGGCGTCGATCCGATCGCGGTGGAGGATATTCAACAGATTGTATTCCGATTAAAGGATAAAAACATCGGAATTCTCATTACCGACCATAACGTTCACGAGACACTTTCGATCACTGACCGCTCTTATTTGTTATACGACGGAAGGATTTTGAATAGCGGAACTGCAGAGGAACTAGCTGCTGATGATGAAGTTAGGAGATTGTATTTAGGGCAGAATTTTGAGCTCCGCAGACCTTTGGTTCAGAAGCACGATACCCCGGATGAACCCGTTTCTGAATAATTTCCGATTAATTTTTTTGAGGGACATCCGGATTAAAAAAATAACTATATTTGCAGCTCTTAAAAATGCGGATGTGGCGTAATTGGTAGCCGCGCCAGACTTAGGATCTGGTGCCGAGAGGCGTGGGGGTTCGAGTCCCTTCATCCGCACAGAAAACCATTAAACCGTCTTCTTTCCCTTAATGGAAATAGGGCGGTTTTTTTAATTTAAGTTCTGATTTGGCCTTCTTTCTACTTGAAGGCGTTTAGAATCATAAAGGAGAAAATTATGAAAATTTCGAAGACAAGTATTGATGATTTGAATGTCGTTGTTAAAATTGTTATTGAAAAACAAGACTACGAAGCAACGGTAAATGAAACATTGAAAGAATACCGCAAAAAGGCCAATATGCCTGGATTCCGAAAAGGAATGGTCCCTGCTGGTCTGATTAAAAAAATGCACGGAAAAGCTGCATTGGCAGAGGAAGTGAATAAACTGCTGAGTCGTGAACTCACCAAATATATTGCTGACGAGAAACTTGAAATTCTTGGCGAACCGCTTCCTTCTTTAACCGAGAAAGCAATTGTAAATTTCGATAGTGATGCTGACTATGAATTTGCTTTTGATCTTGGCTTGAGTCCCGAAATTAATATTGATTTTGAGAAAATCGGAAAATTACCTTATTATGAAATTAGTGTTGATGATCAATTAATCGACAATCAAGTTGAAGGTTATGCCAATCGTTTTGGCGAAAATATACCTGCAGAAGTCGTAGGAGAAAAAGAAACGATTCTTGGAGATTTTGCACAGTTGGACGCCGAAGGGAATGTCATCGAAGATGGGATTTCATCTAAAAACGTCCAGGTAGCTGTTCAGTTAATAAAAGATGAAGAAATCAAAAAGCTTTTTATCGGAGCCAAGGTTGGGGATGTTGTTAAATTTAATCCAAGAATTGCATTGGCCAACGATCACGAAGTTACTCATTTGTTGAAAGTGAAGGATGATGCGATTGATTCAGTAGATTGTGATTTTAACTTTACGGTAAATACAATCAATACCTTTATTGCTGCAACAATTGATGAAGCATTGATCAAAAAGGTTTATGGTGACGAAACCGAAGTGAAGACCATCGACGAGATGCGTGAAAAAATACACACGGAGCTTAAAGCGAATCTTTTATATTCAAGTAATTATCGTTTTTTAGTTGATGCCAAAGAGGCTTTAACCAACGCTGCTGCTCTTAAATTACCTGAGGAGTTTCTGAAGAGATGGCTTGTTGAAACCAATGAGAAGGTGACAGCTGAGCAAATTGAAGAAGAGTTTAGCACTTTCCGCAAAGATCTCGACTGGACTTTGATTAAAACAAAGCTCGCTAAGGATAGTGAATTAAGGGTTGATGAATCAGACATTTCTGCTATGGCACGCGAAATGGCTCAAATGCAATTTATGCAATACGGGATGTCGAATGTTCCTGATGAATATCTCGATAACTATGCAAACTCCATCCTTCAGAACAAGGAACAGAAGCAGAAGATGGCTGAGAAAAAAATCGAAGATAAAGTTCTCGAGGTTATAAAAGAAAAAGCAGGTCTTAACTTTAAGAAAGTCTCTCAAAAGGAATTTGATGATTTGTTTGAAAAATAAACTCGTATCATAGTAATAGCAGTATTTTTTTAACTTTGTGGGACAATTCATTTAGAGGGAAGTTGAATACCTGGATGAATTGTTCTTGCAAAGTTTTTCATTTTTAAAGGATTTTATAATGAACGCGCAAAATGATGAATTCCGCAAATATGCGACGAAGCATTTAGGCATCAGCAGTCTGAGTCTGCACAGATATGAATCTGTTTACGCAAATGCTTATATTTCACCGACTATTATCGAAGAGCGGCAGATGAATGTTGCACAGATGGATGTATTCTCCCGTTTGATGATGGATCGTATCATCTTTTTGGGTATTGCGATCGACGATTATGTCGCTAATATTATTCAGGCTCAGTTGTTGTTTCTTGAATCATCTGATCCGGGAAAAGACATACAGATCTATTTTAATTCTCCAGGCGGATCTGTCCATGCAGGACTTGGAATCTATGATACAATGCAATATATCAATTGCGATGTGGCCACAATTTGTACCGGAATGGCGGCTTCAATGGCAGCAGTGCTGATGACAGCAGGAACCACCGGTAAGCGGTCGGCTCTGAAACACTCTCGGATCATGATTCACCAGCCTATGGGTGGTGCTCAGGGACAAGCTTCGGATATACAAATTGTAGCTAAGGAAATTGCAAAATTGAAAACAGAATTGTACCAGATTATTGCAACACATTCGGGGCAATCAATTGAAAAAGTCGAACTGGATTCTGATCGCGATTACTGGATGACATCACAGGAAGCAAAGGATTACGGAATGATTGATGATATTTTGATCCGCGTAAAAAAGTAATTGGGAAGTTTGTTCCCGGTCAGTAACCCTTATTTTGTATAATGAAGAAAATGGATAAATGCTCGTTTTGTGGCAGAGATAAGAAGGATGTTCAAATCCTGATTGCCGGTATGGAAGGTCACATTTGTGAAAACTGTATCGAGCAGGCTCATGCTATAATCGATGAAGAATTTAAGAAGAATAAAAATTTTGATCTCACTGGAGTTGAGTTGAAGAAGCCTAAAGAAATTAAGGCTTTTCTCGATCAATATGTGATTGGGCAGGACGATGCAAAGAAAGTTTTGTCTGTAGCCGTTTACAACCATTACAAAAGATTGAATCAGCATGCTGATGATGAGGGGACTGAGATTGAAAAATCAAATATTATTCTAGTTGGTCCGACTGGAACTGGTAAGACATTATTGGCAAAGACGATCGCAAAAATGTTGCACGTACCATTTACGATTGTAGATGCAACTGTATTGACCGAAGCTGGTTATGTTGGCGAAGACATAGAGAGTTTGCTTACACGACTCTTACAGGCAGCCGATTACAATGTCGAAGCAGCCGAACGTGGTATTGTTTTCATTGATGAAATTGACAAAATTGCCCGTAAAGGAGATAATCCTTCAATAACAAGGGATGTTTCCGGTGAAGGTGTTCAACAGGGATTGCTTAAGCTTCTTGAAGGTTCTATTGTTAATGTCCCGCCTCAGGGTGGACGTAAACATCCCGAACAGAAAATGATTCCTGTTGATACAAAGAATATACTATTTATTTGTGGTGGCGCCTTTGAAGGAATAGACCGGAAGATTGGCCAGCGTCTGAATACAAAAGTGGTAGGTTATAAAGCCAGTCTTGACAGTGGAATGGTTGATCGTAATAATTTGCTTCAGTATGTTTCTCCGCAGGATCTTCGTTCATTTGGGCTTATTCCTGAGATTGTTGGGCGTTTACCGGTTCTTACTTACCTGGTCCCGCTCGAAAGAGATGCATTAAGACGGATTCTGACAGAGCCCAAGAATTCAATTATCAAGCAGTACCAGAAATTGTTTAAAATGGATGGGATTAAAATTACCTTCCTCGAAGAAGCACTTTTTCTTATTGTAGATAAGGCAATTGAATTTAAACTAGGTGCTAGAGGGCTTCGCGCTATCTGCGAGACAGTAATTATGGATGTGATGTTCGAAATGCCTTCTGGTACTAATACTGAAGTCGTAATTACTTCCGAATTTGCATTGGAAAAAATTGATAAGTTGAGTGCAATAAGGCTGCAGGCTAGTTAAGTATAACTTATTTTTCATAAAAAAAGGTCGTTTTGCATTTGCAGAACGACCTTTTTTTGAAGTGCAAATTTTATTCAGGCATTTTATAAACAATTGAATTGATTGTCATTCCGGCACCAACAGAAGTAAGAATGATTACATCGCCTTTTGCAATTTGATGATCTTCCATCTTATCCTTCAGAATCAGATCAAGAAGCGTCGGAACGGTTGCCGTCGAAGAGTTTCCAAACCGTCGGATGGTCATTGGCATCACACTCTTATCATATTCGCGCTTGCCATAAAGGCGGAACACGCGGCTTAGGATCGCTTCATCCATCTTTTCATTGGCCTGATGAATCAATACCTTGTTGACATTATCTAGATGAAGACCTGCTTTATCTAGACTATCTTTAACAACTCCTGGAACTGTACTTAAAGCATAGGCATACACTTTCGCTCCAAGCATTCTTAGATAATGGTGATCTTTTGGAATAGAAGGATTCAGCGAAAATCCCATGTTCAGCATATCATGATCAAAATCTGAACGGCTCGAATGTGACAATATCCCCACAGGTACTTCACTTTCGACTGCTTCTACAATTACTGCACCAGCTCCATCCGAAAAAATCATCCGATCTCGGTCATAAGGATCAGCCACCCTTGAAAGAACATCGGCTCCGATCACCAACCCTCGTTTAAAGGTACCGCTTTTAATGTACGCATCAGCAATGATCATTGCAGTGGTCCATCCAGGGCAACCGGAAGTAACATCATTTGTTAAAATCGCGGGATTTTGAATCCCAAGTTTCGTTTTAACCCGGTTGGCCAACGCAGGTGTGAGGTCGGTCTGCAAAATTCCGTGAACCATATCACCGAAATTATGAGCAAAAAGAATAAACTCAAAAGTTTCCGGATCAATTCCCGAAGTTTCGATAGCATCGCGGGCTGCAAATGAAGCGAGGTCACTTGTTACCTGATCGTCTTCAGCATATCTGCGTTCCTCGATATTTGTAATTTCAAAAAATTTACGGATGATCTCCGAATTCGGGATTTCAAATCTTACATTAGTAGCTGGATCATAAAACTCTGCATCCAGAAAAAAATCGTTTGTAATTATTTTGCCCGGGATATAAGATCCGGTGCCAACAATAACAGTATAAACTTTTTTATTCATATCAATTATTTACTTTTCGTAAGCGTTTCATTTATAATTTTTTCCAACCGAAATGTATTTCCGTCATAAACTCCGTATGTACTCCCTTTAAACCAATCACCCAGAATGATCATTTTACTGTTTTCGGTTAACTGAAAATCAAGCGCGATGTGGCGGTGCCCAAGTACGAAATAATCAAAATGTTTCTCTATTAATTTTTTACGTGCAAATATAATCTGGTGTTCACGGTCCTCTCCTAAAAACCCTTCGCCGTCAACTCCTCTGGCTAACCTGCTGTTTTTCGACCAATAGTGAGCCAATCGGAAAGATAAATCGGGATGGATTTTGGCAAAAGCCCATTGAGCAAGTTTGTTGTGAAAGAATCTTGTCAAAAACTGGTATTTAATGTCTGTTTTTCCAAGATCATCCCCGTGAGCGAGAAAGAATTTTTTTCCAAAGAGCTCAGTCTCCATTGGTTCCCGATGAATAATCATTCCCGTTTCACGGGGAAGGTAATCGAATACCCAGATGTCATGATTCCCAGTGAAAAAATGAACTGGAATTCCACTATCGCAAATTTCGGCAAGCGCCCCAAGCACACGAACAAATCCCTGAGGTGCTACTTTGCGATATTCAAACCAGAAATCAAAAATATCGCCAAGGAGAAATATTATAGCTGCATCTTTTTTGATCTGGTGTAACCAGCTCACAAACAGCAATTCCCTTTCACGATTATGCTTCAGAGCCGGAGACCCAAGATGAACATCAGAAGCAAAATATATTTTTTTCGACGGGTACAAACCTTTTTATTAACTAAATGATATTTGTTCTTTAAGTATTGGCAAAGATAGACCTAAAAAGCAATTTTTCAAGATTCTGAATCGTTTGTGAATAATTTTTGGAAATGGCATTGAAATAATCTAATTTACTTCAATGCCAATAAATAGTAAAATATTCAAAGTAAGCTATTTAAAAATTTTGGTTAATGCATTATTTAATGCCGGTCCTTTTAAATTTTTGGCTATTATATTACCCTCGGTATCTAACAAGTAATTAAATGGCAATTCCTGAATATTATAGTTGGTTACAGCCTGGTAACTCCCTTTCATGTCGCCAACGTTAATACAGTTTAAATTGTCATTAGCAATGGCTTCCATCCAAGCAGCCCGGTCATTGTCAACACTAACCATGAAAATCTCAAATCCGCGGTTTTTAAATTTGGTATAGATTTCCGAAAGTACCGGATTAACAATTCGTGATGCCCGATCAGTAGCCGACCAAAAATGGACCAAAACATATTTGCCATGAAGTGACCATAGGCTTATCTCACGTCCATCGGCATCGGGAAGGACTATATTGGGAGTATTTACCGCATTCTCCTCCAAGACAGAAGTAAGTTTCTTGCTCTGCTCAGCTTTGACAAATTGGAGGGTGTTATTGTAAAGCGCAATAACCTGTTCATTTTTAGGGTATACAGAATATAGCGCAGAGGCAGCAGTCTTCATGGTCTGTAAGTCATTTACTACGAAACTATTATCATCCCATTTCTGGTATAATGCATAAACCGACGCTAGAGAAAACGGATTTTTCTTAACAAATTTAGTCACATAATTGGAATGATCGGTTTTTACAACAGTATAATACGCATCCCATTCTTCAATTTTAGAGCTGAAAAGTGGATTGTTTTTATTTGTATCATAAAGCTTACGTAAGGAATCGATCTTTGATTTTGCGGCATAGAACTGATTGTCTAAATCGAGCAGAATTTCAGATCCAACTGATCCTTTAATCTTATAGTCCCTGGTGAAATTTTTGTACGAACCTTTGATGTAAGCGTTTTCTGCTGAATCGACAAGCAAAGTTACAAAGCTATTTTTCGAAAGTTTCAATAGGTAAAAAGCAGGTGATGAGGTGCTTCCTTTGAATTCAAATTTCCCATCCTTGTCAAGCCTGACAGAATCGTCGGGCAATTGATTGCTAATCAAAATTTTATTGAAATAAATCGTTTTCCCTGCGCCGCCATCCAATTGTCCTGAAATAGTGAAGTTAGTCTTCTTCCCACAGGCGAACATGAGGCCAAGAACAATCAAAAAATAAAATTCTTTTTTCATCGAAGATTTGATATTAGTCTAAAATCTAATTGATAATAAATACTATAGTATTTGTGACTTTGAATTTATGCTTAATTCAAAATTTAAATTCAATGGAAACAAAAGTATAAATTCTTAGGTAAAACCAATGGAATGATTCAGTTTTGCTTCGCTTTTATTAACCATTAATGGGATGTGATGGCATTCTGCAATTTTATTTTGACTATTTTTACGACCTGAAAATTTGGTAGCGTGCAAATCCATTATAATTTAGACAATTTTAAAGCTGTAAATCCGGTGGTCACTATTGGAACTTTTGATGGAGTTCATTTAGGCCATCGGGAAGTTATTTCTGAACTGAAACGGATCAGTGCATTTTCAGGCGGAGAATCAGTTGTATTCACTTTTGAGCCGCATCCTAGAATTGTGATTGCTCCTCAGGAAGATTCATTGAGACTTTTATCTACCAAAAATGAAAAGATCAATTTGATGGAGAAAATCGGGATCGATCATCTAGTTATTTATCCTTTCACAGTCGATTTCTCTAAACTATCATATAATGAATTCGTTAGGAATATCCTTGTCGGCAAGATGAATATCTCAAGTCTTGTTGTAGGTTATGATCATCGGTTTGGACAAGGACGGAAAGGCGATTTTAGTTCTCTTGAATTGCTTTCAAAAGAACTTAATTTCAAGGTGGAGCAGTTATCGCAGTTACTCGTTGATAGTAAGGTTGTTAGTTCTACGAAAATTCGTTTAGCACTTGAAGCTGGAGATGTTTCAAAAGCAAACCACTTTCTCGGATACCGCTATTCGTTATCAGGAAAGGTGATTGAAGGTAAACAACTAGGGCGTAAACTCGGTTTTCCGACTGCTAATATTGAAACATTTGACAACCATAAACTAGTTCCTGGAGATGGTGTTTATGCTGTTTTTGTTAAAACTGGAGAAAAGATTTATAAAGGGATGTTGAATGTAGGTATTCGACCTACTGTCAATTATAATGCGGATCACAAAAGTATTGAAGTGCATATATTCGATTTTGATTCAGATATATATAATTCTGGTATTACCCTCTATTTTGTGATGAAGATCCGCGATGAACAAAAATTTGCTGGTGTTGTTGAATTGCATAAGCAGCTTGTCGAAGATCGCACATTTGCATTGAATGTACTTTCGAATGAGATTTTGGAGCAGATTTAATTTTAATATTTAATAGATAATAATTTAATAAAACATGATGATTTCACAAAGTGATAATTTCAAAGTTAAAGATATTTCGCTGGCTGCATTTGGCAGGAAAGAGATTGTAATAGCTGAAAAAGAGATGCCGGGTTTGATGTCGCTTCGTAAAAAATACGGACAACTTAAGCCATTAAAAGGCGCAAGGATTATGGGATCTCTGCATATGACCATTCAAACCGCAGTTTTAATTGAGACATTAGTCGAATTAGGCGCGGATGTAAGATGGTGTAGTTGTAATATTTTTTCAACTCAGGATCATGCTGCTGCTGCTATCGCCGAAGCAGGCATTCCTGTGTTTGCATGGAAAGGCGAGACATTGTCCGAGTATTGGTGGTGTACCGAGAGGGCGCTTGATTTTGGAAATGGTTTTGGACCGATGTTGATTGTTGATGATGGCGGTGATGCAACGATGATGATTCATCGTGGATTTGAAGCCGAGGATAATAGCGGAGTTCTTGATGCACCGGTTAGCGCTGAGGATGAAATTGAATTGAATAAAGTTTTAAAGCGGGTACTTGCTGCGGATTCGAATCGCTGGCATCGTCAGGCGAAAGAAATCAAGGGCGTTTCAGAAGAGACAACGACTGGTGTTCACCGTCTCTACCAAATGGTTGAGCAAGGAAAACTGCTGTTTCCAGCGTTTAATGTAAACGATTCTGTTACAAAATCAAAATTTGATAATCTCTACGGATGTCGCGAGTCACTGGCTGATGGAATCAAACGGGCTACGGATGTTATGATTGCAGGTAAGGTGGCAGTAATTGCCGGATACGGTGATGTAGGAAAAGGATGCGCGCACTCAATGAGATCATATGGTGCAAGGGTAATCATTACCGAAATCGATCCTATTTGTGCATTACAGGCAGCAATGGAGGGATTCGAAGTAAAGACAATGGAGGATGCGGTCGCGGAAGGAAATATTTTTGTAACCACAACCGGGAATATGGATATTATTACCGGTGAGCATATGGCAGCAATGAAAGATCAGGCGATTGTTTGTAATATCGGACACTTTGATAACGAAATTCAGGTTTCCCGTCTTGAAAAATGGGATGGAATAACGAAAGTCAATATCAAGCCACAGGTTGATAAATTCATTTATGCGGATGGACACGCGATCTTTCTGCTTGCAGAAGGACGCCTTGTTAATTTGGGTTGCGCTACCGGCCATCCTTCATTCGTGATGAGCAACTCTTTTACGAACCAGACTTTGGCTCAGCTTGAATTGTGGAATAAACAATACGAAATCGGGGTTTACCGGTTACCCAAACATCTCGATGAGGAAGTTGCGAGACTTCATCTTGAGCAAATTGGCGTGAAACTCACTATTTTGACACCAGAACAGGCCAGTTATCTTGGTATATCGCCAAATGGTCCATACAAACCAGATCATTACCGATATTAAAATACATCATTCAAATAAAACTAAAAGCGGTATGGAATGCATTATTCAGGCATTTCCTTACCGCTTTTAGTTTGTAACTGTCAGGTACTGATATGATGCAATTACATTGTAGTTTTGAAGATAATGGGTTGCAGGTCCTTTAATGGGCTGGCCACTGGCTAATATAAACTCCGATCCACATTTATTGCAGATGCCGACAAACGCTGAGCTTAATACTTTATTGGGTTCTGTTCTAACCGGTTCAATTTCAACAGCTCCTGAATAGTCTTTTTCATAAGGACAGCAGGCATCAAAAGCAAGATACTGGTTTAATTCGGGATTAACACATACTACAATAACCCCTTTTACTCCATAGTTCTGGAATAAGATTGAATTTCTCGGGATCATTAAGTGGTTGTTGGTGGCCAGCGGAATGGGCAGGTTTACCCTTACATAAGGTAAAAAAGTATTCTGATCCTTTGAGCAATTTACAGCTAATAGAATTAATATAACTGCCTTCGAAATTTTAGGGATTAAAATATGTTTTAACTTCAACATTTTACTTATTTTTATGGAATGCTAAAATAATTAAAAATGGTAATCAATTCAATAATAATTCAGCAAGCGGCTATCGGAGACTATCTGTTCCTGATCCTGATTGTTGTGGCCTCAATTATTCAGGCAATCTCTCAGAACAAAAAGAAAAAAGCGTTACAGGAGATGACTCAGAAAAATGCTGAGCAAGCCGACCAGTTAATGCCGGATGTTCTCGATAAAAAATCGGAGACAATGAAGGGCTATGATTCACCAATGGATAATATTTTCGATTCTATTCAGAAAATGATTATTCCTGAATCTAAATCAGAAGAGCAGATCTGGGGGGATGATTATCCTGAACCAGCTGCAGAGAAAAAAAATGATTCTGCAGACGAAAGTTTTGGTTTGTCAGAGGAAAAATTAATGCACAAAATTGAAGAAAGACATAATGAACTCATAACTCCAAAACCTGTAACCGAAAATCAGACAATCAGATATAAGTCCAGATTGAGGGATGGGTTTAGTTTGAGAAAAGCGGTAGTCTATTCCGAAATTTTGAATAGAAAGTATACTTAAATCGGAAGTTTAAACATTTTTCAAGGGCAGAATTGCATTTTTCTTGAAGAATGTTTTTAAATTTGTATTTAATCAGATCGGGAAGAGTTCCGGCATGCCGGAACTCTTCTTATTTTTTATGTATTATCAGCAAAACTAGTTACGAGATGGGCAAAATTACTTATATCTCTGCAGAAGGATTGAAAAAACTTAAAGCAGACCTTGAACAAATGATCAATGTCGAAAGGCCGGCTATATCCAAAAATATAGGTGAAGCAATAGAAAAGGGGGATATTTCGGAAAATGCAGAATATGACGCTGCGAAAGATGCCCAGGGTATGCTCGAGGCAAAAATTTCTATGTTACAAGCCCAACTGGCAGGTGCCCGGATTATCGACCAATCGAAGATTGAGACGGATGTAGTTCAAATTATGAACAAGGTTACAATCAAGAACACTAAGAATAATTCCACCATGGCTTATACGATCGTTTCGGAACACGAAGCTGATCTTAAACAAGGAAAAATAAGTGTAAATACTCCTATTGCTCAAGGGCTTATGGGTAAAAAAATAGGAGATGCTGTTGAGATTAAAGTTCCATCAGGTGTGATCCCATTCGAGATTATTAATATTGAGCTTGGAATGTAAATGGTTTAAATGTAGAGTTTTATGGCAAGTATTTTTTCGAAAATCGTAAATGGTGAAATTCCCTGTTATAAGGTTGCGGAAAACGAGGATTACCTAGCCTTTCTTGATATATTTCCGCTTGTGACAGGTCATGTTCTGGTGATTCCCAAAGTTGAAACAGATTATTTATTTGATCTTGATGATCAGAAATATACTGGACTGATGCAATTCACCAAACGGATTGCACTTGCGATAAAAAAGGCGATACCTTGTAAAAAAGTGGGAGTAGCAGTGCTTGGCCTCGAGGTTCCTCATGCTCACATTCATCTGGTCCCTTTGAATAGCGAAAGCGATATCAATTTTTCGAAACCCAAATTAAAACTTTCTGTCGAAGAATTTTCCGAAGTTGCAGCTAAAATTGCCGGTGAATTTGTGTAAGTAGAAGATCTTCAGATTTTAGGATGTTTTGGTTATTTAACCCGATCAGGATTTTGCCTGATAAACGCTTCCCAATTCTTGCATGAGCCGTCACCAACCGGATTTTTTAACTGTAGAAAGTGACAAACAGCTGTTGCCAAACCATCTGTAGCATCAAGATCATTCGGCATAATTTCAAGATTAAACATTTGTTTCAGAAAATAGGCGACCTGCTCTTTGGTCGCAGATCCGTTTCCAGTTATAGCTTGTTTGATACGAAGCGGAGCATATTCAAAAATAGGGATACCTCGGTACAAAGATGCCGCCATTGCTACCCCCTGCGCCCTGCCAAGTTTGAGCATCGACTGAACATTCTTGCCAAAAAAAGGAGCCTCAAGCGCTGTTTCGTCCGGTTTGTATTCGTCAACCAGGTAAAGTGTCCGATCAAAAATATGACTAAGCTTTTGGTAATGACCTGAAAAACCTGATGTTTTAATAACTCCAAGCGTAACTATCTGAGCCTTGTTTTTGGTGATTTTAAGGACTCCATATCCCATTATATTTGATCCAGGGTCAATTCCAAGTATTGTTTTGTTAATTTCCAACTTCTCTTTTTTTTCAAACTTAGTTGAAATTAATTGTTGCACCAAGCGATTTGTTCAATGACTTAATAAAAAAGCAAAATCTTCACTAATAAGTTTTTTTTGTGCTGCAATTTATTTTTATTATGGATTAATTGAACATTCGGGACCGGCTTAAATGCATAGGTGAAAAAAATACAGAATAGATGAGGTAAAGAAATTTCATTGTGTAAAATGTATTAATAAAATGAATAAATATATTTACTATTAACTAAAATTAAGCGAGTTTTTTGTTGTAATTTTGACGCGATTTAGAATAGATTGTCTGAATGTTGTAAAAGTATTTTAAGACGATTCGTTCTTCTAGTTATTGAATTATTGAAATTTGAATTTTTACTTTCATTTTCAAGGCAAAAATTTATTCAGGAAGATCATTTGCTATGGGGCGTGGAATTATTAATGTCATATTAGGCTTGTTCCTTTTTTCTGCGAATTCTGTGTATTCACAGGATCCCCATTTTTCACAGTTTTATTCCGCCCCTAATATTTTAAGTCCATCATTGGCCGGATCATCAGGAGGTACCCGATTTGTAGTTAATTATCGGAATCAATGGCCAGGTATTTCGAAGGCCTACCAGACGTATGCATTTGCTGCTGATTTGTATTTAGATACTTACAAAAGTGGAGTGGGGGTGGTATTTGTTACAGATAAAGCAGGAACTGCAAGTCTGAACACTTCCTATCTGGGATTGCAATATTCTTATCGTGTGAAACTTGGCGATTATTGGCAATTCGTTCCGGGTATGCAATTTACCTTCGGACAAAAAAGTTTGGATCGAAGCAAATTGATTTTCCCGGATGGTAGTGGTGCAGGTTCTAATAATGGAAGTCTCGATTATTTTTCTGATACAAGAGCCAATTATATTGATCTGGTTTCATCACTGTTTTTATTTTCACCTAAATTATGGATTGGTCTTACAGCCGACCATTTATTACGTCCGAGCTTTTCGTTTATCGGTGAACGGGCATTTATGCCTTTAAAAATAGTCAATTTTGGAGGTGTTAATTTTTGGAGCGAGCGTTCACGTATTGTAGATGAGTCACGAACTGCATCGTTGTGTTACCGTTTCGAATATCAAAATGGTTTTAAACAGCTCGATATTGGTGCCTATTGGTACAGCAGTTTCCTCGAATTCGGAGTTTGGTACCGGGGATTTCCGATCTTTAAAAACAAATTGTCGGACAGCCAGTTTCTCGAAAGTGATGCAGTCGTATTGATGGTTGGTGTGGAGCGCGGATCTTTTCGGATATCATATAGTTACGATATACAACTGTCTTCGTTGGCTGGGTATGGATCAGGAGCTCACGAAATTTCATTGATGTTCGAAATGGGTAAAGTTTTTGGGTGTGGTTCCAAATACTTCGACTGCTTTGCTAAACGTACAGGAATAAGATTTAACAAAGAGCAGCCTCGCGATCTCAGGATTTTTTAGCTGTAAAAATATATTCAGCCTTTATTTAATTTCTTTCCGGATCTCTACGGTTTCGTGATAAGCCGGTCAAATCACGCGGTATTTTTTATTTTCAATTCAAAATATTAAGAATCAAATACTTTAATATCCTTCAATAGACTGATGGAAGACATTTGTATTTTGTTGTTCTTAATTCTCTTCCATCCCTCTCAAAGATATTTTTTGGTTCCTAAAATAATCTTTTAATACTCATCATTCTTCTCTTCATAGTATAACGTGCATAAAACTAGTATTATGGCATTGTTGAGTTTCTGCTATAGATTGGCTTGCCATATGCCTTTTTTTAATATTGTCCTTAATTAAAGGAGAATTAAATTAGGAGTAAATATAATTTACGCACATCTTAAATATATATACAAAATAAGATAAGTTTACATTGAATGAATAACTATCTTTGAGGTGTAAAAAAATAATTTGCATTTTAGGTTTGTATATCGAATTAAAGTTACTATCAAAAAAATGAAGACAAGCTCTTACATAGATGAATTCTCCATTATCGTAAGATCTACTTTTGTCTGTTTAGCTTTTGCGCTCGTTTTTTCTTATCAGGCAATAGGGCAGATCCCACTTCTTGAGGATGCTGATAAAACCACCCCCTTTGGCAATTGCGACCTTGTACCAACAAAACTTAATCCCGACTATAATTTAGTTGTTAATAATATCTCGGAAGAAAAACCATTGATTGCCTCTTATAAAATCAACTGGGGCGATAATTCTCCTGAGGAAACCATTATAGGAGACTTTTCCGCAAAAGACCATACTTATAAAAGTTTAGGCATGTTTAGTTTGGTCTTTACGGCTATCGGGAATAACGGAGTTCCCAAGAGTAAAACCTATTCTGTTTCAAATCAGAGCAATCCTGCAATAGCAATTAGCAATAACGGGGGTAGTACGATAGGTTGCAGCCCATTGGTTCTTAGTTTTACCATTGGTGATGCTGCTGAAAATGCGCCTGGAACTTATTATGAGGTTGACTATGGCGATGGATCGCCTAAGGTGGTTAAAACACTCGATGAAATCCTGTCTAATAACGTTATTGAGCACACTTATATTAAAAGTTCATGTGACGCACCTGGTGTAAACGGTCAGTTTACCTTAGAAGTTAAAGCAATAAATAGTTGCACCGCTACACCTGTTAAATTGGGCTCAATAATTGTCTATAAATCTCCGATTCCTAAATTTTCAACTTCAGTTAATGACAATGGTTGTATAAATACTTCGATTTCATTTAACAATCAGACTATTTCCGGATCAGGATACAATTGCAGTTCGGGAACTGATATTTATCTTTGGAATTTCGGTGATGGCAAAACATCAGCAGAGAAAAATCCAACGCATGCATATATTAAAACTGGAAATTACTCTGTGTCCCTGACCTCGAGCAATGGCCAATGCGTTTCAGTAAAAACAACTGCACCCTTTCCTATTTGTATCAATCCGCAACCCACCGCATCATTTACACTTAGTGAGGATGCAATTTGTAAGGGTACCGTAGTTTCAGTTGCCAATACTTCAATTACGGAAAATACTTGCGGCAATCTGTTATATACCTGGACTGTGGATCATTATGTTGGATCGAATGATTGTATGCCAAATGCAAGTTCATGGCATTTTAATGTCGGTTCGAATAAAAATTCCGCAAATCCTTCGTTTGTATTTGATAATGCTGGTTCTTACCGCGTTAATTTGAAGGTTTCGAACGGTTGTGGAAGTAAAACAATTTTTAAGGAAATTATAGTCAAGCAAATTCCAACCGTCACGATTAACCCGGTAAGCGAGATTTGTGTGAACCAAACAATCACTCCAACAGCGCTGTTCAATAATTGTTTCGGAGAGACAGCAAGTACTTACAGCTGGAAATTTGCTGGTGGCAATCCGTCTGTTTCTTCTTTAAAGAACCCGGTATCGGTTACCTATAAAGAAGCCGGAGATTATCAGATTTTGCTCTCAACCACCAATGAATGCGGTGCATCCTCTGCGTTACCAATAACATTAAGTGTGAATGCATATCCAATTCCGGTGATAAACGGTCCTGCAATTGTTTGTGCGAATTCTAAAGGGAATATCTATACTACAGCGCCCGGAATGACGAATTATCAATGGTCTGTATCTGCCGGCGGCGTCATAACTTCGGTGAATACACCAACATCCAATTCAATTACAGTCGATTGGAAAACTACAGATAATCAAACAATAACCTTAAATTATACGCAAACCGGATGTCCCGCTTTGTCCCCTTCGGTTCTAAATATAAAGGTCAATCCATTGCCTGATGTAGTTGCTGGTGTTCCGGTTGATGTTTGCAGCGGAGAACCTGTCTCAATTGGGGGACCAGCTAAAACAGGAAGTTCTTACAGTTGGGTTTCAGTACCTTTAGGATTTGTTTCAACAGAATCGGCTCCAACAGTTAACCCTTTGGTCACAACTGAATATTTTCTAACAGAAACGGTCATTTCAACTGGATGTTCCGCGAGTCATTCAGTTAAAATTACAGCAAACCCGCTGCCTGTTCCTTTAGTGAACGGACCTGCAGCTGTTTGCGCGGGTTCGGAAAATGTGATTTATACTTCGAATGCAGGTATGACAAATTACCAATGGGCTGTTTCTGCCGGTGGAATTATTACGGCAGGAGGAACTTCAACATCAAATACGATATCAGTAACCTGGAATGGAATTGGAAATCAGTCAATTTCGTTGAATTATACAAATGAAAATGGGTGTACCGCAAAAGTTCCATTGGTTTATCCCGTGTCCGTAAATACTTCGCAAACAGTTTTGCTTGCAGGACCTGAAAATGTTTGTGAACAATCTTCAGGGATCATTTATACCGCATTGCCCGGAATGACGAATTACAATTGGAATATTTCTTCTGGTGGTAATTTGATTTCGGGCGGAGACGCAACCACGAATACCGCAGAAATAAAATGGAATAATCCCGGTTCACAGTCGGTAAGTGTTAACTATACTCAACCTGGCTGTCAGACTGCAACTCCTGCCGTTATTGATGTCACCGTAAACCCACGTCCATTGCCGGTAATTACGGGAGTCGCTAATATATGTGCAGGATCAAAAAATGTAATGTACAAGACTGAAGCGGGAATGACAAATTACGCATGGGAAATATCACCGGGTGGAACTATAACTACAGGGGCTGAAGGAAATGAAATTCTGGTGGATTGGAACGCTTCCGGTGATCAGTTTGTGAAAGTAAACTATGAAGGAACTTCAAATTGTCCCTCATTAATTCCTGCAATTTTTAATGTTACGGTAAATCAATTACAGGTTCCAACTATCAACGGAGCTTTAACAACTTGTCAGGGACTGAATACTGTCGAATACTCGACAGAATCTGGAATGTCTGACTATTTGTGGAAATTATCGGCTGGCGGAATCATTTCATCCGGAACCGGAACAAATCGTATTCTGGTTGTGTGGAATACATCCGGTGCACAAAATGTAAGCGTAAGTTACTTAAACACTTCAGGGTGTTCATCTGCCGAAGAAGTTCAGATTCCGGTAACTGTAAATCCATCACCTGTTGTGACGGTTTTTCCGGAAATTCAGGAAATATGCTCTGGTTCGCTTGCAAGTATAAAGCTTACACCTTCAAATGGTACGGTAACTTATAACTGGAGCGCGGAAACAATATCTGGAACTGTTACTGGTGCCATGAGCGGGAATGGTTCAACCATCGCTCAGCAACTTATTAATACTGCAACAACTGTCGCAACGGTTCGTTATACAATTTTGTCTTCAAATGGAACTTGTGCAGGTGCACCGGTTTTTGCAGATGTAAAGGTTCGGAACCTGAGTCCTACGATAACGGGATTGAGTGGTAGTTGTGTGAAAACAAAAAGAGTTACTTATACGACCGAGCCTGGAATGACCGATTATAGTTGGGCCGTTTCATCGGGTGGGATGGTTACAAGTGGTGTCGGAACAAATTCAATTACAGTTGACTGGAATATTGTCGGAAATCAAACTGTCAGTATCAGTTATAGTAATAAATCTGGCTGTACTGGAAATTCTGTAGCGCTTTATAGCGTAAGAGTTAATCCGTTACCTGCCATTACAATTGCAAGTCCGACCGTTGTTTGTGCAGGTTCACCGGTTACCTTTACCACTGAAACTGGTATGTCAGATTATCAATGGCATGCTGACGAAGGTATTCCGGTTGCAGATGGAACGACCACCTCCAATTCGGTAACTGTTTTGTGGAATAACCCAGGCTCCTACCTTCTTACCTTAAATTATGCCAATAATAATGGCTGTTCTGCCAGTTCTCCGCTCATCAGTGAAATTATTGTTTTACCCGTTCCTTTGCCCATTATTTCCGGACCACAGAGCGTTTGTGCAAACAGTGGCAGTATTCTGTATATGACGCAGCCTGGAAAAGTTAACTACACCTGGATTGTCTCGGGAGGACAAATTACTTTAGGCGGGAAATCAACATCCAACACTGCAACAGTTGTTTGGGACAACAGCGGTGATCATCTTATCGGCGTCAATTATTCAAATGGCGAATGTATGGCACCCGATCCCACGATTCTAAAAGTAAATGTCAATGCAGCTCCGACTTTTGCTGTTTCTGAAGTAACCGGATGTACCCCGATGACCGTAATATTAAAAAATACAACTTCTTCGGGGGCTGAATATTACACCTGGGATTTTAACGATGGCACGAAGTATACATCCACCAAAGCCGATGAAGTGGTAACGCATACTTTTGTTAATGAATTGGCTGGGACGAAAACTTTTGTTGTAAAGCTGACAAGCAGCAGCGAATCGGGATGTACACTGACCAGCGAACAGACCATTAAGGTCGAACCTGAATACAGTGTCGGATATCCGGTTTCACAAAGGGGATGTACTCCTTATGAAGCGAATTTTGAAAATGCCCGGCCAGGTTCAAAATCATACAGCTGGCAGGCAGAAGATGGCACCGTTTTAAGTACTGAAAGTAATCCGACGCTGATATTTAATGCAATTGATGGTAAAGAAACTACGTATGTGGTACGGTTGATTGGCGAATCACTCAACGGATGCATATCAACAGTGATAAATACGATTACAGTCTTGCCGCTGCCGAAAGCGGGTTTTACACAATCGGCCACTGAAGGATGTTCTCCGTTAACTGTGAAGTTCACCAATAATTCTTCCGAAGGAGCTAACACTTATTATTGGGATTTCGGCGACGGAAGCGTCCCTGTTTCACAGGCAAATCCTGTCTATACATTTATTTCTCCGGAAGGGAGGGAGGAAATCTATCCCGTTAATCTGATTGCCCGCAATGATTTCGGATGTGTGGATACCTTTAAGTCGGTTGTTAAAGTTCTTCCAACCCCGCAAGCTGATTTCAGTGTTAGTCCTTTGGAACAGACATTGCCAACCGGAAAGGTTCTCTTAACAAACCTTACACCTTATGGACCATGGAACTATACCTGGCAATTTGGAGATCAAACAGCCGCCAAACCCGGAAATATTTCGGAGCATGAATATTCAAAAGCGGGGTATTACACCATCTCGTTAACGGCGAAAGGTGATATTTGCGCTTCGACAAGAAAGATTGGCGTCACGATCAACGAAGGAACTCCCGGTGCCGCTTTCGATTGCGATATAGAAGGATGCGCACCGTTCAGCGTGAAATTCAATAATCAATCGGTCAACGGCTTCAAATTCTTGTGGGATTTCGGGAATGGAAATCATTCGACTGAATTTGAACCTAAGATTACCTATTTCGAAGGTGGAACTTATAAAGTCCGTCTAGAGGTTTATAATAATCTTGGAGAGATGACTTATTCCGAAAAGGTAATTACCGTTCATGATCAGGCGAGCGCTTTTTTCAGGGTATCTGCCAACAGGGTTCGGATTCCAGGTAACAGTGTCTATTTTGTGAACCTCTCTGAGAATGCATTTACGCTGCTCTGGGATTTCGGAGACGGTACAACCTCGACTGATTTCGAACCGGTGCATGAGTATTCAAAAACCGGACTTTTTAAAGCATCCCTCAGGATAACAACGGCTTTTAAATGTACCGATGAATATGTTCTTTCACCTGATATTGAAATCTACAGTGACGAAATAAGAGTTGCGAATGCATTTATCCCTGACAAAGAGGGTCCTTCAGGCGGCATATATATTACGGGTGATCCGCGAAACCATATCTTTCACCCGAATCTCGTTAGCGGCGATATTGTTGAATATGAATTACAGATATTCAATCGATGGGGAAACTTATTCTTTCAATCCAATGAGGTTGAACGTGGCTGGGATGGTTATTATAAGGGCAAGCTATGTCCACTGGATGTTTATGTCTGGAAAATCAGGTGTAAGTTTGCCAATGGGGAACTAGTAAATAAAGTAGGCGACGTTACATTGATTCAATAATTGGTTTAATCCAAAACAAATTGAATTCTCTCCGGCTGACCCCTAAGTTGGGTCAAAATGATTAAATTCTAATCAGTTTACCCCTAAGCTGAGTCCAAAATAATTGATTTCTCTCCGGCTTACACCTAAGCTGAATCAGAAAAAATCATTTCTAAATAAATGAAGATGATAGTGTGAGATTTTTTTCAAAAAGGAAGATTTCCCAGGTCAACGTTTCCTCCTGAAAGAATGATTCCGATGCGTTGATTGCTGAAAGCATCCTTGTTTTCAAGCAGCGCAGCCAATGGTACTGCAGAAGAAGGTTCAATGATCAGCTTCATCCTTTCCCAGACGAGCTGCATTGCAATAACAATCGATTCTTCAGAAACAGTTATTATATCATTAACGTTTTGGCTGATAATGGCAAAATTAATTTCCCCCAATGAAGTAAGCAGACCGTCAGCAATCGTTTTTGGATGAACGGAAGGAATGATATACCCCGCCTTAAAAGATCGGCAGGCATCATCAGCACCCGATGGTTCTGCGGCAATTACGTTGGTTGAAGGTGAAAGCGCTTTTACTGCTAAAGCGGTTCCGGAAAGCAATCCTCCACCACCGACGGGGCACATTACTAGGTCGAGAAGCGGAACTTCTTCTAGCAGTTCTTTGGCCGCCGTTCCCTGTCCTGAAATTACATTAAAATTATTGTAGGGGTGAATGATCTCAATGCCTGTATTTTTTGCTATTTTTTGTAAGGTTGTTTCCCTCGCCTGCAATGTCGGTTCACAAAAGGTGATGATACCGCCATATCCGGCAACTGCTTTTTTCTTTATTTCGGGAGAATTCGACGGCATCACGATTTGTGCCTGAATTCCTTTCATTCGTGCTGCCAGTGCCAATGCGGCGGCATGATTTCCGGATGAGTGTGTTCCGACTCCGCGCGCAGCCTGTTCATCCGACAGTGAAAAGACGGCATTACAGGCTCCACGGAATTTAAATGCACCGGTCTTCTGAAGATTTTCGCACTTGAAAAAGATTTCTGCCCCGACAATCCGGTTAATAGCATTACTGGTCATAACAGGCGTGTAGTGAATGAAATCTTTGATCAATTGATGTGCATCAGTGATATCTTCAAAAACCGGAATTTTCATCGTTGTGGTTATTTGTCTTTCAGTTTCCATGCAATATATTCAGCCATAAGTTCTCTGATCCGCTTTTCAACATCGTAACTTGATGAGTTAACTGGTAATGCATTAAAGGCATTGCAATAGAGCATGAAATCCTCCAGTGCATCTCCGGATAATCCGGAAATTTTCTGAATAACATCTTTATTGTAGACCAATGATAGTAATTGCCAGTCACGTTCCGAACGAATAGCAACTAAAGTAGCCCGTTTTTCTTTCTCATCTTTGCTGAAATGATACGCCAAAAAAGACATAGGCTGGAATATTGCAGTAAGGGTTTTTGGTTTTGATGCGAAATAGTCGCTTCGTAACTCAACCGGAACCGCAACTGACTTTCCGACTGGAATTCCATTCATATTGACTTTAGGACCAGCACCTTGGACGGCTATTTCGCCAAGCAGTATTCTTACGGGCGACAATGAAATTTTGATAGCTTCGTTACCGGAACCAATAATTTCGCGCACGGCAATTTTTTTATCGGTATAACCTATAGATTTAATAGTTAATGTATCAGAAGGATCGGCCTGTAGCGAAAAATTTCCGAATGCATCTGCCATTGTACCTCCCCGAACACGCATATTGAGAATTTGTGCATATCCGACACCTTCCTTCGTCACTGCATCGATTAATTGCCCTTTAACATTGATCATGTCTTCGGCGAAATACAGCTGGCAATTTGCCCTGGTCTGGATTCCAAACGAGAAAAACAAAAGTATTGCAGTGATTTTAAAGAATTTTAATGCCATTTGAGGAGCCTTTGAATGAATGTTTTAAAACGTCTGGATGTTTTTTGTGAAGATTTGAATTCCATCCAGGCGTTCTAACTGTTGTGAAGATGCTTATATTACGGCTTTGGTTGATTAATAAGTGAGATTTTTGATTCTGTCCATCGCTTTGATGACGTTTTCACGATCAGCAAAAGCTGAGAAACGGAAATAACCTTCGCCCGAAGGGCCAAAACCCGAACCGGGAGTGCCAACTACATTTGCATCATCAAGCAATTTATCGAAAAATTTCCAGGATGTGAGATTGTTCTTCGTTTTAACCCACACATAAGGTGCATTAATACCTCCAAAAACGGTATAACCTAACGCAGAAAGGCTTTCCCGGATAATCTTCGCGTTCTCAAGATAATAGGTAATCAATCCTTTTACCTCTTTTTTACCTTCTTCAGAATAGACGGCTGCAGCTGCTTTTTGTACCGGATACGAAACTCCATTGAATTTTGTAGTGTGTCTGCGCATCCAAAGCGGTTTTACAGCAACGGGATTTCCTTTGCTGTCGTAGGCAAACAGTTCATTTGGAATTACTGTGAATGCACAACGGGTTCCTGTGAAACCTGCTGTTTTTGAAAAACTCCGGAATTCAATGGCAACATTTTTGGCTCCTTCAATTTCGAAGATCGAATGAGGGATTGTATCTTCAGTTATATACGCTTCATAAGCCGCATCGTAAAGTATAATGCTCTTGTTTTTGATGGCATAGTCGACCCATTGTTTCAAAACTTCTTTAGTGGCAACGGTTCCTGTGGGATTATTTGGGAAGCAAAGGAAAATCAGATCGGGTCTTGTTGATGGCAATTCGGGGATAAAACCGTTCGCTTCGTTGCATGGCATATATACAATGTTGTCGAAATATCCGTTCGACTGACAAACCCCTGTTTTTCCCGACATCACTGTTGTGTCCGCGTAAACCGGATATACAGGATCACATATGGCAATAATATTGTCGTTGCCGAATATTTCCTGGATGTTTCCCGTATCGCATTTCGATCCGTCAGACACAAAGATTTCGTCTGCAGAGATATTGACCCCTCTTAGATTGTAATCATTTTTAGCAATGGCTTCGCGTAGAAAATCGTAACCTTGCTCTGGTCCGTAACCTTTAAATGTGTCTTTATTTCCCATTTCTTCCACCCCTTCGTGAAAAGCTTTCAGAATGGCTGGCGTAAGTGGTTGTGTAACATCACCGATTCCCATTCTGATGATATCCTTCTCGGGGTTTGCAGCTGCAAATTCTCTCACTCTCCGGCCAATTTCGGGGAATAAAAATCCTGCTTTTAATTTCAGGTAGTTCTCGTTAATGTATGCCATATAAACAATTGTAATGTAGTAATTTGTATTTTTATTTTCACCTTTTAAAGTTAGCAAAGATACAAAATATATTTTTGGCTTTTCAGATAATGGGGAACCCTGTCAGGGCAAACGCATCTAAATTAATTGCGAATCAGTTTTAAGAGATAATCATTACTCCATCCAGCCATTTTTCTTCGACTTTTGATTCCAACTTTTGCGTCGTCTTTTTTCAATAGGTTTAATGCTAT
>Ga0209585_10000143_pt1 | contig 27745 bp, 25 predicted proteins | sample NGEPerone_FD_185491 | JGI IMG/M metagenome (GOLD analysis project Ga0209585, IMG submission 185491) | Arctic peat soil microbial communities from the Barrow Environmental Observatory site, Barrow, Alaska, USA - NGEE Permafrost154B-one... | ecosystem: Environmental > Terrestrial > Soil >... | reverse complement strand
GGCGGTCGGCGGCGATGAGCTCGAGCATCGTCTTGCCGCCGTACTCGGCCGCCGGCCGGCGCGCGATGCCCGGGATGCGCGCCGGCTTGAGCCGGCGCGCGAGGATGTCGGCGATCGCGGCCATGACGGCCGCCTTGGCCCTGCGGGCGGCGGGCGGCCGGTCGGCGAGCCAGAGACTCGCCGCCTGACGGGTGACACCGAAGAGCGCGCCGAGTTCGGTGATGCTGAGGCTGAGAACGACGCGGGCGCGCTCGAGGTCTGACCGCTCGGCTTGCTGCGCGGCCGCGACCAGGCGCGCGAAGCGCAGCAAGGCATCGGGGTCGTCAAGATGAGGGAAGGCGGCGCCGGGCGGCAGCGGCAGCGGCTCGACTCCGGGGAGGAGCGCTCGCGCTCGCGCCAGCAGGTCGAGCGCGACACCCGTGCCGGGACCTTTGAGCTGCACCCAAGGTGAGAACGGCGCGTCGGCAGCAAAGGTGCGGAGCAGCTCGATGCTCGCGCGCGAGCAGCCGCCGGGAGACGCAACGCAGTACTCGCCGGCGTCGTCGCGCACCACCAGGTCGGGCCGCGCCTCGTGCACGGCCGCGAGCAGCCGCTCGGTGAGCTCGCCGTGCGCGGCCACGTAGCGGCGAATGGCGGCGGGCCGGCCCCGCAGCGCGTCCCGCAGGGACGCGCTGAGCCGCCGGCGCATGCCTGGGGCTGTGGCGTCGATGGCGGCGATCGCCGCCTTGGGATCGGCGGCGTCAAGCACGGTCACGGTCAGCGTCGACACAACCTCAGCGTAGCGCAAAGGAAACGCAAGCGCAAGGGAAGCGCAAGGGAAGCGCAACTAACCAATGCGAGACGACCACGGCCGGCTGGGGGTCAGCCGAGGGTCAGTCGCCGGTCACCCGCAGCACCGCCGACCCCCGCACCCGGTCTTCCTTGAGATCGAGTAGCGCCTCGTTGGCCTGCTCGAGGTCGTACTCCTGCACGCGGCTCACCACGGGGATGACGGCCGCGTCGCGCAGCAGCTCGCGGGCGTCCCGGCGCGTGGAGTTGGCCACGCTGCGCACTACGCGCTCGTTGTAGATCCACGGGTACTCGATGGGCGGGATAGGCGACGAGTAGATCCCGCCCAGCGCCACAATGCCGCCCTTGTCGAGCCGGCGCAGGGCCTCGATGGCCAGCTCGCCGGCCGGCGCGAAGACGATAGCCGCGTCGTAGAGGACGCCGGGGTCGTCGTTGCTCTCGCCGGCCCAGACGACGCCGAGCTCGCGCGCCATGGCGCGGTGCTCCTCGTCGCGGGCGATGCCGTAGACCTCCCAGCCGCGCCAGATGGCGACCTGCGTGCAGAGGGAGGCGGCCGAGCCGAAGCCGTAGATGCCGAGGCGACGCGGACGGTCGTCCGCCGAAGCGGCTGCGCCGCCGTTGGCTCCTTCGGGCCAGTCTGGCCAGCGGCCGGGCTCGTCGACGGCCGCAAGGCCGTCGGACGCGGAGGCGGAGGCGGCGGCCGAAGGCAGCCCGGCGACGTCGCCCACCACGCCGATCAGGCGCAGGCAGCGATAGCCGATGATGCCGGCGCAGAGCAGCGGCGCGGCGGCCATGGCGGTCATGCCGGCGGGCAGACGGTAGACCCAGCCGGCAGGCGCCACCGTGTACTCGGCGAAGCCGCCGTCCACGTCCCAGCCGGTGAACAGCGCGTGCTCGCAGAGGTTCTCGTCGCCGCGCCGGCAGAAGCGGCAGGTCTCGTCGGTCTGGTGGAGCCACGGCACACCGACACGGTCGCCCACGGCGAGCGGCAGCGCGCCCGGCTCGCCGCCCGGCGCGACCAGCTCCGCGCCGGCGCCGAGCGCCACGACCTCGCCGACGATCTGATGCCCGGGGACGATGGGCGAGCGGTGCGGCGGCAGCTCGCCCTCGAGGATGTGCAGGTCGGTGCGGCAGACGCCGCAGGCCAGCACCCGCAGCAGCACCTTCCCAGGCCCCGGCTCCGGCACCGGCAGCTCTACGAACCGGAGCGGCGCCTCGGCCGCAGGCGCCGGCGCCGCCAGCCGCATCGCGCGCATCGTCGCCGGTATCGGGGCGCCCCTCATCGCCGACCTCCTAGGACAGCACGTCCTTGCGCCGGAACAGCAGATAGGCGACGAACGTGAACCCGAAGCTCCAGGCGCCGAACGACGCCAGGCCCTTGAGGATCGGCGTCCAGTAGATCGGGTCGCGGAAGAAGTTCAGGTACTCGAGGAAGTAGTTGGGGAACACCCAGGGCCGCAGCCAGTCGAAGTAGCTGAAGGCGATCAGCACCTGAACGACGATGTAGATGACGATGGTGGCGATCAACGCCGTGAGGCTCGAGTCGGTGATCGTGCTGAAGAGCAACGCTAGCGAGACGATGCAGGCCATCGCCGCCAGCCCGTAGAGGCAGCAGAGGATGATGAGTCCGAGCCCGTGCCACACGCCCACGGTGCTCCCGGAAAGCGTCACCATGGGGTGCAGACCGAAGAAGATGGCCCCGAAGAGCAGCCCGCCGGCGAGCATGAGGGCAAAACCAACGGCGAGGTAGACAATGGCCATGACCCACTTGGTGAGGACGAACGAGCCTCGCTTGACGGGCCGCAAGAGGACGATGCGCAGCGTGCCGAGCTCGGCCTCGCCGGCGATCATGTAGCCGGCGACCATGGCCGCCGCCAGCGGCAGCAAGAAGGGCAGCAGCGCCGACAGTGCGGCCAATGCCACGTACATGCCGTTGCCCGTCACCCGCTGGAAGAACAGCGGGCCCTCGCCACCGTGCGGGTCCGACTTGGCGAGGTACAGCGCCAAGGCGATGAGGAACGGGATCGCGAAGGCGCCGCCCCAGATGAGATAGCTGCGGCGCTGGAACAGCAGTTTGGTCCACTCGCGCCGCAGCGGGCCCAAGGCGTGCCCGTGCATGCGAGGGCCGGTGCTGCCGTGGGCGATGGGGTCGGTCGCGACCGTGCTCATCGCCGGCCTCCGGGCAGCAGACGGGCGAGGCCGGCGCGCCGCTTCGCCGGCGCCGGCCTGTCTCCGTCGGTCCCGGTCAGCTCGAGGAAGAAGTCCTCGAGGCCCTGCTCGGGCGCCGGCACGACGGCGCGGACGGCAACGCCGTCCGCGACCAGCCGGCGCACCATCTCGGGCACCGCGTCTTCGCCGGCTTGGACGATCAGGAAGCCTTCATCTTCGAGCACGCTGGAGGCGCCGAACTGCGCGCGCAGGGTGTCGGCCGCCTTGCCCTGGTCGCCGGTGAGCACCTTGACAGCGTCGCTCTGCGGGCGCAGCTCCGAAACCGGGCCCTGCACGACCATCTTGCCGCGGTTGATGATCACGGCCCGCGTGCACACCTGCTCGACTTCGTGCAGCAGGTGCGAGCTCAGGAAGACGGTCGTGCCGGCGGCGCCCAGCTCGCGGATGAGCTCGCGCACGTCCTTCATGCCGCGCGGGTCGAGGCCGCTGGTGGGTTCGTCGAGCACGATGAGCTCCGGGCTGTGCAGCAGCGCCTGGGCGATGCCGAGGCGCTGCTTCATGCCGTGGCTGTATCCGCCGACGCGGTCCTCCGCGCGATCGCGGAGCGCGACGATGTCGAGCACCTCGTCGATGCGCTCCTCGCTCACCGGGCCGGTCATGCTACCCAACAGGCGAAGGTTCCGCCGAGCGCTCATGAGCGGGTAGAAGGTGGGGTCGTCTACGAACCCACCCACGTGGCGCAGCGCGCCCTGCAGCTCGCCGGGCACCCGGTGGCCACACACCTCGGCGTGCCCGCTGGTGGGATGGATGAGTCCCAGCACCATGCGGATGACCGTCGTCTTGCCGGCGCCGTTGGGCCCCAGGAAGCCGAAGATGTCGCCCCTGCAGACCTCGATGTCGAGATCGTCGACGGCGTGCAGGCTGCCGAACCGCTTGGTCAGGGCGTGGGTGGTGAGGATGGGGACGCGGCCTCCGCAGCTGCGCTGCTCGGGCCGCGTCCCCTCTCGTTCAGTCGACGTCTGCGCTTCCGCGACGGCTTGCGTCACTCCATCGTCCACTTCATCGAACGGACGTCACGAAGGCTTCGAGATCGGCCCTCGGCACCATGCCGCCGGCCATGAGGGTGGTCTCGCCCTGCTGCCAGATGTACACGCCGCCCAGCGGCGTGGTGAGCGCACGCACCTGGGCGCCGTCCGCGGGCGCCGTGTCGACCAGCGCGGGCAGCTGCTTGAGCTGTTTGTCCAGCGCCGGCGTCGTGGCCGTCTCGGCCAGCGCGATGGTGCCGAAGCCCTTGCCGTAGAGGAGCACGGCGGTCGGGCCGGTCGGGCCGGTCTGATTGGTGGCCGAGCCGTCCGCGGCCTTGTCGAAGCCACTCATGCCGGCCGCTCCGAGGAGCTTCATGACCGGCTGGTCGAGCGCGGTGAGCGGGCCGCCCTGGTCCACGACGGCGGCCCAGTCGAACGGCCGCGCGGTGTACTTCTGCGCCGAGGCGAGCTTGAAGGGGACCAGATTCTGCGCCTCGGGGATGGTGAGCAGCGCGCTGCGCATCAGGCTCTGCATCTGCGTCTGCTGGGCCTTGGTGGGCTCGGCCTTCTGGCCGTCCGCGAGCCCCTTGTGGCCCTTCGCAGCTTGGCTGAGGTCGATCGTCTTGGTGGTCGCCTTCGTGCCGGCCGGCGGCGTGAAGTCAAAGGTCGAGGCCGGGATGGAATCGTAGGAGACACTGGTGAAACCGAACTGGATCACTGGCGAAGTGGCGCCCTTGGCGGTCACCTGGAGCTGCAGCGGCACGTAAGTCTGCCCGTCGATGGCCGCCTGCACCGAGCCCAGGGCGGTGTCGGGGGCGGTCGGCGTCATGGTGAGGAAGTAGACTTCACGCCCGGCCACCACACCCTGGCCGGTCACGGTGACGTCGGCGTAGGGCGCCACCTGCTGCAAGAAGGACGAGATCGCCGCCGGCGTCGCCATTGTCGGCGAAGGCAACGGCGTCGGCGTGCCGCGGCCCGGCGGCGTGCCCGTCATGACTATGTGCTTGGCGGTGTTGGCGGCGTAGTCGTACAGCCAGGCCTCCCGGCTCTTGCTGTTCGCGACCACCGTCTGGTCGCCGCCGCCGGCCTGAGACTCCACGCGAGCGCCGCCGCCGCTCATCCAGATGCGCCCGGAGCCACTGGCGGCAAGCGGAAGCTTGGCCGAGGCGCCGGGAGCGCCGCCGTTCAGCGCCGAGAGATCGCCGAGCAGGTTGTTCTGCCACGACACGGCGCCACTGATACTCGTGTCCCGCTGGTCCTGCTGCGCCATCTTCGCGAGCAGGTCGACCGCCGAGATGGGATGCAGGGGGTTGGTCTGGCCGGCGCCTGCCACGGCGACGACGCCAGCGACCAGAGCCGCGGCCGCTACCAGACCGAATGCGATGTACATGGCGAGCTTGGAACGCATGGGAGTCTCCTTCCGGAGGTTGCTGCTGTATACGGTGTACCCCGGTCGCACGGCAGCCGCAACCTTACAAGGGTGCGCCGTAACCAAACTTCACGACGGGGGCGCCACCCTCCGGGGGACACTGACCGCCGCGCCGCGCGGCACTAGGTTGAGGCGACCGCGAGCAAGGTGCCGTCGCTGCACTGGCGGGCGTTCGATCCTTTCCCCGCGTTCGTCGCCTACCTGCTGATCAGCAACGTCATCCAGATCTCGCTGATGCCGCTGCTCATGGTCGGGCAGAACATGCAAGGGCGGCACTCCGAAGCCCGCGCCGAGGCCGACTTCCTGGTCAACCAGAAGGCCTTCGCTGATACCGAGACCATCCTGAAGCATCTCGAGACGCTCGACGCCAGGCTCCTGGAGCTCGCCGAGTCGAACCATCAGATCCTGCACCACCTCGTGGCGTGCGCGGACGGCGCCGAGCCGCCGAGCTCGCCCGCGGCCTCCGGGTAGGCACAGCCGGTCGGGCGCCGCCGCCGCAGGCCCTCGCGGCTCAGGGCAACGTCAGCACGTACTCCTGCCAGCCGGCGTAGAAGTCGTCCCAGCCGACGCCCAGCGTCGTGTGCGCCGCTTTGTCGATGCCTTCTTCGGTAAGGTCCGAGTCGGCCACGGCGACGAAGAAGGGCTTGAGCTTCTTCAGGCCCCAGCGCTGGAGCACGTACTGCACCAGTGAGCTCCCTTCGAGATAGGCGAGCCGTACCTGCTCGGTGGAGTTCCCCTCCCACAGGCTCCCCGTGGCGAACGTGTCGAGAAGCGGCCAGAGCTGGTTCCCGGTGGCGACCTCCTCACGCAGCGGGGCATAGTCGCGGCCGCCCTCGACGAACGTCGCCAGGCCCTCGAGGAGCAGCGTCGGCGCATGTTCCGTGTCGCCGAACCAGCGCACCGTGTAGACGTGCGTCATCTCATGCGCCAACATGAGCGGCATCCAGTCACCGGTTCCGGCCAGCATCGGTCCGAGCACGCCCACGTCGCGCAGGCGCCAGGGCTTGGGATCCAGGCGCGGGGCGGCGTTGGAGAAGAACTTGATGCGATTCTCGTCCGGCCCCCCGGCGAGCGCGTCGCGGAGCTCCTCCATGGATGCGTACAGCGCCACCAGCATGGGCTGACTGGGCGCGATGCCCACCATGGCAAGCCGCGGCCGGGCGATCGCGGCTGCGTCGGCAAGCGCCCGCGCGCGCTTGCCCGAGCGCCGGTCGGCGATCACCAGCAACCCGTTGCGCCGCACGGCGATGGGGTCGTAGAACGCCATGAGGTACTGGTTCCGCACGGCCACCGGTGTCTCGTCGCCGACTACCACCACGCGGTCGCCGAGCCGACGAAGATCGAGGATGCGCTCGCCGGCGAGCCTGTCCGGCGGCCCGACACGTCCCAGCTTTCCGGCCGCCCTGACGTCGTAGCGCCCCGGATGGCCGGGGATCGGTGAGGTAACGAAGGCGAGCCCGGACCAGGGCAGGGGCGACAGCTTGCGATAGAGGTCGCGCACGGCCTTGCGAGGGCCAGGCCCGCTGGCCGGTAGGGCGGCGTCGTAGGCGGCGCGGTCGCCGGCGCGCAGCGCCACTGCCGCGTGGTCGAACGCCGCCCGCGCCTCCTCCGACGTGGCCGCGCCAGCCAGCGGCGCCGGCGGCGGTTTCTCGAAGGCGAGCGGCAGAAAGGCCACGAAGCCCGCCAGGACCAGCACGGCGCCGGCCGCGGCGGCGAGCACCAGCCAGAGGCGCACGGATGGGGACGACGATCTCATCCCCATAGTGTACGCGCCGGTAGCCGCCGCTCGCGCCCGCGTGTACCATTCGCCTGGATGGATCCCACACCGAATCCGCGCAAGCCCTACACGACCTACGGCGGTGGGCAGCCGCCGCGCCGCAGGCGCCGCAGGCGCCGCGGCGGCCTCATCCTGTTCGTCCTCCTGGTCGTCCTGGTCGCCGCCGCGGCCGCTACGGCCATCGTGGTGTTGAAACCCTTCGGCGATGGCGACGTCTCCGCCGGCGAGCCGCAGCCTCTCGCCGCGCAGACCGAGAACCCTTCGACCATGCCCAGCCCGTCGCCGACGAAGACCACTCCGCCGGAGCCGGCAGCCGTCACCGTCACGAGCGGCGGCGACGTGATCGGCGGGTTCGGCGTGAGCGGCGTCGTGGCGAGCATGGGCAGCGGCCTCTTCAAGAGCATCGCGTCCTACTTCGAAAGAAGCGACTTCGGCTTCGTGAACCTCGAGAGCCCGCTCACCTCCGGCGGTGACGCCCAGGGCTGGAAAGACGTCGTCATCAAGGGCAACCCGGCGCTGGCGCCGGCCATGGCCAAGAGCGGCATCAACATCGTGACGATGGCCAACAACCACGCCGGAGACATGGGCGACAGCGGCCTGCTCGACAGCATCAAGTACTGCGAGAAGAACGACATCGCCGTGGTCGGCGTCGGCAGGAACCTCAAGGAGGCGCAGGCCGGCGTCGTGCTCAAGACGCACGGCGACGCGAGCGCCGACGCGAGCGCCGACGGCACGACCCGCGGCGCCAAGACGGCTTTTCTGGGGTTCAGCGACGTGCTCCCCGTCGGCTACCCGGCCACCTCGACCAGCCCTGGCACCTCTCCCGGACGCGCCAACCTGAACGCCGTGAAGAGGAACATCCGCGCCGCCGCCGAGAAGGCCGACTACGTGGTCGTGGGCTGGCACTGGAACTTCGAGTACAAGCGCGCGCCCAGCTACCTGGAGTCGAGCGAAGGCAAGGCCGCCATCGACGCCGGCGCCGACCTGGTCATCGCCCACCATCCGCATCTGCTGGACGGTGTGCAGGCCTACCACGGCGGCCTCATCGTCTACAGCCTCGGCAATCTCGTGTTCAGCGGCTTCTCCGGCGAGACGGCGCAGACCGTGCTGGTGAAGGCCAAGGTGACGCCGCGCAGCATCGACGCTCAGCTGATTCCGGTGATCACCAGCGGCTCCGGCGTGCCCACGCTGGCCGGCGGATCGACCGGGCTGAGCATCCTGCAGCGCGTCAAGAGCATGTCCGCCGCCCTGGGCACCACGGTCACGATCAAGGGCAACCGCGGCTACGTGCACGTGCAGCGCAAGCCCAAGGAATCCTGACGGCCACCGCCATCCAAGCCGACTGTCGGCGACCGCGCCGCCTGGACCCGGAGACCCGCCGGTGACGCTGATCGTCTGCCCCAACCTCGCCCTGGACCGCGTCCTCGCCGTGGATGCGCTGCGGCCCGGCGAGACGATGCGCTGCCGGGCGCTGGCGCAACAAGCCGGCGGAAAGGGCGCCAACGCGACGCGCTGCCTTGGCGCCCTCGGCGCCTCCGGGACGCTCCTCGGCTTCGCCGCCGGGCGCACCGGCGCGCTGATCGCCGAGCTCGCCCGGGACGAGGGCCTGCCGGTCGAGCTGCTGCCGGCCCCGGGTGAGGCGCGTGGATCCACCGTCGTCCTCGGGGACGACGGCAGCGTCACGCGCCTGTACGAGCACGGCCCCCGGATCGGCCGGCCCGAAGAGCGGGCCCTGATGGAGGCGGCCACCGCGCGCGCAGCGGGCGACGGCGAATGGGCGCTGCTCACCGGCGAGGCGCCTCCCGGCGCGGCCGCAGGCCTGTACGCCGGGCTCGTCCGCACGCTGCGTGAGGGCGGCCACCGCGTGATGGTCGACGCCACCGGCGAGCAGCTCACCGGGGCGCTCGCCGAGCGCCCCGACTTCGTCAAAGTGAACCTCGCTGAGGCGTGCAGCGCCGTCGGCGAGCCCGAGGCGCACTGCGAGGACGAGCGCCTCGCCTCGGCCGACGACCTCGCCGCCGAGGCGCTCGAGCTCAGCCGCCGGCTGGTCGCGGCCGGAGCCGAGGGCGCCGTCGTGACCGCAGGCGCCGCCGGGGCCGCAGGCCTCATCGGCGCCGCCGAGTGGCGCGTGCGCACCGCGCCGGTCACGGTAGTCAACCCAGTCGGCTCGGGCGACTGCTTCGCCGCCGCTCTGCTCCTGGGGTTCGAACGCGGCGACCCGCCCGCGGCGGCGCTGGCGCTGGCCGCGGGAGCCGCCGCCGCCAACGCGACCACCGCGCGCACCGGCGCGTTCGACCCTGCGCTGGCCCGCGAGCTGGCGAGCGCGGCCTACGCCGGCCCGCCCGCCGGCCCGCCGGCTGGCCGCTGAGGCGCGCGAAGCCTACACTAAGCGCACATGCGCCCCGTCCTCTTCCAGATCGGCGACCTCAAGCTCTACAGCTTCGGCCTCATGGCCGCGCTGGCCCTCATCGTGCCGGGGCTCACCATCGTGCTCCCGCTCCTCAAGCGTCGCGGCGTCGACCCCGGCTTCGCCAACGAGGTCATCGTCGCCGCCGGCATCGGCGGCTTCGTCGGGGCGCGCATCTACTACCTCATCGAGCACTGGGCCGCCGTCAGAGCCGACTTCTGGGGCGCCGCCTTCGGCGGCATCGGCTTCGTCTGGTACGGCGGCCTCATCGGCGGCTTCCTCGGCGTCGTCGGCTGGACGCTCATCCGCCGCATCCCGCTCGACATCGTCGCCAACGCCACGGGGCCGGCCGTCGCCCTGGGCTACGCCATCGGTCGCGTGGGCTGCCAGCTCGCCGGCGACGGCGACTACGGCAAGCCCAGCGACCTGCCGTGGGCGATGGGCTACCCCAACGGCACCGTGCCGACCCCGCCCGGCGTGCGCGTCCACCCCACGCCGATCTACGAGATCCTCATCATGGCGGTGGTCGTCTGGATCCTCTGGCGCCTGGCCACGCGCTACGAGAAGTCGGGCTGGTGGACGTTCGGCTGGTTCCTCGTGCTCTCGGCTGTCGAGCGCTTCTTGGTCGAGTTCGTGCGCCGTAACCCGGAGTGGTTCGCCGGCCTCACGCAGCCGCAGTGGATGGCGATCGCGAGCCTCGTCATCGGCGTGGTGCTGGTGCTGGTGTTCGGCAAGCGGCCGGCGGTGAGGCTTGGGGCTCAGGCGTCAGCGCGCCCGCGGGCCTGACCGGCGGTGAGCAGCGGCGCTTCGCCGGCGATCGCGTCGCGGTCGACGAAGAAGCGCTGCCAGAGTTCGATGTTCATGATCTGACCGAGCGCTACGGTGTGGTCCTCGCCGCGCAGGTGCGCCTCCCACACTGAGCGCACGCCGGTGGGGTCCATGAATCCGCGCTCAGCGAGCCGTTCGGAAAGGAGGACGTCCTCTGCGTACGCCCGTCCCGGGCCCCGCAGCCACTCGTCGCGGTGCTCGCCGGCGTCGTAGATCCGCCGCTTCGCCCAAGCAAGCAGGCTGTCGGCGCGCCGGCGACACGACGTACTCGCTGGCGTGCAGCGGCAGACGCGACCGCACCCAGGGCACGCGCGCCAGGCGCGCGTCCAGGCGCCTGATCAGGCGCAGGCGGACGCAGTCGTCGAGCCGCTCCTCGGGCGCGCCGGCGAACACCGCCTCCATCCAGCGGCGGCTCAGGAACGGCGCGCGCTCGTCGACCCAGAAGCTGGAGTACAGCAGGCCCGCCCGGCAGGAGTGGAAGCGCATCTCGGTCATGGCGATGTCGAGCCGGTCGGGCACCGGCAGGCCGCGCGTCTCCGCGAGCTTGCGCGCGACCTCGTCGTAAGCGTTCTGCAGCATCTCCGGCCCGCGTCGCCCCAGCAGGGCCGGCCAGTACTCGGCCGGCAGGCTCGGCCGCACCATATCGCTCAGGTACCGTCGCTCGAAGTCGCGCGCCGGTCTCGAGCATCGCCCAGTTGGGCACCAGCCGATCGCCGCGCAGCGTGCTGCGGCCGAGCTCGCCGAAGTGGCCGCTGACGAGGAACCGGCACTCCCCGACCTTGTCCATCTGGCCGCCGGAGAAGTTCGTCGCGGGGTTGTGGCGGCCCTCGGTCAGCCAGACCGTCCCGTCGCCGTAGCGCGGGAGGTAGTCGTCTTCGAGCCCGTAGACCACGTGCCGCAGGCCGCGGGCACGGGCCATCTGCGCGGCGCGGCGCACGTCGGGATCGAGCGCGGAGCCGAAGGTGAGCGCGAGCGGGTCGGCAGCGGCCGGCGCGGCGGCGCAGAGAAGGCGCGAGTCGAGCCCGCCGGTGAGCGGCAGCAGGAGGTCGTCGCCGGCGAACAAGGGCCCGCTGAGCTCGCCCATGGCCGCCGCGAGATGATCGAGATACGGTTCGCCGCGCAGGGAGCCCCCCGCCACCTCGCGCGGATCCCAGTGCCGCACCGTAGCGATGCTCCCGCCGTGCGCCTCAAAGTGCCGGCCGTTGGCCAGCGTCCGCCGGCTCGCCGCATCGTGGAGGGCCAGCGCATACACGCCGTCGAGATGGGCGAAGAGATCGTCGTCCCAGCGTCGATAGGCCGCCAGAGCGATCTCGGCCGCGTTCGCCGCGTGCGGTAGGCGGAGCTCGCGCCGCAGCTCCGCGGCGTTGAGGAACTCCCCGCACACCACGACGCTCGCCTCACCGGCGTCGCCACGCCCACCGGCCGCGGCGATCCCCGCCGGCCAACCGCACACGCCCAGCCAGGCCCCATCCACAGCAAGCGTCGCGATCTGGTACCGCGGAAGGTGCCGCAGACGCGCAAGCATCGCCGGACCACGGCCCAGAACGTCCGGGTCACGTGAGATCACCGCCACGATTCCGCTCACTGCCGCCTGCCCCCAGGCTCCCGCCGTCAGGGTTGCGCCGCCGCGCCCCTCGCGCTCATCCTCTCACCGCTGCGCCCCACCCGTCGCGGTGTACTAAAGATGGGGGCCGACCACTCAGCCGGCCGGCACGATCAGCAGCGGGCAGGGCGCCGTGTCGAGAAGCTCTTTGATCACGGCGCCGTGGCCGCTGGCGAAGCTGCCGTTCCATGAGAGTACGATCAGCTCGGCGCCGCCGGACTGCGCCTCCTCGGCGATCAACTTGGCGGGGTCGCCGACGCGCACCGTGACGCGGTGACGGCCGCCCTCGGGACACTGCGAGAAGCGCATCGTGAACTCCTCCTGCCAGGCGGCCCACTCGTAGTGCTGTTGGTCCATGATGCGCGGCGCCGGCAGGCTGCCGGTCTCGGTCGGGATGCTGCCGGTGACCACGTGCAGCATCACGATCTCGCGGCCGCGGGCGCACAGCGCGTTGTCGGCGGCCGTCATGGCGGCCGAGGTCGACGGGCTGCCCTCGAGGGGGACGATGAGGCGCCGCAGGGTGGTGAGCGGGCGCATGCCCGGCCTCACCAGCAGCACCGGCGCCACGGCGCCGTCGAGCAGGGCCTCGGCGACGTGCCCCATGCCGGGGCCACAAGCCGGCCCGGCGGAGCAACGCAGGCCGAAGGCGAGCGCATCTACGGGCGCCCCGGCGACGAGGCCGGTGATGGCCGCGACAGGGTCGCCGTCGATGGCCGTGAGCTCGAGGCCCTCGAGATCGGCGCTGCCGGGCTCGGGGACGCCAGGTTCGCGCACGTGCAGGGCACGTGCGTCCCACCCGGCGGCGGCGGCCAGGGCCCGCGCCGCGGCCACCAGCTCGTCGTCGGCATGCGCATCGCTCACGGCGATGAGGAGCGTCATCGCGGGACCTCCTGCCAGGTTTGGCCGTCCGCGCGTCGCAGACGGTGCCGGCCGGGGTGCAGCTCGCGCTCCACCCCGTCGAGCACGAATCGCACCGCGGCGCGCTCTATGGTTATACCCACCTCCACGCCGGCCTTTCGCCGCCGGAGGTCGAACTCCAGCCGGGCGCCGCGAAAGCGCAGCGGCACGCGCACTCTCTTCCAGTTCGGCGGCAGGTGCGGATCCAGGAGCAGGGCCTCGTCGCGGCGTTGGATGCCGGCGAAGCCCATCACCGCCGCCTGCCAGAGGCCACCCATGGTGGCCATGTGCAGGCCCCCGGCGGCGTTGCCCATGTTGTCGGCGAGGTCGATGGCGGCGGCCATCTTGAAATCCTCCACCGCGTCGTCCACCCGGCCCAGGCGCGCCGCCACGGCGGCGTGCATGCCGGGACTCAGCGAGCTGCCGTGGCAGGTGATGGGCTCGTAGTAGTCGTAGTTTGCCATCGCCACCGCGTCGCCGATCTCGTCCGACAGGATGTGCGTGAGCATCACCACGTCGGCCTGCTTGATCACCTTGGCCTGCAGGGTGACCTCACGCCCCAGCATGAGGTCGGCGGCCATCGGCCGCGGGCGCAGCTTCTCCAGGGGGATGTCTTCCATGCCGTAGAACCCGGCGAACTGCTCGTAGAGCAGCGTCTCCGGGTCGAAGCCGTCCACCAGGCCGTCGACGATCTTGCGCCAGTCGAACAGCTCGGGTGCGGTCAGCTCGAGACGATGCTGCAGCTCCTCGGCATAGCCGGAATCGACCTTCTCGAGCCACGCGAGCGCCTCCATAGCACGCTGGACGTTCCAGCGCGCGAGCACGTTGGTGTAGGCGTTGTCGTCCACGCTCTCGTGGTACTCGTCGGGGCCGACGACGAGACGGATGTGGTAGCGGCCGTCGTCGCCCAGCGAGGAACGCGAGACCCAGAAACGCGCCGTCTCGAGCATCATCTCGACGCCCATGGCGGCCATGAAGACGTCGTCGGCGGTGGCCTTCCAGTACTCCCACACGCCCCAGGCGACGTCGGCCGAGATGTGGTGCTCCATGAGGCCGCTGAGGATGGGGACCATCTCGCCGTCCAGCCCGCGACCGTAGGGCGGCGCGGTCTCGACGCCCTTGTCGGCGGACTCCCACGGGTACAGCGCGCCGCGGTGGCCCATGTGGCGCGCCTTTTGACGGGCCCCGGCGAGGTTGCGGTAGCGGTAGGCCAGCAGCGTGCGCGCCGTTTGCGGGTGGGTGTAGATGAAGAACGGCAGCACGAAGATCTCCGTGTCCCAGAAGACGTGCAGGAAGTAGTTCATGCCGGCGAGGCCGCGGGCGCCCACCGACACCGTGTCCTTGGTGGGGTGGGCAGTGCTGATCATGTGGTAGATGCTGAAGCGCAGGGCCGTCTGGCCGTGGGCGTCGCCGTCCACCACCAGGTCGGCGTCGCGCCAGCGCTCGTCCCACGCGGCGCGGTGCCGGCGGAGCAGCTCGTCGAAGCCGAGCTGCTCCGCCCGCGCCAGCGCGCGGCGCGCCGTGTCGGCCGACGGCACGCGGGTGCGCGCCGAGACGATGGCGGCCAGGCGGTCGACGGTCGCCGGGTCGCCCGGCTCGAGGACTCCGCCGATCACGTCGCGCGCCTGTTCCACATGACGGACGACGGGCGAGCCGGGCGCCGGCCGCGTGGTCACGGCGAGCACATGGCCGCCGCCGTTGCGGCCCTTCGTACGAACGACAAAGCCGGGCTCCTCGAGCGCCTCGAACTCGGTCTCCTTGGTCGCGCCGCCGGCATAGGTGACGCCGACTGCGCCCTCCCAGACGAGGCGGCCGGCGAAGTTCTCAGGCGTCGCCTCGGCGCGCACCGCCAGCAGCTGGCGGTCGGCGAGCGAGGCGAAGCGCGCCGTGCGGATGCGCACCGTCTGCCCGCTGCCGAGCTGCTGGCGCCAGGTGCGGTAGACGACGCCGTGCTTCATGTCGAGCACGCGCTGGTGCTCGACGAGCTCGCCGTTGGCCAGAGTGACCGGCGTGCCGTCGACCTTGAGGCGCAGGCCGGTCCAGTCGGGCGCCGGCACCGGCTGGCGAAAGGCCAGCTCGCCGGTGGCGTCGCCGAAGACGCCGGCGACGAAAGTGGCCGGCGTGCTCACGGCGGATCCCTCCTCCAGCGCTCCGCGCGTACCGGTCTCGCCGTTGGCGACCGTGAGCCAGGTCTCCACTTCGCGCTCGCGGAAGGGGTCGAAGCCCTTGACCTCAAAGCGCCACGCGGGGTCCGGCGGGGGCTCCGGGAAGTCGCGCTGCGCCACGATCTCGCGACGGGCCAGCTGGTCGTGCAGGATGGAGAGGAACTCCGCGGGGCCACCGCCTGCGTGCAGCACCCGCGGCGGCCCTCCGTTGGACTCCACGCCGACGCTGACGAAGACGGAGTGGCGCAGCTCCGGTATGAGCGTGAGGTAGTCGCTGCCCTCGCTCTCGCCGATGGGGCCGAACTCGTCGCCCAGCACGATCATGTCCTGCGGGCGGCGGCGGCGGCCGAGGATCAGCGACCGCAGCACGTAGCGCATGCTGTCGCTCTTGTCGGTGAGGCCGATCTCCACATGCTTGATGTCGCTGGTGATGCCGGGATGGGCGAGGCCGGCCTCCCGGCAGAATCCCCTGGACAGCTCGACGGCCTCGCTCACGCCGTTCACGCCGGCCCTGATGAGGCGCGCGTTGACGCGCTCCTGCAGCTCGGCGATCTGCGCCTTGGGGGGGTCGGGCCACTCGGGGATGAGGTCGACCTTCCGTCGGTTGAGCCGATCGTAGACGATCTCGATGTCGAGGCCGTCGGCAACGAGCTTGTCGCGCAGCGCCTCGGCCGCGGCCGTGAGCTGCGCTTCTTCCACATCCGTCGCCTGGCGCCGCTCCAGCAGCCGCGGCCCATTGGGACCCACGACGTACACCTCGGAACCGCGGGAGAGGAACAGGAACAGGTGGCCTTCCACCGCCGGCCGGGCGCGCAGCTGCCCGTCGACGTTCTTGACGTTGGAGCCGCTGACGATGGCGATGTCCACGCCGAGGGCGGTCAGCCGCTCGACGCGGCTGCGCACGGCGGTGGCGTCGGCTTGACGGTCAGCCACGGCCGTCCCGTCCCACTCGAAGCAGATGACCGCGAATCCACGGTCGAGCGCCCGCTCGATGTCGTCCCTCCGCTGCATGCCTCTCTATCCTGCCCCGCCGGCGGCGTTCCTGCACGGCGAGCGGTAGACTACCTGCGCCGGCCGCGGCCGGCATCCATACTACAGGCTCGGCCCGAGGGGAGCGCCATGTCCCACTTCGACGTCGCTTACGTGCGCAGCCAGTTCCCCGCCCTCAGGCGGGTCATCGACGGCCATCCGGTGGCCTACTTCGACGCCCCCGGCGGCACGCAGACGCCGCAACGCGTCCTCGACGCCGTCACCGACTACCTCGTGAACCACAACTCCAACACACACGGCATCTTCGCCGCCACCGAGGAGACCGACGCGATGCTCGAGCAGGCGCGACGCGCCGCCGCCGACTTCCTCGGCTGCGACTGGACCGAGGTGAGCTACGGCGCCAACATGACCACGCTGAACTACCTGCTCTCCGAGGCGCTCGTGCGCGAGATGGGGCCCGGCGACGAGGTGGTGATCACGGCGCTCGACCACGAGGCCAACCGCGGCCCCTGGCTGCGCCTGGCAGAACGCGGCATCGTGATCCGTGAAGTGCCGGTGGACGCGGCGACGTGCACGCTCGACTGGGGGGCCTTCGAGTCACTGGTGAACCCCAAGCGCACCAAAGTCGTCGCCGTCGGCTATGCCTCCAACGCCGTGGGCACCGTCAACGACGTGGCCCGTGCCGCGAAGCTGGCCCGCGAGGCCGGCGCCTGGAGCGTCGTCGATGCCGTGCACTACGCGCTGCACGGGCCCATCGACGTACGCGCCCTCGGCTGCGACTTCCTGCTCTGCTCGGCGTACAAGTTCTTCGGCCCACACGTGGGCCTCATGTACGCGCGCGCGGGCGCCACGGAGCAGCTCGAGCCGCTGCGCCTGCGCACGCAGGAGCAGCGGGCGCCGTTCATCTGGGAGACGGGCACGCTGAACCACGAGGGGCTGGCGGGCGCCGCCGCCGCGATCGACTTCATCGCCGATCTGGGCGAGCGACACGTCGCGCTGGCGGGCGACCGCCTCCCGGCCGGCCTGCAGGGCCGGCGCCGGGCGGTCGTCGCCGGGATGCTGGCCGGCGAGGCGTACGAGCAGCCACTGGCGCAGTGGCTGCGCGAGCAGCTCGCCGGCATCCCCGGCGTGACGCTCTACGGGCCGCCGGAGGGCAGCCCGCGGACGTCCACGGTCTCGTTCACGCTGGACGGCTTTACCGCCAAGCAAGCCTGCCGGGCGCTCGGCGCCCGCGGCATCTTCGCCTGGGACGGCCACTTCTACGCCATCCGGCTCGTCGAAGCGCTCGGGCTCATCGAGCGCGGCGGCCTGATCCGCGTGGGGCTCGCCCCCTACAACACCGCCGGCGAGCTGGAGCGGCTGGTAGTGGCCGCCCGCGACCTTTCGCGGTCGGTGCGCTGATGGCGGCCGGGCAGCCTACGGCCGCCGGCCTCGGCCTGCGCACCATCCGCCTCTGCCTGCTCGGCTTCGGCAGCGTGGCGCGCGAGCTCTGCGCGCTGCTCGCCGAGCAGGAGCACACGCTCGCCGCCGATCACGGGCTGCGCGTGCTGGTGAGCGCCGCCGGCACGCGCCACGGGAGTCTGCTCGTGCCGGAAGGCATGGCGGCGGCCGAGGTAATGGCCCGCGCCGGCGTACGCGCGGGCTCGCCCGCCGCAGCCGCGCCGCGCCTCCCCGAGCCGCCGCGCCCCGCCGCCGACCTCATGACTGCCTCCGGCGCCGACGTGCTCGTCGAGCTCACCGTGATGGAAGAGGACTTCGCCCCCATCGCCACCGGCCACGTGGAGACCGCCTTCGCGCTGGGCATGGATGTGGTCACCGCCAACAAGGGCCCCATCGCCTGGAACTGGGACCGGGTCAAGGCGGCGGCCGGCGCCGGCGGCCGACGCATCCGCTTCGAAAGCACGGTGATGGACGGCCTCCCGGTGTTCAGCCTTCTCGAGCTCGCCCTGCCCGACTGCGCCCTTCTCGGCTTCGAGGCCGTGTTCAACGCGACGACCAACTTCATCATCGACGCCATGGGCACGGGCCGCACGTTCGCCGACGCCATGGCGCGGGTCCAGGCGAAAGGCTACGCCGAGGCCGACCCCTCGCACGACATCGACGGATGGGACGCGGCCTGCAAGGGCGCCGCACTCGCGAACGTGGCGATGAACGCGGGCATCACGCCCGCCGAGATAGAGAAGGAAAGCCTGACCGAGGTGCCGTTGGAGCGCATCCTGCAGGCCCGTGCCGACGGCAAGCGGCTGCGCCTAGTGACCACCATCTGGCGCGAGACGCCTGACGGCGCCGCGCCCGCGGCAGGGCTGGCTGGTCTTCGACATCCGAGCCGGTTCCCCAGCTCGTTGCCCGCCGGCCGCGTCCGCGGCCGCGTCCGCGCTACCGAGCTCGACATCGACCACCCCCTGGCGCCCGTGGGGGTCGAATCGCTGGGCGCCATCCTTCACACCGACCTGATGAGCGACGTCTTCGTCTGCGAGATCGACGGCCTCGTCCCACAGGCCGCCTACGGCGTCTACGCCGACCTGCTGCACCTGTGCCGGAACCGCTGACACCCGCCGACGCGACGCTGGATGCCGGGCCGCCTTCATCGTCCGTGGACCCGCCGCCGGAGCGCCGGCGTTCCGAGAAACGAGCGCTGCTCTTCGCCGCGCTCGTGATCCTCGCCGGCGCCGCCCTCGGCGCCGGCGGCTTCCTCCTGGAGCAGGCGACGTCGAACTGGCGCCCACAGATCGTCCGCACCCAGACGGGCTGGCGCATCACGGAGGTGCGCATGCTCGGCTTCGGCGGCCTGGCTTTGTGCGACGAGCGCATCGCCTGGCAGGACGGACCCTCCGTCCTGCTGCTTGATCTGCGCTCCGGTAAGGCCAGGCTTCTCGGTCCCGGCAACGAGGCCCCGGCGACCTGGCAGCCGGCCGTCTCCGAGCGGTACGTCGTTTGGTTCGAAGGCGCCGGGGAGGGCGCTTCGAGCGCCGACGCCTGGACCTACGACGTGGCCACTCGGCGGCGGCGCCAGATCGCCACCCTGGACGACGTTCTCTCCTTCCCCTCGGTCTCCGCTGCGCGGACCGTATGGTGCGCGGCTCGGGACGCGGAGTCGCGGATAGTCGGCGTCGACCTGACGAACGACAAGGGTCTCGTCGTCGCGTCCGAGTATGGTCGACCGGTGATCGACGGCGCCCTCGTTGCCTGGGCGCGATCGAGCGGGGGTGGCCCCAGCTCCTTCGTGCTCGCCGACGTGACGCAGGGCCGCTCCTGGACGGTCATCCCCAGCGGGCTCGGCGGAGCCGCCGGCCTCACCGGCTTCGACCTTTCGGGGCGCACGCTCGTCTGGGGGCAGCAGGACGCGCAGACGGCCGTGGGGCGCATCGTGGCGCAGAACGTGGACACGGGAGCCGCGAGCATCGTCGCCGAGGGCGCCCGGATGGCCACGGCGCCGTCCATCGACGGCGATACCGTGGTGTGGGCCGAGCAGACGCCGGACGCCGCCGCCTACCGGGTGATGGGCCGCCGCCTTCGCGGCGGCCCCTCCTTCCAGATCGCCCGCGTGGACGGCCAGGTCCAGAGCGCCCTGGTCAGCGGCGGCATCGTCGCGTGGCTGGTCGACAACGGCGACCGCAGCCCCACCTGGATCGAGACCGCGAGGATCCCCCGATGACGGCCTGGAGAACGCGCCGCTCGCCGCGCCTGGGCCCGTTCGGGATGCGGGTCCTCTTCTGGCTGCTGGTGGAACTGTGGGTGTTGAACATCGCCGACCTGCTGCTCACGAGGTACTCGCTGTGGCTGGGCTTTGCCACGGAGTCGAACAACGTGATGGACTACTTCTTCCGCTCCGGTACGGCGCCCACGGTCGCCTTCAAGATCGGCATCGTCACCGTGGGAACGCTGCTCCTCTGGCGGCTGCACCGTTACCGCACCGCACTGTTCGCCGCGGCGCTGCTCACGGGCGTGTTCGCCGCCGTGGTCGTTTACCAGACGCTCTGGGTGCTGAGTCTGTAGCGAGGTCGCTCGCCCCCATCGATGCCGAGGGATTGGTCACCACCGACTACATCGTCCTGGAGTCCGTGGCAGTGGCTCAGCGGCGTTGGGGTCTCGACGCAGTCCGAGTTCTGGTCGACGGGTTCCTGCCGCTGCTGGATGTCGAAGGAGTGACCCCCGAGGACCGCACTGCCGGCGTGACCGCTCTCCTCGCAACAGGCCGGCGCCGCCTCAGCCTCGTCGACTGCGTCAGCTTCATCGTCATGCGCCGGAGGGGCATTCGCGAGTACGCGGGGCCGGACCCTCAATTCGACGAGCAGGGCTTCACTCGGTACGCGCCGGCGGGCCGAGCGTCGACGACGAGGTCAGTGGTCGGTGGGGCAGACGGTCAGGTCGGCGGAGTCGCGCGGCGCGAAGTCCTTGTGCTTCTCGGCGATCGTGTCGGCGAGCGCGTCCAGCGCGGCGTAGTCGGCCTCTCGCGGCATACCCTTGGCCAGCACCGGCTCGAGGAGCTCGACCTTGAGCTTGGGCATCATGCCGACCAGCGTCTCGACCGTCTTGCCGGCCCAGCCGTAGGAGCCGATGACCGTGGCAAACTTGGCGCGCGGCCGCAGTGCGTTGGCCAGGAAGGCCGCGTAGGCGGCCAGCGGATGCGGCCCGGTGAGCACCGTCGACGTGCCGATGACGACCGTACCGGCGTGCACCAGCGAGCTGGCGAGGTCGCCGGCATCCAGCGTCGTGAGGTCGAAGCGCTCGACCGCGACGCCGCGCTCGGTGAGCGCCGCCGTGAGGTGGTCGACCATCATCCGCGTGCTGTCGTGCATGGTCACGTACGGCAGGCAGACGATGTTCTGCGGCTCGCCGCCGGCCCAGTCCTTGTAGGCCTCGATGATGAACGCCGGGTCGTCGTACACCGGCCCGTGGCTGGGGCAGATCGTCCCGATGGGGTACTGCGTCACCTTCTCGATGTTCTTCAGCACCTGCGGCCCGAACGGCATCATGATCTCGGCGTAGTAGCGCTTGGCGCCGCCGTACACCTCGTGCTTGTCGGCGTACACGTCGCTGGTCGCGTAGTGCGAGCCGAAGAAGTCGCAGCTGAAGAGGATCTTGTCCTCCTCCAGCCAGGTGCTCATCGTCTCGGGCCAGTGGACCCAGGGCGTGAAGAGGAAGGTGAGCGTCTTGTCGCCGAGGCTCAGCGTGTCGCCGTCGGCGACCAGCTGGAACCTGGCATCGTCAACGTGTAGGTGGTCGATCAGCATCCCCTGGGCCTTCTCGTTGCAGACGATCGTGAGATCGGGGAAGCGCTCGAGCAGCATCGGCGTGGAGCCCGAGTGGTCCTGCTCCACATGGTGGATGACGAGGTAGTCGGGCGCCGGCAGCTCGTCGAGCTGGGCCGCGAGCTCGGGCCACTTGACCGGGTCGACGGAGTCGATGAGGGCGTTCTTCTCGCCGCCCTGCACGAAGTAGGCGTTGTAGCTGGTGCCGTTGGGCAGTGGGATGAGGGCGTCGAACAGACGCCTGTCCCAATCGACCGCACCAAGCAATTGGACCGAAGCGCAGATCTTCCGGGGCTTCATATGGCACCTCGCGTGGGGTTCCGTTCATACGCTGGGCAGAACGCAGTATACCCGCGTCACAAGATGCCGAGCTCCGGGACCGCCGTGCTCCCCACATGCGTGGGGACCTCTGCCGGTGAAGTCGGAAGACTCGGGGGCGTCCGGAACGTGTGGCGGATACGTAAACGGACTCCGGTTGTGGGGGATGTAGGCCAGGGTCTCGCCGCCTCAGCCGCCGGCGTCGTCGAGCTCGTCGGCGAGCTGCTCGACGAACAGGCCCACGTCGGTGACGATGCCGATGGCCTGGAAGGAGCCGCGGTCGGCGAGCTTGGTCACGACCGCGGGGTTGATGTCGGCGCAGACGGTGCGCACGCTGGCCGGCAGCATGTTGCCGACGGCGACGCTGTGCAGCATCGTGCTGAGCATCAGGCAGGCGCCGGCCTGCTGCGCGTAGCGCCGCATCTCCTTCTGCGCCTGCATGACGTCGGTGATCACCTCGGGCATGGGGCCGTCGTCGCGGATGCTGCCGGCGAGCACGAACGGCGTGCCGGTCTTGATCAGCGTGTACATGAGGCCGCCGCTGAGCACGCCCTGGTCGACGGCGGCCTTGATGGAGCCGGCGCGCCGGATGGTGTTGATGGCGCGCAGGTGGTGCTCGTGGCCGCCGGGCACGGGCGTGCCCTCCTTGAGGCTGATGCCGAGCGAGGTGCCGTACAGGTTGCTCTCGATGTCGTGGGTGGCGACGGCGTTGCCGCCGAAGACGGCGCCGATGTAGCCCGCCTCGATGAGGCGGGCCAGGCTCGGCGCCGCCCCCGTGTGCACCACGGCCGGGCCCACCACGGCGATCGTCAGCCGGGCTTCCTTCTTAACCTGCCGCAGGATGTGCGCCACCTCGTGCACGATCTGCGCCTTGGGCTTCTCGCTGCTGACCGCCGACGCCATGAACTCGAACGGCTGGCTCTCGCGCGGCCGCTCCAGCGGCAGCACGCGGATGCCGCGATGCCCGGTCACCAGCAGGTCGCCCGCGCGCACTTCGCCCATCGAGACGGTCTCGGCGGCGCCGGCCCCAAGGTCGACGCGGATGCCGCAGTCCATCTCGGGGTGCGCCACGCGCACCCACTCGCCCGCGACCCTGACGAACGTCTCAAGGTTGGTGGTGGAGTAGAACCGCGCCGTGAAGACGCCGTCCATGTCGGCCGCTTCGAGCACGGCGTCCTGCGGCTTCACCGCGACCACGCCGTGCGAGGTGATCGCCGTGAGCAGCTCGTCGAGGTGCGTCGCGTCGCGCCCGTAGATGCGCATCACAGCGTGCGACGCGTCGTCCTTCATGCGCCCGACCTCGAAGGTGAGCATCTCGAACTCGCCGTCGAGATCCATGACGTGGTCCATGATCTGCGGCATCATCAGCGAGTCGATGAGGTGCCCCTCGATCTGGACGTCTTCGTAGGGCTTGTCGGGCATGTGGCCTCCCGTCGGCAGCGGCGCGTGGCGACAGGATAGCAGGCGCGCCCGCGAATGACCCCGGGTGCTAGAATCCGCGGTCAACCGTGAGCACACCGCCGTCAGACTACCTCCTGCGCCATCCCACGGCCGACGAGCTGCCGGCCATCCAGCGCCTGGTGGACGAGTGCGAGGCGGCCGACTGCGGTGAGCCGCGCGCAAGCGACTTCGACGTCACCGCCGCGGCCGCGGACCCGGATTGCCACCCCGAACAGGATTGGTGGGTGCTCGAGCACGCAGGCGGCGACCTGGCCGGCTTCGCCAACGTGTATTGGCCCTCGACCGGCGAAGCACGCGGGGACGCCTGCGTCGCCCCCCAGCACAGCGGCCGCGGCCTGTCCACGCTGCTCTTCCGCACACTCGAGGCCCGCGCCGCCGAGCTCGCCGCCGGCGCGGCGGCGGGCTCGGCGCCGGCGCTGTTCATGCAGTGCGAAGACACGCAGCCCGGGCGCCAGACCTGGCTGCTCGCCCATGGGTACCGCCGCGTGCGCGAGATGTTCATGATGAGGGTCGACCTCGGGCAGGGCTCCGCCGCCCCGGACTGGCCGCCCGGCATCGACGTCCGCGACATGCGGCCGCACGTCGACGACGAAGCGCTCTGCGCCGCCGACAACGATGCGTTCTCGGAGCATTTCCTGAACTTCCCGTTGAAGCTGGACGTGTGGCGCTCCTGGGTCTACGGGCACGCCGCACTCGACCCCGGGCTCTGGGTCGTGGCGTGGGACGGCGACAAAGTCGCCGGCCAGACCACGGCGATGCCGGTCGGCGCTGCCGCCAGCATCGAAAACGTGATGGTGCGGAAGCCCTGGCGCGACCGCGGGCTCGGCCTCGCGATGCTCCTCGAGGTGTTCGCGAGGCTCCACGAGCGCGGCCGCGACGACGTGTCGCTCTGGGTCGACGCCGAGAACGCCACCGGCGCCGTGCGCCTCTACGAGGCGGCCGGGATGCACGTGTGGCGGCACATCGGTGTGTTCAAGCTGGAGCTCGCCCCGGCTTGAGGTTGGTCAGCCCAGCGGCTCGGTCGCAGAAGAAGACTACGCCGCGGAGCGCAACCAGAGCTCGTACCTGAGCGCGTGCTCGACCTCGGTCGCAGTGAGGCCGAAGTCAGCCGCGATGGTCTTGATAGCCTCGTCGGCCTCGAAGCGACCTCTGATGATCTCCGTGCGCACGCCCTTGACCTGAGGCAGGCCGTACTCGACTGCGGGGTTCTGCCGCACCACGCCACCGCGCGGCCGCCACTCGGCCGGCCATCCCTCTTGCCAGTCGACGATCTGCAGGTACTCGGCGAGGACCGGCTCCAGAGCACGCTGGCCGCCCTTGGTGAGCGCCGCAAGCTGCTCGCCGTCTCGCTCCGTTGTCTCGCCCGCATGCATGAAGATGTCGCTGCCGGCAACAAGGATCTCGCGACGCGCGAACGCGTGCTCACCGACCTCGCAAGTGGCGATGCGATGCGCCTCGCGGATCGCCTGCAGCGAGATGCGACGAGCCCTGAGCGCTGCGATGAGCGCGGTCTCGATGAGATCCTCGAACGCGAGCGGCGCCGCGCAATCAATGGCCCGGGTACCTGTGAGCAACGGTGGATGGAGTGCGTCGCCGTCGCGATAGCCCAAGTACAGCCGGCGCACGAGCTGCTGCTGCGCGCGCGAGTACCGCGCCACGTCGGTCAATGAGTACAGTGGGGTCGATGATGGTCTGGTCTTCATGGCCTCCTACGGAGTTCGCTTCAACTTGATTCTACCCTGCGAACCGGACGACGCCGGAAGCTCGAGGCGGGACGCCTGTCCTGAGCCTGCTTGACGGGCACGGCCGCGCGAAGGCGCCTACGACCGCTCGAGCTTCTTCAGATGCGGCCTGAGGTCGAGTGACCCCCAGCACTTCGTCGCGAGCTGGCTGCCACGCGGAGGGAAGCCCGCGTGGAGCACCTTGCGACCCTTCGCGTTCAGGAACTCCACCGCGGGGATGAAGTCACGGTCGGAGGACACGAGCATCGCCCAGTCGTAGGCGTCGTCCCACGCGAGTTTGATCATGTCCGTGGCAATGGCGACGTCGACGCCCTTCTCTTCGGTGAGCGACAGTGCGGCGCCACAGTGGCAGCAAGTCTCCACGCGCTGGTGACAGCTCTGGCAGATCGGCGGCTTCTTCTTCACACGCTCCTTCAGCACGACAGTGACGCCGGCGACCCTGTCGAGAAACCTTGTGGCCCACTCGCGGAGCCTGACATCGCCGGCGCCATTGCCGACGGACAGATAGACGGTGGAGCCTTCGAACTGGAGCTCGGATGCGGCTACGCCGGAGATGAGCGCGGCAGCTTCGACGCCGAGCCACCTGGACAGGCTGCTCCAGTCGGGCCTGAAGCTCCGCCCCAGCACATCATTGGCGCTGAGCTGGAAGTTCCAGAAGTCGACAAACACAGGACTCTCTGAGGACGCAGAATCGGTGCCACCGGTAGGTCCACGGTCACCCCCTTGGTCGACAATCGCCCCAGAACGAAGACAGGGAGCCCAAAGGTTCCCTGGCGTTCTAATAACGAGCGTCGACCCGACCGGGTCGCGCGGCGCTCGTGGGTCTGCAGTACCGGAAGTGTACCCGATTCTCAGTGTCCGTCAATCGCGCCAGGACCTGCAGCAGGTTCACATTCGGCGCGACAAGCCAGGGATCCGCCGCCTTCATGAACTCCGCCTTAGCCTCGGGCCTGAACTGGAGCTCGTTCTGGACCCAATTCGTGATTCGCCTGTACCACGCCACGACATCGGCGTCGTTGCTGCACACGGAACCCGAACCCGCATGCCACACAATGGCGTCCCAGAAGCCGGGGCAGATCGAGAAGGAGTAGTACCGGTTCTTCGCCTCGATGAGGACGTTGGCGTCCACGAGATAGACGGTGTGGGTCGTCATCGGCGGCTGGTGGCGTCCAGCCTCTCCGCGTAGCGGGCGAAGGTGTCGCCGCGCAGGTCGGTGAGGACGAAGGCATCGCGGTACAGAAGTCTGCCCTCCTGCGTCGCGCGCACGACCGCCTCGCCGAACCGGCGCCCGATGCGGTTCTCTTGCGTGGCCCAGAAGTCCCCGCCGCTCGGCTTGAAGGCCGCCTGACGGCGCACGTCGTCTCGGTAGTCGGCGTAGAAGGCGAAGAAACCGCCACGATCGATGAGCTGGAGGTCCAGCGCCCGACGGGCGACTACCAGCGCGCTGACCTTGAAGCGTCGCGCCAGCTCGTCGAACGGCTTGAGTTCCCCGCGAACCGTGGGCCAGGCCGTACGCATCTCCACCTCAGGCACGAGGAACTCGGCCGCGACCCTGTTGCACGCCTGCTCGATGGGAGCTCGGGCCGGCCGCATGTCCCGCAGATCGAACGCGGCACTCTGCGCGAACCACACGTGCGCCAGCTCGTGCGCGACCGTGAACATCTGCGCCGCCTTGCCGTCCACGGTGTTGATGAAGATCAACGGCGAGTAGTCGTCGGTCAATACGAACCCGCGGAACTCCTCGGGATCGAGCTTGCGATGCGTGTCGTTGCCGACGATGCCGTTGTTCACGACGAGGATACCGGCATGCTCGACGAGTTCGATGAGAGCGGCCAACGCGCCTGTCCACGTTGCCTGCTGTCCGGCCCAGGCGTCTCCGACGCCGAGCGCCTCCCGCATGCGCGCGGCGACCTGAGGAGGCGGGTCGTCGGGGGTCGACTCGCCGACGAAGCGCAGGGGGGGTTGCCCCTGCTCGATGAGATACTCCCGCATCCAGTCTTGGCGGCGCAGCATCGCGTACACCGTCTCCAACAGGTTCGGACTGGGACGCGGCGTGGCATCCTGTTGCACCGTGCGGAAATCGGGGATCGGCAGGTGGATGTCCGGCGGGTCAGCGAGGAACAGGTAGCCCAGCGGAGTGAGGGTCTTCTTCGCGTAGTCCTCGAGCTGCCTCAGCGTGGGTTGCGTCTCCTCGGCCTCCCACTCGGAGATCTTGGGGAAGCGCTTGGCGAGATCGTGCAGCGATGCGCCCGAGCGCTCCCGCGCCCAGCGAACCACCTCACCATTGACAGCCACTCTGGTCATGAAGTCGCTCTTCGTCGAGTCTGCGCGCTTGTGATTCAGGGCCCGAAGGCGGCGCGCTACTGCGCGACTCGCTCCATCCACGGCGTGCGGTCGGACCAATAGACCAGGCTACCGACCTGCTGCAGCAGGTTCTGGATCTCGTCCTTGACGTGGTCGCCACGGTCGTCGATGACGGCGTAGCGCGAGAAGCCGTTGACCTTCATCACGTCGCCGAACAAGGCGTACACCGCGGTCGCCCGGGTCCACGGCGCCTCCGCGCCGATCGGCTCCACCAATGCGTGGGCCGACGGCACGAACAGCGTGGGGTGATGCTTGTGACCAGACTGACCGACGATCGTATGCGTGCGCTCAACGCCGACCCTGCGCTCGACCAGCTCGTGCTCGACCTCCCGAGAGAAGTCACGCTTAGTCCGCTCGGGCTTGGCGAGCTCGAAGTCGACGGCTTCGGCGATGCGCGCCGAGGCGGCGGCCACGCGCATCACCGCGTCCGCGAGATCGGCCTGTGACACCACGGTCGAGACCCGGCCATTGGTGAAGGTGAGACCCGACGCAGCACACACCCGCTGCCCGACCGTGGCCAGCACGCCGG
>Ga0209585_10000141_pt1 | contig 27834 bp, 30 predicted proteins | sample NGEPerone_FD_185491 | JGI IMG/M metagenome (GOLD analysis project Ga0209585, IMG submission 185491) | Arctic peat soil microbial communities from the Barrow Environmental Observatory site, Barrow, Alaska, USA - NGEE Permafrost154B-one... | ecosystem: Environmental > Terrestrial > Soil >... | reverse complement strand
GAAGAAGATATAGATTACGTTCTGAAAGTTTTACCTACAGCCGTCAACCGTATAAGAGGGATAGTAGGCTCAACAGGAGTGCATTAAATATGTCACGTATGCCATTACCATATAACCCAAAAATAATGGATTTATTCCGTAACCCCAAGAACCTTGGCAAAATGGAAGATGCCACAGTCGTCGCAGTTGCAGGAAACCCTGCATGCGGAGATATGATAACATTCTACCTAAAAATCAGCGACAAAGACATCATTGAAAAAGCACAATTCGAAAGTTACGGCTGCGCCGCCAACATCGCTACATCCAGCATTGTCACTGAAATGATAAAGTGCCTAAGTTTAGAAGCAGCGTGGAAAGACATAACATGGAAACGTGTTGTGGAAGAAATCGGAGGGTTACCAGACGTAAAATTCCACTGTGGAGTCCTAGCTGTTGGCGCCTTGAAACGAGCAATACGACAATACTTTACACAAAGAAATGTTGAAGCACCCAGCTGGTTGCCTAAAGAACATACTTTTGAGGAAAAACAAGCATTAGAGGAAGAAGAACTGGCAAAAACACTCTCAAAGAGGCTAAAGCCTGAGGCAGAAAAAAAATCATAGATCAACAAGCGATCAGGCAAGACTTCCCAATCTTAAACCGGAAAATAAACGACAACCCTCTAATCTACTTTGACAATGCCGCCACTACCCAGAAACCGCGCCAAGTCATTGAAGCAATTACAGATTTTTATGAAAACCATAATGGCAACGTTCACCGAGCTGTTCACACGCTTTCTTTAGAAGCAACTGACTTATACGAGAAATCTCGGGAAAGGATCGCTAAATTCATTAACGCCAAAACCGCTTCTGAAATTGTTTTTGTGAGGGGTACAACTGAAGCCATCAACTTAGTAGCGTATTCCTGGGGACTAAACAACCTTGGAAAAGGCGATGAAGTACTTGTTTCGTTAATGGAGCACCATAGCAATATTGTTCCATGGGAAATCGTAGCTAAACTGAAAGGCTTCACACTCAAATACGCTAAAGTTAACCCTGATGGCACATTGGATTATGACGATATTGAAAGCAAAATTTGCAGCAAAACAAAGATTGCGTGTCTGAGCCATGTCTCAAACGTAACAGGGGTTATAAACGACGTTAAACGCATTGGCAAAGTTGCACATGACAACGGCGCTTTAATGCTAGTTGACGGCGCCCAGTCGGTGCCGCACATGAAGGTCGATGTTCAGGATTTGGATATGGATTTTATGGCTTTTTCAGGTCACAAAATGCTGGGTCCTACAGGTATCGGAGTGTTCTATGGCAAGAAGGAAGTACTTGAAAAGATGCCGCCTTTCATGGGTGGGGGCGAAATGATTAAGGAAGTTTCCTTTAGCGAGGGAACGGGACAATGCAGTATTTCTTGGAACGAATTGCCATGGAAGTTTGAGGCAGGCACTCCTGACATTGATGGTGCAATCGGTTTAGGGGAAGCAGTAAAATACCTTGAAGGCTTAGGAATGGATAATGTTTTGAACCACGAGAAAGCCTTAACGAAGTACGCTACAAAACGAATGGAAGAATGCGGTAAAGTAACAGTTTATGGTCCAAGCAACCTATCCAAAAAACTTGGAATAATACCATTCGCTGTTAAAGGTTTGTCTTCGCATGACGTAGCATTATTCTTTGATAATTACGGAATAATGATGCGCAGCGGATTCCATTGTGCACAACCTCTACATGAGCTTTTTAAGCTTCAATCTTCAGCGCGAGCAAGCTTCTACATTTACAATACACAAGAGGAAATCGACCGTTTCATGGAAGTTTTAAAGGAGTTCGAGCAACTCTAATGGCCACTATCGACGACTATGTCTCCCGTATTGAGGGAACATGCGGAGCGGAAAGTGATATCATAGTGGTTTTAAAATATGAAAAGAAAGATGAAGCAATCGCCAACATCCTCAAAAAAGCCACTCTTAAAAACAAAATAGCAGGCATAATCTTGGAGTTAACCTACCAAGACACTTCATTTCGTTTGTACTCCAGTGGAAAAGCTATTTTTCGAAGCATCAAAAACCGAGAAGAACTAAACAAACTTTTAGCAGCATTACTACTTTAGCTCTATTTTTTTCGTTTGATTAGTCTTTTAGTTTTCTTACTCCAGTTTAAACCCCGAACAAATGTGCGCCTTGCAGATAGAGGTAAGGAATCTTTAACCTTCCCCAATTGCCCAATGCTTGAAGGCTGCCTCCAATAGCTTAATGGCTTGTCCTCTTCGCCATACGGATGCTTGAAATATACTTCCCTCATCCGCTCAACGTCATCAACCATGCGATGCCCCCATTTCTCGAGAAAGTAAAGCTGGCATTTAGGGTACGTCTTGGCGTTTTTACTCTGCAATTCCTGGTCTGATTTGATCGTTTGGGAACCGTGATGATAAAATTTTGCGCCGCCGTACCCATAGGCCTTGAAGCCTGCCAAAACTAGGCGGGCATGCATATCGCCGTCTTCGCAGTAGGCTGGCTTAAAGTTCTCGTCGAATCCGCCGACATGATTGAAAAAGTCTGATTTAACCATAAAACAGGAAAAATTTGGAGACTCCAAGAAGCTTTCGTCTTCTTGACATGCTTCGAGATTTGCTAAATCTCGACATTCTGTCATTGTCCACATTGCGGCATCTGGATGGGTTTCTGCAAAAACAACGAGGCGGTCGATTGCGCCACTCTTAAAGACGATGTCAGTGTTCATAACCAAAATGTAACTGCAGCCTGCCTTTGCGCCTTCCTCTATGCCCTTGTTCCACGCTTTCGACACGCTTTGCGGACCAGTCGGATGAAGAACCCTGATTTCTTCAGGCGCCTGACTAAAACTGTAAGTTAGAGGGGCAAAGCGGGGGGTAACGTAGTTTTCGCAGGGTAGCCAAACAAACCTGTGATTTTTGGAGAAAACACTTTTTGTTGTTAAATCCAGATATCTCTTGTGCTCCTGATTGGTAACGTAGATGGCTGCTGTCAGGGCTATTTTCATGTAACAATTCGCCAATGTTTACACTCTTTCAACCACACTTACTAATATTGATTTTCAAAAAATAGGTTGAAAAATGCGAGTTTTCATTGAAACTATATTCTCTTGAAAACCAACACTGAAAATTCACCTGGCTTATGAATTTCCTTCTCCAGAGTGAACCCAGCACTAAGGAATTTTTCAAGTAGGCCTTTTCGAATTTTGAGCGAATGAACTTCGATTATGTAAAGGTAGATTTTTTGAAGAATTTCCGCTGGGACACCGACCAGGCTTTCTTCGGCGCCTTCGCAGTCAAATTTTCCAATTTGTGCCCCACTTTCCTCAATAACTTTTGAAACGCCTGTGATTTGTATTTCAAAGGTTTTTGGGCCTTGGCTTAAGATTCCAAAGCCCGGGTCTGTTTCGTTGAAATGGATTTTTTGGGGTCCATCCTTGTTTCCTATTCCTACAGACTGGATTTCTGCTTTGATGTGGTTCAAGGCTACGTTTTTCTTTATGAATTCTATATGTTCCTCCACAGGTTCGTAAATGATGATTTTTTTGGCGCCTTTAGCCCAGAAGTAAGCGGCTGATTCCCCCTCAAACCCGCCGACATCCAAGACGACCTTGTCTTTGCAGTCACAATAGTACTCGCCTGTTCTCAGTTCTCGAAGACAGATCAGCATCGACAACGAGCCAACGAGCTCGAGCTTCTCGTTTTTTAACTGAAACAATTCGTTTTCTTGTTGAATGCCAAAGTCCTGGAGAAGGTCAAACATTAGAGGAAGAAGCTCTGCAGCGCAGACAACTTCGCTTCGTTTATCCGCTATTTTGAACAAATCATCTTCAACTTGTGTAATGGAGTACTTAATCAAAGAGTGGTAATTGTCACGGAATACGCGGAATTGAGGCCACATTAGCCGATAAGTTAAGCCGTTCCTGAAGGTTACGGTTTTTCTGGAGTTTTCTCGTTTCAGAGACAAAACAACAAATGGAGTACGAACTACCGTCAAAGTTCTCCAGATTACACTAAGCTCTGCCATACTTTTTTCCTAAGTGGTTTTGTTTGATTAAACACTCAGAGATGGATAACTGTTTTGATGTCTTATGTTATTTGCTGTCGCTGAATGATAAATTATTATTTCAGTAAAGCAGTTTGTCTCAATGAGTGAACATGCGCCGGCGGGTATCTTTCTGCGTAAAGTAGGAATCTTGAGAGGTTCATCCCTCAACCCCTACGAAGGGCAGTACTTCAGGAAACTCCTTAACTACGGCTTTCAACCCATTGGCATTATGACTTACGACAACGGGTTTAAAGCCGATGAAATTCCCTTTCCAGTCAGAGTTGGGCATAGCTATAAGACACTGGTCAGGGGCAAACTGCAACTGCTGCAACGTTTAGCTAAAAAAGTGACAAAGTACAATTTTGAATCCTACAACTTTAGAATATACAACCTTAAAAAACTAACCCGAGACCTTGACATCATTCACTCAGCAGACATCGAGTTTCCATACACCTACCAAGCAGCAAAAACAGGCATTCCTACAGTAGTGACAGAATGGGAAAACATACCCTTCAACTTCGAAGAAATGCCTTACTCCAAAATAAAGAAGTACAACCGCGAACACATAGCCCATTTCATCGCGATTACAGAAAAAGCCAAAGAAGCCCTGATCGCCGAGGGCGTCAGTTCCAACCGAATTACAGTTATCCCAGCGGGTTTAGATTGCGACATCTTTAAGCCCGCATCAAAAAATATGGAGCTTTCTGGCAATTTTGGGCTTTCCCAAGACTCGATAAAGATATTGTTTGTTGGGCGGTTTGTTCCAGAAAAAGGCATTTTTGATCTCTTAAACGCGTTTTCAATTCTTCTTAAGAAAACACAGAAGGTTGAGCTCTTAATAGTTGGTTCCGGTACAATAGAAATGACAAACCAAATTAAAAAGACTGTTTTTGACCTGAAAATCGAAAATCAAGTAAAGTTTCTAGGAAGCATCAAATACTCAGACATGCCTCAAATCCACAATTTAGCAGACATGTTTTGTTTGCCAAGCACTGAAACCAAAACCTGGGCTGAGCAATTCGGCTATTCACTGGTGGAAGCGATGGCATGCGGCAAGCCTACAGTTTCCACTTGGACAGGCTCCATACCTGAAATCGTGAAAAACAGGGAAACCGGGTTCTTAGTTAAACCCAGCGACCCAGTTGCGCTGGAATCGGCTTTAGAAGAGATAACCCTCAACAAAGTAACAAGAGAAAATTTTGGTGCAAACGCTCGGGAATGGGTTTTAGAGAGGTTCGAGGCTGATAAGGTTGCAAGCCAGATTGCGGGAATTTACCGCAAAGTTCTCGGTTAAATGCTTATTTTTTCTCCAAACATAAAACGTTGTCTTCGCAGAGCCATTATGCCTTCGAGGTCCCGTATGCTTTCCCACCAAACCTGCACCAAAACATTGAGCCTGCTTGCCGCGTCTGACCTGAGGGCAATGGGCAGTTTTCCATGTCGAGGGCGCACGACCAGACTCCTTATGGCTTCTTTGGATTCAAACAGCAGTATCCATTTGGCGATATCTTTGAGTTGGTAGTTTAAGAGCATAAATCGGATGAAGCTTCTGCGGGAGTAGAACCGTTTTTTCTCGCTACCCAGTTTGTTGCTGGATGAACCGCAGTGGTGGATGAGTGTTGGTTTAGGTGTATAGGCAACCTTGTAGCAGAAGAGTTTTGCCCTAACACACCAATCTGTATCTTCATAATACAGTGGCGAAAATCTCTCATCCAAAAGCCCAATTTTGCGAATCACCTTTGTCTTAATCAGCAACACTGCACCTGTCACATAATCAACGAATTCAACCCTGTCGTATTGACCAGTGTCCTTTGTACCTTCTCCTCTATTGTAGGGCACCCTCAGGGTGATTATGCCGCCAGCATGCTGAATGGTTCCGTTTGGATATAGCAATTTGCAGCCTACAATGCCGATTTTAGGGTTGAATTCAAAAACGTCAGTAAGTCCCTTCAACCACTTCTGATCGGTGATTTCAACGTCGTTGTTTAGAAGAAGAACCTGTTTAGCGCCGTTCTGGAGTGCAAGTTGTATTCCCTGATTGTTCGCTTTTGAAAAGCCAGCATTCTGAGAATTTCTGATTAGTTTTACTTGAGGAAACTTTTCTTCCACCATTTCTACCGAGCTATCTATGCTGGCGTTATCCACAACAACCACTTTGCATTCAGAACTTGCAGTATTAACAAAAAGTGAACTGAGGCACTTCTGCAGCAGTTCTTTGCCGTTCCAGTTAACAATGACAACATAGGTGATTAAGTTAGGCATCGTTGATTCTTGGCTTTTCACGGCTTTAAGATTTTCCATTCAGACTTTGTTTTCAGTTTGATGTGTTAAAGTTGCGACAGTAGACCCTACATGCGCTTCAAAGTTTTCAGGCTTCAAAACCGAAATTTTGTCGCGCAGCGCCTCTTTCTTCTGGTTCCAGATACCATAATCATCGTTTGACTCTACCAGCCGAGCTACTTTTTGCTTCAAGTCCTCAAAAGTGCTCCACCGGAATTCCTCTGGAATGAATTCTCCGCTTCCCCCACTGTTGTGAACCAACGTTACGCATCCACTTGCCAGGGCTTCCATCGGGGCGATGCCGAAATGTTCCCCCTCCTTCAGGTGACAGTAGATTCGAGTGTCTTGAAAAAGCTGGATTAATTCTTCTTCGGAAAAGTTTGGTTTAACTTTGTAGTTGGCAGGAAGGTCTTTTGAAAAGTCCTCAAACCATGAAGCTTCACTGTCTCTCAATAGACCAGCACTTACAAATTCGAACTTGGGAAAATCTGTTGCAAGTTTCTTCATTAATTGATGCCGTTTTTGGGGAACAAAACGCCCAACATACAGTACTTGTTTAGCTCTCTGGTTTAATGGCTTATTGGACCAAAAACACTCTTCAACAGGTGGATAAGCAACTGTGGGGTTTTTGATTCCGAACCTGCCCCAGTACTTTTCAGTCATAGCTTTAGTGTAGTTGCTGTTGCAGAAAACCAAGTCCAGTTTGCCTATGTTTTTTTCGAGCAACTTCTTGTACAACCATAAGTAAATTCTCTTGCTTCGTCTTGAATGGTCGTAGTCATAGTGGATTTCGGGAAAATGCACGTATGCTATGTTCTTCTTCGCCTTGTCAAAAAGCGAGGCTTCGAAAGCCGAGATCGTTTGTGTACTAAACGTGTAATCGTAGGTAGCGTTTTTTTTGTATTTTTTCAGCAGCATTTGGATGTTTCGGCGTCTCTTGTAGACAGATAACGGCGGGTTAGCCTCTACAATCGATCTGTTTCCTAGAGTGTGAACAGTTATGTTTTCAGGAAGTTTTTCACCCATAATTTCGCGATAACGAGTTTGGTCAAAATCAAACGCTAACAACTCTACTTGCTGACCACTAGCAACAAGGGCTTTGATGATATGATGGCACACTCGCTCACCGCCGCCATAAATGTCAAGGTTAGGGTGAATAACTAGGAATTTTGCCATGTTATGTCATCCTTTTTAGAATTTGGCGTTTAGGTTTAATCAAGATTTCCCTCAACGACCAAAAATACGGTTACTCGCTGCTTAGCTTAGATGCTATTCATCTGCGTGCAAAATTCAATCGTGATTTGGTCCTGCTTACCCAATTGAAAACTGGAATAAGCGGATCCTTAATGGACTGTGGCAGAGCATCCTTGAGTTCTTGATGCAAGCCCAACCGTATGGCTAGTCTACCCTTTCCCGTAATCGAAATGTAGTAGCGGGTTACGGGGTACTTGATAAAGCCATTGTTCTCCTTGAACTTGTCTAGTGAAGGATGGTTGCCTATTCTGCCGTACATGAGCCATCGGTTGCGATTGGATGCGCAGACTTCAACTGCTTTTGCAAGCATCGCGTTGTTTACGGATTTGTCCCAATGCTTCTGCATCGTGAGTATGTTTGAAAGAATGGCTATTTTGTCGCCATAGAGTACTTGGATGAACCCGACAAGCTCATCGCCCAGGTAGGCGGCGATGAAGGCGGAGTTTTTAGCTGCATACATGTTGCCCGCTACAGTTTCAAGTGACTCGCCAAAGTGCGGAAAAGAGCGTTCCTGCCGAATCGGTGTTTCATTGTAGATTTTCCAGATGCCCTCAGCGAATTTATCACTGACCTCGACTACGGTGGTGTTTACGCCGCTCTTTTCTGCTTTGCGCACCATGTTGCGTGTTTTTTTTCCAATGGCACTCCACCAGCTGTCGTAGCCTTTTATTTCGAGCAAACCGATGTTATCGTCGGTTTTTATCCAAGTGTCCTGTGGATTAGCAAGGGGACAACACCATTTGCGTTCAACAAACGTAAAAATGTCTATGTTTCTTTCGTTAAGCTTTAAAATCAAGTCATCGGTTGGATTGACACTTTTTTCGTACTCTTTGTAGTCGCGAGCAATTTTAATCCCAGCGTTCTTGCGTATGCTTATCGTGTTGAGCTCGCGGTCCACCTCTAAGAAAGTCTTTAGCACATCGTAGTAAGGCCCCCTTTTAGCCTTCTGGGTCGTCTCAAAGAGCCACTCAGGATGGATTGACATCACAGTGTTTTCATTAATCCAGTGTTGGGCTTCCTTTACAACGTCATCAAACCCCATTAGATAGCGCATTCGATCCAAACTTGTAGTTGTTAAGTCATGGAAGGAGGTTAAGGGAAAACCTTTTGGGATTATAACTTGAGATTGGCTAAGTTTGCGGCCCCACAGCAACCGAGCTAATAAACGTTGAGTTCCATGAATAGTGTAGTGCTCCACTTTGCGGTTGGTTTCCTTCTCCAAAACCCTCCACTCATTAATAACGTCATTTGCCACATGAAGCGCAACCACATGTTTTTCTGGATTAAGCAGAGCAAGCAATTCTTTGTCTGGAATGGTGTATGGTGTAAAGAACCAGAAGGCTTCAACTTCTTTGGGTGATTCATTAATCATGCTTGCTATGATTTTAGCGTTCTTGAGGTAGTCCTTGCCGCTCTTTCCTTTGATTCTTAATGCTACACAAAGAAAACTTTTAGCTCTCGACGGGTAAGGGTAGTCAACATCGATTCTTAGCTTTATCATGAGTTCTTCATTTGTCAACTAAGTTGATCCTAATTTAGTAATAAACCCTCTGGGTTCTTTGAAATCAATGATAGTTCGAATTCTTGTAAACTTTAGATTGATGCAATTTAAAGCACATAGGAGCCTCATTGTGAATAATTAGTCATTAAGAACAGATTATTCTTCTGTCGAAACACTACGTGGAAGCCATTTTTCTCAAATTGCTCTCTAACATTTTGTCCATGTGCTTCAACTATGCAAGGCTTCAGTTTATTGGCATATGGAATTAGTTCTATTTCATGTCCTTCTATATCGCATTTTATGAAATCGTAATCTAGCGAGAGATGATTTGGAACGAAAAAGCCATCAATCAATTCTATATTTAAATTCAAATTTTGTTTGTTTATTAGAATTATTTTTGCTCGCGTTGGGTCTGATTCGATGCAAATGACTTTTTTTGCTCCATGTTGAAGGTAGAAGTAAGCTGTCTCACCACAGCAAGCACCCACATCTAAGACTATCTTGTTCTTCAACGAAAAGGGAGGCAAATAATATTTTTCAAATTGATCAAGTTCAGTATAAGTAATTGCTTTTGCCCATTCATCAAGGCACAGGGCGTCTAGCATTTTCTTTATTCTTTTGGCATATCTGAATTTCCAGAGTGGATATGAGACTCTCCCAACTTTTACAACGGGCATGTGCTTTCTCTCTGAAAGCCCGAATTTAACGGCAGTGTTGGAGGTTTTTTGTTTTTCTTCTTCTTTGGTCATGTAAGCACCTTCGCCGTTGAAATATTAACAATTGGAATCATGAACATATTTGTTTATTGTATTCTTGAAAGATATTAGCCGTTGAAAAAGATAATGATTTGGATAAAAGATAAAAAAGATAGCTACAACATTTATCTGTGGTAACTCAAATTAATACAATATTTTTTAGGGATTGTTCATTATCGAGTATTTTGCTGCTCCCAAAATCATACCGTTTGTATTGAGACCAACGCCTTGTAGTTGTGCTCCAGATTCATCAACACCTTCACAATATCCATTTGTTGGATCGGGGAGAGTACGTTCAAGGTAAACAACCATGTCGTACGCATAAGTCGTGTTATAAATAGCAAGAAAACTCATCGCAATCTTTGTGTAAATCATAGGGCTTATGTTATAATCGTGGTATTGTTCATCTAGAACAACCCAGGTTCGGCCATCGTTGAGAACTACCCATTCATACGCCCAGTGGGTTGAAAGAGAACTCCCTTCACTAAAAGCACGATATTGACCTTGACCAGTAGCTTGGAGAGTAGCATTATAATACGCCTCGTGAGCCAAGTAAACCTGGCGCGCTATGGAAAACAATTGAGAATTACTGGTGGTCTCAAAAACTGAGCATATTAGTGGATCACCTAAGATTGCAGCGAGGGGCAGTGAAGCGCCCTCAGGAGTTGAAACGTTGCCTGCCGAACGTATATTGTTCAATATTGAGTTGGTGGCGTTGGAAAGTTGACTTGGCCAAAAGCTTGCAAACCCTGCGGCAATGTAATAGGAGTAAATACTAGTTGAATACCGGCTCTCGTCGAGGATGCTGGGTACTAAAGCAGAATAGTTTGACCTGTTACCAGGACCAACAACTATTGAATTTATGCGCGGGGCCAAACTGGAGTTGAACATTCTAAGATTATTCAATGAAACGAATAATCGCCCTGTATCGACGCCATCAACGATGGTAGTAGCAATGTCTGAATTTGCTCGATAACTCCTTCCGTCCTTGGCTTGATAGAACCAGAACGGGTAGCCATATGCGTTAAGATCGCGGGTTTCTAGAAACTTTACGACCGTTTCCAAACGTGCGCTAGAATTCCAATCGCCATCAGTACCAATTAACCCGATTTTCTGTGCATCAATGACAGCCTGGATGTAAACTCCTAAATCCCAATCTGTAAAATTAGGAGCATCTGTACCTCCACCGCGGGGAAGCCCAGTATTAGGATCTACACCAAATCCAGGCTGGAAATAACGCCAAGCATTCGCCGCCACCTCTCGCCAGATAGTACTGTTCATTGCGCCAGCAATCTCAATTGTTCCTGGGGGTTTAGGGGGAGTAAAAGTAATTGCTATATCGTTGCCTATGCCGCTGATAATTTTGGTTACCTGTGAAAACGGGTTAGACGGCGCGGGTTTGGCGGTAGGGGTGCTGGTGTTGTTTGGAGAAGCCAAGGGAGTAACAGTGGGGTCAACTATATCGGGTGTGCTGTTGTTTCCTTTTGGCAGGAAAGCAAAAACAGAAACTAAAAGGACCGCCACTATGGCGAAGACTATGACTCCTTTTGCTTTCTTGTTGAATCTCAAGCCTTTTCTTGCATCCGTGTCCAAAGAGGCATGTAATGAATTGAACCGCGAGCCGAGATGGGAGCGAATTTTCTTGAAAGTGCCAGACATTTCTTCAACCACGAAAGTTTCAGTTATTAAAGAGTAGTAATCGTCTACTCCAGCGAGTTAACACATCCAATGCTAAGGGACCGTTAAAGAATTTTTAATAGGTTCAGATTGATTTAAAGCTATGGTAAAAACGCCTCAACGAACCTCATTAAGGTAACACACACGCTGCAGCTTTTCAATTTTCGTTGCAGTCAAGTTCAGGCTTAATTTGCTTCTAAAAATTCCTGTATTTGAACCCAAATTTTAGTTTGGAATGTTTCAGGATTAAGCACCGAGATTTTTTTCCATAACTGCCGACGCTTGCTTTCCCAATCTTGACCAGCGGCTTCATCCTCCATAAACTTGACAATCTTTTGTTTTAATTCATCATAGTTTTCCCACCTAAACTCCTCTGGGGTAAACTCTTTCAATCCTCCACTGTTATGAACCAGCGTGACGCATCCGCTGGCTAAACCCTCAATGGGAGCGATACCGAAGTGTTCGCTCTCCATCAAGTGAACGTAGATTCGGGAATCATGCATAATCTCAAGCAACTGGGATCCTGGCAAATTAGTTTTAAGCGAATAGTTCGTCGGCAGATTCTCCGAAAACCTGTTAAACCAAGCTTTTTCCGCATCGATTAATCCGCCTACGCTGACAAACTCGTAATTTGACAAGTCAACTGCTAAACGCTTCATTATTTCATGTCTTTTAGCCGGGATAAAACGAGCTACATAAATGACCCTTCTGCAGCGTTTCGCCACTGGTTTATCAGACCAGAATCTGTCAAGGTTCACCGGTGGATAAACGACAATGGGGTCCTTTACTCTGTGGCTCTTCCAGTACCTAAGAATCGTCTCTTTGGTGTAGTTGCTATTACAGAAAACCAGATCCAACTTGTCGATGCCCTGCTCAACCCAATGCTTGAATAGCCACAGGTAGAGCTTGCGTTTGAAGGTGCCTCTCTCATAGTCATAGTGTATTTCTGGGAAATGTACGTAAGCAAAATTTTTTTTGGCTTTGCTGAGGAAGATAGGTTCAAAGGGAGAAGAGGATTGTGTGGAGAAGAGGTAGTCGTATTCTAAGTGGCTGCGGTGTTTTTTCAGCAGTTTAACGAAGTTGCGGTGCCTTTTGTAAATGGTGAAGGGCGGTGAGACTTCGATTCTTTTGCCCATCGAATGGACAGCGACTTCTTTTGGGAAGTCTTCGCCGACAATGTCACGGTACCTGCCAGCGTCAAAATCAAAAGTTAACAACTCCACTTTTTGTCCATGCGCAACCAACGTTTTAATCACGTTGTGGCAGACGCGTTCGCCTCCGCCATAAATATCAAGATACGGGTGAACTACAAGGAAGGTTGCCAACTGCTTTTGCCTCAGTGTATGCGTTACATTTCCCTTTGCAGTTTAAGAAGTTTACCTGAAGACTAAGATGCCTAAAGTAGCAAAATATATACGCTTGCATGGAAAGTGAGTAGTGGATGGCAATTTCGTGAAGCAAGAAATCATGGCGCCAACACAAAACAAGCTTAAGGTTGTTTTTGCTGACCCTCCCTTTGGTCGTGAATCTAAAGGTGAAGCTGTTACGGAATCGCCGAACCTTGGAATTCTCTATATCATTGGCTATGCGAAAGCTCGTTTGCCTGAGGTGGAATTTTATTATCTGGAACCGTTTCTCTCAATTGGGGAGCACCTTGAAAGGATTGAGGAAATCAAACCTGACGTTTATGCTATCTCGTTCACTACACCTCTAAGAGAGTTAGCTTTTGAAACAATAACCAAAGTGAAGGGCTTGGGTTTCAATATGCTTATGGTTGCAGGTGGCGCCCACCCAACTATTGACCCCCAAGACGTCCTGAAAAACACTCCAATTGAAATATGCATTCTCGGTGAAGGCGAAGAAACCACTACTGAATTAATAAAAAAAGTCCAAGAAAAAGAATCAATCACCGAAGTAATTGGTACAGTGACCGCTCAAAAAAGCAATGGATTACGACCACTCCTAAGAGATATTGATTTCTTTCCAGCTTGGGACATAATCGACTTCGAAAACTATGATGTCGCGGTAAGCAAAAAGAAACGCATGGCATACTTGCTACCAATTCGCGGTTGCCCAAACTACTGCACTTATTGCTCCAACCCAGTTTGGAAACTCGAGAAGCCTTGGATCAGGCAGCGTTCACCTAAAAATATCGCCGAAGAAGTCAACTACTTGTATTGCAGAGGCATCCGAGAGATCTATCTGCGTTCAGACACGTTTAACGTTGATATTAAATGGTGCATTGAAGTCTGCAACGAAATCCAAAAGTTAAGCCTAAAAGGCATGACTTTCCAATGCAATCTACGGGCTGACAAACTAAACGATGAATTAGTGCAAAAACTCCATGGCATTCACGTGTGGCTTGTGCACATAGGCCTTGAATCAGCCAACGACAGGGTCTTAAAGGGAATAGGCAAGAACGCCACTCAAGCTGACAATATACGGACTCTTGAGCTTCTAAAGAAGCATAGCATCAAGGTCTACGGTTTCTTAATGCTCTATAACGCTTGGGAGTCAAACGGCAAACTTATGTACGAGACACCCGAAGAAGTCAATAATACATTAGAGTTTGCCCGAAAATGTCTCAGCGAAAATTTAATTGAGTATATTTCATGGTCCATAACTAACCCAATTATTGGCTCCAAGCTCTATGACATAGCAAAGAAGTATGACATCGCCAGCTACAACGTTAAAATCGGCAACTGTATGCGTTTACCAGGCATCAGCGAACAACAGATGGTTGAACATGTAAAGCAAGGTATGATCCTTCAGTTACTTAATGGTATTCAGAAAGGTATGATTACAAAGAAGAACAAGCGGGCAGCTCAAAAAGCTGTTAAAATCTTGAATATGTAACTTTTATTCTACCAATTTCCGCATTTGTCGATTGTGGTAAACTATTTAACTTAAGTTAGAACAATATGCCCTATGCCATCCTGCTCCGACAACGACATGAAAGTCGATTTTGTGGTGCCTTCAAGAGATGAGGCTAATCCAACACTGATAAATCAAATTGAGCATATGCTATGCGCAGGGAAAATTATCAATACTCATGAAAAGCCGCTTAGCATAGCACGCAAAAATGGGGTTCTACATGCAAACACTGAGTGGGTGGCTATGGTCGATGATGACATGCTTTTGCCGGATAACTGGCTACAGTTGGTAACTAAAGCGATTGATCCAAAAGTGGGCGCAATCGGCACGGTTGCAGTACACAAGAACAAGCATGTTGCTGCATACGAGCGTGTTGTCGGTACAGTTTACAATCTAAGCAAATTAGATACGAACCCACATATCAACAATATCATCATACGCCGCAAACTAATGGAGAACTACAACCCTCCTCGATTGTTTTTCGGAGAAGACCAATACTTCAAACGCTACGTTCAGAAAACGGGTTACATATGGAAAGTTCTGCCCTTTCTCGGCGCGACCCATTTGGGTACATCAAAAAAATATGTGACCATCGGCATATCGTATAGGCGATACGGACATTTTGGGCTCTACAAGCTTGTACGAAGAATGGCTGCAAGGTTCATTTTTACCCCGTTTGCGTCACTTAGCAACTTGAGTGTGGCAACATTCTGGTACCTGACAAAGTTGAACATTGAGTTTATCGCTGGCTTCGCAAAAGAACTGATTATCGAAAAATTATAATACAAGTCTAGTTTCTCCTAATTTTAAGTCAACATTGTTTTAAATGAGGGAAAGAGTTAGACCTCAACTCGTCCAAAGATACTATATGCAGTCTACCGAGTTTTTCTCGTCTAAAACTACGTTCTTTGGTCCTGCAAGCTGCTTCTCAAGTGCAATTGCCCTTGCCGCAACCTTGGCCGCTTCAGCTTTGACAGTCGCATCTTTGATTTCTTCTTTGCGTTTCTCGTTAGACTTCAAGATTAGCCGTAGGAACTCCGAATCGTAGCTTTTGAGCAGCAACTCAGTGTTGGGGATAAGACAGTGTCCGCCAATGACTCCTGGAAACATAATTGGCCTATCAAAGCGTTGTCGATGGGTATCCTCAAGGAAGTCTACTGCTTCATCAAATTCAGCGTCAAAAGCCCTTGAGATGCGGTGCATTTCTTGGAAACAAGCAATCATCCATGCACGGTATGTGGTTTCAAAAAGTTTTGCCAGTTCAGTTTCACGACAACTTTTAAGAGCCTTAACCTTTAGCCCCATTTTCTCAAAGTGGGTTTTGGCAGCATTGGATGCGGCAGCGTCTGCGCCGCCGACGTATTTGGTCCAACGTTTCATTTCCCAGATCATATGTTCAGAACTTATGTGAACGCCGCGCGCAGGGGAATGGACGACAAGGCATTTGCATGACGCAGCAACTTTAAGCGTGGTTCCAGGGGGGACGGTGCTGTTGATGATTGTGAGTTTTGGCTTGTATTGTTCAACGTAGCCTTTGATTATATCGGCGAATTTTTCTTGGCTGCCGCATGGAAGGCAAACTTGCAGGGTGTCAATTTTGGTTGGAACTTTGTATTTGCTTTGGCTCAGCGTGCTCATTTTTTTCTGGTCCAAATCCAAGCCGTAAACTAAGAATTTCTCTTTAGCCTCATTATACAGTGCAAAGAGGGTATGGCCTATCTCGCCTAAACCAACAATCAAAACGGTTTCTTTAGCCAAATGCAAGCCACCATTCAGTGGAAAGTCAGTTAATCTTAAACTATTTAAAGTTGAAGTCCGAAAGGACAAGCTATGCAGAGTCCTAAGAAAGGCACTGGTATAGTTACAGGAGTCAACGTCGAAATAGGCAAGGACGTCTCCATCTGGAACTACGTTGTAATAGGCGATGGCACCAAAATCGGAGATGGCACAATGATTGGAAGCTTCGTTGACCTTGGGAAGAATGTAGTTTTAGGCAGAAACTGCAACATCCAAGCTCACGTAACCATCTCAAACGGTTGCGTACTCGGCGACAACGTTTTCATCGCTCCAAACAGCAGCATTCTAAACGATAAGTACCCAAAAAGCAGCTTCTTAAATCCACCAATCATTAAAGACGGCGCTGCAATCGGTGGAGGTGTCACTATCCTGCCCAACGTTACAGTAGGAGAAAAAGCCGTCGTGGGAGGCGGAAGCGTTGTGGCAAAAAATGTAGCGCCAAGAACAGTTGTAGCTGGGTGTCCAGCAAAATTTGTCATGAATTTAAAGGATTATGAAGCTAAACGTGACACTTTCATTAAAGCACAAAACAAGGTGCAAAAATGAAAATCTGGTACGACGCCTGCACGGGAAAACACACAAGGTATGGTGCTGCAATCGGAAAGCGATTAAGAGAATCTGGTCACGAATTCATTTTTACGACAAGAGAACACCCCGACACAATACCGCTTGCCAAAATCCTCGGAGAAAAACCCATCGTAGTAGGCAAATACGATCCTTCTACACTTACTTCAAGGCTGGAGGAGAGCGCCGAGCGAATAATAGAATTCTCTAGACTCTTCAAAAACAACCCTCCAGACCTCGCCATCGCACACCAATCAGTAGAGCTTTGCCGCACAGCGTTCGGTTTAGGAATCCAAATAATTTTAACAGCTGACACACCCCACGCTTTAGCCACTAATAGATTAACAATACCCTTTGCACACACAGTAGTGGTTTCCGAGGCACTTCCGAAGAGTTTCACAAAACAATATTGTGCCCAAAATGTTGTTTCCTTCAAGGGGGTAGATGAGGATGCTTGGATCAAGAACTTTAAGCCATCAAAAATATCTGGTTTAAAGAAGCCTTTGATAGTTGTCAGGCAGATAGAAACCAAAGCCGCTTACGCCAAAGGAAAACTAGACAATGCAAAATCCATGGCTGAGAAGCTTGCAGAACTTGGAAACGTGCATTTAATCGAAAGGTACAATGAAGAAGGCAAAGCTTTTTGTGAGAAAACGGGTTTTGAGGATTCAGCGAGTTTAGTGGCGAATGCTGATTTAGTGGTTAGTTATGGAGGAACTATTGCCAGGGAAGCTGCCCTTCAAGGTGTTCCCAGCATCGCAGTTTCTGACATGGCAAAAACCTATGTGAACACTTATTTGGCAAAGAAGGGTTTTCCACTGTTTATCACAACAGAACAAAGAATTCTTGGGTACGCTAAGAAGTATCTGGGCAAAAGATTTAACGTGAAAGATAAACTTGCTAATTTAGAGAACCCTGTTGATGTAATCGAAAAAGTTGTGAAAAACATAAAACTCAAACATTGAAATTTTGTTCAGTCGATACTTCGATTTTGTCTCCAGCTTTAGCATGAAACTTTTCGGCTGCGTTACCTTGATTTAGTGCTATTTCCAAAAAGCCGTGGCTACCAATCAAAGCCAAAGGTTCATTGGGTTTAGCCCGCGCGTAAGTTTTCCTAAAAGAAATGTTTAGAAGAGCATTTGGTAATTTTACGTTGACTACTCGATTTTGAGGTAAATCTTTCTGGCTGATATTTGTAATTATGTTTCCGAAGTCGTCTATGTGCCAAACTTCGCCGATTAAAGAACTATTTCTTCGCTCTACGTTTGCAAACTTGGGCGTAGCGACTTTAGTTATTTCTGGACCAAACTCAGAAGGTTTAATCCCTTTATCTAAATGTGCGGCTACAGAGGCAAAAACGTCTCTGCCGTGAAAAGTGCTGGAGACTTTCGGGAGCGTAAACTTGGGATTAGAGATCTCATAGATGTGTTCTATTCCTTGGTTTTGGGCAGCTAACATCAAAACGCCATTGTCTGGTCCAACAAAAAAGCCCCGTCTAGTTTGGATTAGAATGGCTCGTCTTTCCGTACCTACACCTGGGTCAATGACTGCTAAGTGTATAGTGCCTTTTGGAAAGTAAGGAGCAGCTGAAGCCAACATGAAAGCGCCCATGCAGATATTGAATTTTTCCACACTGTGGGTTACGTCGATCATGGTGGCTTGTGGGTTTATGGTTAAGATTACTCCTTTCATTTCTGCCACGTAGGGATCTTTTAACCCAAAATCACTGGTCAACGTTATCATTATTTTTAACCGCCGTGAACAACTGGGACAAACACGATTTCGTCTCCGTCTTTAAGTTTAGTTTCGTAGCCGTTTAAAACGCTAATTTCTCGGCCATTAACGAGTACAAGTGAGTTTGACCTTGAATCATTGAGTTCTTGGTCGCTAAAAGTGTGCTTAAGCTCCGGGAGTTCTTGGGTGATTTTATCTACCAATTTTTTCATGGAGATGCCTTCTTGGAAAGTAACAGTGAATTCTGTCTTTCCTGAAAGGTGACGTAGTGCACCGATGAATTTTATTGTTAAAGGCACCTAATCTTCACTCTTAACACATAGAATAATCAGGATGTTAAAAATTTAGCTAAAACTTTCGAATTTTTCCTGCGTTAAAGTTTCTACGATGTCGGTTGCGATGTCAACGATTGAATCCGCCTGCTTCATCATGGCGTCACCATTTACTTCTTCCAGTTGTGATATTTGCTGAACAATAGTTTCGATTTCGATTAAAAAACGCAGGACAGAATCGTTTGTATCATGGTTTTTGGCTACTTCTTCGCGGATGAGTATTTCAATAAAAGCTGGTTCACCAAGGCTGTAGTAAATGGCGTTTCTGGCTTTTCTTATGGCTTCTATAACTAAGCTTGGCGCCATATACGGAATTTTTCGCGCTGCTTCGAGTTCAGCTTTGGCTTCACGCAGATATCTGAGTGCCCAACCTTTTCTGTACTCATCCATCATGATTCTTATGTCCAGATTTATTCGGCTATTTCGTCTTGATCTTCAAGTTCAGATTCGGTTTCAGAGTTGGCTTGAGCTAATGAAAGAGTCCTTGTAATGTAACCTGCAGTTTGGTTTCTAACGCGTGTAGTAGCGCCTTTCGTCAAAGCGTCAACTGATTTTTTGTTTTCGTCAAAGCTAGTGTTAAATTTGCTTGGAAAGCGAGCCATTAGTTCTTTGCCCAACTTTTTAATCTGATCAGTCTTTACTTTTCCCAGTTAGTATTCCTCCGTTGTTAACGATTTTTAGTTTCTCCGACGTTCAAAAACGTAGGAGCAACTCTCAATAGATGAGTGGCTTAATTTAAGTTTACGCCTTAAAGCTGCGAATTAAGTGACCGATAAGCAACGAGATGAAGTTGAAAGAAAAAAGTTGACTTTTTAGTTTACTTTTATGTTGAAGAATACCTCAAAGTTCTTGATTATTTGCTGGGCAACCTCTTCAACCTGCATTTTCTTTATTTCCGCCACTGCTTCAACAACGTTGCGTATGTAGGAGGGTTTAGTTAATTGCCCGTTGAAGGGTTGTTTCCAATATGTTACTGGACCATCGGTTTCTGTTAACAGGTTTGTTATGGGGGTTTTATCTACGACTTCGCGTATGCCGGGGGAGTAAGTTGCTGGTGGACCTTCCGTTATGAAGTAGCCGTTGTCTAAGGCTTTACTTAAGGCGCTCATAGGGTGGCTAAACCAGTGTAAAAGCACGCGTTTTAGGCGGTATGATGAGAGCATTTCAACGATTTTGTCGGTTGTACCCCGTGAATGAATGATCACTGGTAACTCTAGCGTTTCAGCTAAACGCAGCATTTTGTCGAAAACCATGGTTTGTTTTTCCCAGATGGTTTCGTACTTGTAATCTAAGCCGATTTCGCCGATTGCTTTAACGATGCCTTTTTGTTTTTGGATAAAGTCTATAGTTTCCTGAAGCTCCTTGTCTTCAATGACGTTTACGTTCCATGGGTGAATGCCTAAAGCTGGGTAAACAAGATCGGGGTATTTTTCGGCTAGTTTAACATCGTTTTGGCAAGTTTGCAGATCCATCGAATTAGTAACTAAAGCGGCTACGCCCGCGTTTTTTGCATCAGTAACTAGTTCATCGATGTGACCAACGTATTCTGCATCAGAGAGGTGAACATGTGCGTCTATTAGTTTCATTGTTGCTCAACGCTATATTTCATGTTTGAAGGTTTTATAATTTTTCTTTGCATTAACGCAAATTTATGGTTAAGGGCTATTTAAGGAAAAAACCGATAACAAAGGTTAAATATTGCCTTAAAGAGAAAAAGAGGCGAAAGAGATGTCGATATGACTGAATTAGAAATAGCCGTAGCCCCCATGCACAGATTATGCAAAAAAGCAGGCGCTGACAGAGTAAGCGAAGCAGCAGCAAAAGAACTCGCAAAGGCACTAGAAGAAATCGGCGTAAAAATCGCCAAAGAAGCACTCGATTTTGCGATGCATGCTGGAAGAAAAACCATCAAAGCGGAAGATATTGAAATTGCCGCTAGAAAAATCATGGGAAAATAAGTAAGCTCATAACTTAACAATTTCTCCCTTTCTTCTTTTTTGTTTAGTTCTGCTTTATTGTTCTTTGAAGTTTCTTCTGGTTATTGTTGTTGTTGAAGTTTTGTGTGCAAATGTTCTCTGGGCGGTTGTTTTTTGAGGTTTGTTTTGGGTTTGGTTTGTAGTTTTGGGTTTGTTGGGTTGTTCTTGTGGAGTGTTTTTTCATTATAGTTATGGGTTGTGGTCTATTGGTTGGTTATTTGGAAACTAAAAAACCTTAAAGTTAACCCGACATTAATGGTTGTTTTGACTTTAGCCGTATCTGAGTTTTAGGTTGTTTCTGAGGAGTCCCAAAGGAATTGGAAGTATTCTCGTGCGAACCCAACTAAACCGACGTGGTTGCTCCAGATGACTAGGGTTGGTTTGTCTTCGCCTAGGAACAGCATGGCTTCTTTGCCGTCAGCGATTACGCCGCCGCCAAACATATGGTCACGGGTACGCAGTTCGCTTAATCCAGGATATTTTTTTAGGAAGAGCCAATCTTCTTTTTTGCCAGCTGCCATTAGTTTCACCTTGACCGTTTTTTTCAAACCGCTACCCAATAATGGTTCAGCGAGGGTGATTACTGGTTTTGCGAATTCTGGGGCTGCAATTACGATTTCCAGAGATGCTTTTTTTAGGACTTCTTCTAGTTTAGCTAAGACGGCTTGTTGACCGCGCAGAATCAGCATGTCAGGGCGTTCAATGAGTTCTCGTTTTTCATACATGGGTTGGAGGTTTTCGGCAACTGTGTTTTCCCAGTTCAAGTACTTATCTTCTAGTCGAAGTTTGGTGAAACGTGTGGCTTCTAGAGGTGGAACAGGGTAGTACTTGAAGGGTCGGGTTTCGCTGCTTTTAATCCAGCCCTTTTCTTTGAGGGAGTTTAGGACTTCATACATTTTGCTGTAGGGCACTGTAGTTTGTTGGCTTATCTCCATAGCAGTCATTTGCCCACCTTCCAAGAGCACTATGTAAGCGTCGATTTCGTAGGCGTTCAAGCCCATTTCGCGAAGTGCTACCCGAGTGTTTTCGTTTATTGACATGTTCTCCCCTCACTCACCTTAGGAAACGTTTGGAAACCTTATTATCATTACTTCTGCACTTAAGCACTTCGAAATTAACGCTTAGATCCAAGAAGGCATATGTAATGAAAGATATCAAACCTACTAGAAGCATCTGTCCTGAATGCCTAACGGCAATAGACGCAACCATCTACGAAGACGATGGAAAAGTTTTCATGAAAAAATCATGCCCTGAACATGGGGCTTTCAACGAACTTTACTGGTCAGACTACGACCAATATGTTCGTGCAGAAAAATTCCGCTTTGAGGGCGAAGGAATGGAAAACCCCCGAACCGAAAAGAAAAACGGTTGCCCAAACGACTGCGGCATCTGCCCCGAACACAAGTCTCATACAGCGTTGGCAATTATTGATGTCACTAATAGATGCAATCTAACCTGCCCTGTTTGCTTCGCTAACGCTGCTGCTGCAGGCTACGTTTATGAGCCTACTAAAGAGCAAATCGTTGGAATGCTCGAGAACCTACGAGCTAACAAACCCGTAGCAGCTACTGCACTTCAGTTCTCGGGTGGTGAACCAACAATCCGCAAGGATCTCATCGATTTTATTCGAAAGGCAAAAGAATTGGGTTTCCAACACGTTGAAATCAACACAAACGGCCTCCGAATCAGCAAAGATGTCGAATACGCTAAGCAACTTAAAGCTGCAGGTGTCAGCACTATTTACCTGCAATTCGACGGATTAACTCCTGATGTTTACAAGTTTATCCGCGGAATTGATCTTCTCGATATTAAGATGAAAGCTATCCAGAATCTGCGTGAAGCTGGTTTCGAAAGCATAGTTCTCGTAGTCACATTGGTTAAAGGCGTCAACGACATGCAATTGGGAGACATCGTAAAATTCGCATTAGCTAATTTCGATGTTATCCGATGCGTCAATGTACAACCCGTTTCACTTTGCGGACGTTTACCCGCGCAAGAAAGGGAAAAAATGCGTATCACTATCCCTGACTTCATGCGTTTGGTGGAGGAACAGACAAACGGTATGGTTAAAGCTTCAGACTTCTACCCTGTTCCAACAGTTGCACCAATCGCTAAAGCTGTCGGAGCCCTTAAAGACAAAAGGTACCTAGAATTCACAGCACATCCCCACTGCGGCATGGCAACTTACCTGTTCACGGAAAACGGTAAAACCACCCCTATATCTCGCATTGCCAACGTCGAAAAATTCAATGCAGCAATGAAAAAAGTCTACGCAGAAGCAGCTAAAGGCAACAAAACCCGCGCTAAACTCCGCTTAGTAGGAGCTTCCCGATATATGAAGTTCAGTTTTCTACGCAAATATGTTTTGCGCGTATTAACTGAAGGCTCTTATGAAAGTTTAGGCGACCTGCAACGCAAATCACTTCTGCTTACTTCGATGCACTTCATGGATCCCTACAATTTTGACCTAGAGCGAGTACAGCGATGCTTAATTCACTATGCAGTTCCAGACGGACGAATAATCCCATTCTGCACCATGAACTCCATCCACCGCGCTGCAGTAGAAAAGAAACTTGGCGTTCCACTCAAAGACTGGAAAGCGCAACATAAGGTTGAAATAAGTCAACCACAATAAAAATGCAGACAAAAAGAACTAAAGTGAAAAAGTTATGGGTGGAAAAAAGAAGCTCGGCATAAAGCAGATGGAGAAGCAGCAGGTCAAAACTGACGAAGACAAAGCGAAAGAAGCAAAGAAGAAAGAGAAAGCTGGACCGCCAAAAGAACGAAAGACCATTGGTATAATGGTTCCAGATGCAAAAGACGGCAAAAACATCAACGAAATTAAAAAGATGCCTGTCTTAACACCGTACGCAGTTGCCACACGCTATGGCATACGCATAAGCGCAGCCAAAGAGTTCCTTGAACAACTCGAAGCAAACGGTTCAGTACAACTAGTCTCCGGAAGCCATAACATCAAAATCTACAAGCCTGCAGCCTAACTGCACAAATTATCTTTTATTTTAAAGTAATTTCTTTTAATTTTGGAGTTTTGTTTTATGAGTTTTCCAGATAGAGTTTATACAACAGAAGAAGTAAAAAGCGCTAAAGCTCTGGTTGATAAAGGCTACAAACACAATTTGGTTATTGAAGGCACAACTGAGTTTACGCAAAAAGTAAACCAAACCCTTGAACTGATTAAAACCGCAGGGTACTTTGATTTCTTGAGAACCTATGTAAGGAAAATTATGGAAATCGACGGAATATCCCAACTGCGCGAAACCGAAGTTGCCATCTGGGCAGGCAAATTCGCCGTAGAAAATCCAGTGGATGCCGCCAGCCTATTTATCCAAAAAGCCTACCACATGAAAGAATACTTAGAAGGCGAGCTATACTATGGCGGAAACGCAGAAAAACGGTCAGTAGCAAAACGCGTTGAGTTCTTGCAGAGTCTCAAAGACAAAACCAGCGATAAAGTTGTCAAAGAAGAGTGTGAGCGCCTGCTTGAAATGTGGAAAGATAGCTCGCTTGCGTTCTAAGCTGTTACTAACTGAACTTTTATTGTTGATCCGCTTTTAACTTGTTTGAAAATTTCAAGATTGCTGGTTATTTTTCCCAATATACTTACTGGGCTGTATGGTTGAGATTTGCCGAAGAAAATGCATAAGGCTCCATCCATAGGCCAGAATGCGATTGTGCCTTCTTCAACGGTTGACTTGGCTTTTTCTTCTCCCATTTTTATGGGGATTTCAAAGTAGACTTCTTCTTTGTATAATGCAGCTCTTCCTTCAATTGGAAGTTTGCGTACGATGGTATCGATTGTTCTTGGTGCTAGGAACCTGACGAGTTCGCCTTCAGCTTCACCTAAGTTTTCGATGAGAAACTTTATTTTTATATGTGAAACGTCTGCTTCGATACTCAAACTGGTCATACCCCTTAAAGAAAATTCAATAATTTCTGTAAATCAGAAGGTATAGTATGTGAAGTGTAATTTAACTCTTACACTGCCTACACCGAGTCAAATTGGCTAAAGGAGACTTAGAACTGTTTCTCCAATGAATTGAATCTGGTCTTCGGTGACTCCTGGATGAATTGGCAATGAGAACACTTGTTTTGACGCTTTCTCTGTTTCAGGAAGTTTGGCGCTTCCAAAGTTTTCTCGGTAAAACGGCATCTGATGCACTGGATTAATGTAGTAAACTTCGGCACCTATCCCTTTTTTCTTTAGTCCTTCAACAAGATGATTACGCTCATCCTCTGTGCCGCCCTTTAGTTTTGCAGTATAGAGATACCAACTGTGCAACCTGTCTGTTGATTCATATGGCAACACGAGTTTATTGTTTTTTGCCAGGATTTTTGTTAGTTGCAATGCGTTCTGGCGGCGTTTAGCTATAAACAAGGGCAACTTTTGCAGTTGAACGTTACCTATGGCGGCTTGTATTTCTGACATGCGATAGTTTGTTCCGAGCATAAGGGAGGAGTACTTGGCTTTTTCTCCATGTGTTCGAATCATACGCAAAGTTTCGGCTATTTGATCGTTGTTGGTGGTTACGACTCCGCCTTCACCAGTGGTTATGTTTTTGCTTGCGTAAAGACTCCAGCAAGTTGCATCTGCAAAAGTTCCTGCAGGCTTTCCCTCGTATGTTGTTCCATGCGCTTGCGCTGCATCCTCAACTATCGCTAAGCTGTGTTTTGCAGCTATTTCCCTTAGGGGTTTCATATCGGCTGAAAAACCGTAAAGGTCCACAGGCATTATAGCCTTAGTTTTTTTAGTCGCTGCCATTTCCACTGCTATTGGAGAAAGATTGTAAGTTTTTGGGTCAATGTCGGTGAAAACTGGTTTTGCGCCTGCCAAAACGACTGCTTCAGCTGTGGCTACAAAAGTGAAACTGGGCAAAATTACTTCATCGCCCTGCTTTACTCCAACCGCTAAGACTGCTGAGTGCAAAGCCGCGGTGCCAGTGTTAACGGCGACTGCATGTTTAGCGCAAGCGAAATCTGCAAAACTCTTTTCAAACTCCGTTACCTGGGGACCAGCTCCCAGTCCGCTTGTGAGCATGCCGCTTCTTAGGACTTTTACTACTGCTTGAACTTCTTCTTCGCCGATTTTTGGCAAGTTAATGGAAATCAACGTTTTCAGCCTCGCTTTTGTTAGATACAGGTAGACTTCTGGTATATTTCAGTTACCAAGAAAATAATCTGGGAGAATAAGCGTAAGTTGATAGCTGATTACTCAATTTCTATTTCTTTAATGGTTTTGTAATCTTCTACAACTCTAATTCCATGATTCCTAAATTGCTCGTCCAATTCGGGGTCGCCAGTGTCAACTCTTAAACTCTCTAATCGATCCAACTTGCTCTTGGTCGCAACCACAATAATGTTGTCTAAGCCTACTTGACGGATAACTTTTGAGCTAATCTGTTGGTTGCCTCGGCCAAAAATGAAGCCTTGACCCCCAATCGGTGTAACAATTATCCACGTGGATTTCCCGTTTATGGCTTGCAAGATCTGTTTTTCGCTAACATCTTTTGCGGTTATTTTTTTGTTTTGGAAGAGGTCTACGCCTAGGAGGGTTTTTTTCTGGTCTAAAAGGTCGCTTATTGTGCGAGTTGTTGTTCCTGGACCAACAATGTAGATTATGTCGGGTTTCATTTCTTCGATTATGTAGATAGCTATGGCTGCTTGATTTTCTACTTCGCTCTCAGTCATTGGGCTCTCCATTTTATTGCCCTGAATCAGGTGTGGCTCATAGGGGCTCAGCAGGTACCCATAAAGCTCCGCGGACAAGTGCCCCTGCCTAAACGCTTGCTCATCCACATCCATAACTTCTGCTTCTCTAAGGGGCAACTCACCCCATAGAAAGGTGGCAACCACTCTGGCTGCGGCTTGAGGGCTAACCGCGAATATAGCACTGTGCATTTTAACACCAGTTGGAACACCGAGCACAGGGACTTTGAGATCAACAACTTTTAGTATATCACGGGTTGTTCCATCTCCACCACAGAAAACCAGCAAATCAACCCCAGCGGCAACTATGCCTTTTGCGATAAACTGTGTGTCTTCAGAAGTGGTTTCTTTTTTACTTTCACCGACAACTCTGCAAGAAAAGCCGCATTTTTCAGCTTGATTCTGCCCCATGTCGCCAGCGCCAACGATTAATTTTAGGCTTTCTTTGGCTAGGCTTAGTTGTATGAGGAACGTTTCGGCTCTTTGGGTTGCCACTGGTTTAGCTCCCAAGGCTATGGCTTGGGTTAGGATTGCTTTACCATCTGTTCCTTTTAATCCGACAGCACCGCCCATGCCTGCAACTGGATTAACTATGAATCCGACGGTCTTTGTAGGAATCACATTTTGTGGATTGGTCATTGCAGGAACCTTCGGTAATAATAGGTGCTGGGTTAATAAAAACTAAAATAAAAAGAGAAGAAAAGAAAAGTTGATCTGCGAATTTTAGTATGTTTCGCAGCCGATGTATTTCTTGTTGACTTCGTTGAGCCATGGATACAGCTTGTGCAGTTTATCCATTGATTCGGCAACTTTCTCGGTTGGGTATTCGTATGGTTGGAGTCTGCCGCTGAAGTATTCATCGTAAGCTGCCATGTCAAAGAATCCGTGACCGCAGAGCACAAACAGGATGGTTTTTGCTTCACCGGTTTGTTTGCATCTAAGTGCTTCGTCGATAGCGCCTTTGATTGCGTGTGAGGGTTCAGGGGCTGGGATGATGCCTTCAGTTTGGAGGAAAAGTTTTGCAGCGTCGAAGACTTCTATTTGGCTGTAGGCTTCTGTAGTCATCTTTTTCTCCTGTACCAGTACGCTGATGGTTGGAGCGATGCCGTGGTAGCGTAGTCCTCCTGCGTGGATTGGTGCGGGTATGAAGTCGTGCCCTAAGGTGTGCATGGGGACGAGAGGGGTAATTTTTGCTGTGTCGCCGTGGTCATACTGATATATTCCTTTGGTAACTTTGGGACAGGCTGTGGCTTCTGTAGCAATGAACTTTGTTTCTTTAGGAGCTTTCTTCATAACTTGGTCGTAATAGAAAGGCCAC
>Ga0209585_10000140_pt1 | contig 27958 bp, 18 predicted proteins | sample NGEPerone_FD_185491 | JGI IMG/M metagenome (GOLD analysis project Ga0209585, IMG submission 185491) | Arctic peat soil microbial communities from the Barrow Environmental Observatory site, Barrow, Alaska, USA - NGEE Permafrost154B-one... | ecosystem: Environmental > Terrestrial > Soil >... | reverse complement strand
TGGTGAGGTTGAGCGACAACTCAACCCACTCGAGGTCGGATACCGACTCCCGAAGCCGAGCCAGGTCCGGCCCGTCCTGGTCATAGGCGAGAATCCACAGCCGCGCGTCCGGCCAGTCACGGCGCAACAGGCGCATGGCGTCGACGGCGAGCCCGGCGTTGTAGTGCGGGAGACCGGAGTTCGTCGCCACGGTGACCAGGTGCGGCTCCCGCGGCGGCCGGCTCGCGGCGGGCACGGGGCTCGGGACGAACGGCGAGACGATGTGGATCCGCTCGACCAGGTGATCGGGCAGCGCTGCGCCGATGTCGGCGCTGACCGCCCAGATCTGGTCGTATGCCCGGAGACTGAGTCGCAGGAGCCGAGCCCGCCAGGGCGGCTGCGCCTCGATCTGACGACGGACGGCACCCGAGTGCAGGACGAGCACGGTGCGACCTGGCAGGAGCGAGAAGATGGGTGACAGCACGATCGCCCGCCACACCCGGGTGATGTGGAGCAGGTGTAGGCACCGCCGGCGCCAGACGCCGGGCAGAGCGCGCACAGCGCGGGCCCGTGAACCTGTATCGACGTACCGGACCTCGTGCCCGGCCGCGCGAAGCACTGCCGTGAGATCCTCGACCGAGCGTGTCACCCCGCCCACCGGACCGGGGTGCTGGGCCCACTGCACGACGCGGATGTCCCCTGGTCGTCGGCCCGCCGGGCCCGTGCCGTCGTCCAATGCTCAGTCCAGCCGCGAGCTGGTCAGCACGCCCAACAGGTGACCGCCAGCGGTGATGACCGCGAGCGGAACGAGGACAGCGAGCAGCACGTGGCTGCCCAGCAGGTCACCCCGAGCGACGTCGACGACACCCGCCACGAGGGCAAGCAAGGAGGCCTCGACCGCCACGAAAGCCCGGAAGATCGGCACGTAGCCCAAGGTCCTGCGTAGGGCCGCGAGACCGGAAACGTGCGACCGTGCGGTGGATGCGACGTCGTCCAGCATCGGTCGACCAGTCTTGGCCCGGGCGACGTGAACCAGGTCGGTGAACGCCTTGTTGACCAGCACGATGACGGCCACGACGAAGCCCAGGACGGTCCAGCCGCCGACGTCCAGCGGGGCGGACAGAGAGTAGCCATCCGCCCTCAGCCCAAGTGCGATGGGTATGGCCCCCTCCGTGAGGTAGTGGCCCACCCGGTCCAGGTAGATCCCGGCCGGAGAGAACCGCTGCCGCCAGCGGGCGACCTCGCCGTCGCTGCAGTCGAGCAGGATCTGCAGCTGCATGGCGAGGACGACGATGACCGGACCCACCAGGCCCGGCAGCGGCAGGGCGAACGCACCCAGGACACCGGCCACGATCATCAGCCAGGTGACCCCGTTGGGACTGATGCCCGTGGGCAGCAGCCAGCCGGTCACCCGGATGCTGAGGTGGCGGATGTAGAGGGCACCCGACCAGTGCTCGGCGTTGTACCGGGCCATGTGGTTCAGCGGCTGGGCAACCGCTCTGAGCTGTTCCAGACTCGGGTGGTCGTCGGCCGGGTCATGTGCCAGGGGTGTGCTCATCCGCCAGCTCCCGGTGCTGGTGCTACTTCTGGTGCATGGACGGGGGTGGGGCGCTGCGCCACGATCCAGCGGCGCCATCCAGCGGTGGACTCGGCGAGGTAGAGCACGGCCAGCCAGACGGCACCCACGGCGAGGACGACGGGAAGGGCATCGGGGGCCCATGCCACGACGGCGAGCACCACGAGCAGCCGGCCGTCGACGCCGAGCCCTGCGAGGGTGAGCCAAGAGGCGGCCGGTTCCCCGGTGTCGCGAAGCCGGTAGACCACGTCGTAGCGGTGGTAGGCAACAGCGGCGAGGAAGGCGAAGGCCAGGCCTTGCTCGGCGGCCACCAGATGCACCCAGCCGACCGTCGCGATCACCACTGCCTCCACGAGCCACATCAGAGCCGGCAGCTGCCAGTCCAGGACATTGGCCACGGGCAGACGTACGGCGCGCCCGAACAGGCGCGCCACCGGACCCAGGTCGAGCTGAACGTCGAGGTGGCCCCACGCGGCACGGGGAGCGGCCGGCGCCACGCCGTCGCGTCCGTTCAGCGCCTTGACGGTGCGGCCGCCCTGCGTCCAGATCACCGAGAGGGAGACCGTGACGATGAGCAGCCACAGCACGAAGCGGGGGTTGCCGGTCAACAGACCGAGGGAGATCAGCAGGTATCGCTCCGCGATCGGCATGTGGATGACCTTCTTCACCCAGTGCACGACGGTCTGCCGCGTGCGCGGGGGTGGAGCAAAGGTCGTCCGGTCCTCAGACAGGCCCAGGTCACGCTCCTGGCCGAGGGGGAGCACATCGGGCCGGCTGCGACGCACCGGCCGCAGCCGGTGCTCGTAGGCGTAGTCCTCGAGGTGGCGCACGGTCACCACCGCCATGGCGACGATGGCTAGCGTCCAGGGATGGTCACCGGTGTGCGCGGCGACCAGGGCCAGCGCCGCGAACACCGAGTACTCCTTGACGCGGTCGCCGACGGCGTCGAGCCAGGCCCCGAATGAGCTGAAACGCCTTGTGAACCGGGCGATCTCGCCGTCCACGCAGTCGATCACCAGCGAGGCCTGCACGAGGACCGCGGCCACCACCCATAGCCACCGGTTGCCCGTCGCGACGAGCCCAGCAGCCAGCACGCCCAGGGCGAGGCTCACCGCGGTCACCGCGTTGGGTGACCATCCCAAGCGCAGCCCGATACCGGTGACCCTGCGCGAGAGCGGCCGCACGGCATACGTCGAGACGAACCCGTCTCCCCCGCGGGAGGCGCCTCTCAACCGCTGCCGCCACGGGCCTCCTGCGGCACCCTCAGCGCTGGCCTCGCAACGGGAGAAGGCGAACGGACCGAGTGGCACGGCCTGCACCGGTATGCCGGAGCGCACCAGGGCGAGCACTGCCAGGGCGAACGGGTCGGCATCGGGGTGCGCGATGTTGGCGGCTTCGCGCCACGCGTCGGCAGCCGCTGCCCGGTGGCCCGGAGCCACCCGCAGCAGCCCGGGCAGGGCGCGGTTCGGCCGTGTGACGACGTAGCCTGCCGTACCGACGGACTCCACGAGCTTGCCATCCACGCCGACCCGAACTGCCGGCAGGTGCGCCAGGCCGCGATCCACGCTCTCGGGGAGCACCACTGCGGCGCCGGTCGCCACCCCCGGCTTGTCGAGCAGGTCAAGGAGGGCAGGGACGCTGGTCGACAGGTCCGCCGCCGCGACGACGAGTGGCACATCCTGTGCGGCAGCCGCCAGGTCTGCCAGTGCGGTCATGGCAGCGCCCACGGCGGCGTCAACGTCAACACGGGTGCCGGCCGGGCTCACGACGTCGAGCACTGCCAAGGGTTCGGTCCCCACGACGCGGCCGAGGATCGCCAGGTCCGAACCCGTCGACAGGCCATGGACCGCCCGCGCTGCTTCGTTGCCGACGAGCTGCTCGGGATACGGGCTCACGTCGGCCTCACTTGCTGTCTTCCGCCAGGTGTGCGGTGTACTGCTCCAGCACGTCCGCCATCGGGCCGTCCGCGGCCAGCCGGCCGGACCTCAGGTAGAGGCCACGGGTGCTGAAACGCTTGAGGTCGCCCTCCGAGTGCGAGACCAGGAAGAGCGTGCGGCCCTGTTCCAGCAGCGACTCCATCCGCAGGTAGCACTTCTCACGGAAGACCTTGTCGCCCACGGCAAGCACCTCATCCACGAGGATGATCGGCTCGTCAAGGGTGGTGATGACGGCGAAGGCCAGGCGCGCCTTCATGCCGGAGGAGTAGTGCCGGAAGGGCGTGTCCAGACCCGCCCGCACCTGCGGTCCGGCGAAGTCGACGATGTCGTCAAAGCGCTCGTCGATCTGCGAGTTTCTCAGCCCGTGGAGCCCGGCCGTCAGATAGATGTTGTCCCGCGCCGAGAGCTCACCGACGAACCCTCCGGTCAGCTCGATCAGCGGGGCGACCCCGTCTGTGACCGTGACCGAGCCCTCGTCCGGGAGCAAGACGCCGGCAATCATCTTCAGCAGGGTGCTCTTGCCGCTGCCGTTCCCGCCGACCAGGCCGACAGCCTCACCGGCCCGGATGTCGAAGCTGATGTCCTTGAGCGCCCAGAAGGTCTCCTTCGGTGCACTGTTCCTGCCATGGAAGACCATCTCGCGCACCGACATACGCCGACGCCGGGCTCGGTAGAACTCGATGCCGAGCCCTTCGACGGAGATCACGGTGGACATCGGCTCAGATCTCCTTGAGGACGGCGCGCTCAAGGCGCCCGAAGACGGCAAAGCCGACGAAAAGCGTGACCATCGTGACCACCAGACCGACGCCGATCGCGCCCCACTGGATCGGAATACGGTCGTGCTTGAAGAATCCGGCCCGCATCATCTCGAGTACCCCTGTCATCGGGTTGAGCCAGGTGAGCTTGTCCCAAGGCTTGGGCACCAGCTTGCCCGCGTAGATGACCGGTGTGATGTAGAAGAGCATCCGCAGGAGGATCTTGATGACCCGCTGCATATCGGTCACCAGGGTGGTCACCGGAGCAAGGATCAGGCCGAGGCCGATCAGGAACAAGAACTGCACCACGATGCCCAGCGGTAGCAGAGCGAGCCATCCGTTGAGGTGGGTCTGGCCCTTGATCACGTAGAAGAGGGCGAAGAAGATCAGGACGGGCAGCGACCACAGGTACTCGATGCCCTTTGCCACCACGACTCGGGCCACCCAGATCTCGCGTGGAAGGTTCGTCGAACGGACCAGCTTGGCTTCCTGGAGCAGCGCCCGCGACGTCTCGGTGATCGCACCCGAGAACCATTGCCAGGGCAGCAGCCCGGCGACGAGGAAGAGGAAGTACGGGTCGTGTCCCAGCGCCGTCTTTTTGAAGATGTAGACGAAGACGACGAAGTAGATCAACGACATGAGCAACGGGTCGAGGATCGTCCACACATAACCGAGGACCGAGCGGGAGTACCGCACGCGCAGGTCACGGATGACCAGCGTCCACAGCACGTTGCGCTTGGCCATGACGGCCTGCGTCCGGGTGATCAGCCTCATTTATCCTTGCCCTCTTCGCCCTATGCTCCTGTTCGTACACGGCGCCCATCAATGTGCATGCTCGCCGCACTGTCCGGCGACCGAGGCTACGCCACGCCGCCGCGAGGTCTCCACTTCTGTGACAACGAAGTCGTAAAGATCGCCAGGATCTGCCCCCAGGCCCGCATAGTGGGCTCGAGATCACGGCCTCCGGCCGGCCGGCGCGAATTGGGCGACATGGGCAGGTCGAGTAGCCTTGTGGCGCATCCTCGAAGTCCGCCAACGTGGCCTCCGGGGGACGACCGACCACTCTTGAACAGGGAGCAGATGCGAGATTTCTCCGCCCCGTTGCGCCCCGGCGTCTGGGTGACGGCACTGCTCGCGGCCAGCGCGACGGTCATCGTGGCGTCGGCGGTCGCAGGGTGGGAGCCAGCGCTGTGTGCAGGCTTGCTGCTGAACTATGTGGCGGACTCCCTGCTCTATACCAAGGATCCGAAACTGGCCACCTGGCTCGGCCAGTGCCACCTCGCGGCAGCGCATCGCGCGCTGTTCCGGCAAACCTTCGCCGTCTTGGGCTGGGTGGTGGCCGCCGAACCCCCGCCTTGGGCGATCCTGCTGTCACTCGCGGCCGTGGTGCTGATCCACATCACCCACGGCGGCTATCGCATGATGTCCGTCCGCAACCGCAGGCTGGTCCGCGGCCGCCTGCGGTGGGTCAACCTCGACGTCGAGGGCATCAGGCAGAGCGCGCTGCCTCTTCCGCCGCCGCTGCCGGCGGTTGGGCCGATCGCTGGGCCGCGAGTCATCCTGCACGTCGACGTCTTCCTCGTGCTCGGCCTGTTCCTGTCGTGGGCCAGCGCGTCCATGGCGCCTGTCATCGTCGCTGTCGCCCTGGTCCTGGTCTCGTCCGGGTGGGTGGCCTGGCGGGTAGTGCAACGCCACCATCTCCTGCGCCAGCTCCCCTCCTGCGCAGAGGAGAACGCGCGCGTTCATGCGGCCCTCGAACGGCTGGCACCGCAGGTCGCCGTCTACTTCAGCGGCGGACCTGCCATGACGTACCAGCTCAACGTCTGGTTGGGGACCATCGACCGTCTGCACCAGCCCACGGTCATTATCCTGCGCCAAGCCCATCATCTGAAGCATCTCCTGCCCACGACCACCCCGATCGTCGTGTTGCCTCGAGCCCGCGACGTCGAGGAGCATCAAGTGCCCTCGCTGCGGGTGGCCCTGTATCCGACCACCGTCATCAAGAACAACCACATGCTCCGATTGCGCGGCATCCGGCACGTGTTCATCAACCATGGAGATGGCGACAAGTCGGTGACCTACAGTCCCGTGCACCGCGTCTTCGACGAGGTCTGGGTCGCCGGCGAGGCAGCCTGCGATCGCTACCTCAACCACGGGGAAGGCATCCGGCGAGACCAACTCGTGCAGGTCGGGCGCCCGCAGCTTGCCCACATCCGGCGCGCTCAGATGGCTCCCGACGCGAACGGCGTACCAACCGTTCTCTATGCACCGACGTGGGAGGGCAACTTCGACGGCGTCGACTACTCGTCCGTGGGGCCCCTGGGCGAGGCGATCATTGAGGCGCTGCTGCGCGGGCCCCGCCTGGTCCGCATCCTGTTCAAACCCCACCCGGCGACCGGTTCACGACTTCCCCGTGCAGCAGTGTCCCTTCAGCGGATCGAGGCACGGCTCCGGGAGGCACCCGGCGCGCACCGGATCGTGGAGACCGGCCCGGACGCGCTGTACGACGCCTTCAACGAGGCCGACGTGCTTATCGCCGACATCTCCAGCGTGGTCGCCGACTTCCTCGCCTCCGGCAAGCCCTACTTGGTCACCAACCCGCGCGCTGTCCCTGTTCAGGCGCTCCGTCGGGAGTTCCCTTCCACCTCCGCTGCTGGGATCGTGGAGCAGGACGCGACCAACGTCGCTGAGCTGATCGCGGACGCAGTGGGGACGGACTCGTTGCGCGAGCGTCGGGAACAGTTGGCCACCTACTTCCTCGGGACACCTGTTGCAGACCCCGTTGAGGAGTTCGCGGACGAGGTGGACCGAGCCTGCGCGCGGGCGTCGCATGCCGGCATCCTGGACCAGCCCAAGCATCTTGAGGTACCCCGATGATGGCCCAGCTCCCAGCCCTGTGGCTTTTGGCTCTGTCCCTCGCCGCACCCGCCAGTGCCATCCTCGTCGTCGACGACCGGCCCGCGCTCGGTGGCGTGCTGTATGCCGTTGGGCTCGCCCTCGGGGTCAGCGCCGAATGGCTGTTACACCGCATGGAGCCGACCCATCGGGTCCTGGAAAGCGTCCATCTCGGGTTCGCGGTCCGCTCTGGGCTGCGCGACCTGAGCCTGCTCGTTCTGGTAGCCGTATGGGCACGCCCGGACACCGACCTCGTCGTCGCCGTCACGATGGCCGTGGTGCTTGTCGCGGTCGCGCGGGTGAGTGTCGCGGCGCTGGTGAACACCAGTGCCCGACTGCGCGACCAGCCCGTGTCGTGGCGGAACATGCAAGTACCCGGCGTGGTGCGTGTTGTCCCGGTGAACCTTGGCTGGTTGGGCCTCAGTTCCGGCGTAGCGTGGTCCACCGCGCCGGTAGGCGTGGGGGTCGTCGCCGCGTTGTTCGGAGCACCAACGGCAGCAGTCTGGGTGACAGCCGCGGCCGGGGTCCTCATCGCCGCCGTACTGCTCGTCACGGCTGCCGTCGACTTCGCCCGGGCCAGGCGAGACACCCCAACAGAGCAGACGATCGAGCAGCTCCGGGCCGCTCTGTCCGACTATGCGCCTGAGGTCGTCTTCTACTACAGCCGTCCCGAGCCCATCGGATACATTGCCAACGTGTGGATGCGCCCTCTCGAAGCGCTCGAGCGCCGGGTGCTGGTGGTGGTGCGGGAGCCGCACAACGAGCCGTTGGTCGAGACGGAGTCCCTCCCCGTCCTGCGGATCACGCCAGCCGCCTACCTGGAGCGGGTGCTGCCCCCGTCGGTGCGCCTGGCCCTGTACCCCTCCAACGTGGCCAAGAACAACCACCTCATCCGCCTCCCGGGGATCGTGGACGTCTTCGTAGGTCACGGCGACAGCGACAAGGGCGGCAGCGCCACCGTGCTCACTCGCATCTTCGACGAGGTATGGGTGAGCGGCCCGGCCGCACGCGACCGCTACCGTGTCGCAGATGTGGGCGTCCGGGACGAGCAGATCCACGAAGTGGGGCGACCGCAGCTGGCCGAGATCTCCCGGGCCGCCGCGCCCACGGGTTCGGGCATCCGTGTCACGGCTCGGGCTGCGGCGACCGCTCCATCAACCGTCGTCTCCGTAAGCGGTGACTCGGCGGACGGCGGTGGGGCAGACGGTGCGTGCACGGTTCTCTACGCCCCGACCCGCGAGGGGTTCTACTCCGAGTGGGACTACTCGTCCGTGCTCACCCAAGGGGCAGTCATCCTTCGCCGCCTCCTGGGGCTCCCGGACGTGCGGGTGCTCTTCAAACCCCACCCGGGGACCGGAACCGACAACCCCGATTATCTGGTCGCGCTCAGGGTGCTCACGGTGATGGTCGAGCGCGCGGGCGCACCGCACGAGGTCGTCACCGGCGCCGAGGGCCTGTACGACGCATTCAACCGGGCGGATCTGCTGGTAAGCGACGTATCCAGCGTGATCACCGACTTCCTGGCGTCAGGAAAGCCCTACATCGTGACCAACTTCAGCACTGAGACCCCCGACGAGTTCCGTCGGACCTACCCCTCGGCTGCGGGCGCCTACGTCCTGGGGGGTGACGGCGGCGAGGTGGTCTCCTTTGTGGCTGATGCCAGAACGGTCGACTCTCTCCGGGCAGTACGGGAGCAAACGGCCCGCTACTTGCTGGGCGACGTCAGTCAGGACCCGCAGCAGCGTTTCGCCGATGCCGTAACCGCAGCCATCAACCGCGCGACGGCGACCGCGCTCTGATCTGCCGGCGGTCCGCGTCGCTGTCCGGTCGGCGCCGCGAGAGATGCCTTCTCGTTCGCGGCCGCCTGCACATCACCTCGGGCGCATCGAACGGCGTCCGGCCGCGACCAGCTGGGTGAGGCGCTCAGCGAGAATCGGACCCGAGGTGATACTCCGGGTCCTCACCCCCCCGAACACGGGCACGACCAGGACCTCGTCCAGTGTCACCGGCTGAAGCGGGGCGCCAAGCTGAAGCGTGACCCGGTAGGTGCCGGGGCGCGTTCTCTCGCCTTCCGGTGCCGCCGCCAACCAGTCTCGGGGACTGGCCCCAACCGGGGTCATCGACAACGTGAGCGCGTGCCCGTCATCCCGCTGCAACGTCACCTGCGCGTCAGCAGGCGGCTGGGTCCACCAACCGTTCAGCCGAAGGCCGATGCGAGTCCGGCCGACCTTGGTGAGCTTCGAGCCGCGAAGCAGACTGGTCGCCTTACCCGCGCTCAGGCCCACTTCCAGGGACAGGTTGTGATGGGGGTCGGTGTCATACCGTCTGCTCAGTCGGCCCGCAACATCGACGAACAGGCCAGGTGCGTCAACGCTGTCGGTACGGACCGAACCAAGTCGATCGGTTCGGCTCCAGCCGAAGCACCCAACCCTGACGTAGAGATCATGGATACCCGTGCGCAGCGCAGCGCCGCCAGCGGCCGTCGTGGGGTCGAGGCGAGCGGTGCCACGCCAGACAACCTGTACCCCCCCTCTGCCGGGCTCGAGATGCATCGAGAGAGGCGCGGGTAGGAACCACTCGTCACGCAGGGTTCGGTGCCTTATCACGACGTCGCCCAAGGCCCCGTCGATCTGGTCTCCGACATGACGCGCCTCGTCAGTAGCCCTGTCCCCGGTGACCGAGCGGGGCAGGAAGAGACGGCCGTCCTGTTCCTCGAGCAACAATGGCTGCTTTCCCGCCAGCAACCGCACCTCGACGTCTATGTACATCCCATCCGCACCGGGTCGCAGTCCGGTCAGCGTCGACCGGGCTTTGACCCTGTTGTACGACTCGGCCAGCGCGAGCAGCTGTTCACGGGTTCCGCGGCGGACGAGCTGGGCCCGCACCCGCATGGCTGCGCCCATCCCGGCATCCACCGAAACAGGGAATCGCTCTTCCATAAGCGTTCGGACTTCGTGAACGAGATCTTCGAGGTAGTCCGGCGGGTGCTTCAGGACTTTGGCGCCGCCGAGTCGCCCCAGCAGCTCGACCCGCAAGAAACGCCGGTAGAAAGGATCACGCAGTTCACCAGGTTCGGTGTGAGCGTCCACGACGTCGAGCACCTCGCGCAAGTTGGCGTAGTAACCTGCCGGGTCGAAGCGCTTGGAGCCAGCGTTCCCGCCGCCGGGACGCCGCAGGTAGCGGTAACAGACATAGTCGGCAACGATCGTTGCCTGCGCAGCCGCAAAGTAAGCCTGCGCCATGAACAGCTGGTCCTCGAGGCGCCGCGGACCCTCCGGGTAGCGGATGGCCTTATCCCGCAGGAACTGGGTCCGGAACATCTTGTGCGGCGTCAGGCTCTCCATCAACGGCGCGGAGAACACGTCGCATCGGGGGCGCTGCTCCCTGTACACCTCGTGGTTGACTCCACGGAAGTCGCTGATCACCTTGCCCAGCACCACATCGGCTGAGGCCGTCGAGGCCGCGACGTACATCCGTTCGAGCGACTCCGGTTCGAGAGAGTCGTCCTGGTCCATGAACATGACGTACTCACCGTGGGCGTGGTCGGTGCCCACGTTGCGTGGCTTGCCCGGCCAACCGGAGTTCGGGATCGGGATGACCTCGACGTGCTGGTGCTCGGCCTCAAGCCTCCGCAGCCGGGGCAGGGAGTCGTCAGTGGACCCGTCGTCCACAAAGATCAGCTCCAGCTGCTCCGGCGGGAGGGTCTGCCCAAGCAGCGACTCGATACAGGGCTGGATGCAGTCCTCCGCGTTGTAGACGGGCACGACGATACTGACCTTGATCACAGCTGGGTTCCTCCTCTGGGTGCCGGCAGGCATCCGGACCTGTTCGACTCAGCGGGTGTCCGAACTACGCCCAGTCGCACCTGGTCACTTCTGGTCTCAGGCGTTGCGTCGAAGGCAAGCTCGCAGGCGGGGGTGAAGGAGGGAAGTTTCGCGTTGAGCACGGCATCCTCTCCTGCAGGGCTGATCGTGCCCGGGACCGTGATGTCAAACCTGCCCTGCTCATCACGTGCGTGCAGCCGGATCGGCAACGTCACCCCCGGACCCAGGTGAATCGGTAGCGGCGCGCTCACCTCCAGGACGTCGACACCCAGGGTCGTGCTGACTTCACCAGCAGCACCTGCGATGGTCCGCGTCAGAGACCTGGTCTGCTGGTCCAGGTCGATGCTGAGATTGTCAGCCTCTGTCCAGTAAGGGATGGCTACTCTGGGCGGCGACCCGAGCACACCCGGAACCAGCGGACCTGCGGCTGACTCTGCGCGGTTGGAACCGACCCGCCTTGTGAGGGTTGGGCCCGCACCCCAGTCCACGAGCCGGACGAAGATGTCCCACACGCCACCAGCAAGCGTGGTACCGGCCACCGTCGTAGGGTCGAACGTTACCGTCGCACGCCGGCGCAGCCCGGCCCCCGGTCGGTCCGACGCCCGCTCGTCCGCCAGATCAGCTTCAAGGATGAGCTGCTGCTTGGTCTTTCGGTGTCGAAGCAGGACCTGTGCTCGTCGCTCGCCGATGGATGCGCCCAAGGCACGGTTGGCAATTGACACGTCGGAGATGGGCACCTCCAGGACCCAGTCCTCCCCGAGGCACACCAGCGCGGGTGAGCCATCGGGCTGTTCAACCATCAGCGTGAAGTCGAGAGCCAGCGCGCCAGATGACCAGCCGACCTGTTCCAGGCGACACGTGAGGCCTAGCCCGGCCTCGAACTCGGCCAGCCGGACGAGGTCATTGAAGCGATCAGCCCGCAACAGCTCGGAGCGGACTCGGTACTGCGGACCCAGCGCGGCCCAGACACCAGGGCTGGTGAACCGATCCATGGCGAGACGGCGGATCTCGGCATAGATCTTGCGCCGGTATTGGGGCGAGCAACTCGCAAATGCCTTGCCGCCCACCCTGTTGAGCATCTCGACGCTGTACCACCTGCGCAGCACGAGGTCCCGTAGCGGTCCGGGCTCGGTCAGGCGCTCAACGACGTCGACCGCCTCGCGCAAGTTGCCGAAATAACCCTTGGGCACGATCGGGTCGAAGCCGGCGTTACCAGCGTCATCCCGGGCGATGTGGTGGTAGCACGTGTAGTCCGCGAGCACGGACACGACCTCGGCCAACAGGTAAGCCTTGACCACAAAGAGGTGATCCTCAAGTCGCCGCGGCCCTTCGGGGAATCGAATTCCGTGCTCGTTCAGGAACAACCTGCGAAAGCCCTTGTGGGGCGTCATGTGCTCCATGAGCGGGGCGGTCTCCAGGGTGCATCGCTCGCGGTTCTCCCGGAAGAGGGTGCGCGGGACCCGGCGGCCGTGGCCGACGACCTTGCCGATGACGATGTCCGCATGATTGCGGCGCGCCATTGCGTACATGCGTTCCAGAGCCTCGGGCGCGAGCGAGTCGTCGTGGTCGACGAAGTAGACGTACTCACCCACCGACGCGTCGATGCCGACATTGCGCGGTTTGCCGGGCCATCCGGAGTTGGGGATGTGGATGACGGTGACGTTCGCATGCTTGGCGGCGAGCTCGTCCAGCCGCGCTGGCGTCTGATCAGTCGAGCCGTCGTCGACGAAGATGACCTCGTACTCACCAGTCGGCATCGACTGGTGCAGCAACGAAGCCTCGCAGGGCTCGAAGTACCGGCCCGGGTTGTACACCGCCACGACGACGCTCATCTTGACTCCGGTGCGGGGCTCGGTGGCTGCGCGCCGACTGGTGAGCTTGGGCCAACGCACCGCCATCAGCTCAGCGTCGGCTTCGAGCCGGACGCGGCATCGTTGGCGGCGGCTTCTGCGCCCTCCGGCATCTCGTCACCCGGCTCCGCCTCGTGGATGTCTTCCGCGACCTGAGCCGAGACCTCATGGGAGGCAAAAGGATCGGCGCGTCGGATGTCGATGACGTGCCCCGTGAGGTCGGAGAGCATCGTGTCAAGGCAGGCACGTGCGACGGTCTGCGCGTCGAGCAGGGAGCCCTCCGGCTCGGCACCGAACGCCTTCGTCCGCATGGGGGTGTTGGTGCGCTCGGGGTTGATGCAGTTGACTCGCACCCCAGCCCCGGCCCACTCGTCCGCCAGCGCCTGGGTCAGGTTGACCGTCGCGGCCTTGGCCGAGGAGTAGAGACTGTAGCCGCTGCGCCCTCGCGTATAGGAGCTGGAAGTGAACAACAGCAGCGCCCCACCCGTTTTGCACAGGTAGGGGTAGAACTCCTGGGCGATGAGGATCGGGGCGATGTAGTTGACCTCTGTTGCGGCGTAGATGGTCTCCTCGGAGGTCTCCTCCAGCGTGCCTCTTGGCAGCACACCTGCCGTGTTGACGACGAAGTCCACCCGGCCACTCTGCTCAAGCACGGCCTGACGCGCCGCGACGATATCGGACCTGCGCTCGACGTGCGTGCGGGTCGAGGAACGGCTGAAAGTGTTCACTGTCGCGCCATAGCCAGCCGCCATCATCGCCACGTCGGCCCCGATGCCGTAACTGCCGCCGAAGACCACGACCGTCTTGCCCTCGAGGGCGTCGCGGTACTCCTGCTCGGTGCGTTGCTGGGGCAGGTCGTGGCTGGTGAGCTGGAAGAGCTTGTCGGCCAGGTAGACGTCAATCGGCTCGGTGACCTTCATGTTGCGCTCGTCACCCAGGACGACGGCGATCGGCACGTCCGGCAGGTAGCGCAACACCACGGTGCAGTCGTCCGTCGCGGTAAAGTCGGGATCCTTGACCGCCAGCTCGTAGGCGCGGGAGATGACCGAGAACCGGAACGCCTGCGGCGTCTGACCGCGCCGCAGCTCCGAGCGACGCAATACGTCGCTGATCTCGTCGGACTCGTTGACCTGGATGATCGTGTCGGCCGAGGGGATGGCCGTATCGACGGCCTCGTGCAGCTCCAGCGCGGCGACGCAGTCGGCGATGATCCGCTGGCTCAGCAGCGGACGGACGGCGTCGTGGAACAGGACGTTGCACTCCTGCGGCCCCAGCGCTCCGAGCGCGCGGGCCGTCGTGCCGTTGCGCGTGTCCGCACCCTCCAGGATCTGGGTGACCTTGTCGTAGCCACCCTCGCGCACGATTGCCCTCACGGCGTCAAGGTGACCCGGGGCCATCATGACGATGACCTCGTCGATCAGGGGACTGCTTTGCAGCACGGCGATCGTGTGCTCGATGATCGGCCGGCCCGCGATCTTGATCAGCTGCTTCGGGATGTTGAGCCCGACACGGGTTCCCACACCACCTGCCAGGACGACGGCGACGTTACGAAAAGAGCTCACCGACCGAGGGTACCGGGTGGACCCAGCTGCGCCTCACGTGTGGTGACTGTCAGCGTCCGGTTGCCGAGGTCGAGCGCTGCGCTCGGTCTCCACCAGCATCGAGGATTTCAAGCACCGCCTTGGCGAACTCATTTCCCGGCTCAACATCGCTCTCCTCATTGCCGACGTACCGCCGCCGCACTGTTGCGCGCGTCCCAGCGAGAGGGTCTACGCCGACCATCTCATCGAGGACAGACTCAAGGTTGGACAGGTCTGCTTCTATGACATACGCCGCCTCGGTCACCGGGTGGTCACCCCGGAACCGCTGCACCGGTCCCTCGCAGGCCACCACGGCCATCGGCTTGTCTGCGTACAGGAACTCGGTCAGCACGCTGGAAAGGTCGGCGATCATCGCGTCAGCAGTGTTGGCGCTCTCGTCGAAGCTCCCCGCTTCAGCCCACCTGTGATCTCGCCCGGTAGCCCTGGCGTCGTCCACGAGCAACTTCTCGATGCGGTCGACCCAGATGCGCTCGGCTGCCCGTTCGCGGCTGAAAGGATGCGGCCGGAAGATCACCGGACCTCGCCGCCGGAGCAAGGCTGCGACGATCACTGGCCCACGGTCCAGGGACGAGTAGGACGAGGTCTGGTTGTATCCGGCCCAGGTGGGCGCGTAAAGAATCGCCGGTGCCGGGATTGCGCCGATCAGCCTTTCCGCGCGCGCGATGACCGCAGCCTGGGGCCGTCCAACGACGACGAACTTCTGCGCCGGGATGACAACGCCGTTGCGCTCGTAGCGCTCGATCGCTGCCTGGCCGGCGACGAAGATCCGGTCATACATCGCGTGGGCGGGATGGCCCGAGAGTGGTTTGTCCGACTCCCCGTGGCCCAGATAGACGTGGGTGAGCTGACGGTAGGTGACGAAGTCGGCGTTGAGGGCGACGCTGTTGACGTAAAAGGCCGCGCGGAGACTGGGCACTACGACGTCATCGAGGTCCCGCCATGAGTCTCGAGCCACGATCGGAGCGCCGGTGACACTGCTCAGCGGTTCCAGTGCAGCGCGTTCGCGGGTGACGACGACGTAGCGACGACCCAACCGCTCCAGATAGGGCAGCCACATCTTGAGCTGGTACACGCCTCCGCGGCGAGCTGTGTAGACGACGAACTCGGGGGCGTAGTCTACCAGAGCGGCACGCAGAGCCTGCCTCTGGCGTGGGCGACCGGAATGCGCACGCAGTCCGGTGACACCGACAAGACCCGCCACCACGAACTGCACCCCGGCCGGTGCCAGAAGCCACAACGGGTCCACGCCCCAAAGCGCCAAGACCGCGAACATGACGAGGACCACTGGGGCCACGACCCCCAGTGCTCGAGCGCTCGATACACCGGGAGGCGACCGGAAGCCTGGCAGCTGGACCGCCTCGCCACGCGGCTGAAGCCGACGCAGGATGGGCTCGATCGCGGTGACCAGCAGGAGGACTGCGGCTCCGAGCCAAGCCACACTCCCGCTGTCGTGGCGATCCACCAACAGTGCGGTAATGGCCGTGATCAGCAGGAGCCGCGAGACCACGAACCGGCTCGGTTGCAGAGCACCCTCAGCCAGATCCAGCGTGAGCACCCTCCCGGCGCCAAGACGGGCAGCACGCATCAACGAGCGCATGATCCGCCTCTCAGATGGATGTCAACGAGCGTGGGAAGCATATCTGGATGCGGCGCACGCGCTTCCGCGCTGCGATCCTTTCTGTCCACCGAGGTGCTGTGGTTGTGCGCACCAACGTAAAGACCCATCGCCTTGATGCGCAACTGTCGTGAAAAGCGAGAATGGATCTGCCGCTTGAGGCCGCCCCAGACAGGTCAAGTTCCCGATCACGGAAGAGCAGAAGAACATGTGGCCGTCGAGACCGAGTTCGTCGATGCGACCTGCAGGCGTTGTCGCCGACCCCGCCACATCGCTGCACAGTAGAGTCTTGTTCGCGCTGCTCAATGTAGGGGCAGTAAGACGGAGAGATAAATGCAAAGCGTCATGACTATCTACGGGACACGGCCCGAAGCGATCAAGATGGCGCCGCTGATTGCGGCTCTTCGTGCGCATCCGTCGTTGCGGCCGATCGTGGCCGTGACAGGACAGCACCGGGAGATGCTGGACCAGGTAAACGAGCTGTTCGACATCGTTCCTGACTTCGACATGGACCTGATGTCGCCGGGTGCCACCCTGACGCAGATCGCGACAAGGACCTTGACTGCCTGCAGCGAGCTTCTCGAACGCGTCCTGCCTGATGTCGTCGTCGTCCAGGGCGACACCTCCAGCGCGTTCACGGCTGCGCTGGCCGCCTTCTACCACCAGATCCCGGTTGTACACCTCGAGGCGGGCTTGCGGACCGGCAACATCTACTCGCCGTTCCCCGAGGAGGCCAACCGCCGTCTGACCACCCCGATCTCCACGCTGCACCTGGCGCCGACCTCGACCTCCCGGGCCAACCTCGAGGCTGAGGGGGTCGCCCCTGAGAGCATCGCGGTGACAGGGAACACCGTGATCGATGCACTCCGGACCGCGACGGACAAGCACGTCTCTTTCACCGACCCCAAGCTGACAGCGGCTGTGGTCTCCGGTCGGCGCATCCTGCTCGTCACATGCCATCGCCGCGAGTCCTGGGGGGAAAAGATGACCGAGGCCATGGGGGCCGTGCGAACCGTCGCACAAAGGCACCCGGACCTCACGGTCATCCTGCCCATGCATCGCAACTCCATCGTTCGCGAGGTCATTGAACCGGTGCTTGCCGGGCTGGACAACGTGCTGCTCACCGAACCGTTGGACTACCACGAGTTCGCGCACCTCCTCAAGGCGGCGCACATCGTGCTGACGGATTCGGGCGGGGTCCAGGAGGAGGCCCCGAGTCTCGGGAAGCCGGTCCTGGTGATGCGTGAGACAACCGAACGCCCCGAGGCGGTCGAGGCGGGGACCGTGCTTCTCGTCGGGACCGACGGCACGACGATTCTGGAGGAGACGCTGAGACTTCTGGAGGATGAGGTCGCCTACGCGAGGATGGCCAATGCCGTCAACCCGTATGGCGACGGCGCGGCGGCCGACCGCTGCGTGGCCGCGATCGCCCACATGCTGGGTCTGGGAAGTCGCCTCCCGGAGTTCAATCCGATCGTCTGAAGCCAACCTTGGAACGCGGTTTGTCCAGAATGTGATTCAGCGCCAGAGTCCACGGGTGTCGATGACCTGCTTGCCTTCGAGGTCGGCGGAGGAGATGGACGTGAACTGGTCGTGGTCGACCAGCAGGACCACGACGTCGGCCTTCGGCAGAGCCGTACTGATGTCGACCAGCGAGAGGTTGTCGACACCCACAAGCGACTTCGGCATTTCGCTCACATGCGGCTCGACGGCGAGCACCGTCGCCCCGGGGAGGCGCTCGCAGACCTGCCGTGTGATTGCCAACGCTGGGCTCCCCCGAAGGTCGTCGATGTTGGCCTTGAACGCCAGGCCGAGACAGGCGATGACGGGGTTTGAGGTCGTCCCGGCTGCCTTGACGACCGAGTCGACGACCCGACCTGGCCTGTCGTCGTTGACCTCACGCGCTGTCCGGATCAGCCGAGCCTGCTCGGGAGCAGCGGCGACGATGAACCAGGGGTCGACGGCGATGCAGTGACCGCCGACGCCCGGACCGGGACTGAGGATGTTGACCCGTGGGTGGTGGTTCGCCAAGCGGATGACCTCCCACACGTCAACCCCGACCTCGTCGCAGACCGTGGACAGCTCGTTGGCGAACGCGATGTTCACATCTCGGAACGAGTTTTCGGTGAGCTTGGCCATCTCCGCACTGGTGGCATCCGTCAGCAGGATCTCGCCCTCACAGAAGATCCGGTAGATCTCGGCAGCTCGTTCGGAGCATGCCGGGGTGAGGCCGCCCACGACGCGATCGTTGGTAACCATCTCGATCATGATGCGGCCGGGCAGGACACGCTCGGGGCAGTGCGCGACGTGGACATCGGGCGTTTCCGAATTGTGGGGGAACCTCAGGTCGGGCCGCAGCTCGCTCAGCCGTTTGCTGATCTGCAGAGTCGTGTTCGGAGGTGAGGTCGACTCCAGAATCACCACCTCGCCGCCGCGCAGCTTGGGGGCGATCGAGTCAGTCGCAGACATGATGTACGACAGATCCGGCTGATGGTCGTCCTTGAAGGGGGTGGGAACGGCAATCAGGAAGGCGTCAGCCTCGGGGACCTCCGTCGACGCTGTGAGGTTGCCACGGGCAACTGCCGCCTCAACTGCGATGTCGAGGTCAGGCTCAACGATGGGAACGCGACCCGCGTTGATCTCCTTCACGAAGTGTTCGTTGACATCGACGCCCTTGACGCGGATCCCACGGGTGGCGAGAGCTGCGCTGGTTGGAAGGCCGATGTAGCCGAGACCGATGACCGCGATGCCATTGGCAAACATGTGTACTCCGAGGGGACGAGATCAGATGGACAGACCATGACGTGCAAGCACAAGACTATGTTGCCGCCGCCCCAGGGACCTCGCCCGCGCACTCCACGGACGATGCGAGCGCTCGATCGTTCAGAACTGGATCGGAGCAGCAAATCGCTACGTGTCTGAAGCATCCCCAGACCTGATTACACCGAGTAAGTTCTTCATGGCTCGATTGTTGGACTCGAACGCTGCGCGAGCGTCGACGGCGCGGCGGTGACGAGCTGCCCCGGATCTCTCACTCGGTGTTCCCAGCAGCAGCATCGCGTCCTCTATAGCAGCTCGGAGAACCGCTGAGGAGATCGGGAGAGGAACGCGAATCAATGAGGTGAGGCGACCTAAGGCAGCGTAGGCGGGCAGATCAGAGACGATCACAACGCATCCTGAGGCAAGCGCTTCAAGGATGCTGGAAGACAGTTGGTCTGTTTTGGCTAGTGAGAGGGCAATATCGGTATTCTTGTATACCTCTGCGAGCCTCGCGCGATCCAGAAAACTGTCTTCAAGGAATATTCGCTCATCGAGTGCCGCCATCCCCCGGACACCCGCAAGGTAGTTTTCAGTTGGCGGGACGTCTCCCTGAAGGAGGGTCAGATTCGCCTCAACTTCTAGGGGCAATCCCTGGAATGCCTCAATGATCTCCGCGATGTTGTACAGCGGAAGAACTCGTCGGATCGAGAGCAGGCTCTGGGGGGAGCCCGACGGCCGATCTTCCCAAGCGCCCGCGAACGCATTCCAATCGATTCCAGGATGAAACAGCGTGACCCGCGGGGGCGACTTAGACGTCAGGGCTAGAACCTCGGTTCGGGTAGCCTCTGAGGTGATGATGACGCTTCGGGAACGCGACAAGACGACTGCGGTTGCACGCAGAAGTAGATATGACCTATTTCTGGCCTGGAGTACCTCGCTTCCGTGGACGACGACACAAGGTCTCGAGTCAAGCATGGTGGTGGCCAATACCCCCGCGCGCCCCGCACCGTGAGCCTGCACGAGGACTTCATGCCCGTGCCGTCGCATCCTGTGAATGGTTCGGCGCATACGAACCAGACTAGACACGAACCTGAGAGCCGAGATGATCCCCGTCACCGGAGGATGGGTGTCGAATCTAAGTAGCTCAACCCCTTCGTCGGCTAAGAGACGCTCCCAGATCGGCAAGTGCGGGCTGCGCAGATTCGCTGCAATCACCACGGTCGACCGCATTCTGGCTCCAATATGAGACTGATCGGAAATGAGACTGATCGGAAATCTTCGGTTCAAGCATCCGAGTGTAGACGCTATGTATATTATGTGTCATAGCAGGCGACCGTATATCAGGCGAGCGCGAACAATCATCGCTACATTCCATGATGCGTAGGCGGCCGTCGTCGCAAGCATGCCGGCTCGGACTGCACTCGCATCGACCGACGCGAAGATGACGAACGAAACCAAGGCCCCAGCAGCGTAGAACGCCGCGACAGATCTCTCGCGACCAGCCATGATCAACAGAGCCTGAGTGGGTCCACCCAGCCACCCTACGAGAACGGCGATGGATGTCAGCACCAACACATCACTCAGGTCCACCGCACCGCCTAACAGGTGTTCGATCTCATTCGGAAAGAATATACAAAGGACGGCCGCGGGTAATGCCGTACCGAGCCCCAAGAGGCGGATCGCGCGAACGGAGCGCTGGACATTCGCTAGGTCGAGGCCTGCCGGCCTCATAGCAAGTGCGAGTTGAGGTGAGTAGAAGAAGATGCCGAACGCTTGCCCAAAACCGCCTAGCTGGATAATCCGCATTGCAACGGCAAATACCGCCACCTCTGCGCTGGACGCGCTTGCGGCGATGAGCAGTGGGTATCCCCTCTCAATCGCCATCGCCACGGCCGAGATGATGAACAGGCTGAACATAGCAGGCGTCACCATGCGCAACGAACGAAGGTGATCTCCCGCGACTTCTGGGACAGTGACCTCGCTTGACGGGTCCAGCGCAGACGGTGCGAAGAGGATTAGCAGCAGCGTTGGCGCTGACGCCATCAAGGTCGCGGCGGATCCACTCATCGAGAGCGGAACAACGGAGTGTGCTGCAACGTAGCCGGCCAATGTTGCCAGAGGGCGAAACACCTCATTGGGAGCCTGTCCCCAAAACAGTCGCCCGAGAGCGCGGTTGATCCCTTGACGAACGGTGACGAGGCTCGACATGACAGCCGTCATTCCTGACGCTGCGACAAAGCATGCCCATTCACGGGAATGAAAGGATGCCGCTATGGTGCCCAAGATAGTCAATGCGAGGAGTCCCCAGCAGTAAACATTGCAGAGCTTAACCACAGCCCTGGCCCCGTGATTCATCCTTGTTGCCGTCAGGCGAATAACTAACCTTTCCAGAGCCGTCGCGGGAAAGGCTGCAATAACCCCCACAGCGAGAGTAAGTACTGAAACCCCAAATTGCTCAGCTCCAAGGAGCCGAACCCCGACGACAAGGCCAACAGCCGTCAAAGCGGTGCCCCCCACGCGCATCACCAAGGCGCTAATCATCGCCTGTCGACGTCGCAGAAATTTAGTAGCGATATCAGTATTACTTTGACGACGAGGACTAGCGGCCATATGCGCACTGCCCGAACGTGCCGTCTTTCAATGCGGCCAATAACGCCGCGGCAGTCAACATGGTTTCGCTGGTCTCGAGGGAAGCCGTCAGATCATGTTCACCCTCTCGCGCACCCTCCACGATCTCACCAAACATCCTGGGAGATAGTCTCACGCCGGCCGTGGCCCATGGCCATGACTCGGACCGAAGAGCACCCCACAATCCATGAATTGAAGGATCAAGGTAGGTCTCGATGATGCACCCCTCGTTCCAGCGGACATGGCCAGCCGAGTAGTCAACCCCAAATTCCTCGTCGGAACGGTCGCGGGCGAAGAGCAACTCATTCTCCTTCTCGTAGGAAGGAGTATAGGCGAACTGCAGACCCACGCCGCCGGCCACCTCGATCCGCCCACCGTCTTGGACACGCGCACAAGCCATCACCGGATCGGAAGAAGATGTCAAGGCGGTGATGATCATGGCGTCAACATCCCGTCGTCGGGTGCGCCCGCGGATTGCGTCGTTGGTTGCAGCCCCGGCCTCTGTCAAGCCGAGCCCTCCGGCGGCGGAAGCTAGCTCGGCGGTCCAGTCACGCAGGTCTACCCGCTGATCCGGTATGTCTCAACTCGGTACTCATGCACCATGGGCGTAGGCCGGCCAATTGAGCGGTGGTCAGACTGGGGTTGAGTAAAGTTCTCACATGAGGAAGAGCTCCGAAGGCGGCCGCAGGAACACCTACGACTTCTTGCGCCTGCTGGCCGCGGTCGCGGTCGTCGTGTAGCACGCGACAGTCCACCTCGACGCGCACTTCTTCTGGTTGGCGCCCCGCGGGGCATGGTGGTTCTACGACGGGGTGAGCGCCTTTTTCATCATCAGCGGCCTCTTCGTGTTCCGGTCCGCCGACCATCTTCACCAGATCGGGGCGAGCTGGACTGACTTCTACGTCAACCGCCTGCTCCGGATTGCCCCCGCGATCTACGCCTACATCCTTGTGACCGCGATCCTCGTGGTGGCGATCGGCGCAGCGACGATCCCGGAAGTTACCAGCCTGAGCGGGGCTGCATGGATAGGGTCGGCTCTGGCATTGATCCCGGTCTACAGCCCGGCCTTCCTTCACGATTTCGGTATCGGCACGGTGAACGGCAGCCTGTGGACGATCCCGGCCGAGGTCAGCTTCTACGTAATCGTCCCGATCCTGGTCATGGCTGCACACAGGATGGGTCAGCGATTCCTTCCTGCCCTCACGGCGCTTGCCCTGCTGCTGGCGTTCGGCTCTGGGCTGGTGGTTGGCCTGCCCGGGAAGTTATTGGGTATCAGCTTCTTGCCCTATCTGTGGTATTTCGGCATCGGCATCGCCTGGTACTACCTGAGGGAGAGGGTGCCTCTACGATGGTGGGCGGCTATCGGGTCGGCGCTGCTATACGTCCTGATCACCGCTGCGAACCGCTTGACGGGCGGAGAGCACGTTCACCTGGCGTTGCTGGCGGCCATCCCACTGAGCTACGTGATTATCTGCGTCGGCGAGCGAGGACCACGAGCATTTCAGTGGTTCACGCAACGGGTTGGGGATCTGAGCTTCGGCACCTATGTCTGGCACATGATTGTCGTGAACCTGATGCTGTACTCGGGTCTGCGCCAGCATCTCGGCGGCACCAGCGCGGTACTGGTCGCCGTTACCGGAAGTCTGCTGATGGCGTCGCTGTCGTGGCACCTGGTCGAACGTCGGGCAATTAGCCGCAAGCGTGTCTCGTCCCGTCTGCAACCGGCCCAGCAGTCCGTTGACACACGCCACTCCTGACCGCCGATTCTTCCCCACCGGCGCCCGGGCATCGACCGCGGCCCTCATCCAGCCGACGTGATCGTCGGCCACAGGCGAGTGTCGTGGAGCTTGGTTCGCAACCGACCGGTCAGGCCCGGCGAAGTGAGGTCAGTATCCTTGTCCCTGGCGTTCGGATGTTGTCACTGACACCTCCGCGGAAGCAGACAGCTCAGAGAGGCAGCGCATGAAACAGGTCGTCCAGTCCATCGGTGACGGCACCCTGAGGGTGGTGGAGGTGCCCAACCCGACTCCTTCGGCCACCGATGTCCTGGTTGCCACCCGCCGTTCGCTCCTGTCATCCGGCACCGAGCGCGCCGTCCGCGAGCTGGCGTCCGCGAGCTTGCTCCAGAAGGCCAAAGCACGGCCGGACCTGGTCAGGCAGGTCCTGAAGAAGGTGAAGAGCGACGGACTCAAGACCACCGTCCAGGCGGTCAGGACGCGCCTCGACGAGGACATGCCGCTTGGATACAGCGCAGCCGGCATCGTGATCAGTGCCGGGGGGGCCGCTCCGGCACTGGCCCCTGGAACCCGCGTCGCCACAGCATCGGCGGGGCACGCCGAGATCCAGGTTGTGCCAGGCCTGCTGGCGGTGCCGATCCCGGACAACGTCACGGATGAGGCAGCCGCATTCGGTGCCGTGGCCGCAATCGCCCTGCAAGGTCTGCGCCAGGCCGATGTGGCTCCTGGAGGAACCATCTGCGTGGTCGGACTTGGCCTCGTCGGGCAGCTCACCACGCGGTTGGCGCTCGCTTCCGGTCTTGACGTCATCGGCGTCGACCTTCGCGCCTGGACGACAGAGCTGGCGTCGGCGGCGGGTGCTCTGGGACTTGTTGAGGCCGGTGACGACACCACCGAGGCCATCAGGGCGCATACCCACGGCCGCGGCGTGGACGCCGTCCTGATCACGGCGTCAACGCAGTCCTCTGACCCAGTCATGAACTCGTGCGCGAGAGTGCGCGACCGGGGCCGGATCGTCGTGGTGGGCGACGTGGGCCTTCAACTTGCCCGGACTCCCTTCTACGAGAAGGAGATCGAGCTGCGCTTCGCTCGCTCGTACGGTCCAGGTCGTTACGACCGCTCATACGAGGAGTTCGCGGTCGACTACCCGATCGGACACGTTCGCTGGACGGAGGGCCGCAACATCGAGGCCTTCCTGGACCTGGTCTCGCGCGGTCGGGTCACCGTTGACGACCTCGTCACTCACGTCTTCACCGTCGACGATGCGGAAAAGGCCTACGCGACCATCGGCGCTGACCCCAAGGCTCTCGCCGTTCAGTTCTCCTATGACCTGGATCCACTGGCTCGACCGGAACGGATCGTTGTCACCGCCCGACCTGGTGTCGTCGCCGGCGGCGCAGGCATCATCGGAGCCGGCAACTTCGCGAAGGTCACCTTTGTCCCTGCGCTGAAGCAGGCAGGGTGGACGGACCTGGCCGCCGTGACCTCATCCGGCGGACTCACCGCGCGCCACCTTGCGGAGCGCCATGGAGTCGGGATCGTCGCATCGGACGTCGATGACCTGCTGAGCATTGACGACGTCGGCACCGTCTTCGTCCTCAGCCGGCATGACAGCCATGCTGAGCTCACGGTTCGGGCGCTTCGCGCGGGCAAGAACGTCTTCGTTGAGAAGCCACTGGCCCTCACCGACGAGGAGCTCAGCAGCATTGTCGACGCGCTGGGCACGTCGACCGGCCACCTGTGGGTGGGTTTCAACCGTCGGCACAGCGACGCGGTGCGTGCGACCATCGCGACCCTGTCCAAGGACGGTGGACCCCTGGTGGCCAACTACCGGGTCTCAGCCGGACGTCTGCCGGACGCTCACTGGTACAAGGACCGGCGCCAAGGCGGTCGTCTGCTCGGGGAGGTCTGCCACTTCGTGGACGTGATGTCGTGGATCATCGGGTCGGCCCCGGTTCGCGTCATCGCGATGGGTGGCGGTGCCGGGGAGACGCTTCTGCAGGAGGACCTGATCGTCACCGCATCGTACGCAGACGGTTCGCTGGCCACCGTCACGTATGCCGAGAATGGTCACGGTTCGACCCCCAAGGAGCGCCTCGAGGTCCTCGGCCGGGGCCACTCCGTTCTCATCGACGACTACAAGAAGCTGACGATTGACGGCAAGGACATCAAGATCGCCTCGGGTGACAAGGGGCATGTCCGCAACCTCGAGATCTTCCGGAAGGTCGTTGACGGTAGCGCCGACGGGTCCGCGGACCTGCGCGCTTCCCTCGAGTCGACGGCCACGATGCTGGCCGCGGCGCAGTCACTCTCGTTGGGCACCATAGAGCAGGTCAGCGCGGTGACAATGTCAGCGGGCAACCGAGTTCAGCAGGGTGCATAGCCGTCCAGCCATTGCCTTGCGCGACTGCTCACGGGCGATGAACGACTTGCCGTTCGCACCCCAGATCTCCCGTTGCGCCGCACCGGCGGAGAGCATCTGTTGGATGCCATCAGCCAGGTTGGTCGGCTGCACCGCCACTCCGGCGCCTGCTCCCTGAACCAGGGCTGCGACATCGCCGGGTGTGTTGGTGAGGACTGGCTTGCCCGCTGCCATGTAGTCGAAGACCTTGTTCGGGCTCACGCCGTAGTGAAACAAGGCCACGTCGGCCAGGCAGTGGACGCCCACGTCAGCAGCGCACAGCAGGACAGGGATCTCCGTCTTGGGGATCGGGTCAAGGAACCGCACGTTGGAAAGACCCATGCCGCGAGCGCGTTCGATGAGTCCCGGACGGCTCACCCCGTCCCCGACGAGGACGATGTCCGCAGCGTCGCCGGCACCGGCAGCGGCGTCAAGAAGCAGGTCCAGCCCGTTGGCCGGCCCATGAGCGCCGGTGTAGACAAAGGTCGTCTTCCCGAAGCCGTAACGCTTCCTGGCCTGGTCTCGACTGACCTCCGTCTCAAAGTACTCAGGGTCAGCGGCGTTGGGGATCAGCTCTATCTTTGCGGCAGGCACCCCTACCCCGATCAGAATCCTGCGCACACCATCTGCAAGGACAACGATGCGATCGGCCCGACGATAGAGCGTGGACTCGATCTTCGAAAGGACCTTGAAGATCGGAGAGCTCTCAGCCAGCTGCCCCATGTCGACGAGGACCTTCGGCCACATGTCGCGGATCTCCAGGACCAGGGGCCTGCGGAAGGCTCCGGCGATGATGGCCCCAGCCAGCCCTGCCAGCAGATGTGGAGAAGAGGCGTAGACCACGTCGGGGCGACGGCGAAAGCTGAGCAGGCAGCTGACCGTGGCTGTGAGCGCGTAGCTGACCCAGTTGCCGATTCGGGCGATTCCGTTGGAGCCGTATGGGGTCACCGGCACGAACCGAAAGCCGGGCCGATTCTGCTGTGCCCTGCGTGTGGAGGGGTTGGTTCGCGCCGCGACGATGAGGTGGTCCCACCCGGGAAGAGCGCTGAACAGCTCGGTATGGCGAGTGCCGCCAGGCTCACCGAGCGGCACGGCGAAGTGGTTCAGCACAAGGACCCGCCGTGGCGTCATCACACCGTCTCCCCTGCGGTGTACAAACGCGTCGTCCCGTCCTGGGTGACAGTCAGGCTCGCACCACCCTCGCGGAAGGCCAACGACAGCACAGTCCCACCGATGGACACCTGACCGTCCGTTGTCCTCACCTCGGGTTGATCCGCGTTGGCCATACATACTCCCCAGGTGGAAGGGCCCGGTCCCGCGATGGTCTTCTCAAGCCAGAGCGCAGGCTCCCACCTGCCATAGGTCCTGCTGTACGAACCACCAAACGGATCGTCGGACCCCCGGGTATGGCGAGCGTCGTCCAGGCCATGGACTGCCAGGTCACGAACGCCGACCCGAAGCGTCCCGGCCCCGGTTTCTGCGGACGGAGGCAATGGCACGGTCAGCTCTGCGGATTGGTCACTCTCACGCCAGTCCACGATCGTCAGCCCGTCCCTGGTGACGAGAACAGCCCGGGCGACCCGCATGCCTTCCCCCAGCCGCGAGAAGGCATCATGCAGAGCCCAGACGAGCACCGTATCGGGCGTCTTCACCGGCGTCCCTGACTGCACCGTGCCTGAGCTGAGCCACCTGAAGGCTCTGTGGGGAAGGAACATCTCCTCACCGAGGATGCGCAGGCCGTTGTGCGCCCGGCTCGTGCGGAAAGCGTTGCGGATCTCGAGCTCACCGTTGTAGGTCCCGGTGCCCGGATCCACCAGGACCCACTGGTCACCAACGCGAGCGCTCACGTGCGTCAGATCTGCGTGCTGGTGCGAGGGACCTGTGCCTGCCTTGAACCACACGTTCCACTCGCCGACCGACACCCTCGTCATACCGCCGCTGGACACCACCGAGATGCTCGCCGTGGCGGGCTCGGCCAGCAGACCCGGCGCACCCACCGGGTTCGAATCGGGTGCGTACCAGGTCACCTCGTCGTAGTTGTCGTGCCAGGACGCACCCGCCGGTTCACCGGTCAGAACGAGTGCGAGAGCAGTGGACCCGGCCAGGTCCAGCGCGTTCCCCGACGAGGCGAGCACTCGGCCTTCGTCCCAGTCGCCCCATTGCGGGACCTCCCCCTCGAGTGCGCCCAGGCGGGCCAGGTGTTGCGCGGAGCCGCGAAGAGCGGTGGTCGTTGCCTCAGAGTGATCACCAAGAAGGTGCTTCACCGTCAGCATCTCCATCACGAACCGGTGGTAACAGACCGAGTCCTCGATCATGGAACCATCGGCTCGCATATGCCGCCCGAGCTGGCGTGCAAAGGACTTCTCCGCGATCAGGGACAAGCGGTTCCCCGCCCTCCCAC
>Ga0209585_10000139_pt1 | contig 27970 bp, 22 predicted proteins | sample NGEPerone_FD_185491 | JGI IMG/M metagenome (GOLD analysis project Ga0209585, IMG submission 185491) | Arctic peat soil microbial communities from the Barrow Environmental Observatory site, Barrow, Alaska, USA - NGEE Permafrost154B-one... | ecosystem: Environmental > Terrestrial > Soil >... | reverse complement strand
CCGAGGAGCAGGCCGCTCGGCTGCAGGACCGTCTCGAGCGTCCCGACAAGCACTGGAAGTACAACCCCTCAGACATCGACACCCGCCAGAAGTGGCAGCTGTACCAGGAGGCCTACCAGGCGGTCCTTGACCGGACCTCGACCGATGTCGCGCCCTGGTACGTCATCCCCGCGGACCGCAAGTGGTACGCCCGGCTGGCGGTCACCGAGCTGCTCACCCGGGCGTTGCAGGGCCTCGACCTGTCCTGGCCGGTGGCCGACTTCGACGTGCCGACCGAGCTCGCACGGCTGGCCGCCTCGCAACCGTGAGCCACCCAGCCGCTGGTCGACGCCGCCCCGCTCTGGCCATCGCGCTGGCCGTCGCGCTGGCCAGCACGGTCGTCGGGACCGTCGCGGCCTGCTCGACGGAGCCAGGCGCTGCTGCCGACTACCCCGCGTGGGCCTCCGCCGCTGAGCTCGGCGCCGCGGCCGACACCATCATCGTCGGAACCGTCCTTGACCAGCGCGCCGAGGACATCGACATCGTCATCCACTCCGACTCCGACGACCCGGAGCTCAACCCGTCGGCCGGCCCGCCAGACGACGGGGACCAGGCGCCCTCGGACGTCGTCCCGTTCATCGTCTACCGGATCGAGGTCACCGAGGGATTCGCGGGCGCCGTCGCGGGCGATGTGGTCGAGGTGATGGTCAGGGACCAGGCGACGTCCGAATCCGAACCGCGGCTCGAGGTCGGCGACCAGTACCTGCTCTTCCTCAGCGAGGCGTACCTCGACTTCCCTCGGAACATGCTCAACCCGGAGCAGGCCGCCTATCGCGCGGAGCCCGACGGCACGTACCGATCCCTGACTCCGGAGAGCACGATCGCCCTCGAGGTGACCCGCGCGGACCTCGAGCTGCTCCGCACGGCCGGCTAGGACGGGTCGAGCCCACCGACGAGCCCACGGCCCTGCTCGGCGAGCGTCTCGAGGCGCGAGAGCGCGCGCAGGTACTTCTTGCGGTACCCGCCGCGCAGCATCGCCTCGCCGAACAGCCCCTCGGTGCCGGAACCACCGAGCACCACCGGCACGTCCTGGTCGTACAGCCGGTCGACCAGCACCACAAGGCGCAACGCGTCGGACTGGTCGGTCAGGGGCCGCGCTGCGGTGAGCCCGAGGACCGCAACGCCGTCGAGCAGCGCGCGGTACCGCACCGGATGGATCCGGCGCAGGTGGGCCAGCAGCCCGTCGAAGTCGTCGCACACGGATCCCGGCACCGCCGCGACCGCTGATCGCACCGCGTCGTCAGGCAAGCCACACGCCGTATGTGACGCGCCGCGGTGCCGGTAGTCCGGCCCGTCGATCCGGAGCACCCCGAACCGCGCCGCCAGTGCCTGGATCTCGCGCAGGAAGTCGTCCGCGGCGAACCGTCCCTCGCCGAGGGAGTCCGGCAGCGTGTTCGACGTCGCGGCGAGGGTCACGCCCGCGTCGGACAGCTCGCGGAGCAGGCGCGACATCAGCACGGTGTCCCCCGGGTCGTCCAGCTCGAACTCGTCGATGCAGACCAGCCTGCGGTGAGCCAGCGCCCGGACGGTGGGCCGGAAGCCGAGGGCACCCACCAGGTGGGTGTACTCCACGAACGTGCCGAACGAGGCCGGCCAGCAGGGTCTCGGCAGGCACCTCGGGGTACCGCTGGGTCAGCGGCGGTGCGGTCACGCAGGCGAGCCTAGGCGGGCTACCGTCGGCCACATGGACGACGCCACCCCCACGCTGGAGGTGCTGCTGCCCTCGGGCCTGCCCGCCATCCCGCCGGACGACGCGGAGACGGCCCTGGCCGCCCTCTTCGCCGAGCCCCGCACGCCCTGGCTGCGCGCCAACATGATCGCCACGCTCGACGGCGCCGCCACCGGCGCCGACCACCGGTCGGGGTCCATCAACGACCCGGCCGACCTGCGGGTGTTCCGCGCCCTGCGGGCGCTGGCGGACGTCGTGCTGGTGGGCGCCGGCACCGTGCGCGCCGAGGGCTACCGGGCGCCGCGGACGCCGGAGCCCCTCCTGGCGGCCCGGCGCCGGCGGGGCCAGCCCGACCACCCCGCGCTGGCCGTGCTCACGGTCAGCGGCGACATCCCCGTTGCGACCCTGACCGGCGGGTCGCCACCGTGGGTGTTCACCACCGATGACGCCGCTCACCTGGACCGCCTGCAGCGGCACCTCCCGCCGGAGCGCCTGCACGTGTCGAACGGCACTGTCGACGTCGCGGCCGCGGTGTCCACCCTGGTGGCTGTCGGCCTGCCCCTGATCCTGACCGAGGGCGGTCCGCACCTGCTGGGCGAGCTGGTGGCAGCCGACGTCGTCGACGAGCTCTGCCTGACCTGGAGCCCTCAGCTGGTCGGTGGTCCGGTGATGCGGGTGCTCGCCGGGACCGACTGGCTGCTCCCCGCGCGCCAGGCGCGACTGGCTCACCTACTGCATGCGGACGGCGTCCTGCTCGGCCGGTGGCTGCTCCGCGAGGCCGGAACCGCCCACTAGGCTCGTCCTGTGAGCGAGATCATCGTCGTGCTGACCGAGGACACCCTGACCGAAGCAGACGTCGAGCACATCACGGACCTGTACGTCGACCGCGACGTCAGCTTCCACGTGCTCGTCCCGGCCGACACCGAGCAGAACATGCTTGCCTCGCTGGTCGACCACCTCAGCCTCGGCGAGCTCCGTGCGGCGCTGGACGCAGCGCTCAGGCGGGAGCCGGAGCCTGTGCACGCCGAGCTCACCGCGCACGAGCAGCTCCAGGCGAACGTCGCTGCCTTCACGGCCACGGGCGCGACGGCGGACGGCGTCGTGGTCGCGGACGACCCACTCCCGGCGCTGCGCGCCGTCGTGGCGGACACCGAGGTCAGCGAGATCGTCGTGGTGACCCTTCCGCATGCGCTCGAGGACACCTTCCACCGGGACTGGGCCTCGCGTGCCCGTGAGGAGCTCAAGGTCCCGGTGCTGCACCTGTACACGGGCACCAACCAGCTGGGCTGAAACCCACCAGCGACCGGCACCAGGTCACGTCGTGTCGACGATCGCCCATCCGCCGGAACCTCACAGACCGGTGCGGGTGACCTCTGGGTAGTACGTGCGGAACTTGCGCACCTGGTTCACGCCGGCCAGCGCGACATACAGCCGGCGCCGCCATCGACGATCGGCCCGGTACCGCAACGGGTGTGCCGTCGCACCACGCCGGATCAGGGCGTTGACTGTCGCCGCCAGGTCCCGATCCAGGACGTATCGGCGCAACAAACGGAACGGCACGATCGAGTACAGGATCTCCCGCTCCACGACCACCGGCTCGATCGCCGTTCCGTCGACACGGTCCTGGACGAGGAACCGGACCGGGTTGGCGCCGGCGGCGGTCACGTAGTAGTTGTTCCGCCCGATCCGCGGATTGACCTCGAAGAACTGCGCCGTGCCGTCGCGCGGATCGACCTTTACGTCAAAGTTCGCGAAACCCGTGTAGCCGGTAGCAGTCAGCAGCCGGTGCGCGTGACCGAGCATGCCGTCCCAGCGCCCGGTGATCATGGCGGCCGGGTTTCCCAGGCCACTTGGCGTGTGCTCCTCGAGCAGCACATGGGCACAGCAGGACAGGGTAACGACTCCTCGCGTGTCCACGTAGCAGGTCACGCTGCGCATCTGGGTGTCGTCGCCGGGGACCATCTCCTGGATCACGAAGCGCCCGCTGAACCCGCCGGCGATCAACCGCGCGTACAGCTCGGCGAGGCCGACCTCGTCCTCGATCTCGTAGACCTTCTTCTTGCCCGCGAAGTGCAGGCGCTCGTAGTCGGCGCTGTCAGCGGCCTTGGCGATCACCGGGAACGGCAGGTCGACGGGCTCCGGCCGCCACCCGCCGTCACCGGCGCTCGCGAAGTCCTGAACCACGGTGCGCGGAACGCTGATGCCCAGCTCGCCGCACAGCTCGGCGAACCTTGCCTTGTCGGCCAGCTGCCTCAGCAGTGCGGCGTCCAAGAACGGCACGATGTAGCTCTGCTCAAGAACCGCGCGGTTGTCGACCAGGAACCGGACGAGCCAGTCGGTGTTCGCCAGCAGCAGCAGAGCGGGGGCTTCGGGACCCGCGAACCGCCGGGCGACGTCCAGCAGGGCCTCGACCATCTGCTCCGGTGTCGCGTCCGCGCCAAGCACGACGTTCTCGATGATCGTGGAGTCCGCAACAGGACCCGTCACGGTCAGGCTCACGACGATCGAGCGCACCCCGTACTGCTCGTGGAATGAACGGGCCAGCGCGTAGATACCGATGTCGGCACCCATCAGGACCGGTTGAAAGCGCTCGCCGTTCGGGGTGACCCCGGCCGCCCCGATCGTCACGCCTCGACCTCCGTGCGGTCGGTCGACCACCGGGTGTGCCAGCTGCCCGGTCGGTCGGTCCGCCGGTAGGTGTGCGCACCGAAGTAGTCCCGCTGCGCCTGGATCAGGTTCGCAGGAAGCCGCTCCGCCCGGACGCCGTCGTAGTACGACAGCGAGGACGCGAAAGCCGGGACCGGGACGCCGTTCAGGGCGGCACCGGCCACCACCCGGCGCCAGGACGGGACACCGGACCCCAGCACCTCGGCGAAGTACGGGTCCGCGAGCAGCAGGGCCAGACCGGGCTCGCGGGTGTAGGCCGCGGTGATCCGGTTCAGGAAGCGGGCCCGGATGATGCAGCCACCCCGCCAGATGCGGGCCATCGCTCCGCGGTCGATGCCCCAGCCGAACTCCGCGCTGGCCGCCGCGATCTGGTCGAAGCCCTGGGAGTACGCGACCACCTTGGAGGCGTACAGCGCCAGCCGGACGTCCTCGATGAACCCGTCCCGGTCGGCGACGTCCCAGGTGCCCGCGTTGCCGGGCAGCGAACGGCCGGCCTCTCGCTGGGGCGCTCCGCCGGACAGCGCGCGGGCGAAGGTCGCCTCCGCGATGCCGGTGACCGGCACACCGAGGTCCAGGGCGTTCTGCACGGTCCAGCGGCCGGTGCCCTTCTGCTCCGCCTGGTCGACGACCACGTCGACGAACGCCGCGCCGGTCACCGGATCGGTGTGGTGCAGCACGTCGGCGGTGATCTCGATCAGGAAGGACTCGAGGTCACCGGTGTTCCACTCGGCGAAGATGTCCCCGATCTCGGCGGCAGTCGCACCGAGTCCCTGCCGCAACAGGTCGTAGGCCTCGGCGATCAGCTGCATGTCCGCGTACTCGATCCCGTTGTGCACCATCTTCACGAAATGGCCGGCACCGTCCGGTCCGACGTGCGTGCAGCACGGGACGCCGTCCACCTGCGCCGCGATCGACTCGAGGATCGGGCCGAGGGATGCGTACGACTCCTCGGTCCCACCGGGCATGATGCTCGGGCCCAGCAGGGCGCCCTCCTCACCACCGGAGACGCCCGCGCCGACGAAGTGCAGACCCCTCTCCCGAAGGGCCGCCTCCCGGCGCCGGGTGTCCGGGAAGTGCGAGTTGCCGGCGTCCACCACGATGTCGCCCGGTTCGAGCAGCGGGACGAGGGCGTCGATCACGGCGTCGGTCGGATCGCCGGCCTTGACCATGATGACCACCTTGCGGGGACGCTCCAGCGACGCGACGAAGTCGGCGAGCGTCTCGGCGGGCAGGAAGGTTCCCTCGTCACCGTGATCGGCCACCAGCGAGGCCGTCTTGGCAGAGGATCGATTGTGCACCGCCACCGTGTAGCCGTGCCGGGCGAAGTTCCGGGCCAGGTTGCGGCCCATCACGGCCAGTCCGGTGACGCCGATCTGCGCGCGTTCGCTCATGCTCCACTGATCCTTTCGTCCGTCCCGACGTCCGGTCAGCCTAGTCGGCACCCGAACTCCGGCTCGGACGGTCCACGACCGGCGGCGGCGTCTCCAGCGATGTGGCCGTGCGGCCGGAACCGACTCGGCCCGCGTGCCCTGCCGGGCGGCGTCGGACGGCGGCCGTACGCTGCGAGCGTGATCACGCCCGATCCCGACGTGCCGGTGGCGTTCGTCCGCGCACTGGAGTCGCTCTCGGCCCGCCGGCTGCGTGCCGAGGTGCACCTGAGCGAGATCCCGGCGCCCGCACGTCTAGCCCCGTACGCGGTTGCACTCAGCGCAGAGGTCACGACGCCGGACGACGTCCTTGCCGAGACCGAGCCTGCTTCCGGGCGCTTCGTCGTGCTGCACGACCCCGCCGGCCAGGAGGCATGGCAGGGCGTCTTCCGGGTGGTCACCCTGATCCGGGCCGCCATGGACGCCGAGGTGGGCACGGACCCGCTGCTCTGCGAGGCCGCGTGGACCTGGGTGCAGGACGCGCTCCGGGACACCGACCATCACGCGCTCGGCGGCACGGTGACGCGGGTCGTCTCCCAGTCCTTCGGGGCGCTCGCGGAGCGTCCGAGCGAGGTGGAGGTCGAGATCCGGGGGTCCTGGACCCCCGACGGAGACCTGGGTGACCACCTCGCTGCGTGGGCGACCGTGCTCTGCACGGCTGCGGGCCTCCCTCCGCTGCCGGACGGCGTCACGGCACTGACGCCTCGGCGCTGAGCTGCCCGCTCACCTCCGAGCCGCACGCCGGCACCTGCGCAGCCGCGCAGCCGTGCAGCCGTGCCCCGGTCGGTCACCACTGAGGGCAGGAAGGCACTCAAGGCCCACCCCTCCTGTGCCGATATGACCGGGACAGCGTCCCCCGCCCATACCGGAGCGACCCGTGACCGTCGAGCAGGTCCGCACATCGCCCATGCCGCGTGCCCGGCAGGTCGCTGTGCGCCGCGACGCCCCGCGACTGACCGGTGCACCTCGGCAGAACGGGCCGGACGAGAGCCCGCTGTGCCTGGTCATCCCCGAGATCTCCGACGGCGAGGCGATAGCCCTCGTTCGGTCGCTGCGACGCCGCAAGTCCACCCGCGCCGTCCTGCTCACCCGCAAGGCCGGCCGGCGCGAGCTCGTCGTGCTGCTGGGTGGAGGCGTCCGTGGGGCCGTCACCGCCGAGCCGCCGCGTGCGGTCCGGATCATGGCCCGCACCCCAGGAGGGGTGCCCGCCGGGACACCGGCGCTCACCGCGCGCGAGGTGGGCGTGCTCTGCCTGGTGGCCGACGGCCAGTCCAACCGCGAGATCGGTGAGCGTCTGGCCCTGTCTGCCCTCACCGTGAAGAGCCACCTGGCCCGGATCTCACGCAAGGTCGGCACGGGTGACCGGGCGGAGATGGTGGCGTTCGCCATCCGGCACGAGCTGCTCCGCTAGGTCCCCGGAGCGCTCGACCCGAGGGCGGTCCCGCGACGGATCGTCTCGGCCCTGGCTTGTCGGCCGATGCCCAGGGCGTCCGAGGTCGTAGCGTTGGGCCCATGCTGCACGGGGACGCCACTGAGCCAACCCCGCCCCCTCAACCTTCGACGGCAGAGCCGGCCACTGCCGCCGAGGACGCCCCCGAGGTCGACGCCGCGGTCGTGACCCCCCTCACCGAGCCGTCCGACGGCGTGCCTGATGTCGTCGAGACGCCCGAGGGCCTCGCCGCGGTGATCGAGGCGTTCGCCGCCGGGACCGGCCCCGTCGCCATCGACGCCGAGCGGGCGTCGGGCTACCGCTACGGCCAGCGCACCTACCTGGTGCAGCTCCGTCGCCAGGGCGCCGGGACGGCCGTGATCGACCCGATCGCCCTGCCCGACCTGTCCGGCCTGGCCGCCGCGCTGCGCGGGACCGAGTGGGTGCTGCACGCCGCCTCACAGGACCTGCCGGGCCTGACGGACCAGGGCATGCTTCCCGACGCGGTCTTCGACACCGAGCTGGCTGCGCGCCTGCTCGGCATGGAACGGGTGGGGCTCGCGGCCGTCGTCGCCGAGGTGCTGGGGCTTGGCCTGGCCAAGGAGCACTCGGCCGTCGACTGGTCCACCCGACCCCTGCCCTCGGACTGGGTGCGGTACGCCGCCCTTGACGTCGAGGTGCTCGTCGAACTGCGCGACCTGCTCGCCGAGCGACTCCGCGATGCCGGCAAGGACGAGTGGGCGCGCCAGGAGTTCGAGGCCGTGCGCAACGCGACCCCGCCCGGACCTCGCGTCGACCCGTGGCGGCGCACCTCCGGCCTGCACGTGGTCCGGACGGGGCGTGGGATGGCGGTGGTCCAGGCTCTGTGGGAGACCCGGGACGCCGACGCGCGGGCGCGGGACATCTCCCCCGGCCGAGTCCTTCCGGACCCGGCGCTGGTCGCCGCAGGCCTGGCCCTTCCGGGCAGCGTCGCCGAGCTCACCGCGCTCAAGCCGTTCTCCGGCAAGGCCACCCGACGCCGGGCCGGCTTCTGGTTCGACGCCGTCCGGCGTGCGCTCGAGCTCCCCGAGGCCGAGCTGCCGTCACCTCGCGGCCCGCGGTCCGACGGCCCGCCCCCGCCGCGCTCCTGGGCCGATCGGGACCCGGCCGCCGCAGCCCGGCTGGTGGTGGCCAGGTCAACCGTCCGGGTGCTCGGCGAACGGCTCCGGGTGCCGGTCGAGAACCTGCTGCAGCCCGACCTGCTGCGGCGTCTGTGCTGGACACCTCCGGTGCCGGTCACCGCGGCAACAGTGGCCGAGTTCCTGGGCGCCGGTGGGGCGCGGGCATGGCAGATCGACCTCACCGCCGCACCGCTCGCCGCGGCACTTGTTACTGTGCAGTAACTTCCTGGGCGGGCAGACTGCGTGTCCGGCTCGGCTCGTAGCGTCGGTCACGCGTGCACCGGCGCCATCACCGGCGAGGAGCCGCGATGGCCGCACCCCCCGAGGGACCCGCGGCGACCGGCTTCCGCACCGTCCCCGGCACCGTCGAGCGGGTCACCCACGCGCGGGTACGGGACGTCGTCCTGCCCGATGGCACCGGCACGTTCGCCCTGGTCACCCTGGACAACGGTCTCGACCACACCAAGCCGGCCACCCTTGGTCCGCACGGCCTTGCCGATCTGCGCGCCGTCCTGACCGAGCAGCAGGCCCGCGCCGGCCGGGCCGAGATCGTCGGGCTCGGTGTCACGGGCGCGCCGCCGCATCTGGTGGCTGGGGCCGACCTGCGGACGGTGGCCGCCCTCTCCGACCACCGGCAGGCGCGTGCGATCGCCGAGCGGGGGCACGCCGCGCTCCGACTGCTCGGCGAGATCACCGTGCCGACCTTCGCCTTCATCAACGGCGCGGCCCTCGGCGGTGGCCTGGAGCTGGCACTGCACTGCACCTACCGCACGGTCGCTGCGGACGTGACGGCCCTGGCGCTGCCGGAGACGCATCTGGGGCTGGTGCCCGGCTGGGGCGGATGCTTCCTGCTGCCGTCGCTGATCGGGATCGACGGCGCCATCGAGCTGATCCTGCGCCGTCCGCTGGCCGGTAACCAGATGACCCCCGCCGCCGAGGCCCTGGCGCTCGGCTTGGTCGACGCGGTGCTCGGCCCCGACCGGTTCCTGGACGAGTCCCTGACCTGGGCCGCCCAGGTGCTCCGTGGTGAGGTCGGAGTCCCCCGGTCGGCTGTGGACGACGCCGCGACGTGGGAAGCGGCCATCGCCACCGCGCGAGCCGATCTCGCGCGCCGGCACGTCGCCGCGCGGGCGCCGTACCGCGCGCTCGACCTGCTGGCCGCTGCACCGTCCCGGGACCGCGACGCCGCGTTCGAGGCCGAGGACGATGCACTCACCGAGCTCCTGATGTCCGACGAGCTGCGGTCCGGCCTCTACGCGCTCGACCTGACCTTGCGGGCCCGGCGCGGACCGGCCGGCCCGCACGACGCCGGTCCGGCACGCCGCGTGACCACGGTGGGCATCGTCGGGGCGGGGCTGATGGCGGCCCAGCTGGGAGTACTGGTCGCCCGGCGCCTGGCTGTCCCGGTTGCGATGAGGGAGGTCGACGACGAGCGGGTGGCCGCGGGTGAGGCTGCGGTCCGGCGCCAGGTGGCCGGACTGGTCAAGGGCGGCCGCCTGGCGGAGGCCGAGGCGGCGCGGTTGACCGAGGCGATCACCGTGAGCACGGATCTGACCGCGCTGGCGGCGGCGCACCTGGTGATCGAGGCAGTCACCGAGGTGATGGCCGTCAAGCAGCAGCTGTTCGCCCAGCTCGAGGACGTCGTCAGTGCCGACACGGTCCTGGCCACCAACACCTCAGCCCTGTCGGTGACGACGATGAGCGACGAGCTGCGCCACCCGGAACGGGTCGTCGGACTGCACTTCTTCAACCCCGTGGCGCGCATGCCGCTGGTGGTGGTGGTGCACACGCCGGCGGCAGACGACGTGGCGCTGGACACTGCCTTCGAGGTCGCTGTCCGACTCGGCAAGACCGCCGTCCCGGTGGCCGACCGTCCCGGGTTCGTGGTCAACCGTGTGCTCCTGCGACTGCTCGCGGAGGTTGCCGCCACCGTCGAGCGCGGGACCCCCGTCGCCGTGGCGGACCGGGCCCTGCGCCCGATAGGGCTCCCGATGGGCCCGTTCGCCCTGATCCAGCTGGTCGGACTCCCGGTCGCACTGCACGTCCTCGGCACCCTGCACGCCGAGCTCGGACCGCGCTACCCGCTCTCGCCCGGTCTCACGCAGCTGGCCGCGCAGGGCCGCAGCCTGGTCCGGCTGGGCGAGGACGGCAGCGACGAGGTGGACCCGGCGATCCAGGATGCGTTCGGCCCGGTTGGCGGCGCTGCCGCGCTGGACGAGGCGGGCTTGCTCGACGCCGTACTGACCGGGTTGACCGAGGAGATCGGCCTGCTGCTCGACGAGGAGGTTGTCCCGCGCGCCGACCAGGTGGACCTGTGCATGATCCTGGGCGCTGGATGGCCGTTCCACCTGGGCGGCATCACGCCGTACCTGGACCGCGCAGGACACGCGGAGCGCGTGCTCGGTCACCGGTTCCACGCACCTGGTGTGGCGAGTCCGCCCGTTCAGTAGACCTCGAGCGCCCGGGAGCGGAACTGGTCGCGGACCCGCTCCACCAGCTCGGGGCTGGGTGCCGGGGTGTCCTCGAGCTCGTACCGCATGCCGAGCGACGCCCACTTGTCCCGGCCCATCTGGTGGAACGGCAACACCTCGACCCGCGTGACGGTCGCGAGTCCGGCGACGTAGTCGGCGACCGCTTCGACGTTCGCGGGGTCGTCGGTCAGGCCGGGCACCAGCACGAACCGCACCCAGATCTGGATGCCGCGGGCGGCGAGCCGACGACCGAAGTCCAAGGTCGGCTGCAGGTCCCGGCCGGTGACCCGGCGGTACGTGTCCGGGAGACCGGACTTGACGTCCAGGAGCACCAGGTCGATGTCGTCGAGCATCGCGTCGGTGCACGCCGCACCGAGGAAGCCCGAGGTGTCGAGGGCGGTGTGGATGCCCATCGCCTTGGCACCCCGGAGCAGTCGGGCGACGAACGCCGGCTGCATCAGCGGCTCGCCACCGGAGACGGTCAACCCGCCGCCGGTCGCCCCGAAGACGGCGCGGTACCGGGCCACCCGGTTGAGCAGCTCGGTCGCGAGCACCGGCTCGCCCCGGCGCATCTCCATGGTGTCGGGGTTGTGGCAGTACAGGCAGCGCAGCGGGCAGCCGGCCAGGAAGGCCGTCAGCCGGGTCCCCGGGCCGTCGACCAAGGTGACGAGCTCCCATGAGTGCACGGAGCCGAGCTCGCCGGACCGGGTCTTGGCGATCCGCTCGGCGCGGTCGACCTCGGACAGGTCCAGGCCCGAGGTGCCGGCGGCCGTCCGGACGGTCGAGCCACCGACAACAGGCCCCGACAGCGCGACGATCGGGGCGCCCACCTGGGTGGGTACCTCCTGCGTCGTCGTCGTGCTCATGTCGCAAGTCTGCGCGGCACGCGGGTCAAAGTCATAGGACGAATGTCCGAACGAGCAGGTCGGGCGGTGTGGCGCTCGCCACACCCGGGCATCGGAACGGGGGGCGCGGACCGGCCGCACCCCCCGTTCCGATGGTCCTCAGAGTCCGCCGTGGAACGTGCGGGAGAGCACGTCGAGCTGCTGCTCGCGGGTCAGCCTGGTGAAGTTCACCGCGTAGCCGGAGACCCGGATGGTCAGCTGCGGGTACTTCTCCGGGTTCTCCATCGCGTCCTCGAGCGTCTCGCGGTTGAGGACGTTGATGTTGAGGTGGAAGCCCCTGGAGACGTTGTAGGCGTCCAGCAGACCGACCAGGTTCGTCACCTGCTCGTCCCGCGTGCGCCCCAGACCGGAGGGAACCACCGTCGACGTCAGCGAGATGCCGTCCTGGGCCTCCTCGTACGGCAGCTTGGCCACGCTCAGCGCGCTGGCCAGCATGCCGTGGCTGTCCCGTCCGTTCATCGGGTTGGCCCCGGGAGCGAACGGCTCGCCCTTGCGGCGCCCGTCGGGGGTGTTGCCGGTGTGCTTGCCGTACACCACGTTGGACGTGATGGTCAGCACGGACTGGGTGTGCACCGCGTTGCGGTAGGTCGGCTGCTTGCGGATCTTGGCCATGAAGCTGCGGACCAGGTCCACCGCGATCTGGTCCGCCCGGTCGTCGTCGTTGCCGTAGGCCGGGTACTCACCCTCGACCTGGTAGTCGACGACCAGCCCGGTCTCGTCCCGCACCGGCCGCACTGTCGCGTACTTGATCGCCGACAGGGAGTCCGCGGCGACCGACAGGCCGGCGATGCCGCAGGCCAGCGTCCGCAGGATCGCCCGGTCGTGCAGGGCCATCTCGATCCGCTCGTAGGCGTACTTGTCGTGCATGTAGTGGATGCAGTTCAGCGCGTCGACGTAGGTCTCGGCGAGCCAGTCGAGCAGGTGGTCGTAGGCAGCCGAGACCTCGTCGAAATCGAGCACGTCACCGAGGACCGGCGCCCTGACCGGCGCGACCTGCTGCCCGCTGATCTCGTCCCGCCCACCGTTGATCGCGTAGAGCAGCGCCTTGGCGATGTTGACCCGCGCCCCGAAGAACTGCATCTGCTTGCCGACCTTCATGGCCGAGACGCAGCAGGCGATCGCCGCGTCGTCCCCGCACTGGCCGCGGACCAGCTCGTCCGACTCGTACTGGATCGCCGAGGTGTCGATGGACACCTGCGCGCAGAACCGCTTGAACCCGTCGGGCAGCGCGTCGCTCCAGAGCACCGTCAGGTTCGGCTCAGGAGCCGGACCCAGGTTGTACAGGGTCTGCAGGAACCGGAACGAGGTGCGGGTCACCAGCGGGCGGCCGTCCTCACCGATGCCGCCGATGGACTCCGTCACCCAGGTCGGGTCACCGGAGAACAGGGCGTCGTACTCCGGGGTCCGCAGGAAGCGCACGATCCGCAGCTTGATCACCAGGTCGTCGATCAGCTCCTGGGCCTGGCTCTCGGTGAGCACCCCGTCGGCGATGTCGCGCTGGAGGTAGATGTCCAGGAAGGTCGACGTCCGCCCGAGGGACATCGCTGCGCCGTTCTGCTCCTTGACCGCGCCGAGGTAGGCGAAGTACAGCCACTGCACGGCCTCGCGGCCGGTGCCGGCCGGGGCAGAGATGTCGAAGCCGTAGGACTCCGCCATCTCCTTGAGCTCGCCGAGGGCTCTGATCTGCTCCGCGAGCTCCTCGCGCTCGGTGATGATCGACTCGGTCGAACGCTCCAGGTCAAGCTCGGCCCGCTCGTCCTGCTTGGCCTCGATCAGGGCGTCGATGCCGTACAGGGCGACCCGGCGGTAGTCACCGATGATCCGGCCGCGCCCGTAGGCGTCGGGCAACCCCGTGACGATGTGGGACTTGCGCGCGGCGCGTACGTCCGGGGGGTAGACGTCGAACACACCGGCGTTGTGGGTCTTGCGGTACTCGGTGAAGATCTTCTTCACGTCGGGGTCCGGGGTGTAGCCGTAGGCCTTCAGTGCCCCCTCGACCATCCGCCAGCCGCCGTTGGGCATGATCGCCCGCTTGAGCGGGGCGTCGGTCTGCAGGCCGACGATGATCTCGTGGTCGGCGTCGATGAAGCCGGGAGCGTGCGAGGTGATGCTCGACGGGGTGTGCACGTCGACGTCGTAGATGCCCTTGGCCCGCTCCTCGGGGAACATGCCCACCAGGCGCTGCCAGATCCGGGAGGTGCGTTCCGTCGCGCCGGCCAGGAAGGAGGCATCGCCCAGGCACGGGGTGTAGTTGCGCTGGATGAAGTCCCGCACGTCGACCCCGTCCTGCCACGGTCCCGGCGCGAAACCACGCCAGGCCGCGTCGCCGGTCGTCAGCGGGGTGCCCGCGGTGGTGGCGCCTTCTGCGGTGATGGCCATCGTTTCTCCCTGTGGTCGTCGGTAATTGTGACGCTAAGCGGGGAAACATGGGATGACCTGGGACCTTCGGGCAGCAGCCCTTCCCGGGACCGTGACCTGGGTCACGTCGGGCTCCGCGCGGGGACCTACGTCACCCCCTCGAGGGCTCAGTGTGCGGCGCGCGCGACGTGCGTGAGCACGTCCTGCGCGACGTCCTCCGGTCGCAGCCTCAGCTCCTCCATCAGCTGAGCCCGGGTCGCGTGGCCCAGGAATGCCAGCGGCACGCCGAGCATCCGGACGGGCGTCGCGAGCCCCGCCTCAGCACACCGCTGCGCCACCAGGGCACCAACGCCCCCGTCGACCAGGCCGTCCTCGACGCACACCACGTGGTCGTGGTCAGCAGCCAGCTTGACCAGCGCGGCGGGCACCGGGAGCACCCAGCGCGGGTCCACCACCGTCGTGCGCACGCCGGCGTCCGCCAGCAGCTCGGCGGCCGCGACGGCGGTGTGCGCCATCGGGCCGACACCGATCAGCAGCACCGAGGCCCCGTCGGAGCCAGTCCGCGCCAGCACGTCGACACCCTCCAGGGTGTCGATTGCCGGGAGCGGACCGGGCAGGGGGCCCTTGGGGAACCGGATCACGCTCGGGGCGTCGTCGATGTCGACGGCCGTCCGCAGCGCGCTGCGCAGGGTCTCCTCGTCGCGAGGGGCCGCCAGGTGCAGCCCGGGGACCACCCGAAGCAGCGCCATGTCCCACATGCCGTTGTGGCTGGGACCGTCGTCGCCGGTGATCCCCGCACGGTCCAGGACGAACGTCACGCCGGCCTTGTGCAGGGCGACGTCCATCAGCACCTGGTCGAAGGCCCGGTTGAGGAACGTCGCGTACACGGCGACCACCGGGTGCAGCCCGGCGAAGGCCATCCCCGCCGCCGACGTCACGGCATGCTGCTCGGCGATGCCGACGTCGAACACCCGCGAGGGGAACGCCGCTGCGAACGGGGCCAGCCCGACGGGCTGCAGCATCGCAGCGGTGATCGCCACGACATCGTGCCGCGCGTGGCCGACCTGGACGATCTCATCGGCGAACACCGAGGTCCAGGCGAAGCGGGACTCCGCCACCGGCAGGCCGGTCTCCGGATGGATCCGCCCGACCGCGTGGAACCGGTCGGCGACGTCCTGCTCGGCCGGCACGTAGCCGCGGCCCTTCTCGGTGATCACGTGCACGATGACCGGCCCGCCGAAGTCCCGCGCGAGCCGCAGGGCCCGCTCCACCGTGCCGACGTCGTGGCCGTCCACCGGCCCGATGTACTTCAGCCCCAGGTCCTCGAACATGCCCTGAGGCGCGACGACGTCCTTGATGCCCTTCTTCATGCCGTGCAGGGCCCCGTAGATCAGCCGCCCGAGCGGACCGGAGCGTCGCAGGGCCCGCTTGCCCCAGGCCAGGACGTCCTCGTAGCCGCGGGCGGTGCGCAGCCGGTCGAGGTGCTCGGCCAGCCCGCCGATGGTCCGGTCGTAGGACCGCCCGTTGTCGTTCACCACGATCACCAGGCGCCGGTCCTGCCCGGCTGCGATGTTGTTCAGCGCCTCCCAGGCCATCCCTCCGGTGAGGGCTCCGTCGCCGATCACGGCGACCACGTGCCGGTCGACGCTCCCCCGCAACGCGTAGGCCTTGGCGATCCCGTCCGCCCAGGACAGCGCGGTGGAGGCGTGCGAGTTCTCCACGACGTCGTGCTCGGACTCGCTGCGGTTGGGGTAACCGGACAGCCCGCCGCGCTGGCGAAGGCCCGAGAAGTCTGAGCGCCCGGTGATCAGCTTGTGCACGTAGGCCTGGTGCCCCGTGTCGAAGACGATCGTGTCCCGCGGGGACTCGAAGACCCGGTGCACCGCCAGGGTCAGCTCCACGACACCGAGGTTCGGACCGAGGTGGCCGCCGGTCCGGGACACGGACTGCACGAGGAAGTGCCTGATCTCCGCCGCCAGCCGGACGAGCTCGGCCGGACGCAGTGCCCGGACATCAGCAGGCGAGCTGATCCGGGGCAGGAGGGCCATCCGGTCATCGTACGGCCCTCGGGTCCCCCCGGCCGGGCTGGTACCGCTCACGACGCCGGTCTGCGCGGGCTCTTCACCGATCCCCCACCTGCGGGTTTCCCACCTGCCGGTCCTCCGCCTGCCCGCTCGCCACCCGCAGGTCCGTACCCGACAGCTCGAGCACCGACCCGTCCGCGGCGACGTCCACCGTGACGTCCCTGCCGGCGACCCGCAGACCGGTGACCCGCACCCGGCCGAACGGGCCGGGGGCGGCGGGCGCGATGCGGAGGATCCCCGCCGGAACGTCCGGCTCGATGCCGAGGAACGCGACGAGAAGCACGACGGCCGACGCCGCCGACCACGCCTGGGGGTGGCATGCCGCCGGGTACGGCACGACGGCGGGAACCGTGCCCCGCGCGTCGCCCGACCAGAGCTCGGGGACCTGGTAGCCGAGCTCCGCCGCGGCGGTGAGCACACCGACAGCCAGTTCGCTCGCGACGTCGGCGTGGCCGGCCCGGACCAAGCCTGCAACGGCGATCGCGGTGTCGTGCGCCCAGACCGACCCGCCGTGGTACCGGAGGGGCCAGTAGCCTGCCGACGACGTCGCCATCGTGCGCAGGCCGTAGCCGGAGCTGAGCTCGGGTGAGCCGAGCCGCCTCGCCACCGCCCGCTCCTCGTCGGCGTCGAGCAGGCCGGTGCCCAGGAGGTGCCCGATGTTGCTCGTGAGGGTGTCCACCGGCCGCTTGGCGGCGTCCAGGGCGATCGCCGGATAGGCACCGTCGTCGTCGTGCACCCAGAACTGCGCCCGGAACCGGGCCGCGAGGTCGCGTGCCCACGCACGCCACCGGTCTCCGCCGTCGCGCCCGAAGGCGTCCAGCAGCGCCGCGCCGCCGACCGCGGCCTCATGGGCGTAGCCCTGCACCTCGCACAGGGCGATCGGCCCCTCGGCCAGCCGCCCGTCCCGCCACTGCACCGAGTCGCCGGAGTCCTTCCAGCCCTGGTTGGCCAGGCCGTGCCCGGTGGTGTCCCGGTACTCGAGGAAGCCGTCCCCGTCCGCGTCGCCGTGCTCGGTCATCCAGGCGAGCGCGGCCTCGAGCGCCGGCAGCAGCGCTGCCACCTCCTCGACCGGCATCCCCCACCGCCACGCGTCGTGCAGCAGGCAGACCCACAGCGGCGTCGCGTCCACCGTGCCGTAGTACAACGGCGGCAGCACGGTGCCCTCGCCGAGTTCGAGGTCGGCGCCACGGAGCTCGTGCAGGATCCGGCCCGGCTGCTCGGCCGTCGCCTCGTCGTGCGTCGTGCCCTGGCGGTGCGCCAGGGTGCGAAGGGTGCCGGCGGCGAGCTCGGTCCCGAGCGGGAGGAGCATCCGGGCGGCCCAGAGCGAGTCCCGGCCGAAGAGCGTGAAGAACCACGGCGCGCCCGCGGCGAGGAACACGTCGTCGGGCGCGAATCGGGTCCGCATGCGCAGGCCGACGAGGTCGTCGAGCGACCGCGTCACGAGGGCCGGGAGCCGGCGGTCGTCGCTCTCGACGACGGGTGTCGACCAGCCGGCCCCGGACGCCCCGGCCAGCACGGGTGCGTCCGGGCTCTCGGCCCGGAGCTCCCAGCGCACGGTGGTGACCTCCCCCGGGCTGACCTCGAGGTCCCACACGAGGGCTGGCGCCAGGACATCCGTCGCGTCGAACGCTGCGCCCGGTCCGGCGACCGTCACCTGCACGCCCTCGCCGGTCCACACCAGGTGGTCGGCCGTGACGTCGACCGGACGCGCGTCGGTCGGCGCGCCCGCCTTGACTGCGGCCATCCGCGCGAGGTCGCTGCCGACCGTCACGCGCAGCGGCACCCGGACCGAGCGCCCCGTCCCCGCCTCAAGCGTGATCTCCTCGGTCATGCCGTCCGGCGTGACCCGCCGACGCAGCCGCAGCCGCACTGTCGGGTCCGCGCCCGCCTCGTCGACCGAGCGCAACGCCGCGACGACCTCGACCGTGCCCGGTCCTGCCGCGGCCGCCGAGAGCACCTCCGGTTCGACGTCGCCGACGCACACCTCCACCCGGGAGAGCACCCGGACGTCACCGTGGTAGACGCCCTGTGCGCCGGAGGGGCGGATCTGCCCGTCGGCGGCCGACCACGCCTGGCTCGGTGCGGCCACGGCGACCAGCAGGTCGTGCAGGAAAGGCTGCTGCATCGCGGCTCCTCGCCACCACTTGACAACCGGGTCGATCCGTCTCATCCTAGGCGCATCTATTTGAGCGTTCCAATTCGCGGAGACTACCCCGTTTGAACGCTCTAAGACAGTCCCGGAGGGTGCGGGCGACGCAAGGAGGCGTCCGGTGGAACGTCGTCCCACACTGGAGACGGTCGCCGAGCTGGCGGCCGTGTCCCGGCAGACGGTCTCGAACGTGCTGAACTCCCCGCACCTCGTCCGGCCCCAGACGATCGCGCGCGTCCAGGCCGTGATCGACGAGCTCGGCTACCGCCCGCACGGTGCGGCCCGCCAGCTCCGGACCCGCCGGTCGAACGTCATCGGCCTGCGCCTGGAACGCGCGGTCGACGGGATCAACGGGGCCGTGCTCGACCGCTTCCTGCACTCCCTCACCGAGCTGGCCCAGGTCCGCGGCTACCGCGTCATGCTCTTCACCGCGCCGGACGACGGCGGCGAGATCGTCCAGTACGCCGAGCTCCTCGACGTGCTCGAGGTGGACGCGTTCGTCCTCACCTCCACCCACGCCGGCGACCCGCGCACCCGATGGCTCACCGAGCACGACGTCCCGTTCGTGACCTTCGGCCGGCCCTGGGAGCCCTCCGACGCCGACGGCAGCCAGCCGGACCACGCCTGGGTCGACGTCGACGGGTCCGCCGGGACCCGGGCCGCCGTCGAGCACCTGGCCTCGCTCGGGCACACCGACATCGCGTTCATCGGGTGGCCTGCAGGGTCCGGCGTCGGGGACGACCGCCGCGCCGGCTGGCACCGCGCCATGGTCGCCGCAGGGATGCCCGCGCACCGCCTGGACGCGCTCGACGTCGCGACCGTCGACGGCGTCGCGCAGGGCGCCGAGGCGGCCCGGCGGCTCATCGAGATGGTCTCCCCCACCGCGTTCGTCTGCGCGAGCGACTCGCTCGCGCTCGGTGCGCTCGCCGCTGTCCGGACCGACGGCGTCCTGCCCGGAGCCGACGAGGGCGCGGCCGCGGTTGTCGGTTTCGACGACACGCCGGTGGCCCACGCGGTCGGCCTGTCGAGCGTGGCTCAGCCCCTCACCGAGGCGGCCGACCGCGCCCTCGGGCTCCTGCTCGCCCGGCTCGCAGCCCCGACCGACGGCCCGACCCGGCGCACCGGCCGGGGCACCCCGACCGACCAGCAGGTCCTGCTCGCGCCCAGCCTGGTCGTCCGCGACTCCAGTCGCCCCCGACCCTGATCTCGACCGTCCCAGCCCTGACCCCGGGCCCGGCCCGGACACCCGACCCTCGAGGAGAGAACATGCGCACAACCCGCACGGCACTCACTGCACTGCTCGCAGGTGGCGCACTCGCGCTCACTGCCTGCGGTGGTTCCGGGTTCTCCGACGACGACGCCACCACCGACCCCGGGACCACCACCGACGAGGGCGGCGAGCTCACCGTCCTCATCGGCTCAAGCGGTGACGCCGAGACCGACGCGGTCAACGCGGCTGTCGCGGCCTGGGCCGAGGAGTCCGGGAGCGACGCCACCGTCACCGTGGCCTCCGACCTCCCGCAGCAGCTCAGTCAGGGCTTCGCCGCCGGCAGCCCGCCGGACGTCTTCTACGTCGGCACCGACAACCTCGCCGCGTACGCGGCCAACGGCTCACTCCTGGCCTACGGCGACCAGCTGAGCAACGTGGACGACTTCTACCCGGCGCTCGTGGACAACTTCACCTCCGGCGGCAAGCTCTACTGCGCGCCCAAGGACTTCTCCACCCTCGCGCTCGTGATCAACACGGACGCCTGGACGGCCGCCGGGCTCACCGACGCCGAGATCCCGACCGACTGGGCCGGGCTGGCCGACGTCGCGGCACGACTGACCACCGGAGAGCAGGTCGGCCTCACCTTCGGTCCCGAGTACCAGCGGGTCGGGGTGTTCATGGCGCAGGCCGGTGGCGGCCTGGTCTCCGACGACGGCGCGACCGCCGTCGCGGACAGCCCGGAGAACGCCGAGGCGCTGACCTTCGTCCAGCAGATGCTCCGAGACGGGGCCCTGGCCTTCCCGTCCGCGATCGACTCCGGCTGGGGCGGCGAGGCGTTCGGCACCGGGCGGGCCGCCATGACCATCGAGGGCAACTGGATCGTCGGCGCCCTGCGCAACGACTTCCCGGACGTGAAGTACCAGGTGGTCGAGCTCCCGGCCGGGCCCGCCGGCCAGGGCACGCTCCAGTTCACCAACTGCTGGGGCATCGCGACCGACAGCGCCAACCAGGCCGCCGCGCTCGACCTCGTCGAGTTCCTCACCTCGACCGACCAGCAGGCGGGGTTCGCGGACGCCTTCGGCGTCATGCCGTCGGTTCAGTCGGCGGCGGAGGACTTCCGCAGCTCCTACCCCGAGATGACGGCCTTCCTCGACAGCGCCGACTTCGCCGTCGGGATGCCGACGGCCCAGGGCGCGAACGACGTCATCGGCGACTTCAACGGGCAGATCGAGGGACTCGCCGACGCCGACGTGGCGGCGATGCTCGCCTCGGTGCAGACGAACCTCCAGGCCGTCCTGGACTCCCAGGGCTGATGTCCACGGCTCGCGGACCGCAGCCCTCCGGCTCTCGTCTCGAGGGCCGGAGGGCTGCGGCGGGCTGGCTCTTCATCACGCCGGTCCTGGTGATCCTCGGTGTGTTCCTCCTGGTGCCGGTGCTCATGGCGGCCTGGGTGAGCGTCTCGGACTGGACCGGGCGGGGCAGCCCGCTCTCAGGGAGCACGAGCTTCGTCGGGGCGGACAACTACCGGGCGCTCGTGCTCGGCGGAGGGCTGCCTACGCAGGACTTCGGCATGTCCCTGCGCAACAACGCCTGGTACGTGTTCCTCGTCGTGCCCGTCCAGACGGCGCTGTCCCTGCTGCTCGCCGTCCTGGTCAACCGACGCCTCCTGCGTGCCCGCGGGTTCTTCCGGACGGCGTTCTACTTCCCGTCCGTGACCAGCTCGGTCGCGATCACCGTCGTCTTCCTCTTCCTGTTCTCCGCGTCCGGGGCGGTGAACCGCCTGGTCGGGAACCTGGGGGCGAACGGGCCGAACTGGTTCAGCGACGCGCGCGGCGTCGGGCACCTGCTGCTCGGCGGGGTGGGTGTCGACCGGGCACCCAGCGCCCTGGCCGACCACGGGTTCGTCGGCATCAGCTGGTGGGACTGGCTGGCCGGCCCGAGCGTGGCGATGACCGTCTTCATCGTCATGGCGGTGTTCACCACCTCCGGGACGTTCATGCTGCTGTTCCTCGCAGCCCTCCAGTCGATCTCCGACGAAATCGACGAGGCAGCGATGATGGACGGCGCAAGCCCCTGGCAGCGGTTCTCGCGGGTCACCCTGCCGATGCTCCGACCCACCCTCTTCACCGTGACGACGCTCGGGCTCATCGGGACCTGGCAGGTCTTCGACCAGATCTACACCGGCAGCCAGGGCGGCCCGGCGAAAACCACCCTCACCCCTGCCTACCTGTCCTACAGCGCGTCATTCCTGTCCGGTCAGTGGGGCCGCGGGGCGGCGATCGCGTTCATCCTCTTCGCCATCATCATCGTGCTCACCGCCCTCCAGCGGTTCGTGCTCCGGGACCGCGGGACCCCGCGTCGGCGCCGGCTCGTCCCGTCGTCATCCTCCGTCGTGCCCGCTGGGGCGGCGCCAGGGCCCGCCACCGAGCCGGGAGGTGCGCCGTGACGGCCGCCACCGCACCCGCGCGCCCGACGACGGCCGACGACGCGCGCGAACGCCGCATGCGCCACTCCGGCCGGCGACGCCGGATCGGCCTGGTCCTGGTCTTCCTGATGCTCGTTGCGCTGACCGTCGTCTACGTCTACCCGTTCCTCATCGCGGTTGCGACGTCGTTCACCACCCAGGAGCAGTCGGTCACGAACCCGTTGTCCCTCGTCCCCGCGGACGCGACGACGGACGCGTACCAGCGGCTGTTCCTCCGCTCGGACTTCCCGGTCTGGCTGCGCAACTCGGTGATCGTCACCACGTGCGTGACGATCGGCCGGGTCTTCCTGGACTCCCTCGCCGGGTACGCGCTCGCCCGACTGCCGTTCCGCGGGCGGAGGCCGGTGTTCGCCGGGGTGGTCGCCGTGATGGCGGTGCCCGGCGTCGTGCTGCTCATCCCGAAGTTCCTGGTGATCAACCAGCTGGGCATGTACGACTCGTTCGCGGGCCTGATCATCCCGCTCCTGGCGGACGCTGCCGGGGTCTTCATCATGAAGAACTTCTTCGAGTCGATCCCGGTCTCGGTGGAGGAGGCGGCGCGGATCGACGGCGCGGGGGTGTTCCGGACCTATTGGTCGGTGATCCTGCCGATGGCCCGGCCGGCGATCGTGACGCTGGTCATCCTGTCGTTCCAGGGTTCCTGGAACGAGCTGTCGCACTTCATCGTGGCGGCGCAGGACCCGCAGCTGAACACGCTCACCAAGGGCGTGGCCCAGCTCGCGTCCGGCGCCCTCAGCCAGGGCAGCCAGTACCCGATCAAGCTCGCGGCGGCGACCGTGATGACCATCCCGGTGGCGGTCCTGTTCTTCATCTTCCAGCGTCGGATCATGAACTCCACGGCGGGCGCCGAGAAGGGCTGACGGACCGCACGACCTAGGCTTGCAACATGCGCTTCCTCCCCGGGCACCAGCCGACGAGCGACCTGACATACGGCGACGTGTTCCTGGTGCCGTCGCGCTCCGAGGTCGGCTCACGCTTCGACGTCGACCTGACCAGCACAGACGGATCCGGCACGACCATCCCCGTGGTGGTGGCAAACATGACCGCCGTCTCCGGGCGCCGGATGGCCGAGACGGTCGCCCGGCGCGGCGGCATGGCGGTGATCCCCCAGGACATCCCGCCGGACGTCGTGGCCGACGTCGTCGCGTCGGTGAAGTCGCGCCACCCGGTGGTGGAGACCGCCGTGGTCGTCGAGCCGACCGCGACCGTGCACACCGCGCTCACCCTGATCGGCAAGCGGTCCCACGGGGCCGCCGTCGTCGTGCGCGACGGACGCCCGATCGGGGTGGTCACCGAGGCCGACTGCCAGGGTGTCGACCGGTTCACCCAGGTCGGCGAGGTGATGACGCCCGACCCGACGGTCGTAGACGTGAGCGTGCTGGCGGGAACCGGCGGGCTGGCTGCCGCGTTCGACCGGCTGCACACCTCCCGACGCCGCTTCACCCCGGTGGTGGCCCACGGCGCCCTGGTGGGCGTGCTCACCCGCACCGGCGCGCTCCGCTCGAGCATCTACTCCCCCGCGGTGGACGACGCCGGACGGCTGCGGATCGCGGCCGCACTGGGGATCAACGGCGACGTGCGGGCCAAGGCGGCTGTCCTCCTGGAGACCGGCGCCGACCTGCTGGTGATGGACACCGCGCACGGCCACCAGGTCAAGATGCTCGAGGCGTTGGCCGCGGTGCGGTCCCTGCACCCCGGCGTCCCCGTGGTGGCCGGGAACGTCGTCACGGCCGAGGGCACCCGCGACCTCGTGGCTGCGGGCGCCGACATCGTGAAGGTAGGCGTCGGTCCGGGGGCGATGTGCACCACGCGGATGATGACAGCCGTCGGGCGGCCGCAGTTCTCCGCGGTCCTGGAGTGCGCGGAAGCGGCACGGCAGCTCGGCGCGCACGTGTGGGCCGACGGTGGGGTGCGCCACCCGCGCGACGTCGCCCTCGCTCTGGCGGCCGGGGCATCCCAGGTGATGATCGGCTCCTGGTTCGCCGGGACCCACGAGAGTCCTGGTGACCTGCATGCCGACGCCGACGGCCGGCTGTACAAGGAGAGCTTCGGGATGGCGTCCGCCAGGGCGGTCGCCGCCCGCACGCTCGGCGACAGCCCGTTCGACCGGGCACGCAAGGCCCTGTACGAGGAGGGCATCTCCTCCTCCCGGATGTACCTCGACCCCGCCCGCCCGGGCGTGGAGGACCTGCTGGACCAGATCACCTCCGGGCTGCGCAGCGCCTGCACCTACGCGGGCGCGGCGTCGCTGGCCGAGTTCGCCGAGCGGGCCGTCGTCGGGCTCCAGTCGACGGCCGGCTACGAGGAGGGCCGTCCGCTGCCGGCCGGGTGGTGAGATGACCGACGGCATGCGACCCGGCCCCCGCGGCACCTCAGACTGACGGGTCCGCAACCCTTCCCGCGAACAGGACCAGCCCGGTACCTACCTCGATCACCTGGTACTCGAACGGACGGTCGAGCCGCAGCTCGATCTGCGGCATCAGGGCACTCCCAGCCATGGAGATCTGGGTGACGGCCGCCGCGACGGTGCCCTTCTCGGCCACCGTGATGGTGGCGCCCTGGGCGACCGCGCTGACGAAGGCCCCCGCGAACACCCCGTCCAGGTCGCCCTGCGGATCGGTGAGCGAACCAAGACCCAGGGCCGCAAGCGCCGGGGTGAGGTCGAGCGTCGCGTCGGTCTCCCAGCGCGGCATCGTCAAGCTGACCGCCGACGTCCCGGCGCCGGCGAGGGCGTCGCGCACTGCAGCCCACTGCTCCTGGGTGAGCTGGCCCTCGTCAGGCAGCACGATCCGCATGGCGAAGCCTTCGGTGTACGGCAGCTCGATCACCGTCCACCCGTCGCCCTCGACGTACGCGGCGGAGAGCATCTGACGCATCATCGGCACGTCGACCACGCTGCCGTCCGCCAGCGTGAACGGACCGTCCGAGCTCGCCTCGGCCGCGAACGGGCTGGCCCAGGACGCCCCGAAGGTGACCGCGTCCATCAGCACGACGCGGGTGTCGGTCGGCGGGTCCGTCGGCGCCTCGGTGAGCAGACCACCGGTCTCCTCCTCCACCCAGGCGTCCAGCAGCGGCTTGGCATTGCCGGCCGCGAAGTCGGCCTCGAACACCTGCGCCAGGTGATAGGCCGTGACCCGCTCCAGGAACGTCTCCCCGACCGGGAAGCCCGGCTGGACGAACACGCTGTCGGCAATGTGCACCAGCGGGCTCTCCGGTGGGTTGTCCTTGTCGATGGTCGAGACGTCACCCTCGAACTGGGCGAGCATCGCGCGCAGGTCGGCCACTGCTTGGCTGCCGCCGTCGGACAGGCCGACCGCCGCGTCGATCTCGTCGGCCACGCGACCGGTCGCCCCCTCACGGAGCATCGCAAGGGCCAGCTGCAGGCTCAGTGGCGAGACGACGACGTTCTCTCCCTCGCCCAGCGCCACCAGCTCGGTGGCCAGCCGGACGGAGGCATCCGCCATCCCCACGTCGGCCCAGCCCTCATCGACCACGCCAAGGAAGTCCACCTGCGGATCGAGCCGCTCAGCCGGCTTCGGTGAACTGCCGCAACCACCCGCTGCCATCGCGACGCTCGCGACACTCGCGACCAGAACAGCCACCCTGGACCCTCGTCGAGCGCTCATCCGGAACTCCCCTGTCGTCCTACCCCTCATGTGTCGCGAGACAGCCTCCTCGTGCACCGGGGCGTGATGTACCTAGGCTTGCCGGCTGTGACACATCCGGTCCTGGTGATCCAGCACGCGCCGTGGGAGCGTCCCGGTCTCATCGACCGGGTGCTTGCCGAGAACGCCCCAGCGGTGCCGGTCATCGTCCGCACGGTGCTGGGCGACGCCCGGCCGGACCTCCCGCTCCCCCGCGACCTGGCCGGGCTGGTCGTGATGGGCGGTCCGATGAACGCCGACGACGACGCCCGCTTCCCCGGTCTCGCGGCCGAGCGCCGCATGCTGGCTGCCACGGTGGACGCCGGAGTGCCCGTGCTGGCGGTCTGCCTTGGCATGCATCTGCTGGCTCGCGCCCTGGGGGCGACCGTGCGCGCCGACGCCGGGACGGAGATCGGGTTCGGACCCGTCGACGTGGTCGCCACAGACCCGGTCCTCGCACCGCTCGGCCAGCGCCCCGTCGTCCTGCACTGGCACTCCGACGCCGCCGATCTCCCGGCCGGCGCGACGCTCCTGGCCTCAACGCTGACGACGCCGGTCCAGGCCTTCCGAGCAGGCAGCGCCCTCGGCCTGCAGTTCCACCTGGAGATGGACCAACCGCTGCTCGAGGAGTGGCTGACCGCGCCGCCGATGGCCGCGGACCTGGCGCGGCACCGCATCACCGACCTGCGGGAGCGGGGCGACCGAGCCCTGCCCACCCTCGCGCAACGCGCCGTCGTCGGACTGGCCGCCTTCGCCGCAGCGGTCAGGGAGCGCTCCGGCTAGAGGACCGGGGCCAACGGGCGCAGCGCTTCGACGATCCGCTCGACGTTCTGCCGGTTCTTTCCCCAGTCAATGACCTGGGTCGGCAACGCGCATTCGCTCCGCAGCGTCACCACGGCTCCGCGCGGTCCGTACCCGATCGTCGCCAGCACGCTCTCACCCCAGCTGCGCATGCCCGCCGAGACCTTGCCCTGCATGAAGCCGTTGCCTCCGACAACCCACGAGAGGCCCGCCGCGAGGAACGCCTGATACACCGCCGCCTCGGCCTGCTGCGGCGGCAGGGCGACCTCGACTGTCATCGTGTGACTCGCTGCCATGTCGCCCTCCACGCTTCCGTTGCGGTCGGCAGCCTAGGGCACCAGGGCGCGCGGCACCCACGTAGCCAGCCCGGTCCCTCGATCGGCCAAGGCCTCAGACCAGCGAGCGCAGCACGTACTGCAGGATGCCGCCGTTGCGGTAGTAGTCAGCCTCACCGGGGGTGTCGATACGCACGACGGCGTCGAGCTGCACCGCGGTCCCGTCACAACGGGTCGCGATCACGTGCACGGTGCGCGGGCTGACCCCGTCGTTGAGCGCAGCGACGCCCGTGACGGCGAACGTCTCCGTGCCGTCCAGCCCGAGCGAGCCGGCCGACTCCCCCGCGCCGAACTCCAGCGGCAGCACACCCATCCCGATCAGGTTGGACCGGTGGATGCGCTCGAAGCTCTCCGCGATCACCGCCCGGACCCCGAGCAGCGCGGTGCCCTTTGCGGCCCAGTCGCGCGACGACCCGGACCCGTACTCCTTGCCGCCGAGGACCAGCAGCGGGACGCCTGCCTTGGCGTACGCCTGCGCGGCGTCGTAGATCGTGGCCTGCTCGCCGGTCAGGTGGTTGACCGTGAAGCCGCCCTCGACGCCGGGCACCAGCTGGTTGCGCAGCCGGATGTTGGCGAAGGTTCCGCGGATCATCACCTCGTGGTTGCCGCGGCGGGAGCCGTAGGAGTTGAAGTCCCGCCGCTCGACGCCGTTGGCGGCGAGGTAGGCACCGGCCGGGCTGTCCGCCTTGATCGCTCCGGCAGGGCTGATGTGGTCGGTGGTCACCGAGTCGCCGAGCTTGGCTAGCACCCGTGCGCCGACGATGTCGGCCACCGGCTCCGGCGCGGCGCCCATCCCGTCGAAGTACGGGGGCTTGCGGACGTATGTCGACTCCGCGTCCCAGGCGAAGGTGTCGCCCTCCGGGGTCGGCAGCGACGTCCAGCGCTGGTCACCGGCGAACACGTCCGAGTAGTCCTTGGCGAACATCTCGGCGTCGATGGAGCCGTCGATCGTGGCTTGCACCTCCTGCGCGGCGGGCCAGATGTCCCGCAGGTAGACGGGCACGCCGCCCTCGTCCGTGCCGAGCGGCTCGGACTCGAAGTCGAAGTCCATCGTCCCGGCCAGGGCGTACGCGACGACGAGCGGCGGGGACGCCAGGTAGTTCATCTTGACGTCCGGGTTGATCCGACCCTCGAAGT
>Ga0209585_10000138_pt1 | contig 28041 bp, 30 predicted proteins | sample NGEPerone_FD_185491 | JGI IMG/M metagenome (GOLD analysis project Ga0209585, IMG submission 185491) | Arctic peat soil microbial communities from the Barrow Environmental Observatory site, Barrow, Alaska, USA - NGEE Permafrost154B-one... | ecosystem: Environmental > Terrestrial > Soil >... | reverse complement strand
AAACAATCTGTGGACAACAGAAAGATCGCTCAACGGTTTTTCACACTCCATCAAACCGAATTAGAAATAAAACCATTTGCTATGAGCCGGTTTTATTACCACCTCTATCCCAAAGTGGCTGAAGATGTACCTGTTTTAAGTTAGATTTCAACAAGTATTATTACAAAAGTTCCGTCTTTTCGAAAAGGGAACACGTATTTTTAACTTAAAAATTTTATAAAATGAAAACAATCATCTATTTATTAATAGCGGGTTTTGCATTTGGTATCATTGCCAGTGGCTTTTCAAATCCGGCAAGTGCAGAAACCCGTATTTTGATCCAATCGGCTGATAACAATATCTCACCCGCCGCACTGTCACAATCTGCAACGATTTTTACGGCCCGTCTGAAGGAATTCAGTTCCGAAAAGTTTGAACTGAAAGTCATTCCCGGGAAGAACCAAATTCAGGTGGTTCTGGCTGATGGCTGGGACCAAAAAATAGCTGAAGACCTTCTGACACATCAAGGATCATTGTCATTTTATGCTACTTACAATCGCGAAAGTTTTTCTAAACTTTTAAAGGGAGACAATCAATTATTTTCACTTTTAAAGGCCGATGGTCCTGATCATTCAATGGCCGTAATTGGTTGTGCTGCTGCACCGGAAGTTGAAAAGGTAAACGAGTATTTAAAGACCGTTCAATTAAACCAGAAATGTAAATTTGCCTGGGGTCAACCTTCCGGAGATGGCAATGTTTGTCTTTATGCACTTCGTTTAGAAGGCGAAAAAGGGGCATTGCTGACAGGATCGGATGTTGAAAGTGCGAAATCAGGCCAGGATAAAGCATCCGGAATCAATGAGCTTGGGATAGAATTTAAAAAACCGGCGGTACAACTTTGGGCTGATGCAACAAGGCGCAATATCAACAATGCAATTGCAATTGTATTGGATAACAAGGTGCTCTATGCTCCTGTATTAAGAGATGCGATCGAAGGTGGTAAATGCTCAATTACAGGTGATTTCACACAAGCCGAAGTGCGCTATTTTGCAGCACTTTGTAATAACGGTGAGTTGCCGGTCAGTTTCAAGATCGTAAAATAGTTTGAATATCATGAAGGGGTGAGTTTGTATAAATTCATCCCTTCTTTTATGTCCATGTTGAAAGATCTCAATACCGCAACGTAAATCTGAGGATCTTGATTCTCAGTGATCCAGTTTGTTGATTAATGATTTTTCATCGTCACGAACCCATTCGGGTTGAATATTGAAGTGGTGAATGTCGTGATGTAGAAGGATGGTCTCTACCTTATCCAGAATAAGCTCGAATTGTGAAATCGAAAAATCCTCCTCGAGATCGAGATGTGCTTCGAACATCATCTCATGATCGTCAAGTTTCCATGCATGAACGTGGTGAATATTCTTAACCCCTTTAATCCGTGTAATCTCGGCTGCAACGTCTTCAATATTAATTTGCGAAGGGGTAAATTGCATGAATATCCGTACCGATTCATAGAAAATTTCCCAGCTGCTGTAAATCAGAAAGAGTGAAATTGCAATGGTCAGAATACCGTCGACCCAGAACCATCCCAGGTAACTGATGGCAAAACCACCAATAAAAACAGCGACAGAAGTGAGCATATCGGTAAACAGGTGCAAATAGGCAGAGCGCATATTTATATCTGAAGTTGCCTCCTTCTTTACTAGCAGAGCGCTTACACCATTGAATATAATCCCCAGCGCGGCAAGGTAAATCACGATATTTCCTTCAATTGGCCTTGGATTCATTAACCGCTCGACAGCCTCCTGAATAAGAACAGTTGCAATAATCATCAGGGTAGCTGCATTGATAAACGCAGCAAATATCCCAGCTCGTTTATACCCGAATGTTTCTTTCAGTGTTCTGTCGCGTCCTGCTAACCTTGCAGCAATGTAGCTAAATATCAGCGCAAGAACGTCGCTGAAGTTATGCGCAGCATCCGAAAGAAGAGCTATGCTTCCGGATATGATACCCCCAATAATTTGTGCAACTGTGATTCCTACATTAAGGATGATCGGAAGAATTAAATTCTTTCCGCTTAAAATTGGGTGATGGTGGTGATGTTTGTCAGACATATTGAAAATGCTTTTATAGCCTTTCAAATATAGGTTGTTTTAATCAGCTACAAATTTTTATCTACATTTGTTCAAACAATTCTTCCACCTGACGAATGAAAAAAATGGAAAATAACCAATCAAGAAGAGTCTTTTTGAAATCAGCCGCAGGCGTTTCTGTCGGTTTAGTTGGATTGCAAACCATCGCTTACAGCGCTTCCGACCCGCAAATTCAAGATGCCAGGAAAGATCTTTTCTCTGGTAAACCATCAAATTTAAAGGACCGTATCGAACGGGTGAAAATTGCAACGCTTGGAATGCAACGTTTCGATTGGGAGCAAGGTACAGTTGCGCAGGCGTTTCTCGAGATGGGCGAATATGATCTGGCCATTTCGTTTGCCAGAGGAGCGATTTTAAGACAGGTAAACGGGCGGTTTTCGGTGATTAAAGGCAATGGTCCAATCAACGATTGTTCAAGTGTAGGGGAGGTGGTCTTATTCGCTTATAAAAAGATGGGCGATCCGATATTTAAAACGGGTGCCGACGCAATGCTTGATGTATTTAAAACGTCAAATCATAAAACCCCTGAAGGAATTATCTATCACACACAGGAACCTACCAAATGGATCATGTCGGATGGGAATTACATGTTACCACCTTTTCTGGCCGCGGCAGGAGAATACAAGGAAGCAATTAAGCAAATCGACGGATTTCGGAAATATTTATATCATCCTAAAGATCAGTTGTATTCCCATATTTGGGATGATGAAAATAAAAAATTCAAACGCGAAGATTTTTGGGGTGTCGGTAATGGGTGGTCAGCTGCCGGAATAACACGCGTTATTAGGATGCTGCCCAAAGATATGACGAATGAGAAAATGATGCTGGTCAGTTATGTCAAAGACGTTTTGGATGGTTGTTTGAAATACCTCCGCCCGGACGGAATGTTTCACGACGTAGTAAACAGACCGGATACATTTCCGGAAGTAAATCTGAGTCAAATGCTTGCATACACGATATTCCGGGGAGTTAAAGCTGGTTATCTCGATTCGGGCTACATTGCAAAGGCTGAAATTATGCGGAAAGCGGCGAACGATCGAGTTGATAGTTTGGGCTATGTGCACGATGTGTGTGGGTTGCCAAATTTTGACCGTCCCTATTTTGCGCCTGAAGCGCAGGCATTTTACCTTTTAATGGAAACTGCAGCAAAAGATTTGGCTTAGAAATAAACATTAAACCAATATCTTTGCATCAGAAAATTACTAATTATGGAGGTAAAACCAATTCACAATATCATCTTCGATCTTGGAGGAGTTATCCTAAACATCAATCCGCAATTAACTGTAGATGCTTTTCGGAACCTGGGATGGAGCGATTTTTATGAGGAGAATAATCAAACGAACGGTAAGGAACTCTTTTACAGCCTCGAAAGTGGAAGTTCATCACCCGAAGTTTTTCGCAATAATGTCAGAAAAATGACTGATTTACAAAGAAATGACAGGGAAATTGATGAAGCATGGACAGCAATGATTTTGGATATTCCCGCCGACAGGATCAGGTACCTCGAAGAGTTGAAAAAGAGCTATCGGCTATTTTTATTGAGCAATACGAACGAAATTCACCGGATCAAATTTCACAGGGAATTCGAAGCCGACTTTGGCTATTCGTTTTACGACTTATTTGAACGGAATTTCTATTCGCATGAAATGGGAATGCGAAAACCAAATCCCCGGATTTACATTCAGGCATTAACTGAGGCCGGTCTTGAGCCGGAAGAGACGCTATTTATTGACGATATGGAAGAAAATACTGAGGCGGCAAAAACGACAGGGATGAAAGTCCTTCATATCAAACCAGGAATGTTGTTGGAAAAATTACCTGGATTTCTGAAAGAGAATTAACCCTCAATTGACCTGATGAAATAATTCCAGACGGGATCATTTGGTGGCGGTGCAACAATGGTGACGAGGTCGCCGGTTACTGGATGCGTAAATTCGATTTTTCGGGCATGAAGATGAATTCCTCCATCGTTGTTTGATCGTGAAAAACCATATTTGAGATCGCCTTTGATGTGCAATCCTATGGTGGCCAACTGTGCTCTGATTTGATGATGTCTCCCGGTATGCAGTTCGATTTCAATCAGATGAAAACGATCAGACGAACTAAGATAATGGTAGGTTAGGCTGGCCTTTTTCGATTCCTTCCTTTCATTCAGATATGCAAATGACTTATTCTGCTTCGTGTCACGAACAATCCAGTGGTCAAGTTTACAGGTTAATGGCTCTGGCTTTTTGTCAACTACTGCCCAATAAGTTTTGTGGATCGAATGGTCCTCCTTGAACATTTCATTCAGTCGCGTTAGCGCTTTTGAAGTCCTGGCAAAAAGTACAGCACCACTTGTCGGCCGGTCGAGACGATGAGTCACGCCTAAAAATACATTGCCAGGCTTGTTGTATTTCTCTTTAAGATAATTCTTTACCTCATCTCCCATTGTTGGGTCGCCGGTTTTGTCTCCCTGCACGATATCCCCACATCGTTTGTTGATGGCAATAATATGATTGTCTTCAAAAAGAACGGCTAATTGCGTCATCAATTTTATATCAAAAATTATCTAAACAAAAGATTTTCGAAGCCTGGCAAACTATCCCAATTAATTTCCATTAACTACTCGTATTGCTCTTTCTCATTCGGAAAGTCACGTGATTTTACATCTGCTACGTAATTTTCAACTGCACCTTTAATGTCAGCCGCAAGATTGAGATAACGACGTAAAAACCGGGGGGAGAATTCCTGCGTCAGCCCTAGCATGTCGTGAATAACAAGAACCTGACCATCAACTTCCCCTCCTGCACCAATACCTATTACTGGAATCTTTAAATCTTTAGCGACTTGTTCGCCAAGCTTTGCAGGTATTTTCTCGAGAACGATTGCAAAACAACCGGCTTGCTCCAATAAATGAGCATCTTCAATTAGTTTTTTCGCTTCTACCTCTTCCTTCGCCCTTACCGAATAAGTTCCGTATTTGTGTATCGACTGTGGCATTAGTCCGAGATGCCCCATCACAGGTATCCCAGCCCTGACAATTCGCTCAACCGATTCGATTTCCTCTTTACCTCCCTCAAGTTTCACAGCATCCGCATGGGTGATTTTCATGATTTTGATCGCTGAGTTTAACGCCTCAAGCGAATTACCCTGATAAGTTCCGAATGGCATATCAACAACTACCAAAGCCCTTGTCACTGCTCTTACAACCGATTTGCCATGATAAATCATCTGGTCGAGTGTAATTGGGAGTGTAGTTTCATTTCCAGCCATCACGTTCGAGGCCGAATCTCCCACAAGTATCACATCAATACCCGCCTGATCGACAAGCTTCGCCATGCTGTAATCGTACGAAGTCAACATCGAAATCTTCTCGCCATGTAACTTCATTTCAGCAAGCACATGGGTTGTAACCCTTTTCACCTCTTTCTGCACTGACATAATTATAGTATCAAAAATGAAATATTCATGACAAAAGTAGAAAAATCGCTAGATCTCAGTCACAAATATTTCATTTTTAGTTACTGTAAAGTTTAACTGTTGATCAGAAAAATTAAACCCGCAGGAAGATTTTCTTTTTATAAAGGTAATATAGCAACAACCATTCAAGTACAATGGCACCCAAGATCACGATCCATTCACCCATTGGGGCAGCAAGCCAGCCTGTAAAAAACATGGAAGCGCCACGAAAATCGAGAATAGCAGTCAGCATATAGATGGTAATGGAATTCATTCCTATTACCTTAAAAAACAATATTTTATAAGAAACAATTCCTCCGGTCCAGTTTTTTACGTCAATTGTGAAATAGAATAATGAAAGCAGAAGTGAGCCAATCCCTACAGTCAGGAGGTTGAAAGGAACTGTCCATGCAGCTTTGATAATCGGGTAAAATGTAGAAAGAACAAGCGCAACTGTGATAAGACAGGCACCGGTTATAGCTAATATCCCTGCTTTTCGTTTTGATGCGGGTTCTCCGTCTCGAAGGACTGAACCGGCTAAAGACCCCATCAGGGTAACTGTTATTGCGGAAACAATACACAACAAACCCTCAGGATCAAATGTTCCGCCATGTAATCTGCCTGGCAAAAATGTGCGATCGATCCATGCATTCATTCCGCCTACCTGATCTAAAAGGCCAGCGCCATAACCGGGAACCGGAACAAGGAGTTGTAGAATTGCAATCCCTGACAAAATGCCAATCAACCAGGCAAGTCGCGTTTTATATGATTTAGTATATAAAACTATGGTTGCTGCGAACAGATAACCCAGGCCGATTTGTCCAAGTACGCTGGCAACACGCATATCCGAAAATCCACGTTTCAACGCACCGTTATAGATGATCCCAAAAATCACCAGTGTAATTCCCCTTTTAAGAATTTTATTGAAAAGCATTTTCCGTTTTGCTCCTTGTTCAACTTTAGCCGTTATCGCGTAAGGAATAGCTACACCTGAAATAAACATGAAAAGCGGGAAAATAAGATCTTCGAAATGAAATCCTGCCCATGGAACATGTTCCATTTGCTCGGCAATCACTTCAAGCCAACCCCACTTGGTTGTTTCTGCTAATGCAACTATCAGACTGCCACCACCAATAATCCATAACATATCAAATCCACGCAATACATCCAGTGACTGAAGCCGCTCCTGGATTTTTGGTTCAATTTTTTTCGGTTTCATAGAAATTTAATTTTTCGAATAATTTAGTTTGCATCAAAATTAAAAAATTAATAATAAGACACCTTTGCTTATGATATAATTGTGTTAAAATTAAAATAAACTGGCTGAGTCGTCGCTTCAACCCGATTATGCATATGTCTCTTCACGCTGTCGTTTTGTCATAAAAGATGACACTTAGATTTTAAATACCGCATTTTAATGTGCCAATATTGCCAAATAAAGCTGTTTGTCAATATTGGCACAACGATTGGTAAGGAAAGGGTAATAGCATTGAAAATTGAATCAATAGTACAAATATAACAATAGAGAAATGGGAAAAATTATTGGAATTGACTTAGGAACAACCAACTCCTGTGTTGCCGTTATGGAAGGCAACGAACCGGTGGTTATCCCCAACAGCGAAGGCAAACGCACAACTCCGTCAGTTGTGGCATTTGTTGAAAATGGCGAACGTAAAGTTGGAGATCCAGCTAAACGTCAGGCTATTACCAACCCTGCCAAAACGATTTCCTCAATTAAACGTTTTATGGGAGAACCATATGCGAACCTGTCAAAAGAAATCAAAAGAGTTCCGTTCTCCGTTATTGCGGGGGATCATGATACACCAAAGGTGAAAATTGACGATCGTTTATATTCCCCACAGGAAATTTCGGCAATGGTACTTCAGAAAATGAAGAAAACTGCAGAGGATTATCTTGGTCAGGAAGTGACAGAGGCGGTAATTACCGTTCCTGCTTATTTTAATGACTCACAACGTCAGGCAACAAAGGAAGCAGGGGAAATTGCAGGACTAAAAGTACGTCGTATCATCAACGAACCAACAGCCGCTTCATTGGCTTATGGTCTTGACAAAATGCATAAAGACATGAAAATCGCCGTGTTTGACCTTGGTGGTGGAACATTCGATATTTCAATCCTCGAATTAGGTGAAGGCGTTTTTGAAGTTAAATCTACTGATGGTGATACCCATCTTGGTGGTGATGATTTCGATCAGGCAATTGTTGACTGGTTGACAGACGAATTCAAAAAAGACGAAGGCGTTGATTTGCATAAAGATGCAATGGCTTTACAACGTTTGAAAGAAGCAGCTGAAAAAGCTAAAATTGAACTGTCAAGTTCAACACAAACCGAGATCAACCTGCCATATATTATGCCGGTTAACGGCGTTCCAAAGCATCTTGTAAAATCACTTACACGTGCTAAGTTCGAGCAATTGTGCGATAAACTGATCAATGCGACAATGGAACCTTGCCGGAAAGCTTTAAAGAATGCCGGTATGACTATTAAAGATATTGACGAGGTTATTCTTGTCGGTGGTTCAACCCGTATTCCTGCGATTCAGGAAAAAGTACAGAGTCTTTTCGGAAGAGTACCATCGAAAGGTGTTAATCCTGACGAAGTAGTTGCTGTTGGTGCTGCCATTCAGGGTGGTGTCCTTTCGGGTGAAGTAAAAGACGTTCTATTGCTGGATGTTACTCCTCTTTCTTTGGGTATCGAAACCATGGGTGGTGTAATGACGAAACTGATTGAAGCCAATACTACGATTCCTACCAAAAAGGCAGAAACATTTACTACTGCTGCTGATAGTCAGCCGTCTGTTGAAATCCATGTGCTTCAGGGCGAACGTCCGATGGCTCAGGGGAATAAAACGATTGGACGTTTCCATCTCGACGGACTTCCACCAGCACAACGGGGTGTGCCTCAGATTGAAGTTGCTTTTGATATTGATGCCAACGGGATTCTTCACGTTACCGCAAAAGACAAAGCAACAAATAAGGAACAGTCAATCAGGATTGAAGCAACGACAGGTCTCACCGATGATGAAATCAAAAGGATGAGAGACGAAGCTGCGGCAAATGCTGAATCCGACAAACAGGCAGTAGAGAAAATTGAAAAACTGAATCACGCCGATACGCTGATTTTCCAGACTGAAAAACAACTGAAAGAGTTTGGAGATAAACTTCCTGCAGATAAAAAAGCACCGATCGAAGCTGCCTTAGGCAAGCTGAAAGATGCCCACAAAGCTCAGGATCTAAGTGGTATTGATGCCGCAACAACTGAATTGAACGCGGTGTTTCAGGCTGCCTCACAGGAGATGTATAACGCAACCAGTGCTCAAGGTGGCCCTGCTGGTTCTCCGGATGGTGGACCAGGGTCTCAACAACAAGATCCTAAAGGCGACGGTGAAGTAACCGACGTTGATTTTGAAGAGGTAAAGTAGATTCGATTAAAAACGATTATCAAAAATAGTAAAACCGCAGTAAATATTTGATTTACTGCGGTTTTTATTTTTAAAAAATTATTGAGTCCGATATTTTATTATCAATTTTTATCATACATTTGTACCATATTTGTACCGCGCGTTAATCGGCGTTAATGTGCGCCTTATTCAGTCTTATCATATCTTAATCGTGCTTAATTAGTATAACGCAAACGATTACTAAGAACAATATGGGAATTAGCAAATTGAAAATACCCAAGATTTGTGAGCAATGTGGGAAGCCTTTTGAAGCAAAAACCGTTGTCACTCGCTTTTGTAGCCCTATTTGTGTAAATAAATCAGGTAAAGAGAAAAAACGAGAATCAAAGGATGTGGAGCGTAAGCAAAGTATTCTGGAACAGTCAACTAATAAAATAGCTCAGATCCAAACGCGCCCTTACATTTCTATTACGGATGCAACCATTCTTTTCGGAATATCCAAGGATACGATTCGCCGCCTTATAAAAGCGGGAAAAATTCCTGCAGTCAACTTGGGACAACGTCTGACAAGAGTGAGTCGATTGCACATAGAAGCCATGTTTACCGAGGTGGTTTTGCCTGAAGAACCCAAAGAACAGCCCGTAAAATTGAGATACAACGAAAGCGAATGTTATAAAATTACTGAAGTATCCGAGAAATTCGGTGTATCACCCTCAACAGTGAACAAGACAATTCGCCGTAACAGCATACCCAGGCGGCAAGTGGGGAAGTTCGTCTATGTTCCCAAAGAGCAAATCGACAGAATATTTTCAAATAAAAACCTTCCCAAATGAAAGAGTTATCCAACACCAAAGTAACAGTGAGGCTTCGAAAGATCGAAGGCCGTAAAGAGTGGTATGTTTATATCGAGAGTTATCCTGTTCTTGTTCCCGGCAAGAAAAGCCCACAACGCTTGCGTGAATATTTAAATCGTAGTGTTACAACAATAGAATGGGATAAAAAACGAACTGCCAGGACCGAAGTAGATGGAACAAAAACCTATAAGCCCAAACGCGATGATAACGGAATAATCATCTGCCGCAGTGAAAAAGACCAGGAAAGTATGATTTATTCTGACGGCCTTCGAAAACTTCGCCAACGGGAATATGACAACGCCGATTTATACAGCGATGCAGAAACCGCACAAGCCGAACAAAAGGAACGTTTGCAGCAAAATTTCATAGAATATTTTGACAAGGTAACCGTCAGACGTCACGCAAACAGCTCAACATCCATTCTAATCAACTGGCAGCGCGCAGTTGAATTTCTGAAAAAGTTTGCAGGAAACACATTATTGTTTTCCCAAATAAACGTCGGGCGAGCCGAAGAATTTAAGCGTTTCCTGTTATGTGCCCCTCGCGGAGGAAACAAAAGCGGGCCGATCTCACAAAATACCGCCTCAATTTATTTTTCCATTTTCAAGGCAGCACTTAAACAAGCTTTTATTGATGGCTATCTGACAGTTGATTTATCGGCTAAAATAAAAGGCATACAGGATCAGGAATCCCGCAGAGAATATTTATCAATTGAAGAACTCAACACACTTGTCGCTACTCCTTGTGAACGGGATGTACTTAAACGGGCCGCCCTTTTCTCTGCACTCACGGGATTGAGACATTGTGATATTCAAAAACTTCGATGGAAAGAAATCAGCATAGATGGTAATCAAGCCAGGCTGCATTTTACCCAGCAAAAAACCAAAGGTGTTGAATATACTCCCATTTCAGAACAAGCCTTACAACTTTGCGGTGAACCAGAAAAACCAGAAAAATTTGTTTTTGAAGACTTGCCTGATCCCTCCTGGATTTCCCACCCCCTCAAACAATGGATTGATGCCGCAGGTATAAAAAAGAAAATTACCTTCCATTGCTTCCGTCATACATACGCGACCTTGCAGTTGTCAAGCGGCACAGACATTTACACTGTCAGCAAAATGCTTGGCCATACCAATGTAAAAACCACTCAGATTTACGCCAAAGTAGTGGACGAAAAGAAAAATAAAGCGGCGCAAGCAATTCAATTAGAAATAATAAAAACAACTAAGGAATGAAAAACAATTTGCTGGAGAATATTATTTTATACGTCCTGGTTACATCTGCAGCGTTGATAATTGCGACATTGGCACGTATATCTGCTTTTTCATTGGGAGTTGACAACTTTACGGCTTTCATCGTTTTTATTGTGGTATTAAGTATTGAGGGTGCATTATATTTAAGTATTCATGTTGTTTTACAGGGACTTATGTTGCCTTGGATTGAAAGGCGCTTACTAAAAGTTCCTTATTTCAAGAATAAAACAAAAAGTACACCACCTATCGATGAAATTACCAATCAATTAACCGAACCACCCTCTTTAGCGGATATTCGGAATGAACAACTACAAAACAAAGCCATAGAGCAGGAAAAAAAATTAAATATTGCGCTGCACTATACCCGAAAAACATTTGCATCCTATGTTACAGATGGACAAATTGAAGTGCTTTGCGGGAATCTGCAACTATATGCAGATAAATTGAACCTGGAAAAATTACGTTCCATAAAAACCGGCAAAGACTTATCAACTGTTGATATTTCCCATTTTGGATGGAATATCTGGAATCATTTCAAAGTAGGTAAACGGATAGAGATTGCCCACTTCCTCAAAAGAGTATTTCCCGATATTATCAAAGATGTAGAAGTTGAGAGTATCAAAAGCCACCTGAGAGACGACGAATTGAAAGGCATTATCAAAATACAGGAAAGCCTTACAGAACAATAATAACCGTCGTTTATTACTATCTCCAGTGTTTTAAATGTGTTTTTTCCGTGTTTAACGACACGGAAAAAACACTTATTTCATTTGCACCATAACACTTAAAAACGATAGTTATGGAAACAAACGAAATTTCTTTTGAAACCCTGCCCAAAGCAGTTGCCTATCTGGTCAACGAAGTGGCCACGATCAAATTATTAATTGAAAAAGGGCAAATTCCCGTTGCTCCTCAAAAACGCATTCCAATAGGCATTGAAGAAGCTAGCCGGACGATCGGCAAAGCCAAGCCTACCATTTACGCGCTTGTTCGCAAACGTCAGCTCCCCTGCTACAAAACCGGCAAGAAACTTTATTTTTTTGAAGATGAATTGCTGGGATGGATTACCCAAGGCAAGAAGAAGACTTTACTGGAAATTGAATCAGAGGCGGAAGCAGATTACAAAAAACATTTTAGTGGCACAAGAAGATGAATCTGTTTGATTTGTTAGCGAATTTTTGGCGACTGGATGAACAGAAAAATTTCAGCGGAAACGAAACACGCTTGTATTTCTTCCTGATTCATTTGGTGAACCGTTCGTTTTGGCCCGAATGGATTGAATTCGCCGACAAACGAATGGTTGCCAATGCCAATAATTTCTTTGCAAGTATTGAAATCCGCCAGAGAACGGTTGCAAGAAGCAGAATTGTTGGACTTCGTTCCAGGGGGTGGGTTTAGGGTTAAAACTAAGTATCGAATTTTAACACCTATGTCCAATCTTAAGCACTCAGCCTTATTATTAAATACTAAAGACAAAGATTCTAAGATCAATTCTAATGGAAAAAAGAAAGGATTTGTCCATACCGGAAGCGATTTTGACTAATCAGGAATTTTATCAGTTATTGCAAAAAGATGCTCAAGAAATTGTTGCCGGTGAAAAAGAAAAGATGCGACAACGTCGATTGTTTCTTCCGCTGGCATATTCCGATTTTCAGAGTTTGTTTCGCACATTCGGAACTGTCTGTTTACTTAACAGAAATCAGAATAAGAACTTTGTTATTGATGAAAATAATGAGCCAGTAATAAAACAACTCTACTATTTCGCAACCAGTAATCCATCCTTTGAAGGCGATTTGAACAAAGGTATCCTGTTACAAGGTAAATATGGATGCGGTAAAACCGTACTTCTGGAAACGTACTCATTGCTCCATAATCATACTGTGAAAAAATTCAGCCTCAATTATCCTTTGCTTTCATTTATCAAGTCAGTGGAATTGCAAGAGCAAATCAGAAAACAATCAGTGAATATGTTCGTGCGGAAACCATTAATCATTGACGAATTTGGACGGGAATCAAAAACGGTTCAGGATTACGGCAACATTACCCATCCATTATCCGAGTTGTTGAGTTTGAGAAGCGATGCCGGAACGCTTACGCATGGCACTACTAATTTTATCTTGAATACACTTTCGTCTGATGAATTTTACGGCGGGATGATTGGCGACCGGCTCAAAACGATGTTCAACTTTATCACTTTATACGGAGAAAGCAGGAGAATTTAAATAACAGAACATACCATTCCTTGGAAATAATCCCATAAATACTTATTGAAACTGTAAGTTTCTTTTAATCAAACAATAAACTATAAATTTTAAAAATTACTCAAAATGAAAAAAATGAATTTTATTCTACAAAGTAAAGGTGGTAGCGGCAAATCAATGCTTACCTATTTACTGGCGTTAAAAAATGAAGATAACACACGGACCTATTTTATTGATTTTGACAGCTCTGTAAAATCAAGTACGCAGCAGCTAAAATTTCTACAGGGCAGAACACCTGCCCGTTTTGCAAAGATGAATTTACTTGATGAACGAGGTAAAATTGACCGTCAGCGATTGTTTGAAAACCTGCAGATCCTCGCACAAAAACCTTATGAGGAATTTTTTCTTGATTTTGGTGCACCCGAAAGCGAACAGTTTACCTCCCTGTTTTCAAAAGATTATACCATCCAGGAATTTAAACAAATTGCTGATGAACTGGATGTGGAATTCATCTTCAACATTGTTGTAGCAGGAGGAAGTTCTTACCTTCCCTGCACCAGTTACCTGGATAACATCGTTGGTTTGAACCAACAGGATTTTAGTATTACCATCTGTATCAATGAGTTTTCTTTTCAAAATTACAAATCACTGGTTGCAGAAATAGAAAGCTATGCAAAAGCCAATTCAGGCAATATTCGCGGGGTAAACTATTTTGGTGATTTTGATACAGATGCTGCCCCTCATAAAAACATCTTAAGGTACATTTCCGAAGGGAAGGGAATGAATGCATACGTCTTTATTGAGAAAATCAAGATTAAGAAAGAACTTCAAAAATTACCGTAATGGAGCATGTAAAGATTGATTTTCAAAGAATGCAGGCCGATTACTTTCTGAAATACGATTACAAATTCGACGAGACAGCCCTTGCCATGTTACATATTTTGGGAAAAGTGCAGGAGGAGAATTTTGCAAAACAAAATTCAGTATTAAATAAGGCCATCGAAAAAATTGAAGCTTCTCAACGAACGTTAGCGTTAGACCGCGAACACCCGCGTTGGCAGGCATTTTCTTATGGTCTGGGACGAATTGGGATGCCGTTGTTAATGGCCATCTGTTTCATAGCAATATTTTACATGATCAACCGAAGCAATCAGAAGCACGAAATGATAAATTTTGCCAAACTCAGATGGTATGAAAATTTTTATCAATCCAATATTGAAAACAGGGAGACCAGATCCATAAAAGAATATCTAAAGAAAAATCCCATCCCTGAATAACTTTAAATGATCAATTAAATGAAAGAATTTTTAAAGCAGAAACTACTGGAAAACAGGTCCGGGATTTATTCCCTGATCGCCCACCATTATGCTGACCGAATAAATGAAATGGGTTGCAGCCTTTTCATGGACTGGTTAAGCGAAGAACTGTCTGTTGATAAAAGTACGATAAACCTCACAAGCTTATATTCTGCCTCAAGAAGGGAGCAAAAGAAAGATAAGCGTAAAAGCAAAACGAATGGTTCTCAATCTGTATTTGAGAACAAGCAGAATAGCGTTAATCCCGGTTCAAATTTTTCCGATCCCAACGCCATACCGTCCTCTACGGATAATATTACTGAAATGTAATTCAGTTGCGAAATATCGAATTACAAATAATTCTGAATAGGAATGAATAGAAATAAATATTTTCAGATACAATCAGATAATTTATTCATTATTAGTTACATCCGTGCAATATTATGCCGTCAGTATGGGGAGCAAGTTTGTGTTTCGGTCAGACCGAAACCTTGCTCTGCGAGGCTCAAAAACATCCCGCCGGTCTAATTAGAACAACTAAATGTCTAATCATGAAAACAATCAAAAACCGGAATACCAGTGGCAGACCTGCAAAAAAAACTGATGAAAAGAAAAATTACAAAATGACGGTCAAGATGGCTTCAGACGAGTACGGTTCCCTCAAGGCCAAGGCGCATGAAGCGGGTATTAACCAAAGCGAATATACCCGCCAATGTATTCAGGCCAGTATCGTTAAACAGCGCATAACCCCTGAGTTGATGAACTACATACGGCAACTTAGCGGAATGGCCAACAACATTAACCAGATTGCCCATAAAGCCAATGCCGCAGGATATACGGGTGTACACAAACACTGCTTATTTCTGAACGGGAAGCTGGATGATGTAATTAGCAAAATAGAAGATGATTGCTAAGATTGTACAGGGACAAGGGTTCCGTGGTGCAGTGAACTATATCCTTGACAAAGATAATGCCCGGTTGCTTTATGCTGAAGGGGTAAGACTGAAAGACAAGGAATCCATTATCCATAGTTTCATTGTCCAGCATAAGCTGAATCCCAACATATCAAAACCAGTCGCCCACATCTCGCTGGATTTTTCTGTTCAGGATAAAAGCAGGTTGACAGATCAATTTATGATTGATATCGCTCATGAATACATGAAAAAGATGGGATACAAGGATACACAATTCATCATTGCCCGTCACTACGACACTGACCATCCTCACATTCACATAGTGATAAACCGTATCGATAACAACGGGAAACGGATTTCCGATCAAAACGAAAAGTTGCGGAACGTAAAGATTTGCATGGAACTTACAAAAAAGCACTGCCTTCATATTGCGTCAGGGAAAGAGAATGTAAAGGAGCATCGTTTGAAAGAACCCGATAAAACCAAATACGAAATTTATCATGCGCTGCAATCTGCCATATCCAAATGCCGGAGCTGGCAGGAATTTAAAGCAGAGTTACTAAAATCGGGTATTACAACCGGATTCCGAAATAATGGCGCTACAGACAAAATACAAGGAATACGGTTTGGGAAGAATGGGTATGAGTTTAATGGCTCTAAAATCGACAGAGCATATAGTTATTCCAAAATCAGTTACCAACTACAAAGGAATGAAAAGTTGCAACAGATCCAGATAAACAAAAAGAAACAATCAACCAGACCAGATAATACAACGGACCTTTCCTTGGGACTTGAAAGCACTGCTACCATCTTGGGAGGATTGTTCGATCTAATGAAACCATCACCCGTTTACGATGAAAACGAAGTTGAATTATTTCGAAAGGAAGCCAAAAGGCGTAAAAAAAAGAAAGAACATCAATACAAACACCGATTGTAATCAATTTAAAATTAATGCATTTGGGCACCCGCAAATTGGATTCTTCAGCAGTCTATCAAAGGGATAAAAACAAGATCAGGGAGATTCGTCACATATCTTTCAGCTTTTAGTTGTTCTCTACAATTTTAATTTCCTCTTTGGTTAGGCCATAGAGCTGATACACCATCTTGTCAATCTCTTTGTCGGTAGTGTCAATCTGGTGTTTGATGTCCAACGCCTTTTTCGATTCCTGGATGAAATAATCTTCCCATTCGGCTTTTTGTGATAGTGTAAGTTTTACTTTGCTCTTTTCAAGCTCTTTTAAAAACTCATTAAACGACAGTTGAAACCAATTTTCAAGTTTAGTCGATAGCTTTTCCAAATTGTATTCGCGCTGAATGTTGCGGGTAAATTTAGAGCAAAGAGTTTGCAGGTAGGCTGTTAATTGGGTGCGTTCTGTTGCATATTGTGCAAGTATAGCGGTCTGTTCTTCGTTCGCTTGTGGAACCGGAAAATGTTCGAAATAAACTTTGCGGATTTCACGCGTACCACCTAACAATTCTGGACAATTGTACCAAATCCAAAGCTTTGTCAATGAAGAGTTGAGCACAGCCAAAAGGAATTGAAGCGAAAAGGAATCAACTTGTGCAGTAAGGATAAAACTTTTATTATTACTCAACATTCCACTTTGATCGTATGTAAAAGGGCAGAAGGCTGTTATTTCTGAATATATGATTTTGGGTTTCTCAAATTCTGTGTAATAGTTAATGCTATCTTGTGTTTCAAACCATTTGCCGCTTGTCTTTTTGCGTGCGCCACTATCGCCTGTTTGTTTCAATCGGTCATAACCAAATGAAAGCAAATGTTCTTTAATGGCAGGGAAATCATCAATGTTTAGCCTTAGTGCTGGAAAAGTCCTAATCAAATACTCGCTACCAGTAATTCCATAATCGGAAATATCTCTACCGCGAACCATTGGTCTGATGAGTTCGGCACTTTTGGGATCGGCAGCAATTAGCTTTTGTCGGGTTTCTTCATCAATATAAAAAGCCTCGTTAAAACCCGTTTTTATCCCATAGTTAATGCTTACAGGCATATCTTTTAATTCAGTTCCGTTCAGTTTCATCTGCTCCAACTTCCGGGAATCGTTGTATGGTTGAATACTCCATTCCGCTTCACCAAAATTTAAAATGGAATAGTCGTAAATATTGCTTTCAACTTCTGTCATAAAATCACCATGATAGGTTTTCTGGTTGAGTGACAACACTTTTACGTTATCGTTTGGTTTTCTTTTTTGTGTAACGAAAATACAAACAATTGTTGCCGCTTACTGGAAGAATTGGATGTCTCCGAAGTTTAGCACTTGACGCAAACCGGTTTTCGACAGAAATTTCCGAAGCGGCTTGCCATACGCAACCAACATCCATTTATTTGGCATAATGAACGATTGAATGCCACCGTTCTTTAGCAATTTATATCCACGCTCGGTAAAAATACAATACAGGTCGGCTCCCTTATCGAATGTTTCGTAACCGCAATTCTTGAGTATTTCACTCATTTCGCCCATGCTTTGCAACTGAACATACGGCGGATTGCCAATCACTACATCGAATCCTCCATTCTCAAATACCTGCGGAAATGCTTCTTGCCAGTTAAAAGCTTTTTCGCCAACAATGGCCGGATCATCAATTAAAGAGTTGCCACATTTGATGTTGTTGTTTAGGTCGTTCAGCTTGCGGTTGGGTTGAGCGGTGCGAAGCCATAACGAAAGTTTGGCAATCTCAACGCTCTCATCGTTTAAATCGACTCCAAACAGATTGTTTTCCAAAATGCTTTTTTCGATGTCGCTAAAGATGATCGGAACGCCCAGAAGTTTGGCTTGTAATTCGTCGATGTAGCGGTGTTTGGTAATTAAAAAGTCGAGTGCCTGATTTAAGAAAGCACCCGAACCACAAGCCGGATCGCATATCGTAAGTTGCAACAACCAGTTTTGATAGGTTTTCAACTTGTCGAGCAACGCTTGTTTGGTTTTCAATTGTCGCCTTTTGTCGGTGGCGTACTCTTCTTCAATGATCTGAAGTTCGACTTTCTTTTCCGCGCAAAGTTTTCCAACGGTATTTTCAACAATGTATTTGGTAATGTATTTCGGTGTGTAAAATACCCCGTCTTTTTTGCGCCTGGTCTTTGTTTTGTCAATTTCCTCTCCGGTCAATTGCGCATTGATTTCGTCGAGTTCGTTCAGAGAGTTTTCAAAAATATGTCCCAGAATATTTACATCAATTTCGCTTGCAAAATCGTAATCCGAAAGTTTAGACGTGTGCCTGAATAACAATTCATCGTCGATAAGGATGGTGTCAAGTACCTCATCGGGTTTAAACAAACCACCATTATAGGCAAACACATCGTAACGTTTTCCCTTGAAACCAGTGTTCAGGTATTCGAAATACTTTTTAAAGCGTTGGTAAAGTGGTATTTCAACTTCACATTCCTGTAAGTCTCTCCAATCGTTTAAGATTAATCGAACTGAATTTGGCGGTAGCAAATTACGGTCTTCGGCAAAAAACAGGAACAGAAAACGGTCTAACAACTTTTGCGATTTCTTGAATAGCGTAAGCGAATCGTATTGCGGATTGAGGGAAACAAGGTTTTGGTGCAATTCGCGTTTAAAGAGCGAATAATCCTGATACAATTTCTTAGTAATGACATCTTCCTGACTTAACGATTCCTCTTTTACCTTTTTCGGCAGTCCATTTTTAATTGACTCGAACGAAAGGCATAAATAGAGGATTTCGAAATCGGTTTTCGACAAGGTAAACAAGTTGAACTCGATGTGTTCAATGGCATTGCCGATGTAGAAACGAAGCTTCTCGAAGTTGGATGTCACCACATAAACACAATCGGACTAATTGTTTTTATAGCCAAAAGCCTGTGCTTCAATTTTGCCTAAATCGGTGGTGTTGGTTCCCTTTAACTCAATAACCGCTTTAACGCTATCGTTAATGATGATGGCTCCATCGGCTTTTTTGCTGTCTTTAACATTTTTGTACTCGGTGGTGAGGTTAAAGTTTGGCGTGGGATTTAGTTTGTATCCCAATATTTTTACAAACAATTCGCGCAAAAAGCCTTCCTGAAATTGTTCTTCCTTGCTGTTTCGGATGTTCTCCTGAACGTCGGTGTTTCCGAAATAGGATTTAAACTCAAGATACTTTGCATTAATTAACCCGGCATCGAGTTGTTTCAGGTATTTCTGTTCAACGGTTTTTTGAAAAAGGGCCATTGTTAGTAAGGTTTTCTATAAAACTCAAACTTACATAAAAAATGGAATGGTGCGAAGGCAAAATTGCAGCTCTTTTGCAAACTTTGGATGTGGATCAGTTCTTTTCGTAAAGTCTATGGCAAGTATGCGGTTTGCAATTGCTTGTTATCTAAGAGCCAGATAAATTATATATTATTCTGGCTCTTATGGTTAGGCCAGATTGAGAAGGAAGTTTCTGAATGACTTCCAAATCGGTACATTGGTTTTGTGTGCCATAAAATACAGGTCCTCCGGGCCCTATTCAATTGCCACTCTTTTGAATGAGTTTCTGTAAAAAGAAAACTGAACAGTTCTCTTTTTACGACCTGCTCTACAAAAATCATTTATCGCCTAAGAATATTTTGCAAGGGTTCGACCTTTTGGTATGCCGGAATGGATTGATTTAATTTGATCTCTAATATCAGAAAGAAATTTTCAGCAAAATCAACAAATAGCTATAAGTAAACGACTACTTAGTTTTGGGAGAAGCAGAAGTTTCAAATCAAGAAATTTTGTATAAATTTAGGCGCGAAACCAACTTTTGTATGATTTACATAAAGATTGGGTGAAGTTGGAGTTGGGATTTGAAAATAGAAGGTCAGCTTAAGTTGGAGATTTGGGGAAGACCCAATTATCCAATATGCGAAATCGTTGGTCAACTAACATCAATAATAATGGAAATTCCTGAAAACAAAACCAAAGAACAACTCCAACAAGAGCTTGAAGAGTTGCGAAGCAAACTTTCAGAATTAGAAAAAATTGCTGATGAACGCCCGCACATGGATGAAGCCTTAAAGGAAAGCGAAGAAAAATACAAGTCGCTTTATGAGAATGCTCCTCTATCCTATCAATCATTAAACGAAGATGGAAGTTTTAGGGATGTGAATCCAGCCTGGCTTCAAACTTTGGGCTACCAGAGGGAAGAAGTGATTGGAAAGTTCTACGCTGATTTTCTTCACCCCGATTGGAAAGCGCATTTCGAGACGAATTTCCCTGCCTTTAAAAAACGTGGATATGTGCATGATGTACAGTTTAAAATTAGGCACAAAGACGGCCATTATCTCGATATCTCATTCGAAGGTTGCATTGGCTATCTGCCCGATGGAAGCTTTAAACAAACGTATTGCGTATTTCAGGATATTATCGAGCGCAGGAAAGCAGAGGAAAAATTACATGAAAGTGAAGAAAAATTCAGACGCATATTTGAATTATCGCCCATTGGCAAATCCATGACAGGTATTAACGATTCATACAGTCCGATATTTCTAAGAAGGATGCCTATCAGGGAGCAGGTCTCGGTTTAGCCATATCAAAAGCCTATGTTGAATTGCTGGGTGGAAAATTATGGGTAGAAAGCGAAAAAGGGAAAGGAAGCAGGTTTTACTTTACGATACCATGTAAAACTGAAACGGAATAAATGTAATATTAGCCAATGATTACAAAATATGCAAACTGAAATGGGAGTCCTTAAAATCAAATATTTATTCTTTCTAATACTTTTCGCATCACTGGCATCAACTTCCGATGCTCAGGAAATTGGGCTTCCCGTTATTCGCAACTACACTCCCAAAGAATACAGGAATTCAACACAAATTTTTGGTGCAGTACAAGACACAAGAGGTGTTTTTTACTTTGGTGTTGCAGACGGCGTAATGGAATATGATGGCGCATCCTGGCGTACAATTTTGAATAAAAAACAAGCCTATACCTACGACCTGGCCAAAGATAACAATGGAAGAATATATATTGGTGCAAACGAGGAGTTTGGATATTTGGATATTGATAGTATAGGAAATACCATTTACAAATCGCTTACTCATTTGATACGGGATACCAACTTTAAATTAGGCGCTGTTTGGTCGGTAAAACCAACTTCAAAATATGTTTACTTTCGAACTTATAATGCCATATTACAATACTCGGCTTCACCTGAAAAGCTGTTGATTTTCAAAGCTGATTCAAGCCATTCCTTTACGGTTGATTTCGTTTACAAGAATGTGTATTACACCAGAATGTTTCAAAGAGGGTTGATGAAAATTGAAAATAACGAACTATCACAAGTACCCAAATCAGATTTTTTTAAAGATCTATACAGTTTAGTTATCTTACCTTATAATCCAACAACCTTACTGATTCCTACCCGCAACAATGGAGTATATCTTTTCCAGCCAAATACAGATGTACCTGCGAAAAAATTTAATATTTCGGATTCCTATTTTATTCCTGACAATAACATTTATAGTGCTTCGGAATTTCAAAATGATAAATTTGTTTTGGGTTCACTGAATAAGGGGGCAATTTTGCTCGACAAACAAGGGAAAGCATTGCAACATTACCAGGAAAGTAATTTTCTGCAAAATAATGAGATTTTAAAAATTACAACGGACACCTGCCAAAACTTATGGTTTGGTTTGAATAATGGCATTAGTAAAACCGAACATAGTCTGGATTTAAGCTACTGGAACAAAGGTGTCGGTTTGCAGGGCATTGTAGAACAAGTGATTCGCCACGATAGTACGGTCTATATAGCCACCAGCACTAAAGTTTATTTTATTAATAACAAAAACCAAATTCAGGAAATACAAAATATTCACATCGGACAAAGTTGGTGTTTTTTAGAAACTCAAAATAAAAATTCTTTGTTGGTCGGCATTTCCGATGGAATCTATGAAATAAAAAGAGATAAAGCGGTTAAAGTTTACTCCGGCTCACATATTACTGAATTGGTTCAATCCATTAAAAATCATGATCGGATATTCGCTACTGACAGAGGAAGGCTCATTTCGCTCAAATACCAGAATGGAAAATTTACATCAGAAGGCAGCTGGAAAGGCATTAATGACCAAATAGATGGGATAATAGAAGCAGAAAATGGTGACCTTTGGCTTGGTACTTCCCGAAATGGTGTAATCAAAGTTACACCAGATAGCCAAAATAGTACAAATGCTTCAAAAATAAAGTATTACAACACCAATTCAGGGTTTTCCATTCCTTTTAAATTTAAGCATTTGATTATTTTAGGGACCGAAAAAGGATTGTATGCTTACAATTCCAAAACCGACAGCTTTGAACCTTTTCGCGATTTGGGTGAGCAATTTTGCAATGGTAGCCGCGATATAGCTTCATTCAGTGAAATGCCTGATGGTAAAATATGGATTTGTTCGTCGGAAAATAGAAAAGCAGATATAGGCTATTTACAACCAAACGGCAAAGGCGGTTATGATTGGGTGTATGCTCCCTTTCGCCGGATTCCTGAAATGTCGGTAGAGACTTTTTATATAGAACCTTCGGGTATTGCCTGGATAGGCGGGAGCGAAGGTTTATACCGGTATGATCATAGCAAAGACACGAAGAATTACGCCCAACGATTTAGTTGTTTAATTCGTAAAATTACCAGTGGTTCAGATAGTTTACTTTATGGTGGAAACAAATCAAATTTGCAGGATTTAAAAAAACTGGCAGATTTAAAGTATGAATTTAACAATCTCACCTTCGAGTTTGCAGCCCCATTTTTTGACCAGGAGGAAAAGACAGTTTACAGTTACCAACTTGTTGGCTATGATAAAGAATGGAGTAAATGGAGCAGGGAAACAAAAAAAGAGTATTCAAAAATTCGCGAAGGGAAATATACATTCCGCGTAAAAGCCCGCAATGTTTATGATGTGGAAAGTGAAATTGACTCGTGCCAAATATCTGTTCTTCCGCCATGGAGCCGTACCGTTTGGGCTTATCTGGCCTATCTGATAATTTCAATTACTTTCATTTGGTTCATTACCCGATTGTATTCTAAAAGATTAAAAACAGCAAATATTCAGCTTGAAAGTATTATAAAAAAACGAACCCTTGAAATTACCCGACAAAAAGAGGAAATTCTGATACATCGAGATGAACTTGAACTAGCTAATGCAAGCAAAGACAAGTTCTTCTCCATTATTGCGCATGATCTGAAAAGCCCTTTTAATTCAATTCTTGGCTTTAGTGAACATCTTGTTGAACAAGTGGCAAAAAAAAACTATGAAAACATTGAGGACTTTGCTGAAATTATTCTGAAATCTTCTCAAACTGCGTTGAATTTGCTATCGAATCTTATGGAGTGGGCTCAATCACAAACTGGAAGGATGAAATTTAGCCCGGAGCAGTTAGACCTTACCAACCTAATTAATGACACAGTAACACAATTTGAGAACACTGCTCTGCAAAAAGAGATAGTTATCGCAAAATCATTACCTCATGGGCTGTTGGTTTTTGCCGACAATTCCATGTTGAGTACTGTTTTGCGTAACCTGATTTCAAATGCAATTAAATTTACTTATCAGGGAGGGAAAATTAGGATATCTGCTGAAAAAAATCAAAATGAAATTAAAATATCGGTTGCTGATACCGGGAAGGGAATCTCTAATGAGGTTTTAAATAAGCTGTTTCAAATTGATGGAAATATTACCACTCCGGGAACACAAAACGAAACAGGTACAGGTTTGGGATTAATCCTTTGTAAAGAATTTGTTGAAAAACACAATGGGAAAATTTGGGTAGAAAGCAAGGAGAAAGAAGGCTCTGAGTTTTATTTCACTATTCCGGTACATTCCAACCTTGAAGAAAAAATTATTCCACTTGAAACTGTGAAACATCGTGTTCGCCAAGTATCAAATTTAAAGATACTAATTGCCGAAGATGACCGTACATCTGAATTGTTGCTGTCGACTATGTTAAGTTCTGTCAGTACTGAGTTAATAACGGCGAAAACAGGGAAGGAGGCCATAGAAATGTGTCGCTTTCATCCTGATATAGATCTGATTATTATGGATATTAAAATGCCTGAAATGGATGGGTATGAAACTACCCTGCAAATCCGTGAATTTAATAAAGATGTGATAATCATTGCCCAAACAGCTTATGCGCTAGACGGAGAGAGGGAAAAAGCCCTTAAATCGGGATGTAACGATTATATTTCGAAACCAATTAAAAAGGCTACATTACTTGAGTTGATAAATAAATACTTTAGTATTTAGGTTCGTATGAGATGAAATATAGAAATCAAAAATCCAATCTGCGTTAAAGAGATTAGCCCAGTTTTAAATGTATAATATCATCAACAAAGGAGTCTTCGGAAGCATGAGGATAAAGCCTGCGGCCGGTGGATTCCGCTTCTCTCCATTACACTCCAGGGCTGCACTTCGTTCCGCCACCTTACACCAGTCCGCCTTTTGGCGGATTACATTCCGTTCATTGTCAGCACCAGCCTTGGCAACCCACGCAAGAGTGTTTCCTTCATTCCATTGCGCTCAGGCCTACCCGCATCCGCCCTCTGGCGGATTTCATTTCGTTCCCCTTTCGCTTTCCAACCCACAATCCGGAACTCAAAGCCAAAACGGGAAGCTCCATTCCACTCGCCTCAATTCGCTACATTGCATTCAGTCACCACCCTTGCTTTTCCCAACCCAATCAGCGGTATGTCCAGGGAAGTGTTCACCCATGAAAACTAAAAACCACAAAAGCCTCGCCACCCTTTAATGGTGCAGGTAAAAATAAAGGAGCATTCGCGCATGGTCTTTGTGCTTGCAGCCGGTTCGTCTCAATCATTCAACCGTTCGCTGGGACGCTCGTACCTCGACACCGCTTACTATTTCATTTCGTTCTCCTCACCAGCTTCAGCACCCCACGTGTAAGTGTTTCGTGCCTCAACACCCACACTTTCTCCACCCACAATAGGATCATTTTCGCTTATTTTTACCTGCGAATTGTTTACCCCATAAAACCCACGCTTCCCAATCGTATCTCTTTAATCAGCTTGCATTGGTCGTTTCATCATGCTATTGAAATGGATAATCCGGACTAAGCATCACCGGAATATCCATGAAATGAGAATAACTGCCCACACACTTTCCAAAGCCAGTTATTTCCCATTCCAACAGCACATCATCATCATACCCGAAATTGGCCATTTCCTTTTTTTATAGAAAATTGTGTCATTGAACGACTAATAGATATAAACTGAATCGAGCAAAATACAATTTGCACTTTAGCAGTGCTATTATTGTAGATATATGCACTCAATTAGTGCATATTGATTATTTTTGCAGAAAATAAACCGCTATGGACAAATTGTTTGAACAGTTTAAGAAGCTTTTAAGAGAGACCGATACCGGTTTCTTCCGCTACATTTATGCGGAAATGAATTGGAAAAGTCGTATGATTGGACTTACTGGTCCACGTGGTGTTGGGAAAACTACGATGGTTTTACAGCATATTAAAAAGAACCTGGATCTTGCTGAGACGCTTTATGTAACTGCTGAGGATTTTTATTTTGCCGACAACAGGCTGATTGATTTAGCTGGTGATTTTGTCAAGCGCGGAGGGAAATACCTGTTTATAGATGAAATACATAAATATAAAGACTGGGCAAAGGAACTAAAACTAATATATGATTATCATCCGGAACTGTATGTTGTGTTTACAGGTTCTTCGGTGTTGGATATCAAAAAAGGAGCCTCAGATTTAAGTCGCAGGGCTGTAATGTATAATATGCAAGGTTTGTCTTTCAGGGAGTATTTGCAATTGTTTCATCAAATGGATGTCCAACCGTATTCTTTGGAAGAAATTCTGGGTCATAAAGCCGAACTTCCGGGAGTGAAACATCCATTGCCTTTTTTTGAAGACTATCTGAAAAGAGGGTATTATCCTTTTGCATTAGAGGAAGGATTTGATCTGAAGTTACAGCAGATTGTTAACCAAACTTTGGAAACAGATATTCCGTTGTATGCTGGGATGAATGTGTCTACTGGCCGAAAATTGAAGCAATTGCTGGCCATTATTGCTAAAAGTGTGCCGTTTAAGCCCAATATGACAAGTATAGCATCTGCACTTTCCGCCAGCCGGAATAACATAACTGATTATTGCCTGTATATTGAAGAAGCCGGAATGATAGCACAACTACGGGATTCTACCGGAGGAATAAGGGGGTTGGGGAAGGTGGATAAAATTTATCTTGACAATACTAATTTGATTTACAGTTTAGTAAACGAGAACTCAAATACAGGAAACATAAGAGAAACATTTTTTCTGAATCAGCTTAGAGTAAAGTATGACGTAATAGTTTCCCCTGTCGCTGATTTTCTGATTGGCGATTACACGTTTGAAGTAGGTGGAAAAAATAAAGGATTGAAGCAAATCCAAGGTATTGATAAAGCTTTTATCGTAAAAGATGACATTGAACTTGGATATTTGAACACTGTACCACTCTGGCAGTTTGGTTTAACTTATTGATTGTGAAAAGCGTCAAAATAATCGATTGAGGACTTGTTAAAACCAAGAAAACCATATATTTGCATTAGCACATTAGCATAAAGATTCTCAGAATAAACAAGTGACATCTGTATCTTATTTGTACCATGAATTTATAATTAACTGATATTCAGTATTTTATATTTTCGAAGAAAAAAACCACTCGGTGAGCTTGCATGCCTGACAGGCATTCTATCCCTATAGGTTATATATTGTTGTAAAACCCTGCATAGACTATCATTGATGGGTACCATCCTTTCGCAACCGTTCTTGGTCTTTCGGATAAGGATGTATCCTTTGTCGAATTTTACATCGGCATTTCTGATGGAGAGAGCCTCGGATACCCTCAGCCCGGTACTGCACAGCAGCCGGAGTACCGCTGGGACACTGAACATCGTATTGTTCATATGGTGGTCGCTCATCCTCAGTACGTCACCCCTGCTCAAAATCCGTTCTATCTGTTCGTGGGTGAATATGTATGGAGTAAAATTGCATTGGGAACTGCTTTCCCTAGGCAACCTAGGTATGAAGCATTCCTGTCCTTGGCGTGACATGTATCGGGCAAGCTGAGAAATGATCGAGTATTTACTGTAAACGGTTGATGGACTGTCATTGGTTCTGGTCTTTCGCCATTGTTCTACAAGTCCTCGAGTGATAACCGGTTCAAGTACATCATTCTCCTGGAAGAAACGGTCTATTTCAAGGAGAATCCATCTTCCTCGAAGAAAGTTGTAGCCAGAGGCTGAGGCCTCTTTCATAAAGATGAAGCCGTTTATATATGGAGACAGTATGCTCTTGTATTCAAATCGCTTGTTCATAAAAGACTCCTCCTTTCTGGGTATAAAAGTCCTCAGGAATGGATGGGACTGGAAGAGAGCACTTCATCAGTGAGACCATATCTATACGCAAATACACCGGCTACACCGGACCAATATCTGCCCCTTCCATAAGTTGACTTTCCAGCTTTGGGAATATAACAAGGATCAAATGCTATAACCCTTTCATCAGAAATGGTTTGATTGATCAACTGGGTATTAAAG
>Ga0209585_10000137_pt1 | contig 28113 bp, 25 predicted proteins | sample NGEPerone_FD_185491 | JGI IMG/M metagenome (GOLD analysis project Ga0209585, IMG submission 185491) | Arctic peat soil microbial communities from the Barrow Environmental Observatory site, Barrow, Alaska, USA - NGEE Permafrost154B-one... | ecosystem: Environmental > Terrestrial > Soil >... | reverse complement strand
AGGCGCAAGTCAAGATGAGAGATCCTCCAACCAGACCTAAGACAGATATGAAGCGTGGAACGAGTTTGGATTCATACAAAAAATAGCTCATCATCAGCGTACTGGGCCCTAAAGCCAGATTAGGACCAAGCAAAAATGTCCAATTATGTATGGTAACTAATAATTTGCCTGCAATTAGATATGAAGATGCATTTGGAGCTACGGTTTTTCCAAACTCCTGATTTAAAGTTACTATTGATAATAGGCTGATGATTCCGATAATTATGAGAATAGCTTCAAGAAGCCTGAAACATAAATACCCAACCGCAATGCTTTCATTTTCCTTATTTACGACTGGAAACATCATCACGGAGATGCCAATAACTGAAAATGCAAGGATCAGCTCATTAAAGGCGCCCCAAACTACCTGCATTTCATTTGCAGAACCTTTAATAATGTAATCCGGATCACTTAGTATAGGTTGATAAAGAGCGAAACCTATTATTGCCGTTACCGCTGCGAGTATATATAATACACCCACCAGAATTGCGATATCTCTGTTTGAATTCATTTTAATATTTTTTAGAATTTTTAAACTGCTTTGCGTGAGATTCAGATAAGTCAACTGACAAAGAAGTGAAAACTTAGGTAGTTCAATTTTTTCTGAGAGGGTTTGTCTTCCAGGGTTTAGAAAAATGGACACTGATGATGAGCCCCCTGTTAAACATCTCCTGGCCTTTGGAGATATTGGTTAATCCATAACAATATCTGATGTCCAATGCAAGCCTTTTTTGTTTAATAGGAAACATATAACCCCCACCAATTTGAATGCCGGCATCCAGTCTATTAAAAGCATCCGTTGAATTTTTAAATGTGATAGATGTGGAGACATCTTCAATTTTTCTGGTTCCACTAAAATTATAGGCAAGTGACGGTCCTGCATTCATATAGAATTTACCAAAATGGAAACGAGCCAGTACGGGTAATTCAAATGCATTTAATCGGAGAATTGTTTTTTGGGAGGTTAATGGATTATTTGTTGTTAATTCACCACCCTTTCGGATATAGTACAATTCGGATACAAGTGAGAATTTCGAAGTAATACCTGCTTGAAATGACACCCCGGCATGTATCCCTTTAACCGATTCCTTATAATCTGACAGGGCACTATTTGAACTTCCATAATTGAGGTTTGTACTTGCGGTAGTAATCATAAGGTCAAAATAGGTTTCCGCTGATTTTTCAGCAACCCTGATTTTTTCTGATCCTGATTCCTTTGGTTGACCAAATGAATTTGCGTGTAGGAGAATCATAGCTACTATGAGTCCTAATTGTGTCTTTATATTCATATCTGTTTGTTTAAATTAAATAACTGAAACAAAAGTATATGAAGGAGAATGGTTTTAAAATTCTGATATGCAAAGCAAGCTAAGATGTCTGCATCCTGGCGTTTTTTGTCTGCAAAATGAATGGATGGTTAGGGTCTGCTTTGAATGATTTGATAGAAAACTTCTTTGTATGTTTCAGAAACAGGGATTAACTGATCAGCAATTTTTATTCTATTCCGTTCAATCGATACGATTTTATTTATTGCAACCATGTACGATTTATGGACTCTACACACGATGTTTGAAGGGATTAATTTTTCAAACTCACTGAAATTCTGCAAGGTCATTACCCTTTTATTTACGGTATGAATTCTTCGGTAATCTCTCATACCTTCAATGTACACGATTTCATTTAGCATTATTTTTTCCAGGCGGTATTCCGTCTTTACGAAAATGAAGTCCGGTTGAGAATCCGAATTACGATGGGATATATTCTCCTGTGCTTTATTTACTGCTTGTAAAAAACGATTAAATGTAAATGGTTTTAAAAGATAGTCTGTTATCTTCAGTTCGTAGCCCTTTAAAGCATATTCCTGATAGGCAGTTGTAATAATAACCTGACTGTTTATTTTTGAACTTTCAAGTAATTCTATACCAGATAATTCATCCATATTAATATCCAGAAAAAGTAAATCTACTTTGTTGTAATTTAGATAACTAAGCCCGGTAAGCGCATTATCGAAAGTTGCACTTAAATGCAAAAAAGGAATCTTGGTTACAAAGTCTCTCGTTTTCTCAAGTGCAAGGGGCTCATCTTCAATAATTATACAGGTATATTTATCCATTGTGAATTGTTAAGTTGATGCTATACAAATCATTTGTTTTATGCACTTCTAAAGTATGATTTCCTGCATAAATAAGATTCAGTCTTTTTTGAATTAGTTCATTGCCTAAACCACTATAAGTTTTCCGGACTGTCGACTTTGAATCGAATCTATTTTCACATACCAGTTGCAGGGTTTCGTCCTGTATAATGATATTGATAGTAATGGCATTTTCGAGTTTCTTATTATTTGCATGCTTGAAGGCATTTTCGATAAAAGGAATAAAAACCATTGGGGCAATTTGTCTGCTGCCAATAATACCTGTGACCGAAAAGTGGACATAATTTTCGTTTGCTGTTCTTATTTTTTGTAATGCAATGTATTTTTCAATGTATTCAATCTCTTTAGAAAGTGATATCTTATCAGCCTTTGTTTCATAAAGCATAAACCGCATGATATCTGATAACTTATTCAGATAGTTTGACGCTTCAATCGGATCTTTTAAAATTAATGTATCAATATTATTGATGGTATTAAATAAAAGATGAGGGTCAAGTTTCGATTTTATTAGTGCCAGTTCCATCTCATGGTTTTTTTCTTTTAAAAGCTCCTTAAGTTTAATTTCATTAAACCAGGTGATAAAACCTTTAATGACCAATGCGACTACGCCGGAAATTGTGGCGATTATGCTCATAAAAAAGATCACTATTAAAGCAGTAGATCTGCCATTTTTGCCGCCCTTGTCCATATCAATCATATGACCTGTTTCGATAAAATACCGAATCAGAATATATCCTACCGTTGCTACTCCTAATGAAATTAATAGGCCATAAATTATTGAAAGCAAAAGCTCTCTTTGTTGAAGGTACTTGGGAAACAAAAGAAAATAATAGAGATAAAATGTGATGAACGACGGAAAAATTGCAAAGAGTGAAAGAGATTTTAAAGCATTCTCAATTCGTGCTGTCTGATCAACTAAATGACTACTGCTCCGATAGAACACAGCTAAAATGATAAATATTAACAGGAAGTAGCACAACCAAAAACCAATATGGATCAAAACAACGACTGACTTTTTCATTACAGGGTTTTAAATATCACTTGTTAGTGTTTTATTTAAGTTTTATTACTTGTAAGAGCCAATTTCCCTGACCCCGAAAAGAATACTTTTTCACCAAAAAAAATGGTAGCAATATCTTCATAGGTTAAATTTGCTGTCATTCTTTCTTTATCTTTTATGATAGCGTGGGTATTTGTATTTATTATTTTCAACCAGAGTTAATATATAGTACATGAACATTATAATCAGGTTAATGTTCATTACCAAATCACCAACTGTTGCTATCGCTTTTCGAATAAAATCATTATGCCTTTATTATTTGCCCCGTGTTTGACCAGATAATACTTTTGCGAAATCCGCCTTCCAATTGTTTCACCGTTGTTGGAATTTCTCCAGGGGAATAAGGAAAATATTACTGAGAATCTTGAATTACAATCGGGCATACTGCATTAATACGAATATCATTTTCCAATTCAATTGTCGCTGCGTGCACAAATCCCTCAGCTGCGCCGTTAACTGCCGATGCAGCAGTGAATGCAACCCGGATGGAAATTCTTTTACTATACAATCAATTGGTTTTAAAACTTAAATAATGATCCAATTGTTGTGATTTATAGATTAAGTTATGGATAAAATTAACGTGCAATAGGATGGCAAAAAACCTTATAACCCCTGGTGTTTATATCGAAGAAACAAATGCTTTTCCCAACCCGGTCGTCGAGGTAGCAACAGCTGTTCCAGCTTTTATAGGGTATACTGAAAAGGCTTCAGAAAATAGTAAATCTCTGGTGAATCAACCCGTAAGAATAACTTCGATAGCCGAATATCATCTTCTTTTTGGAGGAGCGTTTAATCCAAAGTTTACGCTTGATACGGATGATCAAGGGAAACCAAACAATCATAAAATCACGATTAATGGAGAGACAAAAGCCATTCATTATTTGCCTTACCATGATTTGTATATGTATCGGGGCATTCAGCTCTTTTTTAATAATGGAGGAAATACCTGCTACATTGTTTCTGTTGACACTTATGGAGAAAAAAATAAACTTGTCCTGGTCCAAAAAGATATACTTGAAGCAGGTTTAAATACCTTACTCAAGGAACATGAACCAACCATAATTGTAATTCCGGATGCAGTTAAACTAAAGGATGACTGTTACGAATTGTATAAAAAAGTACTTGCTCATTGCGCCGAAATGCAGAGCAGAGTTGCGATTCTGGATATTCCTGAAGGCTATGATGTACCCAAAGAATTAGATGCAGATGAGGATAGTATAACAAAATTCAGGGAACAAATAGGTACAGAAAATCTTAATTATGCGGCGGCCTATTATCCCTGGTTAAATACTAATATTGTCCGGAAAGATGAAATCACTTTTGAGAATCTTGATGCTTCTGTCGATCTGAATAAATTACTTCCTGAATCAGCGGCAAAGAATTTAGCTGCCAACTTTCCAGGTGAAGTGAATGACTTTAAACTCGCATTAATACAAGAAAAACCAAATGAACTGGCTAATGCTCTGTTAAGTGATAATCCAACAGGATTAGAAACTGTAGTAAAAGAAGGTAAACTGTTAGATGGTTTTTCGTTTGAAGCATTTACAGCTTTGGAAGAAAAAGAGGATCTGAAGGAAGTCCGGAAGTTACTTACGAATTACATCACACAAAAAAAACACGACTACCATTTAGGTTTAATGGCTACCAGCCCTACCTATTCAAATCTACTTGAAGAAATCAGGGAGATAACCAATATTCTTCCACCTTCTTCTGCAATTGCCGGTATTTATACAATGGTCGATAACAGCAGAGGTGTATGGAAATCGCCTGCGAACATCAGTCTTAACAGTGTTAATAATCCAGTGGTAAACATTACACATGATGAACAGGAAAATTTGAATGTAGATGCCGTTTCAGGAAAATCAATCAATGTTATACGGACTTTCCCTGGAATTGGAACTTTAGTTTGGGGAGGCCGAACACTTGATGGAAATAGTCTTGACTGGAAATACATCAACGTAAGGCGAACCATGATTATGCTGGAACAATCAATAAAACTGGCATTAAAGTCATATGTTTTTGAACCCAACGATGCGAATACGTGGGTTTCGGTCAAGAGCATGATTATTAATTTTCTTACCGAAAAATGGAAACAAGGCGCTTTAGCAGGAGCCACTCCTGAGGATGCCTTCGACGTTCAGGTTGGACTGGGTACCACTATGACAGGTTTAGATATTTTAGAAGGTAAAATGCTGGTCTCCTTAAAAATTGCCATTGTAAGACCTGCTGAATTCATCGTTTTTACGTTTGAACAACAAATGCAAAAATCGTAATTAAAACAAATTTTCATATATCTATAAAAATTCAAAATCATGGCAGGAGAAGCACAAGACAATAATTGGCCACTACCAAAATTTTATTTTATGGTCGACTGGGGCAGTACTAAGAATATACCTTTTCAGGAAGTTAGTGGTTTGAATATCGAAGCACAGCCAATTGATTACAGGCATGGTAATAGTCCGGTTTTTTCAGAAATTAATATGCCAGGCATCGTGAAAAACAGCAATGTAACTATGAAAAAAGGTGTCTTTTCAGACGACAACAGCTTCCGGGACTGGTATAACAAGATCAAGATGAATACCATTGAACGTCAGAATGTAGTCATTAAACTTTTGGATGAAGCTGGAAATCCTACGATGACCTGGACGTTGTTAAATGCCTGGCCTACCAAAATCAGTTCAACCGATTTGAAATCGGACGGGAATGAAGTTGCAGTTGAAAGTATAGAGATTATGCATGAAGGTTTAACCATAAGTAATGGACAATAAAAATGATAGGTGAAGATCTTTTCAAGTCTGATTTTGCTCCGCCAATTGCCTTCTATTTTTCTGTTAGATTTGATGGTCAGGATGACTTGGAAAGTAGTTTTCAGGAAGTTTCGGGCTTAGACGTAGCTATTGGAATGGAAGAGAAGAAAGAAGATAGTGACAATAACTTTTTTCACCACCTCTCTTCTCCGCCAAATTTCGGGAATCTGGTTTTGAAACGGTGCTTATTGTATAATTCGAAGTTAGACCGCTGGTGCAGTGATGCCATTGAAGATTTCAAGTTTGATCCGAAGGATATCAAAATGGCTTTGCTGGGGGCTAATGGTGGAATACTGGCTTCATGGACAATTATCAAAGCGTTCCCGATTTCATGGGAATTATCAGCCTTAAACAGCACCAACAATCAATAGGCCATCGAGTCGCTTACTTTAAAATACCAACTTTTCAGAAAAGATTAATCTATGACGTTAATAGTAAAGCAGCTAATTGTAAGAGGAATCGTTTCAAGTGATCCTTCGAAGTTTAATGAATCTGCGGGTTTTCTTTCTATTCTACTAATGTCCAACAAGTTCATACCGAAAACGGACAACCGGATTGTTATCAGGAATACGAAAAGTGATTCTCAAAAAAAGATCATGCATTTGCCTGAAAGCACCCTGAACAACATACTCGGTTACTCCGATTGGTAAAGCCAGTGGTTTCACAATTTCCTCAAAAATGGTAAGATCACCGTCAAGTTTCTTACCATCAATTTCAAACAAAGGACTTGTAAAATCAAGTGTTTTACCTGATTTGGTCTCTTTATATTGCCAGAGAACTTTCTTTGAATTGGGAAAACTTACCTCAAAATCTTTTCCTTTTAATGCAACTGATTAGGCTCCTAAGACATTTTCACTGTAAAGGAGCTGACCAATAACGAACAGGATCGTAAGGGTGAGTAAACTTATTGAATTTAAAGTACTGCTTTTTTTCATGACCCTTTGGTTTGAAATCAATTAATTGGTTGCTTGGGGCAGAATGGTAGTTCCCCAAGAGGATGGAGATTCTCCCATCGTTAATTCCAAAATGGTGCCATTTATTATTTCAGTATGTCTGAACCAGGCCCGATCAATTGCTTGTCCATTCAGTTTGGCGGATTGGACAAATTTGTTTTTAGTGTTCAGGTTTCGGGCAATGACAGTAAACTGCTTTCCATTGCCGAGTGAAACAGATGTTTTCTCAAAATATGGGGCTGCGATCAGGTATAAATCCTGACCGGCTACCGGATAAAAACCCATCAGATGAAAAGCCAGCCAGGACGACATGGCTCCGGAATCGTCGTTTCCCGATAAGCCATCGCGACCAGTTCCAAAGTATTTGGTGATGATCTGCCGGACTTGTGCATTGCTTTTAGCTGGCTTGCCAATGTAATTATACAACATGGGTGTCATGAATCCGGGCTCGTTATTGACGTTGTAAAAATCCATCCAACCTTGTTCGTTCGGTTTACTTTTGATGAAGAAAGTGTCTAGCCTGCTTTCAAAAGCTTTTGGACCACCGCACATTTCAACCAATCCGGCAACATCATGAGGCACATAAAACGACAGTTCCCACGATTGGCTTTCGTAAAAGAAATCGTTCCAGCTACCGGGTTGAAGCGTGCTGAATTTCTCTTCCCAGGTTCCGTCTTTTTTTCGTGGCCAGATAAACCCATTGGCGCCATATGATTTAACAGGGTGCCAGAGGTTTTTCCAATTCGAAGAGCGCTTCAGGTATTTCTCATACAAATCATTCCTTCCTAATCCTTTCGCAACGGTTGCAATCGCAAAATCACAGGCTGAATATTCCACCGTGCGCGTTCCTGCCCGTTCATAGCTGGTTGAAACATATCCCAGTGAATTATAATCCGGAATTCCGCCCCGGCCTTCTTTTTGTTCGTTTCCTCCTGGAGTTACTTCTGCATTTTTGATCATCGCCTGAAATGCTGTTTCGTAGTCAAGACCTTTCAGTCCTTTGACAAATGCATCGGCTATGATGATGTCGCTGTTGCTGCCGCCCTGCGTACGACCGGTAACATTTCCGCTCCGGGCATCAGGCATGTATCCATCGTAACGGTAAATATCAATCATCGAACGAACCATATCGCGCTGGATATCAGGAGAAATAAGGGTGAGTAACGGATGAGTGGTGCGGTAAGTATCCCAAATGGCATATAAATCATCGTAGTACGGTTCATTTGATTTCCAGAGTGGATTCTCTCCGGTTCTATTGGTCGGCATCAGCATCGAATGGTAAAGCGCTGTGTACAACATTTTCTTGGATTCATCGCTTCCGCCTTCAACCCGGATCTTTTCAAGTTGCGAATTCCATTTTTTTTCTGCCTGATCGCGCACCGCATCGAAATCCCAACCGGAAATTTCGGTGTCAATATTAAGTTTTGCTTTTCCGACGCTGATAAATGAAATACCAACTTTTACCAGGACGGATTTACCTGAAGATTGATCAAAGGTCAAATAGGCTCCTGTTTTTTCGCCCGAATCAGGCTGAACCTGAATGCCTTTTTGAAGTTTCCCGTTTTTCCAGGTTCCGGTTTCTTTGGCCTCCTGATCGAACACGGCATAAAAATAGACCGTATAGGCACCACCTTTGTTCCAACCGCCACGAACACGGCTGTATCCTTCAATTTCATGATTTGATAGAATCCGGACTTCGCTTCCCACAAACTCCTGACATTCACCCCAGTCTTTTCCCATTTCAAGAAAATGTCCGGCATCAATCAAAATATGCCTGGCTTGTCCTTCAGGAAAAATATACCGGTGAAACCCAACACTTGCTGTGGCTGTCAACTCTGCTTTCACCTTGTACCTAGACAAAAATGAAGCGTAATAACCCGTTCTGGCAACTTCATCAGTTCGTGGTGAACTGAATTGACTGATCTGCAGATCGCCGCTTTCAGGCATCAGCAAAATATTGCCGTATTTTGAACCACCTCCGCTACCACTGACGTGTGTATGACTAAATCCATTGATATTCTGGTCGCGATAATAGCCTGAATTGTTGTCGTTTTTGCCACAATCTGGTCCCAGTTTGACCATTCCAAAAGGAACTGCAGCGCCCACAAATACATTACCTCCATTTTCGGTACCGATAAATGGATCGACAAATGCTGTCAGATTGGTTTGCGAATAGCTGGTAAGTATTCCGGCAAAAAGGGCAAAAAATATTAGTGTACAACGATTTCTCATTTGGTTTAATTTGTAAGTGAGTTAATATTCATGCACAATTCCGCTGTGCATGGTAAAAGTAGGCACTTTGATGATCAATTTATAGCCTTTTCGCAAGAAATCAACCATTTTACCAACAGGAATTTGGTGCGCCGACAAAATATACTTATCTTTGTCGTAAGTAACGATTGTCGTAAGTATGATTTTAACTTTTGGAGATAAGGATACTGAATCAATTTGGAATGGGATTCGAGTGAAAAATATGCCACTTGAAATACAAAATGTTGGTCGTCGTAAGTTAAGGATGTTGAATAACTCTCAAACGATTACTGATTTAAGGATTCCACCATCCAATAGACTTGAAAAATTAAGCGGAAATCTTGATGGATTTTATAGCATTAGGATTAATAATCAGTGGCGGATAATTTTTCAATGGATTGAGGGACAATCAGAACATGTCAAAATTGTTGATTATCATTAAAAAAACTGATTATGGAAACTTTAGCAAATGTGCATCCGGGAGAGATTCTTTTAGAAGAGTTTCTAAAGCCAATGAATATAACCGCCTATAAATTATCGAAGGATATCGGAATTCCTCAGACAAGGACCTCTGCAATTTTAAAAGGGGTACGAGGTATCACTGCAGATACTGCACTTAGATTAAGTATGTATTTTGGGACTTCTCCGAAATTTTGGTTAGGACTACAAGATGATTTTGATTTAGAAGAGGCATTAAAAAATAAACAAACTGAATTAAACAAAATTAAGAAGATAGGAAATTACGCCGCCTAACAGTAAGCTGCTTAGCATGATGAATTTCGTTGCTTTGTTGACAGGAAAGATTATCAGGAGAGCTCAATGTGGAAGGTTTATCGGAAATCTTCTGCCCTTAGTAGACGCAAGACAGGTTTACTTGGTACAATTCCAAAAAATTGAAAGAGAATGCTGAACAAAAGATAATTTTAATGGCTTCCAATTTTTCACATCTTATTTTACCCTCAATTTTTCTTTCAGTTTACTCATATCCTCACCTACTTTTTTCTCAATCACTTTTGCATAAATCTGCGTAGTTGAAATTTTGGTGTGTCCAAGCATTTTACTCACAGTTTCAATTGGAACACCATTTGTAAGTGTTACTGTAGTGGCAAATGTATGCCTGGCCAAATGAAACGTTATATTCTTGGTTATTCCGCAAAGATCTGCTATTTCTTTTAAATAGCTGTTTAACTTCTGATTAGCAATATTTGGGAATAAGCGGTTTTGCTCTTGAGCTTTAATATCATTTCGGTATTTATTGATAATTTCCATTGCTACTGGCAGGATAGGGATCTTTACTGAAGTGTCCGTTTTCTCCCTACTGGTAATTAACCAAAGTTCCTTGTCAACTCCAATCTGGATGTGTTCAGGTGTTAGATGCATCACATCAGTATATGCTAAGCCAGTGTAACAGCTAAAGATAAAAAGGTCTTTAACGAATTGCAGTCTTGAAATGGAAAATGCTTTTTCTTCGATCCTTTTTAATTCTTCTTCAGTAAGGTATCCTCTTTCAAAATGATGAAACTTTTGCTGAAAAGCAATAAATGGATCCTTATCGAGCCATTCATACCGGATAGCCATTTGAATCATTTTTTTTAATCGCTCTATATGTTTCATTACAGTATTGTTTTCCATTTGTCTTTGGTTCGCAATCAAAGTATGCTTTCTTAAGAAAAGTTCCAAATCTGCAACGAATTTGTAATTAAGGCTTGTAAGGAAAATGTCAGAAACTTTATAGTGCTCTTTAAGAAACAATTCAATATATTTTTGGGTGGTAAAATAATTTTTTAGAGTACCCCACCTTAATGTTTCCTTGCAAACTGTATTATGATATTCTATAAGCTTGCATAAAGTCATGTCAGAATCATCAACTCCCAAATATTTATTTCTGATGATTTCTGCCGTGATTTCAGCTTTATTGATTACCAGTTCCTGGTAATATTGCACCATCATGGTTCGTAACTGCTCCAAATAGGTGTTTAATTCTTTGTTTTCGATCGAAAACGGTTTTGCCATTCCCTTACCAAGATTCCAGTTATCCACGCGAATCTTCCGTTTGGTCGATATTTCGCATCGTTTTGAATCAACCGTAATGCGGATATAAATTGGTGCTAATCCGCTGATTATTTTGTTCTGTTTTAGTACAAAATGAACTCCAAAAGAAACGTTTTTCATATCAATTTCAGTTTAATATTTCAGTATTCAATAAAATCATGATAATCATCAACTAAACCTTAAGAAAACTGTCAAAGTTTGTTGAAAAGCAATCTAAATCGTATCAAAACGAACTAAATTTAATGGTTGTAAAAATCTAAAATACAAATACATACAATAACATTGGTGACCTTAACGGTGACCTAAAGGTGACTTAAAGCTAATAGCTAAAAAAGGTCACCGGACAGGTCTCCTCCGAACTGATATTGATTGGCTTAATTTGATATGAGATAAAAAATTAAAGACCACATAATCAATAATTTGTGGTCTTTTGATGGGCTTTGGATTCCCATTTAGTCGGGGTAGCCGAACGATATATTTATTCTCTTAATATCAGAATATCAATTTATTACATGGTTATTTTCAATCCTGGGCACCTATTAGGGTACACTAATTATTTACATATTAATTTGCAGTAAAATGAACCATAGAAAGAACAAATTTTATTCAAAAATAATCAAAAGTGATCAAAATGCACAGAAAAAATGAAAATTTCATGCTGCTTATTCTGAATGAATTTTATCATGGATAAATTTCATATTCAAATATGGATCCCGATCAATTTATTTTCCCATTTCTGAACTGGAAGGAGGCAAAACGTAAATCACATGAATCGATTCGACAAACCAATAAGCAGCTAAAAGAGAATGGAAAAATTAAACATTGACCATTTAAACCTTCAATCTATCTTTCCAATATTGCTGTGGTACAACGCTGATCTCCTTCTTAAAGTATTTAGTCGAAAGTGAAAAACCCTTTAAATATCAAAACGTATATTTTGGATTCCAAACTTGGGCAAAGATTCGCCAGACAAATTGGGTAAAAATATTCAGTGCTTCAGCTTTTAATCGCTGAAGCATTTTTCTTAGATTGAATCCCGCCGCTGCCAGCAGTGTATTGACCAAATCACCTTGTTCATCTAACAGCTATTTTCCTGCATTTCTCAATGATCTTCTTCTGCAATTTCACATCGGTCGGGAAGGTGATGTTCTTCTCCTGAACAGTTGTGTCAAGCAAGACCTCATCTTCTTGTACTTCTTTCTTTGGAAACAATTGAACCGATATCTTAAGCAGTTGCTTTGAACCTTTTTCCCCTATCCGTTTACGGAACTTGATCAATTCTGTCCGGTCAAAGGGTGGTTCGTGCTGAAAGTAAACTTCCCCGCAGAAGTATTGCCAATACGGATTTTCGACCCATCTGTCCAAAATACTTTCGTCGCTTTCATCGAATATCCGCCTTAGAAGGACGATTCCTGCGATGGTCCGGATAGGGATGCAAGGCCCTCCATTATCTTCACAGTAATAGATTCCTAAATCGGATTCCAACTGTTCCCAGTTGATCTTCTTTGACAGCAATACCAGTTCATGATTTTCTTTGATGAAATGTTTTAACGGGACTTTGAACATTTCCAATTGCGGGTTCTTTTCAATTTTTCCGATCATTTCTGCAAGATTTTCCTGCAATTTACTAAAAACCTTGCAATTTTAAAAGCCGAAAACTACTGATGTATCAACATCTAATTGTTAATATCCAGATTGTTAGAGACTGATTATTCCCTTTGTCACGTTCGACTATATAACTTTTCCCCAAGATAGTATAACATTATTTGTTTTAATCAATATTATATTTGAAAACCATCGCCAGACCAAAAGATAAGATCATAGCTTCAGCTTAGTTTTAGATAATCGTCAATGTTTGATATATAATGTATGTTGAATGGAGAAGTAGATTTAAGGCTAACAGGAAAGATCATATTGTCCATGTTTTCATGTAATTGTTCATTTCCAGCAAGCTAGCCTCGACCTAATTTTATCGAAACTAAATTAATACAAGGGTGAATCAAATTTTAACAAAAATTCTCAGATGTAAAAAGCCGGAAAGTGCTCTAACACCTTCCGGAAAATAGTCATTAAGATTAGTTCTTAAAAATAGTATCAAGTATAAACCATCAAAAACAAATGTATGAAAAACAAATGTATGAAAAATTATTTGACAAAGTATTTCTTTGACTCAACTAAACAATTTTTTCGAATAGTAAACATGACATGTATTATGCTTGTGGTGTTTGCGTCATCAATTTTTGCAACTGATATCAAACCGGAGGTTGCCAGCAATGTGAATATAACTTTAAAAAATGCCCCTCAGCAACAGCAGCAGCAAAACCCCATTTCAGGTAAAGTTACTGACTCATCCGGCACCTCGCTTCCTGGCGCTTCAGTAATTATAAAAGGTACAACTGTAGGTGTAATAACAGATAATAGTGGCAATTACTTGCTTTCCAATGTCCCTAAAAATGCAACTTTGCAGTTTTCCTTTGTTGGAATGAAAACGCAAGAAATAATTGCTGGAAATAAAACTACAATTTCAGTTATACTTTTAGTAGATGCTATTGGAATTGAGGAAGTTGTTGCAATTGGGTATGGAACCAAATTAAAAGGAGAATTAACAGGTGCTGTATCCAAGGCAGATAACAAAATGTTTGAAGCAAGACCAATTACCAACACACTGAATGCCTTACAGGGAGAGTTGTCTGGTGTAACTGTGACCAGAGGAAGTGGCAGACCGGGCAACGAGAACTATTCATTGCAGATTCGCGGTGCATCATCAATTAGTGGTAGTAAACCACTGATTTTAATTGATGGCGTTCCCGGAGATTTGAACCTTTTAAATCCTAACGATATATCGGATGTCACAGTGCTCAAGGATGCAGCAGCATCTATTTATGGTGCACGTGCCGCTGATGGTGTAGTTATTATAACTACCAAGAAGGGCAAAAAAGGAACACCAAGTGTTATTTATTCCGGCAACTATGGAATACAAACGCCGCAATTTTTAAAGAAAAGAACCAACACATTACAGTTAGCAGAAATGTACGATGAGGGGATGAGAAATATTGGCCAGCCAGGTGTGTCCCAGGATGTGTTTGATAAAATTAAGGCCAATGCGGAACCAGATCCTACCGGATGGCTGAAATATCTGGAAAATTTCCCCGGATTTTATCAATCTCACAATTGGACCGATGAAGTATATGGAACCGGTATACAACAAACACATAATGTCAGCATTTCTGGCGGTGGAGATAATAATACTTATCTGATTTCGGCTGGATATTCCAGAAACGAAGGGGTATTTAAACACGGCGAAAACCATTCTGACCGATACAACTTACGAATGAATTATGACTTTAAGCTTTTTGACCGAATAAATATTGAAACAAGAACCAGCTTTGAGAATCAGGCTACAGTTGAACCTACAGCTCTAAATAGTGTATTGTATTTCGTGAATCAAGTTGGAAGTTATGTGCCTGTTTATAATCCCCAAGGCGAACTCTATAAATATCAGGGAGGTTTTCGAAATCCGGTGCAGTATCTTGAAGAATCCGGATTACATAAATCTAACGATTACAGGTTATCGACAAATGTCAAAGGTGATATTAAATTATTCAGAGATTTAAAATTGGTTGCCCAAGCAGGAGTCAATTTGGGATTTATGGATGGGAGCACCACGAACCCTTCATTCAATCAATATAATTGGGATGGAAGTATATTTGACGTTGCAAATATTATCAATAGTGCAAATTATTCAAATTCCAAAAATATTTACCAAATTGCTTCCAGTTACCTGGACTATAATAAGACCCTGAATGACAAGCATAAGTTTAACTTGATGACAGGTGCTTCACACGAGGTGAATAATAACCAGAGTCAGAATATAACCGGTTATAATTTCGCAAGCAATGAGCTATTTACGTTGAACTTAGCGGACAGGACAAAAACAGAGTATTCCAATTTTAACGGGTATGCTTCTGATTGGGCACTAAGTTCATATTTTGGTAGGTTTAGTTACTCTTACAATAGAAAGTATTTGGTAGATTTTACTACGAGGATGGACGGTAGTTCCAAATTTGCGCGAAATAAACGTTGGAGTGCTTTATTCCCTTCATTGGCTTTAGCCTGGAATTTGTCGGAAGAAAATTTTATAAAAGCATTAAACACGTTTAACAATCTTAAAATTAGGGCATCATGGGGTCAATCTGGTAACCAGGAATTAAGTTTTGGCAATTATGATTACATCTCGCTTATTTCTATAACTGGTTCATATCCATTGGGCTCTCCAAACGCCGGATTACCGGGAGCCGTTCCCAATATTGCCTCAAAAGAGCGTACATGGGAAACGATTGAAACAACGAATGTAGGCATTGATTTTGCTCTTCTAAACTCAAAGTTGACAGGAAGTTTTGACTACTTTATAAAAAACAATAAGAACATGTTGGTGATTGATCAGTTACCAGCCACATTAGGAGGGTCAGCACCAACGCAAAACATTGGTAAGCTTAAAACTAAAGGATGGGATTTTTCGATTGGATTCAGCGATAAGAAAGGTGATTTTAAATACAGTATTTCGGCAATGATCAGCGATAGTAAAAACAAATTGATTGAACTCAAAGGCAATGATTCATATGGCGAAGGTTTGGTTAATGCGCGTAAGGGCTACTCTTTGAGATCATATTTTGGTTATCAGTTTGATGGAATTATTAAAAATTCTGAGCAGTTAGCCGCCTATAAGCAGTTAGGTAATATTCCTGTCAGCATTGGAATTGGAGATGTAATGTATAGGGATATTGATGGTGATGGAAAAATTACTGCCTTTGGAGACCCTGCAAAAGGGACGAAGGGTGATATGAAGTATTTAGGTAATATGCTTCCAAGATATATTTATTCATCAAATATCAATTTATCATACAAAAGATTTGATTTAAGTATCCTTATACAGGGAGTAGGAAAGCGTGATGGGATCAGAACGGGAGAATTTAGCCAAAACTTTACTGCGGTATGGATGCAACCTTTGGAATATTTTTACGGTAAAAATTGGACTCCCGACAACCCTGATGCAAGATACCCGCGCATTATTCCAGGAGCTGTTGGTTTTGACGATTTAAATAGCTGGAACTGGAGAACTTCTGCTATGCGCATGAATAACCTAGCATACCTAAAGTTGAAAACAATAACAGTTGCATACAATTTGCCACAAATCCTATGCAGTAAAATTAAAATGCAAAGTATACGTGTATATGCCAGTGGTCAGGATTTATTGACTATTTCAAAGGACACGTGGAATCGCTCATTCAATCCGGAAGAATCATGGGAACGTACCGATGAACAAACCTATCCTTTTAGTAGTGTAGTTTCAATGGGAATAGATATTAAATTTTAGAACTTAGAATACAACCATTATGAAGAATAAATATATTATAACAATAGTTTTTGCAATTCTACTATTTACCGGATGCAAAAAAGGTCTGGATTTAATACCAAAAGATACCATCTCTGATGGCACATTTTGGAAAACTGCGACCGACTATAAACTGGCTGCAAATAATCTCTACTTGTCGCTTGAAGATTTTAGCACAAAGGATATAGATTCAGATATAGCATACAATGTGCCTAATTCAGTTAGTAATGGGACATATCAGACTACTGAAAATGATAGTAGATGGAATACACCATACATTTATATCCGACGATGCAATAATATTATCGGGAAAGCAGCAAAGTCGTCTATTTCAGCAGAGGTAAAACAATTTGTAGCCGAAGCAAAATTTTTTAGAGCCTATAATTATTGGCAGTTATTTAGGCTATATGGAGGAGTTCCACTTATCACAAAGGTCCTGGATATTACTGATAAAGAGCTATATGCTCAACGATCAACCCGCCAGGAAACATTCGATTTAATCTTAAATGATTTAACTGAGGCTATTACGGACTTGCCAATTCAAAAAACAATAGATAAAGCAGATTATGGAAGAATCACCAAAGGTGCTGCAAATTCCTTAATTGCAAGAGTAGCATTGTTTGAAGGGACATGGGGTAAATTTCGCAACGATGGCAAGGCAAACGCGAATCTTGATATTGCTATTCAGGCGTCAGAAATCGTTATGAATAGTTCAGAATACTCACTATTTAATGGTAAAGGCGATCAAAGTTACAGATACTTATTTATCGATGCGGGCGATGATGCTGCTGAGACAATATTAGATCGTCGTCATCAAAGGGATATTTCCTATCAAGTATTTAATCGTGTTGTATCGGAAGGTAATTATCTGGTAACAAAAAAACTGGCAGATATGTATGCGTGCACAGACGGATTGCCAATATCTCAATCCCCTTTATTTCAGGGCTACAATACAACAACTTCGGAGTATCAGAACCGCGATCCCCGAATGGCAATGACTATGATAATCCCAGGCACGTTAGTTGCACAGACCTGGTATGTCAATCCTGTGGCAAGCTGGCCATTTTATCCACAACGTAATGGTAATACAGGCTACACCACCTATAAATTTATATCTGAAGATGCATATGCCAATGCGATAAACTATAACTGGAGTTCTGACTGTCATATTTTAAGGTATGCAGAAGTACTCCTTATATATGCAGAAGCCTCCTTTGAAAGAAATGGAGTCATTAGTGATGCCGATTTAAATAAATCATTAAACCTTATCCGTCAGAGAGCAAATATACATTTATTAACAAATGCATTTGTTACAGCTAATGGATTGGATATGAGGCAGGAAATAAGAAGAGAACGAACCGTTGAACTGGCACTCGAAGGTTTCAGAAATGATGATTTGAGAAGATGGAAAACTGCAGAAACAGAAATGCCTCAGGATATTAAGGGGATTAAGATTGTCGGGACACCTTGGGCTAATCCTATAATTATAGAAGGTGTCGACAGAAATCCCTATGGAGGAGCAAGTTGGCAAAGCAAAACGGATGCAAATGGGTTTATAATTGTTGAAAGTGCATCCGGCAGAAGTTTTGACCCCAACAAACATTACCTGAGTCCTATACCAACAAAAGAAATTTTAATAAATCCTGATCTGCAGCAAAATCCGGGATGGTAATCGTATAAAAGGAATTTATATAGAAGTAAGAAAGGATTTCATCTACCGCTTGGATGGTTTTATTGGTTTATAATTTACTTAAAAGCATAAACGAAATTTAAAATCTATCTAAGCGGTTTTTGAAATGGGCTCTTTTGTTCTAAATAACGTCTGATTAATATTGTATTATAATAAACAATACGAATTTTACGTTTTTATTACAAACAAATATTTAGAAGATGAAATTAAAAAAAATAGTCACTATCATTTTTCTTTCCCTTTCTTTAAATGTATGCGGTCAAATAACCTGCATTACAAATAATAATGGCTCGAGAAATTGGAATCTGGAAACAAAATCAAGTGTATATCAGATTACTGTTAATGAACAAGGTGAAGTTATTCCCCTATATTACGGTCCAAAAGCACATGCTGAAAAGTTTGTAAATCAGGATCGAAGTCGCGGAAATGGACCTTTTGTACTCTCTGAAATCCCAGTCCGGGGAAAATATGCCGATAAAATTCCTATTGTTGAAGTTATCTTTGCTGACCATACACGCGACTGTGAATTAACATTCCAACAAGCTGAAATATTGGAAATAGGTAACCGCAAGACCCTGCGCATAACTCAAAAAGATAAATACTATCCTTTTGTTGTCATTTCTTACATTCGTGTGCTCCCGGAATACGATATTTTAGAGAAATGGATTGAAGTGAAAAATATTGGTAAGAAAGAGGGGATTAAGATTGAGAATCTTTTATCTGCTTCAATCACATTACCAGCCGACAGGTATTTTTTGACTCACCATGCAGGTCGTTGGGCCAGTGAATTCCAACTTCAAAAAACCGAACTTACTGCCGGAATAAAGACTTTACAATCGAAGGATTTTTATGCTTTTCAAAATACACCCTGGTTTTCAATTACCACGCAACAAGGTGATGATTTATCAAACTGCAACGTTTGGTTCGGACAGGTTCATTATAGCGGAAATTGGCGCATTGAAATGGAATCGACATATAGTAGTCATTTACAGGTCACAGGAGGTATCAATTTTTGGGACTCTTCGTGGGAATTAAAAACCGGCGAAACATTTGTAACACCTAAAATGAGCGTTGGTTTTACACAAAACGGAACAGACGAGGTTGCGAGACTGACCTCATCGTACATACGTAATGAAATACTTCCAGCACCAACCCGAGCTAAAATAAGACCCATTATCTATAACAGTTGGTACGCAACCGGATTTAATGTAAATGAAGAAAATCAGCTTCGTTTGGCAAAAGTAGCTAAGGATCTCGGAGTTGAACTTTTTGTTATTGACGACGGGTGGTTTAACGGAAGGAAGGATGATCACTCAGGGTTAGGCGATTGGTTTGTTGACCTTGAAAAATTTCCAAATGGATTAAATCCCATGATTAAAAAAATCAATGACATGGGTTTGGATTTTGGAATATGGGTCGAACCCGAAATGATCAATCCTAAAAGTGAATTGTACAAAAAGCACCCTGACTGGGCATTGAATTATCCAAACCGCACAAAAACCGAATGGCGTAATCAGTTAACCTTGAACCTGGGCAGAGAAGATGTTTACAATTACTTGCTTCAGTCAATGACCAATTTACTGAAAAACCATAATATTAAATTTATCAAATGGGACCGCAATCGTGGGCTTACAGAACCTGGATGGTCGTCAGCGCCTGAGAGTATCCAGAGAGAAGTACGATTGCTTTATATTCAAAACCTTTACCGGTTAATCGATGAGTTACGCAATCGTTTCCCTGATGTTTTATTTGAATCTTGCTCAAGCGGTGGCGGACGTCCGGATCTTGGAATGCTTTCACGCATGGATCAAACCTGGGCAAGTGATAATACAAATCCCATCGACCGTTTGTTTATTCAGTATGGTTACCTAAGTGCTTTCCCTGCTAACACAATGGTATGCTGGACCACGGGGTATGATCCGAGTTCAATTAATCTTTCTCTGGATTATATTTTTGATGTTGCCATGACCGGAGTATTGGGAATAGGCCAAAATATTACCGAATGGGATGATGCACAGAAAGCAACAGCCCAAAGGAAAATAGCTGAATATAAAATCATTCGTCATCTTGTACAACAAGGCACATTATACCGTCTTAGATCGCCATTCGAAGGAAATCGGATTTCATTTGAATATGTTGCTCCCGATACCTCGGAAGCTGTTCTGTTTTGCTACAATCTTGGTATAACCATGGAAGGATCAACCATTGAAGCACGGTCTGGCAAACAAATATTATTAAAAGGGCTTGATCCAAAAACAATGTATACTATCGGTGAAAAAAGTGAAGCAGTAGTTTCAGGAGATTATTTAATGAATGTAGGAATTCCATGGCCTTTAAACAGACCTTATAAAAGTATAATCTTAAAAATCAAGAAAATAAAATGATAATGAAAAAACAATTATTCCTTCTTTTCGGTTTTGTTTTCGCATTTGCAGTATGCCGAAGTCAAAACCAGAACGATTCCTTTATGAATCTTCACAAAATTCCGGATGCAATCTCTGTTCAAACATCCGTTTCGACTGTGCAACTCATATATAAAGATCTAATATGGCAGGCAAATGGTATAAAAGTAAAGACCATTCCAAAAAACAATAGCCTTTTTATTGAACTTGTCTCCGAATCACTCGCAATAAAAAACCTCTATATAAAATGGGATGTTCACCCGGGTAATGAGATGTATTATCTTGGAGATACATGGGAGCGTGCTTACGGAAATCTTCAATGGCTACCTTCTGATAGCAACCGCATTATGCCCTGGTATTTTCTGGCGAGCAATAAAGCGATCACTCATGGTTATGGTGTTATGACCTCCCCTAATGCAATGTGCAGCTGGAAACTGAATTCACAAGAAATAATTCTTCGTGCAGATGTTAGATCCGGAGGAGTAGGATTGGAACTTGGAAAACGAAAACTAAAGGTTTGTACTGTGACCTGTAGAAAAGGAATACCAGGAGAGACTCCTTTTTCAGCGACCCGGGCATTTTGCAAGCAAATGTGTCCCAATCCGAAAATGCCCAAACAACCTTTGTACGGATTTAACGATTGGTATTGTGATTATGGTAATAACAGCGCTGAAAGTGTTCTTTACTATGCCACATTTATATCCCGTTTAGCGCCGAAAGGGACAAACCGTCCCTTCATGTTAATTGACGACGGCTGGCAAGCTACAGGAGCGGTAATTAGCAATGGAGGCCCATGGGATAAAAGCAATTCCAAGTTTCCTTCCATGGAAAAACTTGCCAATGACATTAAACAATTGAATGTCCGTCCTGGAATATGGGTGCGCCTTTTAACAGCACAAAAAGAACATCCGGCTTCGTGGCGTTTAGAACGGAATCCTGCTATTCTGGATATATCGAAGCCAGAAGTAAGACAATATGTAATCCGGATTATGAAGAATCTAACGAAATGGGGATATGAACTAATAAAACATGACTTCTCAACATATGATATTTCAGGGTCATGGGGGAAAAGCGGTGGTGCTTCAGATACAGCCACTTGGGCATTTTCTGATCGCAGCAGAACTACCGCTGAAATAATTACTGACCATTATAAAAGTATTCGGGAAGGCGGCGACAATGTATTACTCATGGGTTGTAATACGATTGGACATCTTGCAGCAGGTATTTTCGAAATCAGCCGTATTGGCGATGATACAAGCGGCAAAGAATGGTCAAGGGTATTAAAGATGGGTGTAAATTGTTTGGCATTCAGAGGGCCTCAACAAGAAACCTTTTTTGCTGCTGATGCTGATTGCGTGGGATTGTCAAAAACTGAAGCAATTCCATGGGTTTTAAATCGCCAGTGGTTACAGCTTGTTTCTCAATCGGGCACACCCCTATTTATTTCATTGAAAAAAGGTTCGGTAACTCCTGATCAGGAAAAGGAAATTGCAGCGGCTCTTTTAATTGCCTCTAAAAAACAACCACTTGGGGAACCACTTGATTGGTTTGAAACCATTCAACCTACAAAATGGAAATTAATGGGGAAAGTTGTCAACTTCAACTGGAACTTGCAATAATGGGGCATTCGTTTACCAATGTGATATCGAGCATAAATAGATTAAGAGTCACTCAGTATTTTAAATAGACTGAGTGACTCTTATTTAAAATTTTGTCATTTAATATTTTTATAATAATTATTTATATGTAGCTCGATTTTTGGTCTATTTACCAGAAGAGAGAGGTAAAAAATTAGTAAAATTTCATTAGGAATACGTTTTATTTTAACTCCTGACTGACTATTTCCAGAAATAATTAAACTACTTCGCAAAAAATTGAAGTGGATATTCAATTAGCGGTGCAAAAATTATGCAAACACAAAAGTCAACTAATGAATTACAATTAGTTGACTTTTATAAATTGACCGTATCTGTCCTGGTATTTATTACGTGGAAGACAAATTATTTGCATGATTGCTCATCTTCTAAAAACACTAGTTTTGAGTGTGAAATTTTTATAGATAGATCCTATAAAGAGCGATACTAAACTTTGGGAAGACTTTAAAAAGGGCGAGAAATATGCACTGACTCATATTTATTATCTCTATGCTGATTCCTTGTTCCGATATGGACGAAAGTTTTCATCTGATAATGAGTTGGTTAAAGATTCAATACAAGACCTCTTTTTTGATATTATCAGGTCACTTGCTAAGTTGGGAACTACTGATCATATTTTCTTTAACCTCATAAAACATTAAGATGAAGACTGGTTCAAGCTCACAATGGAAATAAAAACCGAAGGACCGCCTGTGATGAAGCTGATATGCAGGCAGCCAATATTGTTTATTCCATTGAAGATGAGTGGATACAAAAAGAGGATCTAACCGAGAAGGAAGAAATCATCCGGAAAGGTTTGTCAGAATTAAGCCCAAAACATCGTGAAATCATTTATTACCGCATTTCATGTGATTTTGAATATGAACAGATTTGCGAAATCATGTCGATGAAATACGATTCAGCCCGGAAAATGGTGTTTCGTGCCATAAAAACACTTCGGGAACACATGAGTGACACTAATTTTACATTTTTCATGATGCAGGTTATCGAGAAAGTCGGAAGACAGAAGTGATATGTAACGAATTCTCACATTATCAGAAATATAAATCATTAATTCTTTTCTCTTTATCTCCCTTTCCAAAGCCGACCAATGCTACGGCATCTAATCTATTTTTTGCATTAAATCAAAAATAGTTGGAAATCGCAGTCCACAAGAATCACAATACCTACCTTCTAATGATTTAACCATTATATAAGAATCGAAATTTAAAAGAGAAAATCTGCAACTGACAATTGAAGAACTCCTGGAGAATCGCGAATTTATTGCGTAGATACTTCATGGCAGGCATAAACAGGAATGAGAAGCATTTCTGGCTGAAAACCCGGAATTCAAATTTACAGTAAATAAAGCACGGAAGATTCTTGATCTTTTGCGCGACTGGCATGATCTTTTGAGCGACGAAGATCTGTTACCGATCTGGAACAACATCGAAAGTTTTGATGAACGGACCAGGAATCGTACCCGTCAGATTAAACTTCACACGATGCTGCGTTATGCGGCGGTATTGATTGTTGCGTTGTCCATCGGTGCTTCAGGAGTTGATCCTGAACAAGTAATTGTATTTGAATCTATTGGTACTCTAGAAGATTTTGCAAGAGCTATTTCGAAAATAGAAGGACTAGAGTGGATGGGAGAAATGGACATTGAAGAAATTACACCAGATGAAGACTTTTTTGATGATGAGCATGAGGGCAGATTTTTAACTGGTAGATTATACTTGGTGATGTCAAACCAAAAGGCCTTACAAGAAATGCTAAATCTTTGGGATAGAGTAAGGGAAGACGAAAATTTGAATTTTAGAAGCGGCGAACTTAGAGGTTTGTCCAAATTTAAGGATGTATTCTTGCATTTTAAAGCTATTCGCAGATGGGGGACTCAAGATAGATTAGGCGAAACTCACGTTTGGAATATTGGGAGGATTCAATAACCGCATTCCCCGATCAATCTGTAAAATTTGAAATTGAACTTTGGCATTGTCAAACATCAGAAGCAAGATCAGCTAGTATTGAAGAAATTTCGACGCTTATAGGAGAAGGAGGGGAAGAGTGTTAAAACTATGTACAATAAGCGAAATTGCTTATTGTGCCATTCTTGCTGAATTACCCCCACAAGAAATTTCAATTATCTTTGCCAATCCAAATACTGAGCTTGCCTAACCTGATTCTGTCATATAGGCATTTCGTAATCCTAGTCCATCAATCAGCGAATTATCCAAGAACCGGCTCCAGGTTTTCGTTTTCGAATTCCATTTATTATAAATTTCATAACCGTTTCCACTTATTCCGTATCGATAGTGAAATAGAAGGTCGCCCGACTTTGTTTTCAGAAAATGCGGGTAGATTGCTTGATCTTCTTCGGTACCTGTCATTTGATGAATTGCTTCAAACTCTGAAGCATCGTATGGTCTTTTGGTACGCCGGTAATTAAGAGTAACAAGGTGCATATTCCCACCTACGTGAAAATAACCTTCTTCGTCCACAATCATTTCGGTATAATTATGGCTGTCCCAACCAATTTTTGAATTCAGGATGGTTTTATTGAAGGATTTCTCATTCAATTTCCGATAGCCGACACAGAAGTTTTTATCATTATCTTAATAAGCGATGTAATGATTGTTACCTGCAGTGGCCTGTGAAAATTCTACAGGAAACAAATCTACCACCCAATCAATATCAAAACGTTGTTTTAATTTGTAACAATTAGTATTTTTCGATTCAAGTTCTTTGGCAAAAAACAGACTGTCTTTTTTTATTTCCATTTCAATTCTTGAAGTATCCCAAGCCCGGTCATTGTATATTTTTATCAGATTGTCATAATATTCTGACAATTCCTTTCTGTTATAATGTTTTACTGCTATTTGAATTTCATCCATATAGTTTTTCAACTTGCTAAAAGATTTAATCAGACGCGTTTCCTTGCCTTGGGCCTGAATTGTCAAAAACTAGCCACCGCACAGAATAGCAATATTTGCTGATAAAATTTTTTCATGATAAAGACTTTTTGGTTCTTCATAGAAATGTGTTCCTGAATAATAAAAGCTGTAAATTTAGAATAAAAAATATTGACGAGTTTGCTCTATCATGGTTTCGGTTTATCTGATCAGGAACACCTGAAAACTGTATATCGGAATGGTAACGTAATATTTCATTTTCAGACCAAAGAAGATAAATCGTGTTTTAGTGAATGCGTGAGCCTTCATGTTATAGAAAAGGGTTTTAAAGAACGAATGTACCGCACCGTTTCAATAGGGTTGAAGCCAGTGTATTTAAAGCAAGGGCTCACCGGCTTGATTGTAAGGATTGCAGGCTTATCCTACAGGAACGGATCCGGTATGCCGGAAAAAAAAGCTATGCCCGGCTATTAGCCTGCTGCATAATGGATATGCTTCAATTTATGATTATAAAAGACGTGGCACAGAACCTTTGCCTGAACTGGAATACGGTAAAGGACATCGAGAAACAAAAACTTGTCCGTAAGTACAAAATGATTGATGTGATAATTGTAAAATATATAGCTATTAATGAAATTGCCCTTAAAAAAGGCCATGTTTATCAAACAGTTGTGATGGACTTAATGCATAGCTGTATTATTTATGTGGCAAAAGACAGGTCACAATTTTTTTGGATTTATCGAAATTTAAAAATATTTTGTTGTCTTTGATTGGCAAGATGCTGTCTCAAATGATCGGGATACCCTCATTTTGTAATTATTCCTATTCGATGTCGAATATTCAATTTTCCAAAAGATAAAATGACGTCTGATACAGCCTATTATACATAAATCAAGCTAATCTTTTAAGCTAGATAATGTAATTGTCAACCTCAAATATTTTACAGAATACTTAAACACAACATCCACATAACTCTAACTACCTTTTCCTGTACTCCCGTGGAGACATGTTCATCATTTTTCCAAACTGGCGTGAAAAATAGAATTGATCTTCAAAACCCGTTTCGCGTGCGACCTCAGCAATGCTCCAGTCTGTATTGTCGAGCAAACGACAGGCGCGTTGGGTCTTTAACTGGATAAAATAATCAATAGGTGAGTGTCCTGTCCGATTCGTAAACAATCTCGAAAAATGTGAAGCCGATAGGTTCACTTCAGAAGCCATATCCTTCAGTTTTAATTTCCTGCTCAGGTTCTCCAGCATAAAATTAATACACTGCCCAACCGGATCCTTTCCCTGGCTATCATTAATCGAACGGAACTGTGCAACATGGGTAAACGATGCTAATAAATGATTCATGCAAAGGTTTGTGTATTCCAGTATTTCAATGCTAAAACCCCGGTCAAGGTTCTTGAAAATCTCGTGGAATATTTCAAGTCTTTCATTAATACGCGAGCTTTTACTTCTATTAATAGGAATTGGTTGAAGGGACATCCGTGAAAATAATCCGGATTTTGAACCAGTAAAATGAATCCAGTATATTGACCATGGATTTTGATCGTCAGCAAAATAAGCATGAGGCATGTCTGCTGGAATGAAAAAGAAGTGGTCGGGAGGAATTTCATAACTTGTTTGGCCAATTTTAATTATTCCCTTCCCTTCGACATTGTAGATAAGAATAGCCTGTTTTACGCCTTTCTCCCTTTGTCGGTAATGATACCTGGCTTTTGGGTAATAGCCAATATCGGTGAAATAAAGATCAGCAATGAGTTGATTCCGCCTGACCAACTCCAGGATTCTTGCAGGTACTACATAGCTCAATTGACCGGGGAAACCATCTTGTTTTTTCATATTCCGTGGGCGCAAATTCTTGGTATTGACAAAATTCAAAAAAAAGGAATTCAAACGGAAAAGTATAAAAAAAAATTCGAAAACATCGAATGATTTTGACTAATCACTCTATAATGTGTGAATTATATAACTTTCCCCCAAAATAATATAACATTATTTGTTTTAATCAATATTATATTTGGAAAACATCGCCATACCAAAAGATAAGATCATCGCTTCATCTTAATTTTAATTAATCGTCAATATTTGATATATAATATATGTTGAATGGAGAAGTATATTTAAGGTTAACAGAAAAGATCATATTGTCCATGTTTTCATGTAATTGTTCATTTCCAGTAAGCTCGCCTCGACCTAATTTTATCGAAACTAAATTAATACAAGGGTGAATCAAATTTTAACAAAAATTCTCAGATGTAAAAAGCCGGAAAGTGCTCTAACACCTTCCGGAAAATGGTCATTAAGACTAGTTCTTAAAAATAGTATCAAGTATAAACCATCAAAAACAAATGTATGAAAAACAAATGTATGAAAAATTATTTGACAAAGTATTTCTTTGACTCAACTAAACAATTTTTTCGAATAGTAAACATGTCATGTATTATGCTTGCGATGTTTGCGTCATCAATTTTTGCAACTGATATCAAACCGGAGGTTGCCAGCAATGTGAATATAACTTTAAAAAATGTCCCGCAGCAACAGCAGCAGCAAAACCCCATTTCAGGTAAAGTCACCGACTCTTCCAGATCTCCTTTGCCAGGGGCAACAGTAGTTATTAAAGGTGCAAATACCGGTGTCATTTCTGATTCTGAAGGAAACTTCACATTACCCAATGTTACTTCTGATGCAACTCTTGTTTTCTCATTCGTGGGTATGATAACTCAGGAAGTGAAGGTGGCTGGGAAAGCAACATTTAATGTGA